>Ga0233424_10000510_pt1 | contig 47673 bp, 39 predicted proteins | sample Watercolumn_Towu_FD_181011 | JGI IMG/M metagenome (GOLD analysis project Ga0233424, IMG submission 181011) | Freshwater microbial communities from Lake Towuti, South Sulawesi, Indonesia - Watercolumn_Towuti2014_125_MG | ecosystem: Environmental > Aquatic > Freshwater > Lake | place: Indonesia...
GAACTGTTCGATTTGAAGCAGGATCCGGCCGAGATGCGGAGCGTCTACGCCGACCCCGCCTACGCCAGCACGGTGACGGAGTTGAAGACGGAGTTGAAGCGGTTGCAGGAGTTGTACAAGGACACGACCCCGGAGACTCCAGTGAGGACATTGAGGCCGTAGCCCTGCAATGACAATCGCTCCCGCGCTGTGACTGTCGCGGTCCTCAACTTCTGGGTAAATTTGCGAGTCGGCAGCTAGTCAACGCGAGACGAAAGTGGACAAAGTGTCACGATGTGACACGGCCACATTCAGGAGGGAATCAATGCCGTCAGTCGAGTCGATTCGCGCCCAAGTCAACGCATTCCTTCAGCAGCACGAAACCGGAAGCATTCGACGTGAAGATGCTTTTGCCCCGTGGTTCCTCGTGCAAAATTTCCGTCTGTCGCCACAGGAAGCAATCGCACAGTGCTCCGATGGAAGTTTCGACGGAGGAATCGACGCGTACCATGTTGAGTGCCGCAACAACGAACCTCCCGTTCTTACGATCGTCCAAGCAAAGTTCAGTGAGCAAGATGGCGTAGTCCGCAAGGGAATTGACGATCTACGCCGAGCAATCGAAATCGTATCGCGCATATTGCAGGTTGGTCCGACAGAGATGGTAGATGAGCATCGCGTCGTGCGAAACCTGCGCCGCGACCTGCACGCACTTACCGAAAGGGACCTACCAACTCTCGAAGTCAAGTGCATGCTGATTCACCTTTTGACCGATCAGGAACTGTGGCTTTCGCGCCCGGTTGTACAAAAGACCAAGCAGGACTTCGTCCGGGCGGTGGAGGATAGCCCGTTCGCTGGTCGTACAACGATCACATTTCGCGGACCGGCAGAGATGCCAGACGGGGACGTTGTTTCGCGGCCTGCGACCCCTATCCCTGTTAGATTCGAGGGCGTCTGCTTGAACTCTCCAGATACAGATAAAGCACTCTTTGGCCTTGGCCATCTCTCGGATTTGGTCGATTTGCACGAAAAATATCGTGCAGACTTGTTCGCAAAGAATGTTCGAATGTACCTAGCCCGGCAAGCCAAGAAACCCAAGAGTGCAGCAAGCCATGTGGAATTGAGTCTGGAGCGGATTTGTGATGGGAGGATGGCTACACACAGTTTTGCAATGACACACAATGGTGTGACGCTTACTGTTCCTCGCGTCAGCGGTCCAGATGCGGGAACCCTGACTTTGGAACCTGCGCAAGGCGGAATCTATGTTCTGAACGGCTGCCAGACGATTTACACTGCATGGAAGTTTTTCAAGTCGCGAATCGGAAAGAAGGGCGACGGACATTGGCGGGACCGGTGGAACGCAATCCAGCTACCAATGCGCGTGATCGTTACTGGAGACGACGAACGTGTTCGCAATGTCACGATTGGCGCAAATCGGCAAACTGAAATCCGGTCGTCAGCCTTTTGGGCACACGACCGGAGTCAGCTCGATCTTGAGTTGAGGTTCGCGAGGCAGAGAGTCTTTTATGAGCGACAGGAGGGCGCGTGGGACGAAATATCACGGTCCGATCCAAAGAAGGCGGAGGAGTTTTCCTGCGGAAAAGTGAATATTGAAGATGTCGCACGGGCAATTGCGGCGGCTGATCGCACATTGCCTTTGGAATACGCCAAGAGCCCCAACAAGGTTTTTGATGACGAGAGTGCGTACGGAAGAGTCTTCAAGCAAAGGAATCTTGCGTCCGTTCGGCTGTTGTTATTTCTTGTGAATGTGTTTGAGGCTACACAGCTTGTCTTGAAAGACCTCTCAAACGACGTGGGAAAGCTAAGTGAACTGACGCCATCGCGGTTTGTGTTCCCTGTGTTTCGAGTTCTTGTGCATTGGATAGCAAAGAAAAACCGTGAACTCGTCCGCGACTTTGCAAACTACGTTGTTTCAACTTCACCCAAGAGCGACATTCGACAATGTGTTAGGCAGTGGCTCAATCACAATCATTCCGGATTACAACAGTTGCTTCCCGAAGTGTGGTGGTCGTACGAAGAGAACTGCTGGGGCGATGCCTTTGACAAGGAGCGTCTAGCGACTGCCTTTCGGAAGCTGCATCTCGACGGCACGACAGTTTTCGATGGTTGGGATGAGTTTGACGAGCGAAATGACGAATAAGTCCTCTGGTGGGGGAATGGACGTCCTGGGTCGAACCGAAGGCGAGCCACGAGCGGACGCGATCAGTCTTTCTTGTGGGAAGGAACTTTCGATGGACCGTCGCAATTTTCTGGAACGGGCCGCGGCAGCGATTCCCGCGGTCGCGTGCGCCGATGAGGTTGATCCGAACGATCCGCCCATCCCGTCCGGACGACCGCTCAAAATCACCAAGCTGGAGACGATGCTTGTCCGCCCGCGCTGGCTGTTTCTCAAGGTGCATACGGACGCGGGAATCGTGGGCCTCGGCGAACCGATCGTCGAAGGGAGGGCGAAGACGGTCGCGGCCGCGGTTCAGGAGATCGCGCCGTACCTCGTCGGCAAGGACCCGCGCCAGGTCGTGCATCACTGGCAAGCCATCTACCGCCACGCGTTTTACCGCGGCGGGCCAATCCTGACGAGCGCCCTGAGCGGCATCGACATGGCGCTGTGGGACATCAAAGGCAAGGCGCTCGGCGTCCCGGTTTACGAGTTGCTCGGCGGGCCGACGCGCCGCCGTGTCCGCGTCTACGCGCACGCGAATACGCCGGAGGCGATGCGGCCGCTGCTCGAGCGCGGCTTCACGGCGTTCAAGTGCGGTCCGGCCAAGCGGCGCAACAGCCGTTACATCGAAACCCCCGCCGCGATCCGCTACGCCGCCGAACGCTTCGGCGAGCTGCGCGAGACGGCCGGCGACGATGTCGATATCGGCATCGACTTCCACGGCGCGATCAGCCCCGCGATGGCCAAGGTGCTGATCAAGGCCCTGGAGCCGTACAACCCGATGTTCATCGAAGAGCCGATCAATTGTCAGAATCACGACCTGATGGCCGAGATCGCGCGCGGCACGCACGTGCCGATCGCGACCGGCGAACGTGTGTTCACGAAGTGGGGCTTTCGCGAAGTGCTGGAGAAAAAAGCGGCGACGATCCTCCAGCCGGACCTCTGTCATGCCGGCGGGATCACGGAAGTGCGCCTCATCGCCGGCATGGCCGAAGCCTACTACGCCGTCATCGCGCCGCACAACCCGCTCGGTCCGATTTCACTGGCCGCGGGGATTCAGCTTGCCGCTTCGATTCCGAACTTCCTCTGTCAGGAACAAGTCAGCCTCGGCGAAGGCTACCTGCGCACGCCGTTCGTCGTCGGCCAAGGAGGCTACATCGACATCCCGACCGGCCCCGGCCTGGGCATCGAGTTGGACGAAAAAGCCCTCGAAAAACAAATTGGCCACGATTGGCGCAACCGCGAGACCTACGACGAGGACGATGGCTCGGTGGTGGATTGGTAGGAAACTGATTGGCTGGGGTCGAACCGATGGCCGACCCCAGCGACAAGCGATCACGCTTTCCGGGGATTCGCTCCACGCGACCCCGGCCACCCGATTGCCGTCGCCGTCATCAAAACGTTGGCCGGCTCTTGTGAGCGAGATTGGTTTGTCGATGATTCATACGTCAGGCCACAACGGCCAAGGCCGAGGTGTCGAGAAATCGTGGTCTTGATAATCAATGATTGGGAGGCATGTCATGTCTGCGAGCAAGATAGGCTCTCTTTCGCTTACCGTCGCTTTCTTCCTTTGTGGCTGCACCGGCGAATCCGAGTCAGACAGGTTGCAGCAAGAACGACAAAAACTGCATAAGGCACGCTTTGCCGAAGTCACTGCACGGGCGGCAAAAATCAAAGTCGGCATGACAAGGGCTGAGGTTCAGATGATATTCACTCGTCAGGATGGCGGGCTCTCCGGAGCCGCTTCGCGATATTACGAAGACCCGGAGGTCAAGATCGAAGTGCCGTATGATCAAACCGGAGGTGCGTGGAAACCAGAAAACAAAGTAACCGGACCGGTTCGCGTCTATCGGGAGCGATTCCACGGCGGCGCGTGAAATGATGTTGTCAACAGTTCGCCGCAACAGGCGCTTTCCTGGGGCTCGCTGCGCTCGACCCCGGCCACCCATTCCAGCCACAAAGGCCGGGGCTACAGCAGGCGATCGAGAAACTCAAAGCTCTTGGTGGCGGCTTCGTCGGGGCTGGCGAGGTGGGCGAAGGCTTGGTGCACGGTCACGGTGCCCGCGTACTTGATTTCCTTGAGGCCGGCGAAGACTTCGGCGAAGTCGATGCCGCCTGGTTGCCACAGCGGAATGTCCTCGAACCGCACTTCGCCACGCACGCGCGTGGTCAATCGCGACTTGCCGGCCGGGTCGAGGCGGTGGTTTTGCAGGTAGACGTTCATGAGCTTCGGGGCGAACCGGCGGAGCGTGTCGCGGCCGTACGGCTGGCCGCACAGGAGCAGGTTGCCCGGTTCGTAGATCAGGCCGAAGTTGTCCCGGTTGATCCGGTCCAGCACTTTCACAATGCCATCGACCGTCTCGAACAGGCTGTCGGTGTGGCATTGATGGACGAGGCGGATGCCCCGTTCCGCCGCCTGATCAGCCGCACGGCGGGCGGCGTCGATATCGAGGTCGTTCTTCAGGCACACGCGGATCAAACTGGCTCCGAGCGCGTGTGCCACATCGAGGTGCGGGCCGATGGCGCGAAGATTGTCCGGCCCGTGATCGTTGTTGAGCGGCACGTTGAAGTCGGTCGTGCACATCGACACGTCCAGCTTCAACTCGTCCAGCAGCAGCCGAATCTCCGCCAACCGCTCGCGCGGCGTCTGCACCCCCGCCGCCGACGCCCGCATGCAGATCGCGGCGTATCCACACCGCTTCGCCAGCCGCGCGAAGTCCTCGAACGGCATCGTCATGCGATCCTTGGTCGGAGCTTCGGCGATGCGGACGGAGAGGGAGAGTTTCATGACTGGTTCTCCTGACACCGATCTCTGAAGGGGCTTATTGAGTGACGACTGGACCATCCCTCACTCCCGACCCCTCTCCCCAAAGGAGCGAGGGGAGTGTCAAATCACCTCACGGTTTGATCTCGCGGAGGCGGATGTTGCGGAACTCCAGTGGAGCGCCTTCCGCCTGTAGGCCGATGTAGCCCGACGCCGGTTTGAATTCGGTGGCTTCCCACGCCAGCTTGCCGTTGCACCAGAAGGTCAACTTCTCCCCCTGAGCCAGCACGCGCCACTCGTTCCATTCGCCCGACGGCTTTTGCAAATCCGGCACCGTCTTGGCGCCGACCACCTTTCCGCCGAGGAATCCGCCTTCGGCTCCCTTCGCCAGGTTGATCTGATTGGCTCCAACATTCTTGCCGCTGCGCAGGAACAACCCGCTGTTGTACTTCTCCTTCACGCCGCGCCATTCGAATCGCAACTCGAAATTGCCGTACTCCTTCGTCGTCGCGAGATGTGGGCTGCCTCCGCCGAGCACTTTGATCGCGCCGTCCTCGACCTTCCAGTTGTCCGGCAACTTCACCGGCGGTGACTCGCTGTCACCAAATCGCCAGCCAGTCAGGTCTTTGCCGTTGAACAACGACACGAAACCTTCGCCCTTCTCCGCCTCACTGATTTCCTGTGATCGGGCCGCCTCCGTAGCCAGCAGCAGCAGACCCGCCGCCAGCAGGACGCGTGAACGAGGTCGGTTGATGCCGTGAATGCTGCGTGACGTCGTGGTTCCCATGGTCGAGATTCCTCGCCGAGAAAAAGTCAGCAGTTGAAGGTTCGTCCGGGTCATTGCCCAATGCACACCAGATGCTTGTCCGTCCGCAGGAACAACCGCCCCTGCGAGATCGCGGGGGAAGCGTACACGGGTTCGCCGATTTCGTTGCGGGCGACTTCGCGGTCGTCGGATGCGGCATCGACGACCAGCGTGGTGCCGGATTCGTTCGTGAAGAAGATCCGTCCGTCCGCCGACACCGGCGACGCGGTGAACGCGCCGCCGAACCGGCGGCGCCAGAGTTGCTTGCCGGAATGCGCATCCAGGCACGTGGCAATTCCCTTGTCGTCCACGAGGTAGTACCGGTCGCCGACCAGAATTCCCGACGGCACGAACGGGGTGCCTCGTTCGGTTTTCCAGACGACGTGCGACTCCGTTACATCGCCGCGCCCGCCAGGTCGGATCGCGAAGCTCGTCCCGTTCGGACCGCTCACCGCGAACAACAAGCCGTGCCCGACAAGCGGCGTTGGGATGCACTCGCGAGCCAGACCACGCAAAGTCCACAGTTTCGATCCAGTGCGCGGGTCGTAGGCGTCGAGCTTTTCGGAACCGCACACGATGAGTTCGGCCGCGTCGCCCGCCGACACGACCTGCGGCGACGACCACGACAGCCAGCATTCGGGGCGGTCCGCCTTCCAGCGGTTGGCTCCCGTGCGAACGTCGATCGCCAGCACGTACGACGCGCCGTAGTGATCGCACTGGAGGATCAGCGCCCCGTCATGCACCAACGGCGAACTCGACGCGGCGAACCGGTTCTCGAACGCGCCATACTCGGCCGCCAGCGACCGATGCCACACGAGGCCCCCCTCCATGTCGAAACAGAAGACGTCGCCCGTGCCGAAAAACGTGTACAGCCGTTCGCCATCCGTCACCGGCGACGGAGCCGCCATGCCGCTCTTCGTGGCGTGAAACAATGTCGGCGCCGTCCCCCATTGCCGCCGGTGCCACCGCTCGCGTCCCGAATCGCGGTCGAGGCAGACGATGTGCAGCTCGCTCTGCTCCGGCCCGTCCGAAGCCGTGACGAACACGCGGTCGCCCCACACGATCGGGTTCGAAATCCCCTGCCCCGGCAGCCGCACCTTCCACCGCACGTTGTCCGTGGCCGACCACTTGATGGGCACGCCTGCGTCGCTTGTCACTCCCGTCCGATTCGGCCCCCGCCACTGCGGCCAGTTGTCGGCGCGAGCGGTAGCGGCGCAGCCAACGAGGAGCGCGAGACACAGACTGACAGCTCCCCTCGCCCCCGAAGGGGGAGAGGGGTTGGGGGAGAGGGGCGAACGATCCCAAGCATCACCAATGGATCGCTCTTCACGAACGACGTCCGGAGACGCTCGCCCCTCACCCCAGCCCTCTCCCCCACGGGGGAGAGGGAGTGATCGCTGGTGTTTCATAGCTTCTTGATCGACACGTTTCGAAACATTACATCGCTGCCGTGGCCCGCGAAACCGAAGTGACCGGACGTCCGGTCCTTGCCGGGGTGCGGGCTATTGGCCATGTACTCGGTGACCTTGCTCAGGTCGGTGTTAAGAATCATCGTGCCGTTGAGTTCCACCTTGATCGTGGACCCCTTCACCGTGACCTCTTGATAATTCCACTCGCCAGCCGGACGTTGAAACCCGCGGTGAGATGCCGTCATGCCGTAGGCCGAACCGTGATACTGACGCGGATCCAGCTTTGCGTAGCCGGGAGCGCTGTCATCGAGCACCTGCAGTTCGCACATTCCAACGTACGCGGTGTCCCCCTGCCCCGGATATCGAATGGCCAGGCCGTTGTTGCCGCTCTTCGGAATCTTGATCTCCATCCTCGCCACAAAGTCAGCGTATTCCGCCTTGGTGAAGATCGTTCCGCCTTTGCCCTTCTGGCAAACCACCGCTTCGTCGCGGACCTCGTACTCGTTGACCGGCCCGGCCCAGCCGTCGAGGTCCTTGCCGTTGAACACTCGGGCGAAGCCTTCGGGATCCTTGCCGCGCAGCAACTTGTTCGCTTCGTCGGTTCCAATCTCGCGCACAAAGATGTTCCGCCAGCGAATCTCGCCGCCGTGCGTTTGAAGCTGGAACGGGCCTTTCGCGAACAGCGGCGACGCGCGGTCCCAGAAATTCTCGTGGATCGCCCCATCGACGACCAGTTTCTCGTTCAGCCAGACCCACGTGCGGCTGCCGAGTTGGATGATGCGGAAGTGATTCCACTCGCCGAACGCCTTGTCTGCCAGCACCAGCGGATCGCGGCCGGGTGCGTCTTTCGCGTTGTTGAACAACCCGCCCGAACCCTTGTCCGCCCCGCGATCGAACTTCGCAGGGTCGGTGTAATCCCAAATCTGAACCTGCGGGTTGGCCTTCAGGTAGATGCCGCTGTCGGCTCGCGACACCGTTTTGTAGTCGAGCTGCAATTCGAAGTCGCGGAACTCGCGCTCGCTCGTCGCGTACGGCCCCTTGCCGTCGTTGACCAGCTCGCCGTTCTCGACCGTCCAGTGCGCCGCGAACTCGGCCGCGTTCTTTTCCTTGAGCGCCGCCAGCTCCTCGGGCTTCATCTCCCAAACCTTGCGCGGGTCGAAATGCCCGAGGCCCCACCAACCACCGAGGTCCTTCCCGTTGAACAAAGCCGTGAACCCCGACGGCGGATCAGCCGCCGAAACGTCGCTCGGCGCAAACGAACAGATCAGCACAGCGGCCAACGGGAACGAGACGACAGGCGAGCGAAATCGTTTCATGGCGGGAGTCCTGTGGGGGGTCGGATCATTATGTCTCCCCTCTCCCCACTGGGGGAGAGGGGTCGGGGGTGAGGGGGCCGAACGGCTCTGGAACTCATGCGTCAGTGAAGTCCACTCTGGCTCCACCCCCTCACCCTAGCCCTCTCCCCCAAAGGGGAGAGGGGACAGTCAAAGGCAGTCCAAGTCTAACAAGTGCGATCATCACTTTCCCGGCTCCACCGGCGGCAACGCGGACCGGAACGCGATCCCCTTTCCCTGCGGATCGCACAGGCGCAGTTGCAGCGACCAGTTGTTGGGGACCTCGGGGTCTTTGTGTTGTGGTCCCTGGCAAACCTTCACCAGCAACGAGTTCCTTCCGGCGGCGAGGCGGATCGGAGTGACAAACCGATCGAACCGCGTTCCGTTGAGCCACTGATCGCGCGAAAACACCTTGCGGCCGTTCAGCCAGACCGAACAGTTGTCGTCGGCGCCGCAACGCAGCTCGGCGGCGGTCTCGGCGGGAACGTCGATCGTTGTGAAGACGTATCCGACTGCCTCGCGTGTCGCGCCGAGAGCCGTGATCAGATTTAACTGCCCGAGCGCGTCGGCGGCAACGGTCCGCTTCCAACCGATCTCGCCGGACTGGCCCTTGTACTTCGCTTGCAGATCGACCGACCTCTCCGGTTCGAACACGGTCGCGAAGCCGGTTTTCTCCGGCGCGTCGAACGGGCCGACGATCCACCAGTCCACGACCAGCCCGAGATGCCCGATCACGTCGGCGGTTTCGCCGAGCGACTGCAACTTCGCCGCCGCGCGGCTCACCTGCCCGCTGTCGCGAGCGTGCTCGAATGCCTTGCGAAACTCGACCGTCGCCGCACCGTCGTCTTTCGCCTGCTGAGCTTTCTCACCGGCTGACAACGCGGCGTCCACGGCGTCGCGGCGGAACTCCGGGTCGTCCAGCAAAGTCGGCAGCAGGGTTGATCCGAATTCCGGTTCGATCCGGTCCAGCAGCGACAACGCCAGCCGCCGCGCACGGCCGGCACGTTTCGCGCCGCGCACGTACTCCTTCAGGAACGGCGTCGGCCACGTCACGTCCGATCGCTTGAACTCGCGGGCGACGATGTCTTCGTAGATCGCCCGGCCCCAGTTGGCCGCGACCGGGTTGTCCGTGTCCATCGTCTCAAACAGTTGCGGCAGAATTTCGACGCCGCGTTTCGCCAGCTTCGCACTCGCCGCGCGAGCCTCGTCGGAACCGGTCCCACCTGGCCCGGTGCGACCGATCGCGGCGAGCAACGCCGCGATGTCGTCCGGCAATGTAGCCCGCTCTCGCCGAGAGCGGCCGTCGGCACTCGGCGAGTGCCGGCTACGATCGAGATGCTCGCGAATGAACACCAACGCCCGTTGGTGCGCCTGAGCCACCGCCTGCGGATCGCCGTCGCGCAGGCCGTGCTCGGCCCCTTTGATCGTGATCAATTCGTGAGGCACCTCCAGCCGCGACAACTCGCGGGCCAGGTCAGCCGAGCAGGAGTACGGCACGTCGGTGTCTGCGGTGCCGTGGATCATCAGAATCGGCGGGTAGTCCCTGGTCAAATTGTGAATCGGACAGAACGGCCGCAGCTTGTCCGCCTGCGCGACCGGGTCGAATCCCGTGACGTCGCGCGCCCAGCCTCCGGTTTGACGCAGGTAGCGGTAGTAATTCCCCCGCGCCTTCCCCACCGCCGGGTCGTGCGTGTTGGTGACGACTCCGCGATTGACCCCGGCCAGCGCCTCCTCGCGATCGACGGGCGCTCCGTGATGCGTGGACTTGGCCCGCGCCCACTCGTTGTCGATATCCGGGTATCCCCAGTACGCCACGAGCGCCGTCGGTTTTGGTTTGACGATCACGCCCGTCAGCATCGTCAGGAACCCGCCCGCCGAACCACCGGTCACGACGATCCGCGACGTGTCGGCGTGAAACAGCTTCGGGCCGCGTTCGTGCAGCCAGCGGAAGGCGTCTTGAATGTCCCCCGCGATCTCCGGCAGTTTCACTTCGGGAGCCAACCGATAATCGAGCGACACGAGGATAAACCGCTCGCGCGTACACAAGTCGAGGATATTCTTCGGCACCTGCGCCCGCCCGCCGACGATGAGCGCTCCGCCATGAATCCACACCACCACCGGCCGTGCCTCGTCCCCCTCCGGCCGATACACATCCGCTTCGACCTTCACGTCGCCGACCGTTTTGAAGACGTGCGTCGTTTTGACGAGCGGTTTGTCGGCGGCTGGTTGAGCTTGCGCGATGGGTGGCTGGGGTCGAGGCTCCGCCGAGCCGCCAGCCGTGCGTGCTGGGGGCTCGCTGTGCTCGACCCCAGCCACCCTCACCCCAGCCTGGGCGAGGTGTGTTTCGAGGAACCGGTAGGCGATGTCGCGGGCATCGGCCGGGAAGCTATGCGGGGCGTCGGGGTAGTAGCCGTTCAGGTGTGAGGTCGCTGCGAATTGAAGGTGTTGCGATCGCTCGGCCCCCTCACCCCCGGCCCCTCTCCCCCGGGGGGGAGAGGGGAGGGACGGATACAAATCGTAGATCGGCTTCGCGGCGGCGAGTGATTCGCGGACGCCGACGACATCGAAATCGTCGTCGCGCGTGGCCGAACAGGTCAGGAACGGGCGCGGGGCGAACGACGCGATGATCTCGGGGAAATCAAACGGCATCCGGTCGGGATCGTTCTTGAATTCCGAGGCGATGCGCGGCATGTAGCGCGGTCCCGTCCAGCTCGGCATGTCGTCGCGATGAAACCGTGTGAAGCCGCAGCTCGACACGATCACCTTCAGGCGCGGATCGAACGCGGCGGTGAACATGGCGTTGTGCCCGCCGAGCGAATGGCCGATGACGCCGATCCGTGCGGGATCGACTTCGATCAGCGATTGCAGGTAATCGACGGCCCGGATGTTGTCCCAAATCGCCTTCATCGACCCGCTAACGTAGCCGTGGCGCGGCGCGAAATCGTACGCGTGCTCGCCGAACGACGGGTAGTCGGGCGCGAGCGTGATGAACCCGCGTTCCGCCAGGTGCAGCGCGTAGTGCAGATTCGGATCGCCGCCGACGCCCGCGGGTTCATCCTTGCCTATCTGCGTCGTCTGCTGGAGGCACAGCACGGCCGCGGCCTTGCGTCCTTCGAGCGGCGGCAGAAACAGAAACGCCGTCACGCGATCGGTCGGATCGGCCTGAAACGAAATCCGCCGCCGTGTCAGCTTGCCGACGCGCTGTTCGTCGATCAACTTCACGTCGAGCGGCACGCGGAACGATTCGCCCGGCAACGATCCCATCACCGTCTGCATCCCGGCGTTGACCGATTTTCGCCGGAGTTCCCAATCCGCCACCGACTTGATCGGTTGCGGCCGTCTTGCGTCATCGATGAAGTGTGAGAGGTCGTGATGGTTCGGTGCGTGCTGAGTCGGGTCAGCGGCGAAGACAAACCGCTCGCCGCTCGTGACCAGACAGCAAATGGCAACGAACACGATGCGGCACGTCATGGAGAGGGGCCTCCCGGTGGTTTCGCGGCGGGATTGGTGAGGTAGGTCAGGGTGTCACTTTACCGCGTGGAAGTGCATTGAGCCAGAATGCGGACGCGGCGGATCGCACGTTTGCGAGGCCGGTGACGTCGGACGATTCCCGGCGGCTCGTCCAGCGATCGGCCGGGCCTTCGAAGCGGATTCGCAGTTCGTCGTCATTCAATCGTGCCGCGTCCGCCAGCGCCAAGGCTACGCCGGTTTCGAATCGAGGCGCCGGATAAATTGGAGCGTCGAGTGTGGCGAGTGACCAGCGGTCGATCTTCACGCGCACCCACGGAGCCGCCGCTGGCTCGGCGACGGCGTGCTCGCGGATTCGTGCCGGCAGTTTCTCGATTGCCGCTTCGTGGACGAATACCGCTGTCCGATCGCCGTGAACTGCGTACAGACCCCATGCGATCCAGTTGTCGCACAAGCCCCACGGTTCGAGCAGCGGTGCGACTACGGCGAGGCTGAGTACCGAGTGCGTCATCCATGCGAGCAACATTCGGGATCGCTCGCCCCTCACCCCTGGCCCCTCTTCCGCTGCGGGGGCGAGGGGAGGACTGGCCGCACCTTCCAGTGGGCATCTCTCGGGTGACGATGGACCATCTCCCCTCTCCCCTTGGGGGAGAGGGGCCGCGGGTGAGGGGCAGTCCGCGCGGTCACGTTTCCAGAACAGCATCACATTCTGCACGACAAAAAAACCGTTCCACAGCAACACGCCCGGCCGATGGTTAAGTCCCCACGGGCCGAGGATGAACAGCATCAGCGCGTGCATCGCGATCGACGCCACCAGTGCCACGCGCCGCGTGCGCGACCAGCACAGCCCGGTGCCGACCAGCAGTTCGAACGCGGGAAACATCATCGCCGCGCCGCGCTTGGCCGCTTCCGACCAAAGCGACATCGACAGACCGATCCGCGGCAGCAGCACTTCGAGAAACCGCTGGCCGAGCGTGTCGCAGAAAGCCACGTCGAGTTTTGAGAGGGCGGAAAATACGTAGATGCTCACCACGAGAACTCGAACCCACACCAAGCCGCATCGCGCCGGAAGCGTCCCGAACGCCAGCGCCATCAGCCCGAACTGATACGCCCACGGTTGCAGCCGGTGCTGGTCACCGATCACCAGCACAATCAGACAGCCCACGAACGCCAACCAGCCGCCCCGGGCAAGTCGGCTCTCCGCGCGAAACGCCACCGCGACACCGAGCGAACCGAGCAACCCGACCAACACCAGCCAGTCGAACCACGGCGGCAGATTCGCCCCCCATCCTGGCAGCGGCACCTGCGGGAAGTCGGCTTGGAGCGTCCACAGCCGCCACGTCTCCGCGAACAGCAGCAGCGCAAACGCAGCGACGATGCGTTGCAGCCAGCGCTGAGTCGGATCAGCGCTGACGGTTTGATCGGGTTGCTGCGAAGGGGAAGGCGGCATGGTGATGACTGCGAAGGGTTATCTTTCGAATTGGCCGAATTCTGGCGAACATCGCGACTCTCGGCCAGACAGGACGCTGCGGCAGGCGAGCGTCGCGCAATTCGGTCCACACGACCAGAACGTGGTCGTAGCGGATTGCTTTTCGCCCTCGGACAGGCGTAAACTGAAACTCATCATTTCGGCCGATTCCGCCGGCGCGATCAGCGGTCGGCGGCGGAAGTCTCACGCGGAACACTTCGGCACTAGGAGTGAAAACCATGGGGACCGTCAACGATCTTCTCAGTCAAAAGCAAGGACGCCCCCTGCTGTCCGCCCGGCCCGACGAAACGGTGCTGGCGGTGACTCAGCGGATGAACGAACACGGCATCGGAGCCATGTTGGTCATGGAAGGCAATCGCATGGTGGGCATTTTCACAGAGCGCGACGTGCTCCGCCGCGTGGTGGCGGAGGAACGTCTGCCGTCGGCCGTGCTCGTATCCGACGTGATGACCAGCAAGGTCGCCTGCTGCACGCCTGAAACGTCGATCGAAGAAGCCAGCAGCCTGATGCGTCAGTATCGCATCCGGCACATCCCCGTCGTCAATTCACAGGGGGACGTGCTCGGCGTGATCTCGATCGGAGACCTCAACGCCTACCACGCCAAGAACCAGCAGGTCGAGATCCACTTCCTGCAGGAGTACCTGCACGGGCGCGTGTGATCCCCACGGTTACTCACTTGTAGGCCGCGGCGGGTTGGCCCAGTGGCCGGAGGGATCGCTCCCGCTCACGATCACACCCTTGGCATTCCACCCCAGCCCTGCTCGCACTTCGGCGGAGCAGTATCGCAGGGTGAGGCCGCAGCGGCGGCGATCGGAAGCGTTGGCTTCCGAGCCGTGCAGCAGGAGGTCGTTGTGCAGCGACGCTTCACCGGCCCGCAGTTCGTCGTACACCACCGCGCCGAATTGCTCGGCGTTGTCGATCGACTGGTTGAGGACGTTGTGTTCGGAGCTGTCGCTCGGGCGGTAGGTCAGGTAGCCGTGGTGCTGCGACCCGGCGATGAACTTCATGCAGGCGTTCGCGCGGTCGGCGTCGTCGATCGCCAGCCAGACCGTCACCGCCTTCGACGGGGAGAGCGGCCAGTAGCTCGCGTCCTGATGCCACGCGACCGCCTTCCCGTCGCGAGGCATCTTGCAGAAGAAGTGCGATCCCCACGCGATCACGTGCTCGCCGAGCAGGTCCTTCACGGCCGCGACAATTCGCCGGTCGGTTAGGATGTCATACACGCGGCCGTACTTCAGGTGAGCTGTGCTGATCGAGTAACTGTCGCCGCCGGCAGCCACGACCTTCGCCAACAGGTTGTCAAAGTAGCTGCGGATCGAATTGATCTCGGCCTCGGAAAAGATCGTCACGGGGCGAATGAAACCGTTCGCGTTGAACTGCCCGATCTGTTCACGAGTCAGCACGCTCGGGGTGTCGTTTTGGACCGGGTAGAACCGCAGGTCGCGGCCCATTTTGTCGAGGTCGGCCTGATCGGGGGTGATGGCGAATTGAGATGAAGACATTGTCGGTTGCGTCGTGCTTGTGGAATGGCTTCCATGCCGCATGATGAACGGTACTCGCACGTGCGGCAAGTGAGAGGCAATCCAAGTTCGGCTGTAGCCGAAGTCGTGAGACTTCGGTGCGTGTTGCGGATTTCCCGAATTCTCACGAGTTCGGCTACGTCGCGATTGTGCGGCATCACGGCCTGGCCGGTTCGCGGCGCACGGCATCGGGCAGGTACGTCGTGCAGAACTCATGGATCGACGTCGCGAGATCGCTCGCGGTTCGGTCGAGACGCGATTTCGTGCGGAAGTTTGAACCGATTTCGATCTGGATCGCGTCGAGACCCTGCTCGCGGTGGCTGCCGTAGGTGCGGACGATGTGGCCGCCGGTGAATTTCACCTCGCGGTCGTCGGTGTCGAGCTTCGGGAGCACGCCGTAGCCGCGTTCGGCCAGCCCGCCGAAGATGCTTCGCGGCCCGATCACGGCCACGCGCGAATGCCGCTTGACCAGCGACGTGACGGTGTCGCCGTTCGCAGTCCCGCGCATGATCTTGTCCGGTTCGGCGGCCTGTCCGTGGATGTCCAGCAGCAACCCGTTTTGCCACCGGCTGCGCACGTCGCGACAAGATTTCTCAAGTGCTTGGTGGTAGGCCCGGTAGTGCGCCCGAGCCGCCTCCGTTTCGAAGGCATCTTCCGCCGGGCGGTTCACGTCGAGGTATTTTCGTTCAAACCGAGCGATAACGACGAACGACTTGCCGTGCAACCGGCGTTCGATTTCGGCCGCGAGTTTTTCGGTCAGTTCCGCGGTGTTTTCGTCGCGCACCGCGACGAATTCTTGTGCGCCGTCCCCCTTGCGCTCGGGCACGTCGAGAATCCGTTTCCGCCCGCCGTGCGGAGTCGACAGCACGATCGGAATGTCCCCTTGCTGGATCGTCACCAGCGAAGCGTCAATCTGGACCGATTCCTGCGCTGCGGCCGTGACACCGGACGCCAACACCAGCAACGGCAGGAAAGCCGTCGCGATGCGGGCGGAAATTCGCAGAGGGATGGACATGGGAGATTCCGCTCACGAACCGTCATCGTCTGGAAACTCGGTACTCGGTACTCAGTACTGGGTCGTCTCCACGCCGTCCAGTGATCCGCTGGATTCCAGCCGGTTCTTGGCCTTGGCCCGATTTCCGAGGTTCGGATATCATTCGCTCCCCTGACGATTCCTGTAGGTCAGGCTTCCCAGCCTGACACGTCAGCGGAATGGATTCCAATCGGCAATTCGTCAGACTGGAAAGCCTGACCTACGGAGAAGGACACGGATGTCGCGGCGGTTGGTCATTCACGCTCCGAACGTGCATCAAGGCGGCGGCCGGACGCTGCTCCTGGCGTTACTGTCGTCGCTGCCGAACGACTCGCGAGGCGAAGCGATCGTCGATGAGCGGCTTGAGATTCCGTTCGCGTTGCCAGCCGGTTTCGCGAACGATCGCGTGCGACCGACAATTCGGCATCGGCTGGCGATCGAACGCGAGCTGCCATCGCGAGCCGGGGCCGACTGCCAACTGCTCTGCTTCCACAGCCTGCCGCCGCTGCGCCGTTGCCCGGCGTTCGTGTCGGTGTTTGTGCAGAATCGGAACATCATTTCGAACACTGACGTTTCCGCATACCCGGCGCGAGACCGATTCCGAATCCATCTCGAACGCGCGTGGTTCCGCTTCGGCCTGCGAACGGTCGATGAATTCATCGTGCAGACCGAAACGATGCGAGACCTGCTGCGAGGCATCGTCGGCGACGCGGCGTCGATCCGTGTTCTTCCGTTCCTGCCGGGAGCCACGCCGGGTGCCACTGGCGGCTCGTCCGCCAGTGGCAGGCTAGCCGTCGCATGCACTGGCAGCAAGCTGCCAGTGGCACGCGGCGGCACCGATTTCGATTTCTGCTACGTCGCCACGGGAGAACCGCACAAGAATCACCGTCGGCTGATCGAGGCATGGTGCCTGCTGGCTCAAGCCGGCCAGCATCCGTCGCTGTGCCTCACGCTCGATCCTGCGCGGTTCCCGGACCTGTGCCACTGGATCGACGAGCAGGTGCGGCTGCACGGGTTGAACGTGATCAACGTCGGATACGTTTCGCAGGCGGAGTGCGAATCGGTGTACGGTCGCAGCCGGGCGCTCGTCTATCCGTCGCGATTCGAATCGTTCGGCCTGCCGCTGCTCGAAGCGCAGCGGCACGGCCTGCGAATCGCCGCGGCCGAAGCCGACTACGTCCGCGACGTGATCGAACCGGACGAGACTCTCGACCCGGAGTCTCCTCGATCCATCGCCCGCGCCGTGCAGCGATTGCTTGGCCTCGGCAACGAACGTGTTTCCATCCTCGATCACACGGAGTTTGTGCGGCAGTTGTTCGCGGCGTGAGCACGCGGCCCCCTCACCCCCAGCCCCTCTCCCCCGCTGGCGAGGAGGGAGCAGTCGGGCTTTTTGACAAATGTTCTCCGAGGTGTTTCATGCGACAGCAACTTGTTTCGTGGATTGTGCAAAATCTGGCGGCGAACCGGGAGCGGCTTGCCGCCGACTTCGCGGCCGATCGGCATCCGGTGCGGAGCCATTTTGCGGCCCTCGACCGCGTCCTGCCGGACGACGTCGCGCACTGGATTCACGCGGCGTTCCCGCCGGTGTCGCGCATGCGGCTGATGAACAGTTTCCGCGAACAGAAGTACACGTCGAAGAATCTCGACCAGTTCGATCCGCTGGTCGGCGACGCGTTGTTCGCGTTTCAGGCTCCGGAAGTGATCGCCGAAGTCGCTGCGATCACGGGTTTCGAGGGACTGATCGGTGATGCCTCGTTCTACGCCGGAGGAATCAGCGCGATGACGCACGGTCAGTACCTGAACCCGCACCTCGACAATTCGCACGAGGCGACGCGATCGTTCTACCGCCGGATCAACGTGCTGTTTTACTGCACCCCCGGCTGGGGACCGGGCGACGGCGGCAACCTCGAACTGTGGGACACATCGGTGCGCCGGCTGCTCGAAATCCCCAGCCTGTTCAATCGGCTGGTCATCATGGAAACCAACCGCCAGTCGTGGCACTCGGTCAACCCGGTGCGCCGGCACGGTCTGTGTGCGCGGTGCTGCGTGTCCAATTATTACTTCTCGAAGGAATCACCCGAGGCCGGGCACGACTACTTCCACGTCACGACATTCAGCGCCCGACCCGAACAGCGGATCGCCCGGCTGATGGCTTCGGCCGACAACCTGATCCGCAGCGCCGTGCGCTTGATCAAAAAAGACGGCCTCGGCCGGAAGGATGTCTACAAGCGAGCGGCCTAGCACTCCCCTCGCCCCCGTAGGGGGAGAGGGGTTGGGGGCGAGGGGCGAACGTCTCTGATTTCCAGCTTTCGAGCCAACCATGCGCATCATGATTCTTGGCGCGACCGGCATGTTGGGTCACAAACTGTGCCAGCTTCTGCCGCGAGACGGGTTCGACGTCGTGGGGACGGTGCGCCGTGTGGACGATCCGACGGCGAAGTGGCCCGAAATCTTCAGCCGCTGCCGGATCGTGACCGGTCTCAACGTGCTCGACGACCGGCGGCTGGATGCCATCGTCCGGGAGGTCGATCCGGCGGTGATCGTGAACTGCGTGGGGATCGTCAAGCAGCTTCGCGAGTCGCAGGACGCGTACCTGAACGTCGCGATCAACGCCTTCCTGCCGCATTGGCTGGCGAAACTGTGCGCCGAGCAGCGGCGGCGACTGATTCACATCAGCACCGACTGCGTGTTCGCGGGGACGCGCGGCGGCTACCGCGAGACAGACGAATCGGACGCCCGCGACTTGTACGGTCGCTCGAAGTTCCTCGGCGAAACAACCGCCGACGAAACGGCCGCAGTCACGCTCCGCACGTCGATCATCGGCCGCGAAATCGGATCGCCGAAACACGGATTGCTGGACTGGTTCTTCAGCGAGGCGCGAGCCGGGAGGTCGGTGCGAGGGTTCGCGAAGGCGTTCTTCACGGGCTTCACGACGATCGAGCTGGCGCGAATCATCGCGCTCGTGGCTCGGCATCAACCGCCGATCCACGGCCTGTACCAGGTCGCCAGCTCGTCGATCAGCAAGCTCCAGTTGCTCGAACTTGTGCGCCGCGAGTTTTCGCTGCCGATCGAAGTTACCCGCGACGGCATGTTCCTTTGCAATCGCAGTCTGCTGATGGACCGGTTCACCACCGACACCGGCTACGCCGCGCCGGCGTGGGAGCGGATGATCCGGGAGCTGCGCGAAGACGGGACGATGTACGAGTAGGGTGCGTGAAACGCACCACCGCGGCAGACTAACAAACGGTGCGTTGCACGTACCCTACTTTTTCCAAACGGTCCGGTTCACGAAATCGGTGTAGCTGAGGATGATCCGCACGACCTTGCGGGACACATCGAGCGATTCGTAGTCGGCGGGGAGGCGGAACGAGCGGCGGTTGTCTCCGGCGCGGTGAGCGGTGACGACGTCGATCGCTTGGAGCACGCGATCGGGGTTCAGGCCGGACATGATGAGCGTCCCCTCGTCCATCCCTTCGGGGCGTTCGTGCGCTTCGCGGATCGTGATCGCCGGGAAGTCGAGGATCGCGGATTCTTCGGTGATCGTGCCGCTGTCCGAAACCACGCAAATCGCCTGCTGCTGGAGCTTCACGTAGTCGAGGAACCCGAGCGGCTTGAGCAAGCGAACTCGTGCGTCGAGTTGCACCGATTCGCCCACCGATTCGAGCCGCTTGCGCGTGCGCGGGTGCGTGGAGACGACGAGCGGCCTATCGAACCGAGAGGCGATTGCGTTCAGGCAGTCGAACAGACTTTGCAGCCGCTCGGGCGCGTCCACGTTTTCTTCGCGGTGGGCACTGACCACGAAAAACTCGCGCGGTGTCAGCCCGAGTTGCGTCGCGATCGCCGAAGTGTCGATCCCGGCGCGATGGAACGCGAGCACCTCGGGCATCGGCGAACCGGTTTTGATCACCGTGTCGGGGCGGATCCCTTCCGCCAGCAGGTAGCGGCGAGCGTGCTCGGTGTACGGCAGGTTGATGTCGCTCAGGTGATCGACGATCTTGCGGTTGATCTCTTCGGGGACACGCTGATCGAAACAGCGGTTACCTGCTTCCATGTGGAAGATCGGAATCTTCCGTCGCTTGGCGGCGATGACGGACAGGCAACTGTTCGTGTCCCCCAGCAGCAGCACCGCGTCGGGCCGTTCGGCCTCCAGCAGCTTGTCCGAACGAGCGATGACCTGCCCGATCGTTTCCGCGGCCGTGTCCCCCGCGGCGTTCAAAAAATGATCGGGTTTGCGGATGGCGAGCTGTTCGAAAAAAATCTCGTTCAACTCGTAATCGTAGTTCTGCCCGGTGTGGACGAGGACGTGGTCGACGTGCGCGTCGAGTTGCGCGATCACCCGGGAGAGCTTGATGATCTCCGGTCGCGTGCCGACGATGGTGAGGACTTTCATCCGGACGGCATTGCCGATTGCCGATTGCCGATTGCTGATTCGTGGTGTGATGTTGGACATGGCGATACGCCTAGTTCAGCAAAGCGATGGCACGTGATTCGTCAGACGGGTGGACGCAAGTTTCCATCCGCAATCGAAAATCGACAATCGTAAATCCCTTCACGTCATCGCCAGCACGCGGGAGAGCAGCAGCGAAGGGATCAACAGGGTCAAGACGGCTGCGCCGTACCACGGTTGTCCGGTGAAGAACACAACCAGCGCGGCATCCAGAAACACGAGCGATAGCAAACAGGTTTTGATCGCGAGTCGCACGTTCGGGGCGCTTGGGTCGTACCAAGCGGTCAGCAACCGACGGTCGATCGTCGCGGAAATCAAAGCCAGCACGATGGCGATGTTGACGTGGTTGCCGTGCAGGTCGGGCAAGTGGACCATGAGGCCGATCAGTCCCGCGAGTCCTACGTTCACAACGGCGAAGGCACCTCCAAGCAGGCCGCGGCGGCTGACGTCGGCTTCTTCACGGGCGAACCACGTGACACCGGCGATGTACGTTCCGAGCGCTGCGGCCACGAGCAGTTGCGGCCGCGCCCACACTTGTCCGGCCGCGGCGGCGACATCGTTTCCCACGCTCACGGCACTGGCACCGAGCATCACGTTCAGGAATCGGCAGGCACCCATGAAGACCGGCCCGACGGGGGTCGATTTGACGACGCCATCGTAGGCCAGGATGCACGCGACGAGGATCGCGGCGACGATCAGGCTTTGCACGCCAGCCATCGCTGCGGCGACGAAGCCTCCGGCCAGCAACAGCGTACCGAGGATCGACGTGCTGCGCGCGGAGATTCGCCCCGACGGGATCGGCCGTTCCGGTCGCTCCCGCCGATCGACCTCGCGATCGAACACATCGTTCCAGACCATGCCCGCCGTATACAGGCACGCTGACGAACCCAGCAGCCACCCAAACACGTCCCACGGCGGCGAATCGTTCCCCGGCTGCGCCGCCTGAGTCATCAGAAAGCCAAGAAAGATGTCCGCCAACGCGGTGAACACATTGGCCGCGCGGCAGAGTTGCAGGTAGGCGAGGAATTGTCGCATGGCGGCACGATAGGTTGGCGGTGGGACGGGGTCAACCGGGACGAAGTACCCAATGACGAAGTACCCAATGACGAAAGAAGTCCTAATGACAAATACCAGGCGGAGCTTCGGTTGAGGTGGCCATTTCACGGGCCAGTGTTTCGTCGTTCGATCTTCGTCATTCTTTCGTCATTGGGTACTTCGTCATTCGTCATTTCATCACCACCTTGCCCACCGCCAGACCCGTTGGTACGATCGATCTCGTTGAATCGGAAACGGTTCAGCATGGCCTCTGCCATGTTCGTGACGTGCCAAACAGCTTGTGGACCCTAACTCAATCCGCAGGGGACTTCGTCGTCTCGGCAGCGTGTATCACCGACATCCGCCTTGGCGGAGGCTTCGGTTCACACAACCCGGACGCAGGTTCCCACCTTAAGACTGCGGGTTCATACAACGACTGGCACGAACGGCATTACGGTGGAGGCTTTTTGTTGCGCGAGTCACCGCATGACCCTATTTGCCAAACACGAGCAAGCTGAACGCGAGCGGGCGAAGCCGTTGGCGGCGCGGATGCGGCCCAGGTCGCTTGACGAGTTCGTCGGGCAGCAGCAATTCCTCGGGGAATGCAAGCTGCTGCGGCGCATGTTGCAGGCGGATCGGTTGTCGTCGGTGATCTTTTACGGCCCGCCCGGCACCGGGAAAACGTCGCTGGCGGAATTGATCGCGAACCACACGGCTTGCCATTTCGCCCGGCTGAACGCGGCGGCGGTGGGCGTGAAGGAACTGCGAGAAGTCCTCGACGCGGCCCGCGATCGGCTGGCGAGTTCGGGCCAACGGACAGTCCTGTTCATCGACGAGTTGCATCGGTTCAACAAGTCGCAGCAGGACGTGCTGTTGCCCGACGTGGAAGACGGAGTCGTCCGGCTGGTGGGAGCCACGACGCAAAATCCATTTTTCTCGCTCGTGTCGCCGCTGGTCAGCCGCAGTCAGGTGTTCGAATTTCAGCCGCTGACGAAAGACGACGTGCTCGGCCTGTTGCGCCGAGCGCTCACCGATGCCGAACGCGGTCTCGGCCGGTTCGGTGTCACGGCGACTGACGACGCGCTGGAGTTCCTCGCCGAAATTTCGGACGGCGACGCCCGGCGAGCGCTCAACGGGCTGGAGGTCGGTGTGCTGTCGCTGCCGAAGGGGGCAAGAGAACTCGACCTGGCCGTGGCACAGGAGTCGATCCAGAAGAAGGCGATTCGCTACGACGCGGACGGCGATGAGCATTACGATGCCGCGAGTGCTCTCATCAAGAGCATGCGTGGCAGCGATCCCGACGCCGCCACGTACTGGCTGGCGCGGATGCTGGAGGCGGGGGAAGACCCGCGGTTTCTGGCCCGGCGAATCGTCATCGCCGCCGCCGAAGACGTGGGCAACGCCGATCCGCAGGCGCTCGTCGTGGCGATGGCCGCGGCGCAGGCGACCGAATTCGTGGGGCTGCCCGAATGCCGCATCCCGCTCGTGCAGGCAGTGACGTACATCGCCCTCGCCCCGAAATCCAACGCCACGATCAAGGCGATTGACGCCGCGCTCGACGACGTGCGCGGACAGCGATTGCTCCCCGTCCCTGTTCATCTGCGAGACGCCCACTTCCCCGGAGCCAAACGGCTGGGGCATGGCGAAGGCTACCAGTACTCGCACAACTCGCCTGACGGCTTCGTCGCGCAGGACTATCTGGGCGTGGACCGCAGCTACTACGAACCGGTCAATCGCGGTTTCGAAGCGGAGTTGCTAAAACGGTTGGAGGAGTGGCGAGCACGGCGGCAGGCTTCGGGTGAGTAGATGGGAAGGTGATGCACATGCAATTTCCAAAAATGGTTCGCCTGCGGCAGAAGTTTGACGCGCGGCGTGTGAACGACATCCCGGCCGAGGTCGAGCGGCAACTGGCTTCGCTGCGGCTGGGCGAACGCGTTCAGCCGGGGCAGACGGTGGCGATCACGGCCGGCAGCCGCGGGGTGGCGAACATCGCCGTCATCACCAAGGCGATTGTCGATCACGTCAAGAAGCTCGGCGCGGTGCCGTTCGTGGTTCCGGCGATGGGGTCGCACGGCGGGGGAACGGCCGAGGGGCAGGCGGAGATTCTCGCCGGGTATGGCATCACGCCGGGATACATCGGCTGCGACGTGCGGTCTTCGATGGAGACCGTGATCGTCGACCGCACGCCGCAGGGGATCCCGGTGCATTTCGACAAACACGCCTTCGGGGCCGATCACGTGATCGTCGCGGGGCGCGTCAAGCCGCACACCGGCTTCGTCGGCGAAATCGAATCCGGCCTGCATAAGATGATGCTGATCGGCCTCGGCAAGCACGAAGGAGCCAAGGTCTACCATCGAGCCATCCTCGACTACTCGTGGCTGGAGATCGTGCTCGCCGTGGCCGAATCGGTGCTGCGAAAGTGCCACGTGTTGTGTGGCGTCGGCATCGTCGAGAACGCTTACGACGAGACGGCCCTCATCGAAGCCGTGCCACCCGCCCGCTTCCTCGAACGGGAGAAGGAACTGCTCAAGCTGGCGCGGCAGGGGATGCCCCGGTTGCCGTTTGCCCGCGTCGATCTGCTGATCGTGGACGAACTCGGCAAGAACATCAGCGGGTCGGGAATGGACACCAACGTCGTCGGCCGAAAGTACAGCGATCACAAGGCGACCGAGAAGGACGACGTGGTCGTGAAACGCATCTTCGTCCGCGGCCTCACCGAGGCGACCCATGGCAACGCCTGCGGGATGGGTCTCGCCGAGTTCACCAACCAGCGCACGATCGACGCCGTGGACAGGAAAATCACGGCGATCAACTCGGAGACCGGCGGGCACCCGTCCGCCGCCTGTCTGCCCATCGCGTACGACACCGATCGCGAGGTGCTCGAAAAGGCGCTCCCCACCGTCGGCCTCGTCGAACCGCCGCGCGCCCGCGTGGTCCACATTTCGAACACGCTCCACGTCGCCGAGGTGTTGGTCAGCGAAGCGTATCTCGGCGAAATCCGCGAACGCCCGGACCTCGAAATCATCGAGCCGCCGCGCGACATGCAATTCGACTCCGCCGGCAACCTGCTGCCAGTCGCGCGCAGCCACCACATCGAACCGACGTTGCCGTTCGATCCGTAGGATGGCCGCCCTCGGCCGTCCGTGGTGGATGAGTGATGAGCAATGAACGATCAAAGCACATAATCTCTCATCTCTCAACTTTCATCTCTCATCCCATTTCGACGGCCGAAGGCGGCCATCCTACAAATCACCACCGCCGTGCCCGAACCGCTGCTGCACATCGTTCTCCATCAGCCCGACATCCCCCAGAACACGGGGAATATCGGCCGCACGTGCGTGGCGGTCGGAGCCAAATTGTGGCTCGTGCGGCCACTGGGCTTCCGGCTTGACGAACGGCACCTGCGTCGCGCGGGGATGGATTACTGGGAACACGTCGATTGGGAAGTCGTCGAGAATTGGCGAGAGCTGCGCGAACGCCTCGCCGGAAAAAACTTCTGGTACCTCACGAAGACCGCCCGACGCCTAGTGTGGGACGCTCAGTTTCAACCGGGCGACGTGCTCGTCTTCGGCAGCGAAACCCGCGGCCTGCCGCAGGCGATTCTGAGCGCGGAGCCGTCGCGAAACCTCTCGCTTCCCATGCGCGGTCCCGTCCGCAGCCTGAACCTCGCCAGCTCGGCCACGGCGGTGATTTATGAAGCCGTGCGGCAGTTTGGCGGACTGCCGGACACTTCAGATCGGTAGGGTGTGCCGAGCGCAGCGAGTCACACCGACGAATCGCTTGATCCCGACATGGTGGGACTCAATGGGCTCGGCCCACCCTACTTCTACTTCGGTGCGTGCTTTTGAAAAAACTCCAGCCAGCTCAGCAGGATCGCGTCGCCGATCGTGCCGGACTTGCGAAGCTCGTCGGGGGTTTTGCCCCAGTAGAAACCGATCCAGCCGGAAGCCGTCTCGCGCGACTGTTCGATGAACTCGCCGAACTCCGGGAAGCCGCAGTGCAGGACGAAAGTTTCCTCGATTACGACCGGCTTGCCGACGGCAAATCCTCGGAGCGTCGCCTGCGCTTCGGGCAGCTTGCCTTTGTACGGGTACAGGTGAACGCAGAGGAAATCGAGGTCGGCCGCGACCTTGTCAGGCACGAAGCCCGACGTTAATCCCGGCCGGTCGAGGCTCCAGTCCACCAGACCGACCGTGACCATGTGTTTTCGATCGTGCTTGCGGATCGCTTCGACCAGCTTCGCGATCCACGCGCGAGCGATTTCCGGTCGTGGTCGGCCGCGCTGGTCGAGCGAGATCATCTGGACAAAATGCTTCCCCGCGAACGGCGGTCCCAGCCACTCGCCGGGCTTCCGTTGACCCGCCGGCGACACCGGTTCGTTCATCAGGTCGTAGCAGAAGATCGCCGGACTCTCCTTGCAGCGCGAGGCGACGGCTTCCCAGAACACGGCCTGCGCCGACCAGCGATCGGCTTCGGATAACTCGTCGTACCACGCAGGCACGTCGGCCTTGTGGTAACACGCGAGGCCCGTCAGATCGAGGTAAAAGCCGACTTGTTCGGCGAGCTTGACCAGCCGATCGAGTTGCTTGAGCGAGACTTCGTCCGGCTCTTTCGGCTTCGGCACGAACTTGCCAAACTGCAGATGAATCCGCACGACGTTCGCGCCGAGTGATTTCATCTCGCGGAAATCTTCCTCGACCTTGGGCCACTCGGTCAGCCAGTAGTCCTCGATCAGCCGGCCAGTTTTATCGTGATCGTAGTTGAAACCCCACGGCGTGAACTTTTGCCCACCGCGGACGAGCTCGAATCCGCGCTTGTCCGCAGACACGCGCACCGACGGCATGTCGTCGGCGCGCACGTCCGAGTCGAACGTCATCGCTGCGAAGACCAAGCCGGCGCGGAGTGCGAACGACATCAAATCCGGAAGTCGCGTGGAAATGCTTCACCTCCGCCGGTAGCCCAGGCCCTCGTGGCCTAGTTGTGTGTCCTGACTGTCGTCAGCCGAGCCACGAGGGCTCGTGTTAAGACTTGACGACGCATCCGGTTCCCAGCGTAGCACGACGTCGCGTTGGTCAAAAGTCCAACGCCGGTTCGCCGCCCGCGCGGGTGCCGAGCGCCCGCCAGATTTGCAGACTGACGTTGTCGTTGACCGCCCGCGTGGAACCATCCATCAGGAGGACGTGTACGAGGCCCGTGTGGTGGCTGCGCGACGTGACGGCGGCGTAGGTCGGCTGCGTCGCGCTCTGCCCTTCCTGCCGAGAATTGTAATCGACATCGTACGTCCGGCCGTCGGTGTGCACGTAACGCACGAACGTGTTGGGGGCAAAGACCGTGGTCATCCCTTCGTGATGCACGCGCCCGTCGCACCATTCCGTGTGCCCGGTGTTGTCGTTGGTGTTCGGCCCCACCCGGAATTGAGCACCCGTCGCGTAACCGGCCACGGTCGCGGTGGACGATGGCACCGTCGGTCCGGGATCGGCGGTGTTGCGATAGTACGACGTGAACGCCTTCACTTCGGCAGCGGCCAGCGTGTTGCTCGTGCCGTCCGTGAAACCGGATGTCGTCAGGTTGCTGTTCACAAAGAACGACCCGTCGCCGCCGGCTCCGGTGGCCGGGTTGAACACGAGCCACGTCCCGAAATTGAACCCGTAGGTGTGCGGTTGCGTGAGCGGATTGCCCGCGGCGTCGACTCGCGTCAGATTGCCGTTGGGGTCGCTCGGGCACTTGTAGGTCGGGATTTGAAGCGTCGGCACACCCGTCGTGTTGTTCGGCGGCTGATCCCACGCCACGTCCAGCCGAACCTTGCTGTACGCCGCGGCCTGTTCGAGGTACGGGATAATCCGACCGTGGATCGACCACGAACCATTGTTCCCGCTCAACGTGGTTCCCGCCGTGAGGCAAAAGCTGGGTGGAAACCGGGTGAACACGTCCACGTAGTTGTGCAAGGCGATGCCGATCTGCTTGAGGTTGTTCTTGCACTGCGTTCTCCGCGCCGCCTCGCGCGCCTGCTGTACCGCCGGCAGCAGCAGGGCGATCAGGATCGCGATGATTGCGATCACGACCAGCAGTTCGATGAGCGTGAAGGCGAGGCGGCGATGAATCCTGTGCTGCATGTCGTTTGTCGTCCCTTCCGGTGCTGGGCCTGTGTCATTCAGTTTCGTATCCGCAAAGGCAAACCGCATGCCGTGTCCGTGCGCGGAATGCTCACGCGGTTTCGGTCACGTCGAGCGGACAATCCGTGTCCAGCGATGACAATTCCTGTCCACCGGGAGCCTCGCACTCCCAATTTGATAACGATTGCATAGAATCGATCGGGTGGCGAATTCGATGCGCCGCCGATAAAACTCCTCTGCCGTGTCGCAGGTCCGTTCGTGCGCTGGTCCATTCGGAATCAGATTCTGCTGCCGTTCGTCGGCATTTTGATGCTGGCGGTGACGCTGATCGCGATCACGGCCGCATGGCTCGCTGCGCGGCGCAGCGAACAGCAGACGATCGCCAACCTGCGCGACGTGGCGGGCACGCTCGGCCGCGGTAACTATCCGTACTCGGCCGCCGTGCTCGAACAGATGCGGGGTCTCTCCGGAGCCCACTTCGTGTGGCTCGGCGGGAATGGTGAAGTGCTGGCGAGCACGCTCGGCGTCGACGAGTCCAGCCTGCCCGGCGACTTGCGACGCATGATGCGGGATCCGGAGGCCATCGGCCTGGCTCGTGATGACCATCGACCGAAACTCGCGTTTGGTGGCCAACGCTTCTTCGTCGCCGCGCTGCATCGCCCGAGCGAGCGTGGCGAGACCGACCTGCTCGTGCTGTATCCCGAAGCCGCGTGGAGCCGGATTCGGTGGGACGCCGCGCTGCCGCCGCTCGCGGTCGGGGCGGGAGCCATCTTGCTGACCGCGGCCGTGGCTGGCTGGTTGGCGCAGCGATTCAGTTCGCGCTTGCGGCACGTCGAGACACAGGTCGCGGTGATTGCGGCGGGAGACCTCACGCGGGAGATTCAGGAACCGCCGGGCCTGCGGGTCACGGACGAACTGCACGAGCTGGTCGGATCGGTCAACCGCATGCGTGGCCAGTTGCAGGCCATGCAGCAGACGATCCGGCAAATCGAACGGACGCACCTGCTGGCTCAGGTCGCGGGCGGTCTGGCCCATCAACTTCGCAACGCCGTCACCGGAGCCAGGCTCGCGCTGCAAATTCATCGCAAGCGGTGCCGGGGTGAAGCCACGCCGTCCGAAGCTGCCGAATCGAGTCTCGACGTGGCCCTGCGGCAACTGGCTCTCACCGAGGAGCAGGTGAAGGGTCTGCTGTCGCTCGGCCGGATGGAGCAGCGGCCGCCCGCCGATTGCGATCTCGCGCAGCTCGTTCGCGAAGTCGTCCTGTTCGTGACCCCGGCGTGCGAGCACTCGCACGCGAAGCTGACTTCGACCTGCCAGCCGGACACGATCCCGCTGCGAGCCGACGTCGATGGCCTGCGTGCCGCGCTCCTGAATTTGACTCTGAACGCGATCGAAGCTGCCGGTCCGGGTGGCGACGTGCGGTTGGACGCCGCCCTCGACAACGGATACGTGCGCGTGGACGTGAGCGACAACGGCTCCGGCCCGCCCGCCGATCTCGCGTCGTCGCTGTTCGATCCGTTCGTCACCTCAAAACCCGAGGGCGTGGGCCTTGGCCTCGCCCTCTCGCGCCAAGTCGCCACCGACCACGGCGGCTCGTTGGCGTGGAGTCGCGAGGAGGGCTACACTCGATTTCGGTTGACCATCCGATCTCCCCTCGCCCCCGAAGGGGGAGAGGGGTCGGGGGTGAGGGGCGAGCGTTTCGGAATTCCAATCGCGAACACGATCCAGCCTCACTCGGCCCCCTCACCCTAGCCCTCTCCCCCGGAGGGGAGAGGGGACAGTTTGTTTCCACCTCCATCGTCCCGCCATGCCCCGAATCCTGATCGTCGATGACGAACCCACAATTTGCTGGGCATTGCGCGAATCGCTCGGCGACGAAGGGTTCGCGGTGGACGTGGCGGCGTCGGCGGAGGAAGGTCTCGCGTCGGCATCGCGCAGCCGGCCCGATGCGGTGCTGCTCGACGTGCGCCTGCCGCGGTTGGATGGCCTGTCGGCGATGAGACAATTTCGCGAGCGAGTCGGCTCCGCGCCGATCATCGTGATGACGGCATTCGGGAACCTCGACACGGCCGTCCGCGCCGTCGAACAGGGTGCGTTCGACTACCTCGTCAAGCCGTTCGATCTCGACCAGGCGTTGCAAGTCGTCCGCCGCGCCGTCGCCACCGCTGTCCAGCCTGCCGCAACACAATGCAACTCGGCCGCGGAACCAAATCACACGTTGATCGGTTCGTCGGCGGCGATGCAGCAGGTGTTCAAACAGGTCGCGCTCGTGGCGGGTTCGGACGTGTCGGTGCTGATCACCGGCGAAAGCGGCACGGGAAAGGAGTTGGTGGCGCGGGCGATCCATCGCCACAGCCCGCGACGTGACGGGCCGTACCTCCCGATCCACCTCGCCGCGCTCAGTCCGAGCCTTGTCGAGAGCGAGTTGTTCGGCCACGTGCGCGGAGCCTTCACCGGCGCGACGGCCGATCGCACCGGGTTGCTGGAGCAGGCCGCCGGCGGCACCGTGCTGCTCGACGAGATCGCCGAAGCGACCACGGACCTGCAGGTGAAGCTGCTGCGGGCGATCGAACACCGCGAGATCACCCCGGTCGGCGACGCGCGGCCGCGCTCGACCGACATTCGCGTGCTGGCGGCGACGAACCGCGACCTGCCCACGCTCATCGCCGGCGGCCGGTTCCGCAGCGATCTGTTTTTCCGGCTGAGCGTGTTCCACATCCACCTGCCTCCGCTGCGCGAACGTCGCGACGACATCCGCGAGCTGGCCGAATTCTTCCTGTCTCAAACGCGGCTCAGCAGCGAGCCGGTGCGATGCCACCTGTCCGATGCGGCCGTCGCCGAGTTGGGCCGCCGCGACTGGTTCGGCAACGTGCGCGAGCTGCGGAACGCCGTCGAACACGCAGCGATCGTGGCACGCGAAGGGGCGATCCTGACCGAACACCTCCCCGCGCCGGCTCCGATTCCGTCCCCGATCGCCGCCGCCGCGGGAACGGCTCCGCCGGCCGATGAACTCGCGAACCAGATCGCCCGCTGGGTCGAACAAACGGCGGCGAGCCTGCGCGACGCGAGGGCCGATCCCACCGACTCGCGGATGTACGAACAGTTTTTGCAACTCGTCGAACCACCGCTGCTGGAAGCGATTCTCAACCGCTGCGACCACAACCGCGCCGCCGCCGCAGAGTTGCTGGGCGTTCACCGGGCGACGCTGCGTCAGAAGCTGCGGAGGTACGGATTGACTTAGCAAGGAGTCATTCCGTCCACTCTTTTTGAGAGCAACGGAAATGTTATTCGTCATTGTTTGGAATGGGCTGGGGTATCTGGTCCCGGTCATCGTGTTCGTGATCTGTTTGCTCACGGAATTCGCAATCGAAGCGGCATTTCGGGACGATCAGTTTTACCAGAAGCACGCTTGGCCGCTTTCGTTGGCCCTGTGCGTTTCGGGTGTGTTGGTTTGGGTGACCTTTGCACTGGTCGTCAAAAACCGAGAGCGAAGGCTGACCGATCCTGACACAGGCCAAGAGATCGTTTTGTCCAGCGACCACTCGTTCTTCTTCGTCCCAGTCAAATGGTGGTCTCCGATCTTGTTTGCTCTCGCTGGACTGACTCCGTTTTTTCATGCGTAAGGTGATTTCCCAAAGTCCCATGGCGGTCGAAATCTTACCGTGAGCACAACCGACCTCCGCCGCATCGGCAACACCGACATCTTCGTCACCCCGATCGCGATGGGGTGCTGGCCGATCACGGGGATCACCAGCATCGACGTGAACGAGGCGGACAGTCTGGCGACGATCGCGGCGGCTTACGACGCGGGGATCAACTTTTTTGACACGGCGTACTGCTACGGCTTTGAAGGCGAAAGCGAGCGGATGGTCGGTCGCGTGCTGGGTCCGCATCGCGACAAGATCGTGATCGCCAGCAAATGCGGCATCCATTGGGTGGACGGCAAGCAGGTGCGAGACGGTTCGCGGGCCACGCTGCATCGGGAGTGCGAGGAAAGTCTGCGGCGGCTGGGGACTGACCGCGTCGATCTGTTGTACCTGCACGCGCCGGACCCGAAGGTTCCGCTGGCGGAATCGGCGGCAGCTCTGCGCGAACTCCTACAGGCGGGGAAGACTCGGAGCGTGGGGTTGTCCAACGCCACGGCCAAACAGCTCGCGGAATTCGCCGGCGTTTGTCCGTTGGCGGCGTTTCAGCCGCATTTCAACATGCTGCAGCGCGAGATCGAACGGAGCGAATTGCCGTGGTGCGTGGAGCACGGTGTGTCGGTGATCGTGTACTGGCCGCTGATGAAGGGGCTGCTCGCGGGGCAGCTTCGCCGCGATCACGTTTTCGATCCCAAGGACGGACGCCGGAAGTACCCGATGTTCCACGGCGAGGAATGGTCGAAGAATCACGATTTCCTCGACCGCCTGCGCCCGATCGCCGCCGAATCGGGCCGGACGTTGGCTCAACTGGTGCTCAACTGGACGATCCACCAACCCGGCATCACCGTCGCCCTCTGCGGCGCGAAGCGGCCGGTACAGATCATCGACAATGCCGGCGGCATGGGCTGGCAACTCACGGCCGATCAACTCGCGCGGATCAATGCGGCCCTCGCCGCCCGCGGCCCGGCGGCGTCTCGCAGTGCAGTGTAGCCGGCTCTCGCCGAGAGCCGATTCGCCGCTCTCGGCGAGAGCGGGCTACACTGGCAAGTGGTCACAATTTGCCGGGCAGAATGCGAGCCATTTCGATCAGGAACAGGCGGTGGAGGGCGTCGTAGCCGCGATCGTTGGGGTCTTCAAGGTTGTCCCAGTACCAGTAGTGCGGGTCAGCTTTGCAGTACGAGCGATGCCAGAAGTGCGTGCAGTGGATGCCGTGGCCGAGAAACGCGGCTCGCATGTCGATCAGTGTGACGTCTTCGCGGCGATCGGCGAACCGCGCCAGCACGTCGTTGTACACCTGCAAGACCTTCACGCCGTCGGCCCACGGCGGCAGACCCGCGTTGGCGATGTCGCCGTCTCCGTCGGTCGGATCGTAGATGTTGGCGATGAAGATGTGACAGCCGCCGGGAAATGTCTCTCGGACTCGGCTGGCAATCGTGTCGAGCCGCTGGTCGAAATTGCGAACCCATTCCGCGACGTCGCCGATTTTGGCCTCGTACATCGCCCCTTCGCGCGGCGGCGTGCGTCCATAGTTGTGGATCACGTCGTTGCCGCCTGTCGTGATGACGACGATTCCAAACGTGTCGGTGTCGTGCGCCTTGAGTTTGGGAAGCTGATAGTCCACGCACTCAATGGACGTGGTGCCCGAGATCGACAGATTGAGCGGTTCCAGTCCGGGGAGGACTTTCGACAGGCAGATGCCCTGCATGTCGGTGAATTCGTCGGGCGGATTCTTGACCAACCGTTGGAAGTACATTTTGCCGGGCGAGGCACCAAACCCCTGAGTCACGCTGTCGCCGAGTCCGAGCAGCACAACCTTGCGATCACTCCACGTGGACGCAAACGCCTCGCGAGTCACCGCTGGACCTGCCGGCCCAGCACCAACTGGCCGGGCATACCGAAAATGGGCCCACGTCGCAGCGAGACCAACAACCAGCACGCCGCCAGCGAGCAACGCGATCAAACGAGTTCGACGGCTCGGATGAGTTGGTGGCTTTGATTTGCCCTCGGCGGTCATGATTGCCACCTCGACTGACAACGTGTCCGTTGCTGCGTCACACGTCGTAGTACAACGCGAACTCGAACGGGTGCGGGCGTTGGCGGAGGGCGGCGATTTCGTGTTCGGTTTTGAACCAGATCCACGTGTCGATCACGTCTTCCGTGAACACGTCGCCGCGGAGCAGGAAGTCGTGGTCGCGACGCAGGGCGGACAAGGCGGCTTCGAGAGAGTTCGGGGTCTCGGGGACTCCGACCAGGTCTTCGGGAGCCAGATCGTAGATGTCCTTGTCCAGCGGCGGCCCGGGGTCGATCCGGTTTTGGATTCCGTCCAGAGCCGCCATCAGCACGGCGGCGAACGCGAGGTAGCCGTTCGCGGACGAATCGGGGCAGCGGAATTCGAGCCGCTTGCTGTCCGGGCTGGGGCTGTACACGGGAATGCGAATGGCCGCGGATCGGTTGCGGCTGCTGTAGGCCAAGCGCGTGGGAGCTTCGAAGCCGGGGACGAACCGTTTGTAGCTGTTCGTGGTCGGGCAGCAAAACGCCAGCAGCGCGGGTGCGTGTTTCAGGATGCCGCCGATCGCGTGCATCGCCACCGGAGACAACCCGGCGTATCCCGACCCGGCAAACAGCGGCGTGCTGTTCCGCCACAGCGAGAGATGCACGTTCAGTCCCGACCCGTTGTCGTTCCAGATCGGCTTGGGCATGAACGTGGCCGTCTTGCCGTGCCGCGCGGCGACGTTCTTCACGATGTATTTGTAGAGCAGCAGGTTGTCCGCCATTTTGAGCAGTGGTTGGTTCTGCATGTCCACTTCGCACTGCCCCCCTGTGGCCACTTCGTGATGCTGCCCCTCCACCGGCACACCGCACTCGATCAGCTTGAGCATGATCTCGGTGCGCAAGTCCTGCAGCGAATCGGCCGGCGGCGTCGGGAAGTAGCCGGACTTGTACGGAATCTTGTAGCCGCGGTTGCCTCCCGCTTCCTGCCGGCCGGAATTCCAAGCCCCTTCGGCGCTGTCCAGATGCACGTAGCTCTCGTGCTCGTTCGTATCGAACCGCACGTCGTCGAACACGAAGAACTCGGGTTCGGCTCCAAACAGCGCGTCGTCGGCGATGCCGGTGGACCGCATGTAGCTCTGCGCCTTCCGGGCGACATTCCGCGGGTCCCTGGCGTAGTCTTCGCGCGTGATCGGGTCCTGGATGTTGCAAGTCATCGCCAGCGTGCGAAGCATGAACGGATCGACCATCGCGGTGTCCGGCTGCGGGACGACCAACATGTCGCTCTCGTTGATCGCCTGCCAGCCGCGAATCGACGAGCCGTCGAAGCCGAGTCCCTCCTCGAACGTGGCCTCGGTCAGAGCCTGCACGGGAATCGTGAAATGTTTCTGCGTGCCGGGGAAGTCCATGAAACGCAGGTCCACGGCCTGAATTTCACGCTCGCGGCAGAGGGCCAAAACTTCGCGGGGAGTCATGGGAGTTCGGATTTCGGAATGCGGATTTCGGATGGCCGAGTATAGAATCCGCGTGCGAACAGTGCGCCTGTTCGAGGCATTTTTCAGGGGAATGCCAGCTCCGCCCGCAACCGATTCCCGTCCGAACCCTTGCGACGCCCGCGATGCCGCGCTTCGTGATCCTGACCCACGATCATCCCACGTTGCACTGGGACCTGATGCTCGAAATGGGGGCGACCCTGCGCACGTGGCGACTCACCGCCGCGCCCACTCCCGGTTGCGAAATGGCCGCCGAACCGATCCCCGATCACCGGCCGATGTATCTCGACTACGAAGGCCCTGTCTCGGGCAACCGTGGTTCTGTCACTCGTTGGGACGCGGGGACATTCGAGGTCATTGAGGAATCACTGGACCGGCTGGCGGTTCGACTGTCGGGGACGGCACTCAGCGGCCGGGTGGAAATCAAACCAACACCAGACAAACAACGGTGGACGTTTCACCTCTTTGGCATCATCGCAAATGACCGTCATCAGGTAGACGGGGATTTCAATTCGAAGTTGGCCTGATTGGTGCCCGATTTGACCTCGAACTTCGCCGTTCCGTTTGAGTACTCGACGGGGATGCGCGAGACAACCGGCTTGTCCGTTCCGCCGGCATCCTGATCGTCGGCAGGATTTGTCTTTTCCATCAACGTGACGACGTGTTGTCCGACAACGGCCCCGTGTTTTCCGGATCCGGAAAGTTTCAGGGTGAAAACTCCCTGTGCATCTGTAATTCCGACGGAACCGACGCCAGGTTCGCGATTGGCGCCGCCAGCCGGTTGAAACAGTACGTTGATATTTGCAAGCGGTTTTCCATCGAGTGTCACCTTGCCGGAGACCGGTGCCGTCGGCGTCGAATCGCCGGAACACCCCCACCCCCCAAATATGGCCGCTCCGAGGCCTGCGATCAGCAGAATGAGAACCTGTGTTGGCCCGCAGGATCGAGAGGTCGCCATCTTCTGTTTGCCTCCGCCGAGTAAGAACCACGATGTGAAAAATGGTTTGGCACGGAAAGTCACAAACGGCCGATTGACATCGAAGGACCGTTCTGACAGGCCTGGAAAGGGTGTTTCGCTTGTGGCGTGCCGAAATCACGACGTGGCACGCCAACAACCGCAGTGTCCGCTCGCAAGACTCCCAGCCGTCAGTAATTGCTGACAGGTTCGCTTCCGGCAATCGTGGACAATGCCATGTAAATGTTCATGTTGATCGTCGGCGTAACTGTTCCGACGGCGCCGTCGCACTTCAAAAACTGGATGACGTTGCCGGCATGAAACGAACCCCAAGCTCGCTTGCAAGGATTCGAGTCCCCTTGGGAAGCACAGAGGTTGTAATCGGCCATCAAGGTCCGAGATTCCGGCGTGGCGTTCGACAGGGCGAACGACGTGTAGGCGTACGCCCAGAAGGTCGTACGTCGGGGGTCGGTCACGTTGTAGTACTCGCCGACCATCAACGTGTTGCTTGTGCCATCGAGAACGTCCGACACACGAACAGCGGGATACTTTGACGAGGGAGACTGCGTCGTGTCAGCGCCGGTCCAATGCAACACGCCTCGTTTCGTCGAGATCGCGTTTGGATGCAGGATGTCGGAGCTGTCCCATTGGCGTCGATAGGCATATCCCCCCGTCGTCCAACCGACGCCACCCATGCCACGGTATGAGCTTGCACGGTAGTCCAAATTGGCACCGGGTCCGCTTGCCGGCTTGATCAACGTCCCCGCGAGCACGTCTGACGGACAGTTGTACACGGGAACGTTTTGTGTTCGCGCGAAAGCGTTCGATGCGTCCTCGTTCGGAAGGTTGAAGTTGTACCGATTTTGAAGATTCGTACCGTCGAGATACGGCAGCAACGAGATCGGCCAGGTGATCAGGCTCAGCGTGCCGCAACACGGCCCCATCGTGACGTTCCCCGGCGGAAACGATTTTACGACATCGTGATAGTTGTGCATCGCAATGCCGATCTGCTTCAGGTTATTCCGGCATTGCGTTCGGCGAGCTGCTTCCCGCGCTTGTTGCACAGCGGGGAGCAGCAGAGCAATCAGCACGGCAATGATGGCGATCACGACCAGCAATTCAATCAGTGTAAACCCTCGAGCAGAGCGAGAACGAATTGACATGGCCCCACCTTTCACTACCAATCGTGGTGTCACAAAGGAACGGAAGATGGAAGATGTATCCCAACCCGAATGACAGGGTAGGCAGAACGCACTTGGAATTGAATCGTCAGCGAGAGAGAACGAGAGGGCGAGATCCTACCCCCGGTTCAAACGGCAGTCAAAGGTACCTGTCAGAGATTATTTCCCGGCGATGTGGTTTACGTCCATTACGATGCTTGCGGCGGCTTGGTTGGGAAATAATTGCGCCGGGACGCGCAGAAGTTGATGGACTCAATCGCGATACACCGGTCCGGATCGTGGCTCATTTCTCCATCCGTCGGAGTCTCAGGGAATCAGCCTCAAACCAGACCTGACCCCGCGACGCCCGCAACTCGGCCACAAGTTCCACCTCCCGGACCTCCTCCCGCACCGTGAAATCAAACGACAGCGACTTCCAACCGGAAGAGCCTTGGAGTTTGTTCGTTCGCTTGTCCCCCGAGACTCGCAGGCCGGCGGCCAGTCCTTTTTCATCGTCCTTGATCGGCGTCACGCCTTGCGTTTTCAACCGCGCTTCGAACCGGTACTTTCCCGCGGCAAGTAGCACTCGGCGTCGCCAAGATGCCACACACTGGCCGCTCGGTCCGCATTGGATCGAATATGCCGGGCGCGGGCCGGGGAGTTCCACGGCTTCGATGACGGCGTCGTCGCTCTCCGATCGAGGTTCCCAATCGGGCAACTCGGCTATCCCGTCGTCGTTGAACGCCAGCGGTTGCGGATCGGGCTGATCCACCTGCTCGCGGAGGTTGGCCGCTCGGGCGCGGAGGCGGTCTTTGAGCTCGTTCACCAACTCGCCGTGTCGCTTTGCCAGTTCCGGATCCATCGCCGCCAGCACCGGGCGCAGTCGCTTCGTGTGCAAATCGACGCGGGCGAGCAGTTTGTCCGGCGGTGAGAACAGCGGCAAAAGCTCGCGCAGGCGCTCGCGGTATTTCGTCCGCCACTCGGTGTTGTTCATCACGGCCGCGGTGACCATGCCTCGGGGCCGGTCGAGGATCGTCGCGCCCGGATCGCCAAACATCTGATCCATGCCGTGTGGCAGGAAGCAGGCCCGGCCGCGAGTCGGCTCAAAATACATGCGGTAGTTGTTCACGTTCAGCGAGTAGCCGTCCCAGTGGCACGTCATCAGTTCCATCGCGACAAACGTGAGCAAAGCGTCCACGTCGACGCGCTCGGCCAGGAGTTGCCAGCGGCGGGCCGGGTCCGGTTCGGCGCAGGCGGCGCGCAGCGCGGCGAGGTCACTCAGGTCGTCAGGCCCGTCGCCAGAATCCTTCCTCAACTCCGCATCGATATCCTGCACGAAGCCGCCTTCGTACAGGTTGCCGTTCGGATCGGAAAAATGCCGTTTGAGAAACCGCCGGTCGAAACCTTCCTTCAAAACGTACAGGCCAAGGTCGCGGCCGTTGATCCACACGCGAGCGTGAGTCACCCGCGTGGCCGGGACGCCGGCGGACCGCAACAGCTCCGAGCAGAGCAACTCGTTCAGATACGTGTCGTCCTGCACCGAATTGTTCAGATGGAATTTTCTCAGGTCGTGAAACGACTGGTCCTTCGCGAACTTTTCCGTGTTGATCGTGAGCGCCGGCCGATCGTCCACCTCGCGGAAGCTGCCAGCGGCCCCCTTCAACTTGATGCCGACTCCGCTGAGCGTGGTTTTTCCATCTTCGACGATGTTCGCCCGCACGTACGATCGGGGGTCGCCTCGCAGCTTTTCGAGGTTGGCCGGTGCGATTTCGATCCGCAGTTGCGGGATCAGTCCCTTGTCGAACAGCGCGTCGCTGGCATCCGGCGCGGCGGACTTCGCTGCTGGTGCAGACCTGGGTTGGGCTCCGGCCGAAGGCGCGGCGAAGATCATTACCAACGCGATCGCGAACAATCGTCGTGCTTGTCCATCCATGATCACACCACCGGGACGCCGTCGGATTCGGTCAGCTGCTGGAACAATTGGGAAAGTCGCACGGTCATCGGGCCGATGGAGCCGGTGCCAATCGTCCGGCCGTCGACGCGGATCACGGGGGCGAGTTCACCCATCGTCCCCGTGCAGAACATTTCATCGGCTCGGTAGATTTCGGTCAACGACAGGTCCCGTTCGGCGTGCGGGATGGAGTTGGCTCGGCAGAGGTCCAGCACCGCAGCCCGAGTGATTCCCTCCGGGCAGGCCACGCAGCGCGGTGTCAGCACTTCGCCCCGGTGGACGATGAACACGTGAGTCGCATTCGTTTCGGCGACGAAACCGCGCACGTCGAGCATCACCGCGTCATCCGCGCCGGCGACGTTGGCTTCGAGCTTGGCGAGGATCGACTGGATCAGATTGTTGTGATGAATCTTCGGGTCGAGGCAATCGGGGGGGAACCGGCGGACACTGCTGGTGACGAGCGTCAGGCCGGACTTGTCGTAGACCGGCGGCTTGTGTTCGGCCAGCACGATCAACGTGGGTCCCGCCGTGTTCAGCCGCGGGTCCATCCCCGACGTGATTTTCACTCCGCGCGTCAGCGTGAGCCGGATGTGGACGCCGTCCCGCATCCCGTTCGCCGCCAGCGTGCGCCGGATTTGTTCGATGATTTCGTCGTGCGTTGGAATCTGGGCAAACGCCAGCGCCAAGGCCGAACTCCGCAGCCGATCGAGGTGCTCGACGAGTTTGAAGATTCGCCCGTTGTACAACCGCAACCCCTCCCACACCGCGTCGCCTCCCTGCACGACGGAATCAAACGGACTGACCCCCGCCTGGTCGCGATGCACGGTCCGGCCGTTGATGTTGATCTGGATGTCGCGGTTGCGTTCGTCGAATTTCTGGAGCATGACAACTTTCTCCCCTCTCCCCTCCGGGGGAGAGGGGTTGGGGGGTGAGGGGGCGGAACGACTCTGGAATCCATTTGTAGCAGAGTCAAGCGTCGCTTCGCCCCCTCACCCCGGCCCTCTCCCCCAGAGGGGAGAGGGAAAAGAATCACGTCAACCGCTGCGCGTACAACTTTTCATAATGCCCAAGGCACTGCTCGTACACGTCGTTCAGCCAGTCGGGAAGCGGTTCCGGCGGCGACTTGCCGGCGGCGGTGGGCCGGAAGCACGACGAAGTCTCGACCTCTTTGTACCAGTACGTGGCCCAAACGCCATCCGTCGCGCGCGGGCCGGGAGCCCACGAGAGCATGGCTTTTTGAAACGGGACGCCAACCGCATCGCACAGCGCGCCCAAGATGTCTCGCGGGCGGTTGCGGACGTCGACGGCATCGACCACCGGCGGCGTTTTGCCCGTGTGTCGGCAAGCCCAGTCGAAGATTTCGGCCTGCTGCGGGAATCCGACATCCTCGGCGGTGGGCGTGTCCACGATCTTCGTGTACGACCGCAGGACGTCGCGCGGGTGGCGGATGAGAAAGCAGTTGGTGACGCTCCCCAGCCAGTCGCGACTGATGTGCGGCAGCAGATGGTGGGTCATGTGCTTTTGGAAAAAGATCGGCTTTCCTTCAGGGATCGGCCCCGTCAGCCAAGCGACCACCTTCCGCCAATCGGTCTCACCCGCCGCGATGACTTCGTCGATCCCCGGATGCGGCTTGCGTGTGACATCGAGGTAGTGTGCGTACAGCGGTTCGTCGCAGACAAACGTGTCCGACCGGTTCCCCCACGCCCGCATTATCGCCGTGGAAATGTTCCGCGGCCCGGACCACATCGCCAGACGAATGGCATTCGAGTCAGACATGGCGACTGGCGGCTGTTCGTGCGGCGGCCGATCGACGAGCCCGGCGAGTCCTTGTCTTGGCCGGAAGCCGACTCACCAACGGATAGTCCACCGGTCGTTGGAGTGATTCGATGTGCAAGTCCACATCCAGTTCGGGCCAGCGCAAGTGCGACTCCGACTCCGCGACAACATGCAGAACGTCCCGCAACTTGGCATCGCGAAACCACGGGAACTTGTCGTGGTCGAGAAAATACTCGCGCCGCTCGTGGTGAACCCACAAGCCGAACGGCGAAATGTTGACGACTTCAACCGCTGAAGTGCTCTTCCCACGCGGCTTCAATTTCATCGCGATGTTCCTCGACCAATGCCTGCAGCCGCCGGAGTTGCTTTTTCTTCAGACCCTTGAAGTCGGCCAACTCGATGTCCGGCTCGATCCAGAACTTCGCTTCTCCGTCAGCCGACATCACATGCACATGCTTCCGAGTTTCCTCCCGGGAGAAGAAAAAGAACCGATATGGTCCCGAAAAGAAAATCGTTGGACTCATCGACCAGCCTCGTCATCCTCCGCGCTCCCGACTCCGCACTCCGCGTTCTCACGATTTGCCGCGGCGAGGCAAGCGCGGACGATGCCGTCCACGTCGAGACCCAGGTCGCGAAGTTGTTCGGATCGCTCGGCGAGTTCGATGTAGGTATCGGGCAGACCCAGCCGGCGAATGTGATCGGTGCGCAGACCGGCCGCGTTGGCTGTTTCGAGGACTGCCGACCCGAAGCCGCCCAACAATGTGCCTTCCTCGACGGCGACCACGAACCCGCATTCGGTCACGGCCCGCGTGATGGCGGCGGTGTCGAGTGGCTTCGCGAACCGGGCGTTGATCACGCCCACGTCCAAACCCTCGTCGCGGAGCTTCACGGCCGCCTTCACACACGAGCCGAACAGCGAACCGAACGCGATCAGCATCCCGTCGGCTCCCCACTCGAAAATCTCGGCCTGTCCGAGCGCGATCGGTGTCGCCGGCCGAGCGATGTTCTCGACGCCGGCTTTCGGGTAGCGAATCGACACCGGGCCATCGTGTGAAATGGCGAAGTCCAGCATCGGGGCGACATCGGCTTCGTCGCCGGGGGCCATGCAAACCATGTTCGGGAACACGCGGAGATATGAGTTGTCGTAGGCTCCGTGATGCGTCGGCCCGTCGGCTCCGACGACACCCGATCGGTCGAGACAAAACGTGACGGGCAGGTTTTGCAGCGCGACTTCCTGAAAAATCTGGTCGTAGCTGCGTTGCAAGAACGTGCTGTAGATATCGACGATCGGCCGCAAGCCCGACTTGGCCATCCCGGCGGCAAATGCCACGGCGTGCCCTTCGCAGATTCCGGTGTCGAAAAACCGCGTCGGGAAGTCGTTCCGAATCTTCTGCAGTTTGTTTCCCTCGCACATCGCCGCCGTCAACACCACGACGCGCGAGTCGCGAGTCATCGCGGCGTGGATCGCGTCGCTCATCGCATCGGTGTAGGCTCGCGTGGAACTCTTCTTCACCGACACGATTTCATCGTCATCGTTCCGTTCAAACGGAGGTGGCGTGTGGAACATCACCGGGTCCACGCACGCCGGCTTGAAACCGTGTCCCTTCTCGGTGAAGACGTGGAGCAGGATCGGCCCCTCGAGGTCCTTGACCATCTCCAGGTATTCGCGCAGCGATTTCAAATCGTGTCCGTCGATGGGGCCGATGTACCGGAATCCGAACTCCTCGAACAGCATCCCGCGGTGCAGCGACGCCTTCAGCGATTCCTTGACCTGGAAGAGCGCCTTCTCGACCGACTGCCCCACGAGCGGCACCTGCTTGAGCGCCCACGACAGGTCTTTCTTGAACTCCGTGTACAGCGGCGCCGTTCGCGCCCGGTCGAGATACCTCGCCAGCCCGCCGACTCGCGGGCAGATGCCCATCTTGTTGTCGTTCAGGATCACCAGCAGATTCTTGTTCAGCCCGGACGCGTTGTTGAACGCCTCGAACACGATCCCCGACGGCAACGCCCCGTCGCCGATCACGGCCACCGAGCGTCGCTGCTTCTGGTCGAGCAGATCGTCGGCGACTTTCATTCCGAGCACCGTGGAGACGCTGGCCCCCGCGTGGCCGGTCATGAACAGGTCGTACGGACTTTCGACCGGATTCGGGTAGCCCATCAAGCCACCCTTGGTGCGGATCGACTGGAACTCGCGGTAGCGCCCCGTCACAAGTTTGTGCGGGTAGATTTGATGCCCCGTGTCCCAGATCAGCCGGTCCTTCGAGAAGTCGAAGACGAGATGCAGCGCGATGCACAGTTCGACGACGCCGAGGTTGCTCGCGAAATGAGCCGGCCGCGTGGCGACCACGTCACACAGCGCCGTGCGGATTTCGGCGGCGAGTTGTTCGAGTTGCTGATCCGTCAGCGTGCGCAAGTCGTGGGGCGATTCGATCCGTGAGAGAATCTCGTCCTTCATCATCAGTGATCTCTTTCCACGACAAAATGGGCCAGCGCTTCCAAACGCTTCCCCCGCTCACCGAGCGGAGCAATCCAGCGACACGCGTCTGCCGCGAGTTGTCGGGCCCGCCGCAGACTCTCTTCCTCACCGAGAAGTCCGGGATACGTTAACTTGCCGAGTCCCGCATCCTTTCGCACGGCCTTGCCCATTGTCTGCGAATCTCCGCGAATGTCCAGCACATCATCGGCAATTTGAAACGCCAGACCGAGACAGCGTCCATACTCTCTGAGTACGTCGAGCGTAGGGGCTTCCGCCTGAGCAATCCGCCCGCCGAGCGTCAGCGCACACATCAACAACGCCCCCGTTTTACGCCGGTGGATGGATTCGAGTTGCAACAAACTCCCCTCGCCCCTTTGGGGAGAGGGGTTGGGGGTGAGGGGCACGCCGGACACAGTTTCCACGCCACGTTCCGCCTCCAAGTCCGCCACCTGTCCGCCGACCATGCCGATCCTGCCGGATGCGCGGGCCAGATCGGCACAGCAAGCCGCCGCGACTTCGGGCGGCTGGACATCGCGAGCCAGCACCTCAAACGCCAGCGTCAGCAAGGCATCGCCGGCGAGGATCGCCAGCGCTTCGCCAAACACTACATGGTTCGTCGGCCGACCGCGCCGCAAGTCGTCATCGTCCATCGCGGGCAAATCGTCGTGGATCAGCGAGTATGTGTGAATCATCTCGATGGCACACGCCGCCGGCAGCGCACGTTCGGGATCGCCGCCGCACGCCTCGCACGCCAGCATCACGAGCACCGGCCGCAGCCGCTTCCCCCCGGCGAGCAAACTGTACGCCATCGCCTCCTGCAACCGCGGCGGACAGTCCGCAACCTGCCCCACGTACCGAGCCAACTCCGCGTTGACCCGCTCTCGATACCGCTGCCAGATGTCGTCCAGAAGTTTTTGAGATTCGGTCATGACACAGTTTCTCCCCTCGCCCCCGAAGGGGGAGAGGGTTCTTGGCGGGAGGTGAGGGGCGGGCGTCTCCACGATTCACCCGTCGCTCGGCCATTGTAACGCTGTCCCTTCCCGCGCAGAATGATCGCCATGCTCCCCGACGACCTGCAAGCCCACGCGCGGACGGTGGCCCATCTGGCGACGTACTTCGAGGAACTCAAAGTGGCCGCCGCGGCGCTGCGCGAACGGGCTGCCGTGCGCCAGCGCGGGTTCTTTTCTCCCAGCGAGGACGAGGCCGCGCGGCAGCTTCTGGTTTCGTACTGGATGGCGCGCGCGGCGCTGTTCGAGGTCGCCATCGGCTATCGCGATGCGGCCGAGATTCCGCCCGCGCTGCGACCGACCCGGTTCCTGATCGCGTACGCCGCCGCGCTGCTCCTCGTCGATGCCGCCCGCTTCCTGCGCGAGCAGTATCACGACCAGCCGGCCATCCGCGCGAAGCTCAACGAGGGCGATCCCAACTTCGGCATCCCGCCCGAATCGTACGACACCGTGCAGCGGTCGCTCACGAGTCCGATTCACGTCTGGCATCTGTACCACGCGGTGAAGTTCTTCGAGGAGCACGCGGACGAACTGCGGTCGCTGCGGTCAGAGCCGCTGCTGGCGCCGATGGTCGACGTGCTCGATCGGCTCGGCCATCGCATGCACGTCTCGGTCCTCGATTACGCGAAAGCCCGCATCCGTGCGCGATCGCGTCAGGCGGCAAACGCGGTGCGGCGGAGCCTCGTGGACCGGGCGCTCTACGGCTTGCAGAAGGTGGCCTGTCTGATGGTGACCGACAAATTCACGCGCCTCGGCCACCAGCCCGCTTTGCCCGCCGACGTCGCGGCCGAACTCCGGTCGCTCTTGAAGCCCGGCGATGTGCTCGTCAACCGCAAGGAGTTTGCCCTGACGAACTATTTCCTCCCCGGATACTGGCCGCACTCCGCGCTGTATCTCGGCCAGCCGGACGACCTCGAACGGCTCGGCATCCGCCAGCACGAAGAAATGAAACCTCGCTGGCGACGTCTGCTCGACCTCGATCGCGACGAACCGCGCCGCGTGTTGGAGGCCATGCGGGACGGCGTGTGGCTCCGCTCGCTCCGTTCCCCCTTCCGGGCCGATGCGCTGGTCGCCGTGCGTCCGAAGCTGGCCGAAGCCGACATCGCGCACGCCATCGGTCGCGGGCTGGGGCATGAGGGCAAGCCCTACGACTTCGATTTTGATTTCACACGCTCCGACCGGCTGGTCTGCACCGAAGTCGTCTACCGGTCGTACGACGGGATCGCCGGGATGCAATTCCCGCTGACTCGCCGCGCCGGCCGGCTGACGATCGCCGCGGAAGATTTTCTGCGGATGGCCCTCGAACGCCACCAGTTCGAACCCGTCGCCGCGTTCGCCCCCAGCCGGGAATCGCGGTTGGTGCGTGAAGCCGAAGTCGATGCGATCCTGCGGGGGACGCTGGGCGGGATTGCCGATTGCCGATTGCCAATTGCCGAATGACGCGCATGCGACATCGTGTCGCAATTGTCACACCGGAGGCTGCCGCAACTATTCGGCAATCGACAATCGGCAATCGGCATTCCCCACAACCGCCAGCGACTGCGGCAGCAGCCGAATCTCGACGCGCCGCACGGCGTCTTCCGGGCGAGCGAAGAATTCGCCGTCGATGTGGACGATGAGCGGGTGATCGGCTTCGAGGGTGACGGACTGACAGTGGCATGTCAGGATCTCCGGGTGACGCGGGATGTCGCCGCGAGTCAGTCGCGGGGCGTAGCAGAGCGTGCGGAGGAGACTGAGGTTCCCCGCGTGCAGGATGTCGAACTGTCCGTCATCGAGCTTCGCATCTGGCGCGACGATGAAGCCGCCTCCCTCGCGATGGCCGTTCGCCACCGTCAGCATCACGGTGCGCGTTTGGCGAGAGATGCCGTCGATGGTCAGCGTCGTGTTCAACCGCCGGAAATGTTTGGCCAGTGCCCGCAGCGTGGCCAGGCCGTACAAGGCGAGTCCCCGCAGCTTTTTGATCCCCCGCGATTCGAGCGCCACCGCGCCGCTCAATCCCAGCCCGAGCGTGTTCACGAAGAACCGGCTTCGCCCCCGTTCGTCGCGGACTTCGCCCACGTCCACGCGGCGAGTTCGATCCGACAGCGCGACGTCGCAAGCGGCGAGCCAGTCCTTCGGCAGACCAAGCGCCGCCGCGAAGTCGTTTCCCGACCCGAGCGGCAACACGCCGAAACGCACCTCCGGCCGCGCGGCTCGCAGCACGCCGTTCGCCACCTCGTGCACCGTGCCATCTCCGCCCGCGGCCACGATCGTTGTGAATCCTTCCGTCGCCGCATCGAACGCAAGCAGCTCGGCATGTCCCGGCCCGTTCGTTTCGGCCAGCACCGCATCGCGCACCAACCGCTCGCGCAGCTCGTCCCACCGGCGACCGGTGCGACCTCGGGCCGCCGACGGGTTGACGATGACGAAGGTGCCGGACATTTTCGTAGGGTGCGTGCAACGCACCACGATGAGGTTTTGGTGCGTTGCACGCACCCTACTTGAACAGCGGCTTGGCCCGCTCCGACTGCAACCGCACGATGCGCTCCGTGTCCTCCGGCAGCAGGTAGCCACCGGCTTCAAGGTCGCGGCACTTGGTGCGAAGCTGAGCGAGGTAGTTGTCGAGCGAGCCGTAGCGTTCTTCGAGCGACGGGCGCGGATCACCGGTGGATTGCCGCGCGGCGCGAGTCGTCTCGAACGGGATGTATGAACCGGTCAGCGACATCAATTGGTTCTCGGCTCCTGATTCCCGGTTGCGCGGGTTCCAGCCGGTGAACGTCGCCAGCGGGACAGCGACTTCGGGCGGCGAGAGGCATCCGAGTTCGTTGCCGTCCGGGCCGCAAGCCGGAACGCGCACGGTGTACGTGCCGCGAATCTTCGGTGGCTGGTGATCGACAATCCGCTCGGAGTCCCATCGCGGGCCCCAGTCGAGCAATGGGGGCTGCTGGATGATCGTCGGATAGCGCACGCCGGGGATTGCCGGGAAGCGCGTTCCGGTTTGTTCCCACGGAACGAGCGTCCCGTCCGCGATCGTTGGGAAGACGCTCGGCGGAGGGCACGTGCCGTCTTTGCACCAGCGATCGAGCGCGAGGAGGAGTGCTCGCAGGTACGGTTTGTAGTCGCCGGGGTTGGCGAGATTCTGTCCCTGCCCGCGCGACGGCGGAAAGCCCGCGGGACCGTGCTGCGTGCCGCCGAAGAGATAGATTCGCACGCAATCGGGGATCGCCACGTCGCATGTCCCTGTCGGATCGGTGTGCGTCAGCGAGCCGCTGCGCGTCCAGTATTCGCCCGCCGACTGCGTGTGCATTACGCAGGGAATTGTGTTCGTCGCGGCGGCTCGTCGCAGGATGCCGTCGGTCTGGCCGGAAAGCGGATCGTGGATCGTGCCGTATCCAAACGGAAACCGGTCCGCCGGGTAATCGTGATGGTCGTGCTGATTGCAGTGCCGAGTCGGTTGCGCGAACCGATGGTTGAACGAACCCAAGCCCGATCCCGACACGTGCGGGATCAACCCATCGAACACTTTTTGACAGCGTTCGTCTTCGTTGAAGCCGGAGTACAAAAACTCGCGCAGGAACCGGCCGCTTTGCGACACGCCGAAGCCGTGAGCGCGAGCAAACCGAAACTCCCCTCGCCCCTTTGGGGAGAGGGGTTGGGGGTGAGGGGCGGTC
>Ga0233424_10000513_pt1 | contig 47415 bp, 40 predicted proteins | sample Watercolumn_Towu_FD_181011 | JGI IMG/M metagenome (GOLD analysis project Ga0233424, IMG submission 181011) | Freshwater microbial communities from Lake Towuti, South Sulawesi, Indonesia - Watercolumn_Towuti2014_125_MG | ecosystem: Environmental > Aquatic > Freshwater > Lake | place: Indonesia...
TTTCATTTATGCCTGCCATCATCAGAATGGATAATGGATAATAGATCATCGGCTTGTCGTACACGGGCATAAGCTGTTTGGAAACAGCTTTGGTAATCGGATAAAGCCTTGTGCCCGAACCGCCTGCCAGGATCATGCCTTTCATATTAATTGGTTGCTGTTAACTTATTAAAGTTATCAAGATATTTTTGTTTCCAGGCAAGAACAGAATATTTATCAATAACTGTTTGCCGGCCGGCTTTGCCAATTCTCTCACGCAATCCGTTATTTTCAATCAAGTCAGACAAAGTTTCAACCCACTCGTTTTCAGTATTGGGCAAATAACCATTCACTCCGTTTTGTATGATCTCTGTATTTACTCCAACCGGCGACATCAGTGTTGGAATTTCAAGCGCCATATATTGCAAACCTTTTAGTCCGCATTTTCCTTTTGCCCATTCATCATCAGGCAGCGGCATAATGCCGATATCAATTTGAGAAAGGTCTTCAATTTCAGTGGAAGCGATCCATGCATCACCTTTTGTTTCGAGTTCGGTGCAATAATAATTTTTATCCCCGATGATCTTAAAAGAAACCTTATCTCCAAATTTATCTTTTATTTTTTTCAATGCAGGAATGGCTGTGGCAAAATACTGGATGGTGGAAAAGCTGCCACTCCAACCGATGCAGATTGTTTTGCCATCACCGCTTTTCTTTTGCGGAACATATATTGAAGTATCAATCGTAGTGGGGATGATGGAGATATTTTTGTTGAACTGCGCCGCATAATCAGAGAGGTATTGATTACCGACAAATATGAGGTCAGACAGTCTGATTATTTTTCGGGTCTTATCAGCATTTTTCATGAAGGCAAGCTTTTTATTCGCTTCAGAAACATTCTGCAACCAGATGGCATCATCAAAATCAAAAATGAGTTTGGCTTTTGAGCTGGCAAATCTCCGTTCAAAAAAAGTAGAACCTGTCATCAGTGCATCACGGTAGATAAAGATAATGTCATACCTCTTCATCCTGAACCAGTCTTTGGTTCTTATCAATAATGTTTTCAGGTAGATGATTATTTTTCTGAAATAATTTCCTTTTGAATAAAAGGCTTTATCATCCTTTGCATTCAGGAGAATGGAGATGTCAAAATGATAACCGTTTGCTTCCAGGAAAGAAAGGTACTGCTCATACCGAAACCGCTGCCCCGGCGATCTGTCTTTGCGATGCAAACAAATAATTAAAACTTTTTTCATGTTGCTGATCCTGTCCAATATCTCAACCTTAACCTTATCCTCAACCTTTTCTCAAATTCCAGCCTTCAGGGAGTTTTTCTGTTATCTCAATGTTTTCAAATTCCTGTCCCTGTCTTGCACCAACTCTTTTTGCCCATGCAGCCATGCGGACAATACCTTGTTGCAAAGTAATACCGGTAGCATCGCCAAATACTTTATGTGCCTTGCTGTGATCTGAATAAGCATGTACTACTTCATTTCTTGCCTGCAGGTGCTTGATATCGGGTTTTACACCAAACTCATGGCAAACTACTTCGGCCAGTTCATTTACCGTGTAAGGTTTGTCGGCGCCGATATTAAATACCTGGTTGTAAGCTGCAGGAATATCCACACATTTTGAAATAGGAATGGCTACATCATCAATATAGCTGAATGCCCTTGTCTGTTTTCCATCGCCAAACACGGTCAGTTGTTTTCCCTGCATGATCTGGTTCATGAATATGCCGATCACATTCCTGTACTTATCGCCGATGTTCTGATTTTCCCCAAATACATTATGCGGCCGGAAAATAATATAGTTCAATCCGAACATTTCATGGGCGGCTTTCAAATCAAGTTCGACAGCATATTTTGAAACACCATAAGGATCTTCGGGAACCGGTGTCATTTCTTCCGTCATCGGCAATTGTCCTTTTCCATAAACTGCAATAGAGGAAGTAAATACAAAACATTTTATTTTTTGTTTCACCGCCTCATTGATAAGATTGATGCTGCCGATCAGGTTGGTATTATAATTATACCGGCGGATAAAATGTGAAAGTCCCTCAGCAGCATAAGCTCCAAGATGATATATATAATCAAATTTATTTTTGGCAAACAGTTCACTGATAAATTTCTCATCGGTTACACTGCCTTTTATAAATATTGCTCCGGCAGGAATATGATCTTCAAACCCGCCGCTGAGGTCATCTATCACTACTACTTCATGCCTCGCCTGTAAACAATGTCTTACTACATGCGAACCAATGAATCCGGCCCCGCCGGTGATTAATGATTTAGCCATACATTTAAATTCGGTTTATAATAACCATATCTGAAAAATAAAATGGAATACGTTTGTCTATTAAACTTTGATATACCAACCTTTCATAGCGTTGCCAATGCTGAATAAGTTCAACAGTCCATTGATCGTTCTTTTTGAAAGTTTTGCCAGTTTGTTTTTTTCCATCTTTGTCCTGATGACCTCATCAGCAGATGCAACCCCGGCATTCGTTTGATTATTTTGCAAACTGGAACGCATACGGCTAATACTGAAACCAGTTGTCGTCAGTTTTCTTTTTTTAAATCCATTCTTTGTTAAAAGATAATTGGCCGTCTTTTTTGTATAATAACTGAGATGCTCCGGATATTCTATAATATTGTATTTGGGGCCAATTATGTACCGTTCGAGTGCATTAAAATTAGGAGTAGTAAAATAAAATAATCCGCCCGGCCTCAGTATCTTATGAATATTCCGAACCTCTTCCACCGGATTATTTATATGTTCTATCACTTCGGTGGACGTAACAATATCAAATGACCCAGCATCAAACCATCCGGGATTGAGTTTCCCCTTTTTCATTTTGATCCCTTTTCCTTCACAGATCCTTATCGCTGCATCAGTATATTCGGTACCATACACTTCCCAACCTCTTTGTCTCGCTATATCCAAGAAAAGGCCAATGCTGCAACCCACATCCAGCAATCGGTTAGTATTCCTGTATTTTTCAAACTGGTCGAGTAATTCATAAAGCCGGATAACAGTAACAGGAGAAAGAGTCTCGTTGCGTCCATACAAATTGTAGTGTGTCGTCAACTCTTCCGGCGTTGGTATTCTTTCACAAAAAACAAATCCTGCCGGTTTGCTTTTAACCAGGTATGCATGGTTATATTTTTTCAAGGGTTTTAGAGTTTTGCTCCCTGATATAAGGCACTCGGTATGTTTGTGAAATGATTCCATGATAACAATTGTGTAGTAAGGAATTAACCCTTGTATTGCAGGGCATAATAGGATTGATACTCCCCGCTGGTTACATGTTTCAGCCATTCCTTATTTTGCAGATACCAATCTATCGTTTGAGAAAGTCCTTCTTCAAAGCTAACAGAAGGTTTCCAGCCCAGTTCCCTGTTAATCTTATCCGCATCTATGGCATAGCGCCTGTCGTGCCCCGGCCGGTCTTTTACAAAACTGATAAGTTGTTCACTGGTTCCTGGTTTATTCCCAAGTTTTTCATCCATCAGCCTGCAAAGCAGTTTTACCAGGTCAATATTTTTCCATTCATTAAAACCGCCGATATTGTACATATCGCCAACTTTCCCTTTATGAAATAAAAGGTCAATAGCAGCAGCATGGTCTTTTACAAAGAGCCAGTCCCGGGTATATAAACCATCGCCATAAACAGGCAATGGCTTTTTCCGGATGATATTGTTGATAAAAAGCGGGATGAGTTTTTCCGGGAAATGATTGGGGCCGTAGTTATTGGAGCAATTGCTGACGATAACCGGCAACCCGTAGGTGCCAAAATAAGCCCTTACAAAATGATCGCTGGCAGCTTTGGATGCGCTGTAAGGTGAATGCGGGTCATATTTTGTTTGCTCTGTGAAAAAACCTGACTCCCCCAGCGCCCCAAACACTTCATCGGTTGAAACATGGTAGAAAATTTTTCCTTCATACTTATTCTTCCAGTGTGTTTTGGCTGCATTCAGGAGATTAACTGTTCCAATTACGTTGGTATAAACAAAATCGAGAGGAGAAAGAATGGAACGGTCCACATGGCTTTCGGCAGCAAGGTGGATGATACTATCAGGATTATACGTAGAAAAAATTCTTTCGATATCACCCGTATCTAAAATATTTGCTTTCTCGAAAACATAGTTGGGAGATTTTTCAACGTCATGAAGATTCTCCAGATTGCCGGCATATGTTAATGCGTCGAAGTTGACGATTCTGTAATCAGGATATTTATTGACAAAAAGCCTTACAACATGAGAACCGATAAACCCCGCGCCGCCAGTTATGATGATTGATTTTTTCAATTAATTTTTATGTTGTTCTTTATACCACTTAAAAGTTTTCTTTAAACCCTCTTCAACTGATACCTTAACCGAATAACCCAGCAGTCGTTCTGCTTTTGAAATATCAGCCATACTATGTTTAACATCACCTTTTCTTTCAGGGCCGTGAATGGGTTGTAAAGAACTGGCTGCTTCTTTTTTTAAGCTATCAAATAACTCCAGCAAGGAAGTCTGGATGCCGCAGGCAATATTATATACCTGGTTAATGGCTTTATCATTCGAGGTAAATAATGAAAGGATATTGGCCTGCACAGCATTGTCCACATAAGTAAAGTCGCGGCTGTGGCAGCCATCGCCGTTAATAGTTGGCGGTTTGTTATTCAGCAATGCTTCTGCAAAAAGTGGGATGACAGCAGCATAGGGCCCATGCGGATTTTGGTTGGGGCCAAATATGTTGAAATACCTCAATCCGATAAATTCCATTCCATACAAGTTTGCATATACCTGAGCATACAATTCATTTACATACTTGGTGACAGCGTAGGGAGAAAGGGGCTTCCCAATCCTATCTTCTGTTTTTGGAAGAGCCGGGTGGTCACCATAGGTGGAAGAACTGGCTGCATACACTATCCGCCCGATATTTTTTTCTTTTGCTGCAGTAAAAATATTCAGCGTACCGGTAATATTTACATTGTTGGTGGTAAGCGGATCGTTGACTGATTTGAGAACAGAACCCAGGGCTGCCTGGTGAGAAATCAAATCAATATTTTCGCATGCTTTCAGGCAGGTAGTATAATCCCGGATATCAGCTTCCATGAATTCAAATCCCGGGCAACTTTGTAGTGATGAAATGTTTTCTTTGTAGCCAGTAGATAGGTTATCCAGTACCCGCACAAATGATACCCGCTTATCCTTCAGTAATTGAACAGCAAGATTGGAGCCAATAAAACCGGCGCCGCCGGTAATCAGAATGCGCATGTAAAAAAAGAGTTCTATTTTCTCTTCGAACCTGTAAATATTTTCCGGATGCCGGATGCAGACAAAATCCTTTTAAAGAAATTCCGCCGTTGTTTTTCTTCTTCGTAGTAACTTTTATACCCATAACCATACCCATACCCATACCCATACCCATACCCATACCCATACCCATACCTGCCATATCCGTAATATCCGTAACTGGATTTCAGATTTACGTCATTCACTACTATTGCCAGGTTTGGCAATTTATGCCCCTGGTAAAATTCATTAATCATTCCCAGCTGCCTTTTAAAAGTACGGCCCTGGCGAACGAGGTATAAAGTGCAATCAGCATATTTACTTAGGGTCATGGCATCGCTTACCATGCCTACCGGTGCTGAATCTAGCACTAGGATTTCAAAATTATCTTTCAGCCACTCAAACATCTGCTCTATTTTCGGATCGAGCAGCATTTCTGCCGGATTGGGCGGCACCGGGCCGCAACCGAGGATGAATAAATTATCCTGACCGGGCACTTGTTGTATCAGGTCTTCCAGATTGGCTTTGCCTATTATATAGTTTGTAAATCCGGGTGTTTTAGACATACCAAGGCCTGAGAGCAGTTTGGGTTTTCGGATGTCTAATTCAAGAATAATAGTTTTTTTGCCCGTCAGGGACAATGCAGCTCCCATATTTTTGGTAATAAAAGTTTTGCCTTCTCCGCTAAATGACGATGTAATGAGCAATACATACTTGTCAGCCTTTTTAAGTATGTATTGCAAATTAGAGCGTAGGCTACGGAACTGCTCCGCCACCATGGTCCTGGATGTTTTAGTTACAACGAGTGGATTTTCAGTAATAGAATGACCGACTTCTCCCAGTAGCGGCGCAAGAGTACCCCGTTCTATATCGCTCCGTGTTTTTATTTTATCATTCAATATATCGGCAATAAAAATGAAGAGTGCAGGCAGGCTGATCCCCATTAATACGGCCAGTATTTGGATCATTTTTTTGTTGGGGGTTACAGGTGTTTTTACGGGAGAAGCCCTGTTAATAATATTTGAACCGGATATTTCCGAAGCCCTTGAAATAGCTGTTTGCTCACGTTGCTCCTGCAGAAATTTATAGAGGTCTTGGAGCGCCTGCACATGTTGTTCTATCTGCAGTTGTTCCAGTGCCTTCCTGGGCATCCTGGACAACTGGGCCTGGCTTTCCCTGTTTCTTTTACTTAAATCATCGCTTGTATTAGAAATAGATGTTATTACATTTTTAAGATTTTCAAGAATAAAGACCCTCAGCTTCTCTATCAGGGCTTGGCTTTCTTTTATTCTGGGGTTTTCAAAAGTTATACCGGCTTCCAGTAATTGCTGCCGGTCAAGTTGAGCTTTATTATACTCTCCCACAAGCCCGTTTAAGGTAGCATCCTCGAGTGAGAAAGTAGAAGGCACTTTGCTGAATTCATTTTTCTTATCCTTTAAATAGTCATTTAGCATTTCAGCTTTGCTCACTTCAAGAGATAACTGATTAATAAGCTTATCTGATTCGCTGATACTGCCAAAATAATTATCTATTTGATGACCGGCATCAATGATGCTATTTCTTTCCTTGTAGTCAAGCAGGACATTCTGCACACTGTCCAGCTCATGCCCGGTTACATTCAAACGACTTTCAATAAATGACAGGATATTATCAGAAGCCGCTCTTTTTTGCTCAATACTATACTGGGCATATTCTTCCATCAGCTTATTAAGGATATCTGCACCAAGCTGAGCATGCGGAGTCTTCATACTTAGTAGCAGGATACCTGCTCCTGCTGTTTTTGGCATAATTGTTAGTGCACTGGTAAAATCTGCCGTAGCGGAAGAAGCAGGCGACCATACTATCTTGAACTCCCCGCTTGAAGTAGTGAAAAAAGGATTGGCAGATAAGCTGAATACTCCATTTGCATTGTCAAAAGTTTCACCAAATGAAAATAGTTTATTACCCCCATTTATTCTGAACCGGTTTGCCCCTATGAAATTAATATTAATAGTAAACGAGGCAGAAGAATCTGAAATTTTAAGAACATTTAAAATGAAAGGTTTCTGTTTGTAAATATTTACTGTTTTTATCTTGCCTTTTGCATAATAACTGAATTGAAGCTGAAGGCTATCAACCACTCTTTTCATAAGAGGGGTTGATTTCAATATTTCAATTTCATTTTGAATATTTTGCGACTTATCATTAATAAAAATATCCTCGAACTTATTTGAACCTTTGTTGCCAGTTTGTTCACTTTTTACAATCATCGACCCTCCGACCTTATAAACTGGCAAACTATACCGGAGATATACATAAGCCCCCAGCAAGGTAAATGCCACTGATATTATAAATACGGGTAATAATCGGATGTATTTGTAAAATAAATCCTTAATACTCAATTGTCCGAGTTCACTTTTACTACTGTTTTGTTCTTCCATTCGGGCAAATAATTATAAAATAAACTATTTATTTGAAAAGATTATAAATGACCGCTGCAGAAGTAATAATACCGAGGGCAAGGCTTATTCTTTGCGCTATCTGAGATTGCTCTGCCTGTCTTATTTTTTGTTTTGTAGGTTCCACCAATACTATATCATTTTGTATCAGGTTATAATACGGCGATTCGAAAATATCTTTTGATGACAGATCAATATAACCAACTTCTCTTTTCCCGCTATTTTCTCTGATAATTTTTACAGTATTTTTTTTCCCATATTCAGTAATGCCCCCGGCCATGCCTATCGCTTCCAGGATGGTGAGCCTCTCACCGGCAACGGCTAAAGTTCCTGCTTGTGCTATTTCCCCCAGGATGGTTATCCTGAAATTCAGGAAACGAATGATCACAATCGGGTCTTTTAAGAGTTCAACAGGTTGTGTCAATCTTTTTTTGATCTCTGCCGCCAATTCCTGCTTTGTTAATCCTTCTGCATGAATGGTTCCCAGCCTTGGATATTCAATATTTCCAGCTGCATCAACCAGAAATCCACAAACATTGGCGGCTGTACTGCCAGCAGCACTATTGCAAGGCAGGTTATACAGTGCATCGGACAATTCAGGCTTCGTGCTCAGGCTGTACACCTGAATGGAAAGCATGTCATTTTTCTGGATACGCAGCTCGGGAGTTTTTACACTCTCCATACCGCTTGTGTCAGTCACATTTTCCAAATAATAAGGAACCATCTTTTGTGTGCCGCAGGAGATAAGGGCAAATGGCAACGCAAGCAGCAGGAATCGGAAAAATTTCATTGATACTTTATTATTAAATAAGGCCCTGTATCAGGGACGAAAACAGCTCAGACCTGTCTGGTCTGTGCCGAAGTTAATTTAGTTCTGTCAATATAAGCCACCAGGATATACCCCAGACTGTCAATGGCCACCTTTGCTGTTTTCCTGTGCAGGTCCAGCACTTTTCCTTCCTGGTCCATCAATGTGCCGGTGGTTATTCTTACTCTCTGATTCACCCTCAGGTCAATGGGCTTTGCCTCCACATTTTCATACTCATCCAAAAATTTTTTGATCGAAACAATTTCTTTTTCTCTTATCACCGCCGGTTTTCCCTGCCAGTAAACAAAATTAATAGCGCCTGCCGTCATCCTTACCGCAGACCTGTCTTTATCATTCACTTTCACAAAAACGTAGGATTTAAATAGTGGTTCTTCTACGATTTTTACCCTGTCACTCCACTTTTTTCTCACTTTATTGAGCGGGCAATAACTCTCCATTCCCTTTTCTTTCAAAAGCTGGTTGACTTTTTTCTCCCATCTTGGCCGTGTGTAAACGGCCAGCCATTTGCTGCTCAAAATAATTTTTTTGGGGATGGCTTCGCCATCTGAATCACATAAAAAAATTTTACATGATTGGTTTTCATTGAATTAGGGTAAGGCCGGAAAATCAGTTAGTAATCCCCGGCTTATGCCCACAAATATAGGGGAAGTTGTGAGTGGAAAAAGAATAAAAAGTACAGATTTTGAGGGATTTATTTCCATAAGTTAATAAGTATTCCTCCGTAGTAAGAATTCTTTGTGTACAATCCCCATATCAACAGAAATTAAAAGATATGATTCAAAGATTGCAGGACATTAGGTTCATCATACTCAATTATCCAGCAGCAGCATTATTACCAGGCAAGTGTTTTTAAATTACAATAGCTACATCTTGACAAAGGATTATATTTATTTAATTAAATAAGTGTTTTGAAACAACGCTTCTACTCTCTGGATGTTTTTCGTGGCGCCACCGTGTGCCTGATGATATTGGTAAATAACCCCGGCAGCTGGGCACACATTTATCCCCCACTGGATCATGCTGCATGGCATGGTATTACCCCTACTGACCTTGTATTTCCTTTTTTTCTTTTTGCAGTTGGAAATGCTTTATCATTTGTGATGCCAAGACTGGAACAGGGTGGCGATGCTGTGTTCTGGAAAAAAGTGATCAAAAGAAGTTTACTAATTTATATCATAGGTCTTTTTCTTACCTGGTGGCCCTTTGTAAAATGGAGTGGCGATCATCTTGTGTTCAAAGACTGGGTGGATCCAGACAACCCCCAAATTGGCATACGATTACTGGGTGTGCTTGCAAGAATAGCTATCTGTTATTTTTTTGCTTCCATTATTATTTATTATGCAAAATCAAGGGCAGCATTCTATATCGGGCTTGTGATACTGCTTTTATACTGGTCTCTTTGTTTTTTATTGGGTGATAAAAGCGACCCATACAGCATGAACGGCTGGTTTGGGAATGATGTTGACAAGAAAATACTTGGTTTACCTCACATGTATAAAGGTGAAGGAATTCCTTTTGACCCTGAAGGCATCATGAGCACATTACCTGCGATCGTCCAGGTGATATTCGGTTACCTGATTGGCGAATACATTCAAAAAAAGGGCAAGAATTTTGAAATGCTGAGTAATTTGTTTGTTGCAGGGGTTGCTCTTTTGCTAACAGGTTTTTGCTGGGATACTGTTTTCCCCATCAATAAAAAAATATGGACAAGCTCATATGTGGTTTATACAACCGGTCTTGCCATTATCACTATCGCCACCATGATCTACCTGATAGAATTTAAAAATATCAAAGGTAGCCTTAGCCGGTTCTTTGATGTGTTCGGGAAAAACGCATTATTTGTTTTTGCCCTAAGCGCCTTTTTACCAAAAATCTTATGGCTTATCAGAATACCCAATGGAATAAAAGATGGAAAGCCTGTTTATACCGATCCCTGGCATTGGTTTTATTTAAAAATCTGTGCCAAAATACCCGGTGATCCGAAAATAGGCTCCCTGGCGTTTGCTATTTGCTTTATTATTTTTATGTGGTTCATTTGCTGGTGGATGGATAAGAAAAAAATCTATGTGAAGGTGTAATCACCACCTCACCTCTGCTATCTCCACATCGCCATACTGATTATCCATCATAACGTTTTTTATTTCAAGCACCGGGCCGTTTGCTGAGTCCCTGAAAGTAATAACACGGATAAGAGCAGGTGCCATCGTATTGTAGTAGCCATACTAGTTCACACTTATTTTATATCTCCCCGGCCTGGCATTTTGTAATTGGTACCCCTCCGTAGCATTTTTCCCATCTCCGGCAGCACATCTTTGCCTTTCAGTATCCCGGAGTATTTGGCGAGGATGCCCACCGGCTGGTTGAATTCATTACAAACCTCCAGGAACCCCTTGTTAAACGGTATTTTTGTCTCTATTTAATGATTCAAAAAATAATACCCATTTTTTTAGTACTAATTTACTAAATTATTTAGTTGTTTCAAATTTTTTTATCACCTTTACCCCGGAAATTTTTATTCTGTAATGATTTGGCTGTTCCCCTCTCCTTAAGGAGAGGAGTGAGAGGTCAGGCAAAAAATTATTTTTATGGATGGAGAAGAATTTTACGGGGCGGCCTATAAAGGCACAAAACAATTTACCCAGCAGGAGATAAAAACCGCCAACGCTACCGGTTTCGGCGCTGCCGCGGATGACTATATGGAGCGGGGCATTGACCTGAACGAACAGCTCATCCGCAATAAACCTGCAACTTTCTTTTTTAAAATGAAAGGCGATGCGATGAAAGAGGCAGGTATTTTTGATGGTGATGTATTAATCGTAGACCGCTCCTTAAAACTGGTAAACGGAAAAGTAATAGTGGCTGTACTAAATGGCGAACTGCTGGTGCGACGGTTTCATAAAAATTTTTCGTCCGCATTTTTAATCCCCGAAAACAACCGTTATAAAAATATTAACCTGGCCGAATTCACTAATTTTTCTGTGTGGGGAGTGGTGACGTATGTTATTCACCCTGTATGAAAGCAATTGTTGACTGTAACAGTTTTTATTGTTCCTGCGAGAGATTGTTCAGACCGGAACTCAGCAGCAAGCCCGTTGTTGTGCTCAGCAATAATGATGGTTGTATTGTGTCCCGAACAGACGAAGCAAAAAATTTAGGAGTAGGTATGGCAGCACCATATTATCAGAATAAAGAGGTGATCGAAAAAAATAATATTGCCGTCTTCTCATCCAACTATAATTTATACGGCGACCTGGGCATGCGGGTAATGGATACGTTGCGGGAGTTAGTTGGTGCTCATCGTGTGGAAGTATATTCCGTTGATGAGGCTTTTCTTGATTTAAGTATGATACCCGATGAACGGCTAACTGATGCGACCATACAAATCAGGGAAACAGTAGAACAATGGACCGGCATTATGGTATCTGTTGGTGTGGCACCCACAAAAGTGTTGGCCAAAGTGGCCAATCGTTTATCCAAAAAAAACAAAGTGAAAACAAATTGTGTACTGGTACTGGAAACAGAAGATAAAATCAGGGAAGCGCTGCTGAAAACGGATGTGGCTGACATCTGGGGTATAGGCTATCGCTATGCGGTAAAGCTGAAAGAGATGTTTGGCATTTTCAATGCCTGGCAATTGAGCAGGATGAGTACAGAATGGGCCCGGAAAAATTTAGGCGGTGTGGTAGGTATGCGGCTCATAAAAGAATTGAACGGCGAACCCTGTGTGGAAATGAAAGCTCCGCTGAAAACAAAAAAAATGATCGCCACTACACGGATGTTTGGCATACCGGTATATGATATTATATCTTTAAAAGAGGCCGTTGCCACTTACATTTCAAGAGCCGCCGAAAAACTCCGCCGGCAATATAGCGCTGCCAGTTTTATCAATGTGTTTGTAGTAACAAATGAATATAAAACCGGCCAGTACGAATATAATCCGCAAACTAACGGTACACATATCCGGCTACCTAAACCTACTGCTTATACCAGTGAACTGATCAAATATGCCGTGCCGTTGGTAGAAAAAATATATAAACCGGGCCCTAAATATCTGAAAGCAGGTGTAATGCTTGGCGGCATTGTCCCTGATATGTCCATACAAGGAAATTTATTTTTCTCCGAAACCAAAAACTGTGAACGCAAACTCATGGACATGGTGGACAATATTAATTTCAGCCAGCGGCATGATGTGTTGAAATTTGCCGCATCGGGGACCAGCCGAAACTGGAAAATGCGGCAGGAGATGCGAAGCCCGAGATATACTACAAGGTGGAATGAATTGTACGAAGTGAGTTAATAACAATTCTCATAAAACTGCTTGTATGGATAAAGCAAAAACCCCGGCTTTGTACCGGGGTTTATCTTAAAATGCTTTTTTCTTCCAGGTGTTATTATTCCGGTTCCATTCAGGTAATTTTTTATCCGGGTCAAGTATCACTTCTTTTATCTCACTGCTGCTGTTCACTGTAAATACCCATGTAGCCCCACGTTGCCATATCTCCACAGGTAAATTGATCTTATGTTCTTTGCCATTCGTTTCTTTTACCAACACGGTCACCGGCATTACCATTTTCTCAAGATTTTCAATAGTAATATCAGCGCCTTTTTCGGGTTTATTGTCAATATAAGACACATCCTTTACTTTCTGATCCAGTTTCCATGTATTCAATACCCAAGCCCGCCAGAACCAGCCCAGATCCTCTCCGGAAACATTTTCCATGCTATGAAAGAAATCCCAGGGGGTGGGATGCTTGAAAGCCCAGCGATTGATATATTCCCGGAAGGCGGCATCAAAACGTTCTTTACCCAATACTACTTCTCTTAAAGCATCAAGCATTTGTGCCGGCTTTGTATAAGCAGCTATGCCGAGGTTTTCCTGTTGTATCACTTCAGGGATTGTATAGAGGCCATCCATTTTGTCATTAAATGTATACTTCACCATAAAGGAAGAATTGGGATCTCCAAAAAAACTCGCTTCATTGAATTCTCCTTTATTGAAGTCTTCAGTAGATAGCCCATTAATGAACGTATTAAACCCTTCATCCATCCATGCATATTTTCTCTCATTGCTGCCAACGATCATGGGGAACCAGGTATGGCCAAACTCATGATCTGTTACGCCCCAGAGCCCGTTGCCGGATGATCCTGAGCTGCAAAACACAATTCCGGGATATTCCATACCACCTACAATGCCTGCTACATTGGTAGCAGCAGGATAAGGATATTCAAACCACTTGTTAGAGTAATGTTCAATGGAGCCTTTTACCATTTCGGTACTTCGCTGCCAGCCATTTTTCATCACGGCGCTTTCCACCGGGTACACACTGATGGCCAAGCATTTGTTGCCACTCGGTAAATTTATTTTGGCCGCATCCTGCACAAATGCTTTGCTGGCCGCCCAGGCCACATCTCTTGTATTGGTAATCTTGAATTTCCAGGTACAATCGGCAGAAGATGGCCTTGAATTTTTATCATTGATTTCTTTATCCCCTCTTATCACAACTGTTTGGTCGCTGGCTTTGGCAGCAGCCCATCTTTTCATTTGTTGGGTAGTGTAGCATTCCTGCGGGTTGGTCAACTCGCCGGAACCAACAACAATTAAATTGGACGGAGCCGTTATGGTGAAATCAATGTCACCGTACTCTAAGTAAAACTCTCCGGCGCCGAGATAAGGCATGGTATTCCATCCCTGGATATCATCATACACACACAAGCGGGGAAACCATTGTGCCACTTCGTACACCATACCATTTTTGGTTTTTAATCTTCCCATACGGTCCGTGCCATATTCAGGAACAGTAAATTCAAACTTGATAGCAAGTTTAATTTTTCCTCCGGCAGATTTCAAAGCCTCCTGCAGCCATACCTGCATCCTGGTGTCGGTGGTAATGTTTTTTGGGACGAAAGTTTTTCCATTGTATTCTGCAGAAATGGATTTGATGATGTAGCCATCTGTAAATTTTGCATTGGCCCACCGGCCACCTGATTCAGTGGTGGTGGCAGAAGCACGGGAGTCTTTTTTATAAATATTCTGGTCCAGCTGCAGCCAGAGAAATTTTAGATTGTCCGGGCTGTTGTTGGTGTAACTTAACTCTACATCGCCGATTACTTTATGGGCACCCGTATCTAATGTGCAGTTGATCTTGTAGTCAGCCCGGTTTTGCCAGTACTTTGATCCGGGTTCTCCGCTGGCGCTGCGTACATCATTACCGGGGTAAGGATAAAATTGCGGGCTGAATGCTTCCTTATGATCATAACCCGATTGTGCCAATAAACTAACCGATAATAAAAGGCTGAATAATCCTGTTAGAAATTCCTTCATATAAATTGTGTTTGAATACTGAAAGATAGGGCAAAAGCCCGGTACAGAGGATGCTGCTAAAAACGTATTTGCAATATTTTATGGAAAAAGTGTCTCTGCGAGAGCCACTGATTCAGGTCTCCCCACATCTAGCAGCCTGTCGCCCGTATGGTCATAGCCTAAAATAAGATGGTTGGCTGCTAATTTTAAATAAACATCTATAAGGGAAAACTTGCCTCTGAACCTGGATTCCTCTATAAGACTGAAAACATCATATTCAAAAACAACTACACAGCTATATGCCATTTCAACCAGGTTGTTTTGAGCAATGATTACTTTTTCAATTTTTTTAGAGGTATCCCGCCAGCCACAAAGCCTGCTACTTCGATCAAATAAGAGATAACGAGAAGTTTTTCTGTTTGTAATTCCAAGGCTTATCAAAGCTTTGTGCTGTTCATGAAAAGAAATAAGTTTATTTATATCCAAATCGGTAAGAATATCGACATTACAGGTAATGAACTTTTCACCAGGGTTGAAATACTGTTTGGCTTTTAGCAACCCACCGCCAGTTTCCAGCAACTCATTTCTCTCATCACTGATAACGACATGACTTCCCCAGCCATTATTTTTCTTTATAGTTTCTTCTACCTGATCAGCAAAATGGTGAACGTTTACTATCACCTTCTTTATTCCGTATCGTTGCAGGTATTCAATATTTCTTTGTAGCAATGATTTGCCATTCACTAAAGCAAGAGCTTTGGGATGAGAGTCTGTCCATGGTTTAAACCGGGTGCCTAAGCCGGCACTGAAGATCATTGCTTTCATTGCTTATCGGGAAGAGGATTTATCCAGTTGCGTTCGTCTTGCACTATATGTTTCAACTCAATCTTTACTTTGAATTTATTTCTTAAATGCCTTGCCATTTCATCTGCTGCATAAACGCTGCGGTGCTGACCACCGGTACAGCCAAAACTTATCACCAAACTTTCAAAACCACGGTTGATATATTCTTCTACGGTGATATCTACAATATCAAATACACTATTCAGCCACTCAGGCATTTTTGTTTGTTGTTCCAGAAAATCTTTTACTTCTTTATCTCTGCCGGTTTGTGTTTTCATGCTTTCTATTCTTCCGGGATTTAATATACCCCTGCAGTCAAACACAAATCCGCCACCATTACCACTATCATCCTGCGGCATCTCTCTGCGGTAAGAAAAACTGTTTATTTTAACCACCAGCGGAGTCTGTTCATTGGCCTGAGTAGGTATAAACTGCTGAATGATCTCATCAGCCACACATATATCCAGCACTTTTCTGAACTCCGGAACAGCGATACCAACACTTTGATTATTAAAAAACTCTCTGAGGTTTCTCAATGCCAGTGGGATACTGGTAAGAAACTGAGCTTTTCTTTCAAACAATCCCCGGAAACCATAAGCACCTAATACCTGCAATAGCCTTATTAATACATAACCATTGTATTGACTACGGAAAATATTGCGATCAATACTCTGATGAATGATATTTTCAAAAGCGTTCATATAATCTTCCAGTAAATTATTTTTCCATTCATCCGGGAGATTGGCCCTTGCCTGCCAGAGCATGGAAGCCACATCATAATGAGGAGCTCCTTTCATGCCGCCCTGATAGTCTATAAAGTATGGCTCATTACTTCTGATCATGATATTCCGGCTCTGAAAATCCCGGAACATGAAATATTTATACTCTGTGTGTGTCAGATAATTGCTCAGCGCTTCGAAGTCATCAATCAATTTTTGTTTGTCATACGGCTTGCGTAGCGCATCCAAAAAATAATACTTGAAATAAAGCAAATCTGCCATGATGGCCTGCTTGCCAAATTCTTTATTGGTAAGACAAGTATTATAATCAAGCCCTTCATCGCCTGTTACTTGTAGTTCAGCTAATCTCTCAAGACTTTTTTTAAACAAACTATAGACATCATTACTCGTACTTTCAGCTTCAAGTCTGTTGAGTAGTGATGTGTCACCAAAATCTTCCTGCAGGTAAAACAGTCTGTCCTTACTTATTGAATATATTTCAGGAACTGCAAGTTTTTTACCCTTAAAATGTTGGGAGAAGTAAATAAAACTTTCGTTTTCCTGAATGTTGGCGCCATAAGTGCCGATCACCGAAACCTTTTTTTCATGCAACCTGAAATAACGACGTTCGCTTCCACTCTGCGGCAAGACATCGATTGAGGAAGGGGCAGTTCCTTTCCACTGCGTATAAAGCAAAGAGATTGAATTAATGAGTTGCTGCATTGAACAAATGTACTTAACCTGCTGCAATCCCGGCTGTTAGAAACACTAACAACCAGCAGTTTTTTGGTTAAATTTGCGGATTCTTATCGTATATGAGTTATACCCCCTCGAATAAAGTCCGTATTGTTACGGCGGCCAGCTTGTTTGACGGCCATGATGCTGCCATTAATATTATGCGGCGAATCATGCAAAGCAGAGGAGCTGAGATCATTCATTTAGGCCATAACCGTTCTGTAAAAGAAATTGTAGAAACCGCTATCGAAGAAGATGTACAAGGCATTGCCATTACCAGCTACCAAGGCGGGCATGTGGAGTTTTTTAAATACATGAAGGACCTGCTGGAAGAAAACGGCTGCGGCCATATCAAAATATTTGGCGGCGGAGGAGGTACGATTTTACCTGATGAAATAGAAGAACTACATAAATATGGTATTGCAAGAATTTACTCCCCCGATGATGGCAGAAAAATGGGATTAGAGGGAATGATTGAAGATGTGATAAAGCAATGTGATATTCAGCTGAATGGCAAAGCAGACTTCAAGACTCCGCTGAAATTAGAAGAAGTAAAAGATATAAGAAAAATTGCAAGAGAAATAACCAATGCTGAAAATGGATCAAAAACTAAAACTGCAAAATCAAAAATACATATCCCTGTATTGGGCATTACAGGGACTGGCGGGGCGGGCAAATCTTCTGTTACGGACGAGATAGTTCGCCGATTTCTGAACAATTTTACCAACAAAACCATTGCTGTTATTTCTGTTGATCCATCCAAGAAAAAAACAGGTGGCGCTTTATTGGGAGACAGGATAAGAATGAATTCCATCAATCACCCAAGGGCATACATGAGAAGCCTTGCAACAAGGGATGACAATACAGCATTGAGTGGCGCTGTGCAGGAAGCAATTGATATTTGTAAGACGGCAGGATTTGATTTCATCATTCTGGAAAGTGCCGGTGTGGGACAAAGTGATGCAAGTATTCTTGACTACTGCGATGTAAGCATGTATGTGATGACACCGGAGTATGGAGCAGCTTCACAATTGGAGAAAATAAACATGCTGGACTATGCTGATCTGGTCTGCATCAACAAATTTGATAAAGCCGGAGCACTGGATGCATTAGCTGATGTGCGAAAGCAATATAAAAGAAACCACCATTTATTTACTGCCAAGGATCAGGACCTTCCCATTGTTGGTACCATGGCCAGTAAGTTCAATGATGATAGCGTAAATCACCTGTTCGAATTACTTCTGAAAAAAATTGAAACCAAAACAAAAACAATTTTTGGAAAATTTCATTTTGCAGAAACAGCAAAAGTTACACAGGCTGTTATTCCATCTAACAGGGTCAGGTATCTTTCAGAAATTTCTGAGAATAACAGGAGTTACGATCAGTTGGTAAAGGAACAGGCGTCTATCGCTTCAAAACTTTATCAGCTTAACGGAGCAAAAGAAACATTAAAAGACAAGGTGGATGACTCCCTGTTGAAAACGATTGCAGAACAGATAACATTTTATACCGATCAACTGACTCCCATTAGCAGAAAACTCATCAATAATTGGGAAGAAAAGATAAAAGAATATCAGAAAAATTTTTACGAATATACAGTGAGAGATAAAGTGATCGAACAGGCAATGACAACAAAAAGCCTGAGTGGAACAAGAATACCAAAAGTTGTTTTACCAAAATACAAGGACTGGGGTGATATTCTGAAATGGCAGGCACAGGAAAATGTGCCCGGTCATTTCCCTTTTACAGCCGGAATTTTTCCTTTAAAGAGAGAAGGAGAAGATCCGACCAGGATGTTTGCCGGCGAAGGCGGACCCGAAAGAACCAACAAAAGGTTTCATTATGTGAGTATTGAGCAGCCAGCAAAACGACTATCAACCGCATTTGATTCAGTGACGCTTTATGGTGAAGACCCTGATCATCGTCCTGATATTTATGGCAAGGTGGGAAATAGCGGAGTCAGTATTGCTACTGTGGATGATGCAAAGAAGTTGTACAGCGGTTTTGATCTGTGTGATCCGAAAACATCCGTTTCCATGACCATCAATGGCCCGGCCCCGATGATCCTTGCTTTTTTTATGAATGCAACTATTGATCAGCAATGCGAAAAATATATTTTGAAAAACAATCTGAAAGAAGAAGTAAATAAGATCATTGAATCAAAATATAAAGCAGGTAAACTGCCAACATACACCGGCACAGATGCAAAACCAGTAATCCCCAAAAATGGAGAGTTGCAGGGCGCACTGCCGCAAGGTAATAATGGCCTTGGGTTAAGACTGCTTGGTTTATCCGGAGCTGATGTTTTGCCAAAAGATATTTATGAAAAAATAAAAGCTGAAGCCCTATCACAGGTTCGTGGTACGGTACAAGCTGACATTTTAAAGGAGGACCAGGCACAGAACACATGTATCTTCTCAACCGAATTTGCTTTGAAATTGATGGGCGATGTGCAGGAATATTTTATTCAGAACAAGGTCAGGAATTTTTATAGTGTATCTATCAGCGGTTATCATATTGCGGAAGCTGGCGCAAATCCTATCACCCAACTGGCATTTACGCTGGCCAATGGGTTTACTTATGTTGAGTACTATCTGAGCAGGGGGATGAACATTGATGATTTTGCCCCCAATCTTTCTTTCTTCTTCAGTAACGGAATGGATCCGGAATACAGTGTGATAGGACGAGTAGCAAGAAGGATTTGGGCAAAAGCGATGAAGTATAAATACAAAGCAAACAAACGCAGCCAGATGCTGAAATACCATATTCAGACATCCGGCAGGAGTTTGCATGCACAGGAAATAGACTTTAACGATATAAGGACAACACTTCAGGCATTGTATGCGATATACGATAATTGTAATTCGCTTCATACAAATGCCTATGACGAAGCAATAACAACACCAACAGAAGAAAGTGTTCGCAGGGCAATGGCAATTCAGTTGATTATAAACCGTGAGTTGGGTTCTGCAAAAACAGAAAATTTTATCCAGGGATCTTTTGCCATTGAAGAATTGACTGATCTCGTTGAAGAGGCAGTGCTGTCAGAGTTTGACCGCATTACAGAAAGAGGGGGAGTGCTTGGAGCGATGGAAAGAATGTATCAAAGGAATAAAATACAGGAAGAAAGTTTGTATTATGAACACCAGAAACATACAGGTGAATATCCCGTTGTCGGTGTTAACACATTTCTAAATAAGCAAGGCTCGCCAACCATCATTCCTTCAGAAGTTACCCGCAGTACGGCAGACGAAAAAGAAAAGCAGATATCCAACCTCCAGACATTTTGGAAAAGAAATGAAAACCAATCGGAGAAGATGTTGAAACAACTGAAATCAGTGGCCATCAATAACGGAAATCTATTTGACGAGTTAATGGAAACAGTAAAATATTGCTCGTTAGGACAAATAACGCATGCCTTATACGAAGTAGGAGGACAGTACAGAAGGAATATGTAAACATATGGCCCGTATCAAAGTTGACCTTCACCCGATATATAATAATAGCGCCGCAATAGACAAAGCCCTCCAGCAGGCCTTTGAAGATGCCATTGACAAAAAGATAAAAGAAGTAGAGATCATTCCGGGCAAAAGCAGTGGACAACTTCGCAAAAAAGTGAAACGGTTTTTACAAATGCCGCATATCAAAAAACAATATCACCGCATTGAAAATGACAACAGGAATTTTGGAAGGTTGTTTGTCTATTTCAAATTCTGACGACCTGTCTCACTCAGCATCTGCAACTTTTTTACCGGTCTTATCAATTATTATCCATTTACGATCCTTAAGCACTTTCGCATTACCATCCTGAAAAATCGTAGCATATCCGTACTTAAAACCCAGCACCTCTTTTCCCTTGTCGTCGATATATCCCCATTGCCCCTGTTTATTTACTGGTGCTACCCCTTCTGAAAAGCTTAAGGCATTTTCATAGGCAAATGGAATAAGAATTTTGCCGGCCCAGTCAATTAAACCATAATTATTTCCATTACTTACTACGGCCAGATCAGAATGAAAGGATAACGCATCGGTGTACTGAAGGGATATGACCAATTTCCCGGTGCTGTCAATATAACCCCATTTCCCATCCTGCTTTACTGTCGCCACTCCTTCAGAAAAGGCGACGGCTTCATCATAAATCAGCGGCACAACCAGGCTCCCATCTTTATCAGCATAACCATGTTTATCAGCCTTTCCCACAACAGATAAACCACATATGCACTGATCCACATGATCATATTGCTTGGTCCATTGCTGACATTTTGCAGAAATACTTCCTGCTAATGCAAACAAAAAAAGATAGTATTTCATAACTCAAGCTTTAAGTGATGAAAACTTTATACTATGCTAATCTAAAACTGATACAGGCCGGAATGAATGATTTTGGGCAGGGAGCCCATTGATTTTCGACAAGTGTAGATGAATTTATGTTCATTCTATTCAAAATAAAGCCGAAAACAGACCAAAAAATCGATTTTATCGTTATCATAACTATAGTAAAGAATAAAAAAAATAATTCAATACAAAGAATGAAGGCGCTAAACTGATTACTGATCAATTATATTATAGCTATCATGCTGATTTCCACGTTTACAAACTTTGGGAGAGCCGACACCTGTACTGTTTCTCTTGCCGGAAAGTTGTTTTCAAAATACTTTCCATACACTTCATTTACAGCGCCAAACTGATGCATGTCGGTAATAAAAATGGTGGTCTTGATTACATTGCCAAAACCCATCCCCACCTCCTGTAGTATAGATTTAAGGTTATGCATTACCTGGTGGGTTTCTTCCTGGATGTCTTTATTTTTCATCTCGCCGGTGGAAGGATCGATACATACCTGACCCGAGATAAAAAGTATATCCCCTGCTAAAACTGCTTGGTTATACGGGCCAATAGGGCCCGGGGCATTAGGTGTTTTAATGATGGTTTTAGTCATTTACTGGTTTTAATAAATTAGGAAGAACGAATTTAGCTTTATATATTTTCTTTGCAAAAAAGGATTATGAAGATTGTGGTAATCACCGATAGCAGCCTTAAAGATGAATTATTGACGCAAGGTCTGCAGGAATCCGCAGAAATAACCTGGTTGCGGGAACCTGCAAGTATTGGCACAACAGATTGTATTATTGATCTTTTATTTCACCCTGATAAAAACAGAGTAGAGTTTTTAAGATCCTTGTCCTCTTCCGTAGTTATGATTAATTCAGTTTCTGTTACACTGAAAAATTTACCGGAAAACTTTGTTCGCATCAACGGATGGCCAACATTTTTAAAACGAATTCTCGTTGAGGCAAGCAGTACTACCGACCATGCTAAAGTAATCGCTGAGAACATTTTTACAGCTTTCGGAAAAAAAACAGAATGGACACCTGATATTCCGGGATTTATTTCTGCCAGAGTCGTAAGTACTATTATCAATGAAGCATACTTCACTCTTGAGGAAAAAGTGAGCAGTAAACAGGAGATCGATACTGCCATGAAGCTGGGAACCAATTATCCTTATGGGCCTTTTGAATGGAGTGAAAAAATAGGGTTGAAGAGTATTTATGACCTGCTACAGATTCTTTCAAAAGAAAATCGCAGGTATGAACCCTGTCCTCTTTTAAAAAAAGAAGCATTGGCATGAGTCTTATTCTAAATATTGATACGGCGATGGAAAGAGCTTCTATTTACCTTGCGAAAAACGATATTATTTTTGAAACAGCATATAGTGAAAATCAGAAAGATCATGCCGCCTGGCTGCATCTCGCAATTGATGGTCTTTTGAAAAAAAGTCAAATTACCGTTAGCGAAATAAAAGCTGTCGCTGTAAGCATTGGCCCTGGATCATATACTGGTTTGCGGGTAGGTTTATCAGCCGCAAAGGGACTTTGTTATGCTTTAAACATTCCTCTCATCACTGTGAACAGCCTGCACATGCTGGCATATGCCGTTCAGAAAGAAGCAACTGACTTGATAGTTCCTGTCATAGATGCCAGAAGAATGGAGATTTATACAGCGGTCTATAAAAGAGATCTTACTGAAAAAACTTCTGCACATACTTTGATAGTTGAGGAAGGCAGTTTTCATTCTTTATTGCAATCGCATAAAATATTATTCTGCGGAAATGCTATTGATAAATTGAAAAAGGTTATAAAAAATGAGAATGCTTCCTGTTCAGATACAATGAGCGATGCAGGCACCCTTGCCCGGATGGCTAAAGAAATGTATCTGCAAAAAAAGTTTGCCGACCTTGCTTATTCAGAGCCACTTTATGTAAAAGAGTCTTACTTTCCTGCTTTTAAGAAGTAGTTTCAGCGGAAATTATAATTTCATGAAACAGGAGAGCCTGTTTACTTTTGCATTTCAATTCCTTTTTACCGAAATCCATGAACAACTATTCCCTGCACTTTCAGTCAACTGCAAAAGACAATACCCCAGTTTCTGTCAATATTCTGGATATAAAAAAAGCAGCATTGATCATCCGGGCAGTGAATCATAAACTCCGGCAACAAATGCTGAAGAGCATTGATGAACATGGAAAAATTACTGTAACAGAATTATACCAAAAGCTTTTTCTGGAACAATCAGTTACTTCCCAGCACCTCGCTATTCTGCGAAAAACCGGTTTTGTAAAAACACACCGGGAAGGGAAATTCATTTTTTACTCCATCAATCCTCTCCGCTTTCAGGAACTAAATGAGGGGATCAATAAATTTTTGCGTTGATTTTATTCCGGATTTAATAAACCCGGTATTGAAGCGCCAGGCTTTTTTTAGCTTTATTGAGGTAACTTTAACACTCAATTTTAAAGCCATGTTCATAAAACAACTTTACACCAGCTGCCTCAGTGAAGCCGCTTATTATATCGAAAGCGAAGGGGAAGCAGCCATCATTGATCCGCTCCGTGATATTGATGCCTATCTGCAACTGGCCAATGAAAGAAAGGCGAGAGTGAAATATATTTTTGAAACTCATTTTCATGCTGATTTCGTAAGCGGCCACATAGATTTAAGTAAAGCCACCGGGGCACCTATTGTTTATGGTCCGGGCACCAAGACACGGATACCTGTTCATGTTGCAGACGATGGAGAAAAATTCAGGATCGGAAAACTTACAATTGAAGTACTGCACACACCGGGGCATACACTTGAATCATCCTGTTATTTATTAAAAGATGAAAATGGAAAAGATTATTGTGTGTTTACCGGCGATACTCTGTTTGTAGGTGATGTAGGCAGACCAGACCTGGCACAAAAAGGGAACGAGATCACCATGCATGATCTGGCAGGTATGATGTATAACAGCATTCATACAAAACTTTTTCCGTTGGCCGATGATGTTTTGGTTTATCCTGCTCATGGTGCCGGAAGTGCTTGCGGCAAAAATCTTGGACCCAGCACTTTCAGCACTATCGGTGATGAAAAGAAATTCAATTATGCAATGAAGGCAGCCACCAAAGAAGAATTTATTAAAGAGGTAATCGACGGAATTGCTGCGCCGCCGCAATATTTTCCCATTAATGCAAAGATCAATAAAGAGGGATATGAGAGTCTTGACGAAGTGCTGACCAAGGGAATGAAGGCGCTGTCAGTTGAAGAATTCAGGCAATCAATAAATGATGATCCCATTGTTTTAGATACAAGAAACGAAAAGGTATTTACACAGGGTTTTGTTCCGGGTTCCATCAGTATAGGCCTTGAGGGACGGTTTGCCGAATGGGCGGGCAGCCTGTTATCATTTAATGCGCCTATGTTGCTGGTAACAGATCCGGGTAAAGAAAAGGAAACAATTATTCGGCTTGCCAGGGTGGGGTTTGATAAAGTGATCGGTTATCTGAACGGAGGTTTTGAAGCATGGAAAAAAGCCGGTGAGAAGATTGACATGATCATTAATGTGGAAGCCGATGAACTGATGATGGATATACCTCATGATAAAAACCTTGTAGTATTGGATGTTCGCCGCCATACTGAATATGCAGACGGGCACCTGAAAGATGCCGTCAATATTCCGCTGAATGATATGAATGACCCGGGCAGCATGGCCAACCTCGAAGAAGAACAAAACCTCTATGTCCATTGTGCCGGCGGATACCGCAGCGTTATAGCCGCTTCTTTATTAAAAAGACAAGGCATTCACAACCTTCGAAATGTGCTGGGCGGCTGGGGAAAGATAAAAGAACAGGAAAAAGCTGAGATCGTGAAGGAAACAAGTGTGCTGAACTGATAAAATAAGCCCCTCAAATGAGGGGGTTGATTATTAAAATCATAGATCACATTAATCAAAGCAATCAGCGGTCACATTTTTGATTTTATCCATGCATCCAGTTCGGGAGAGCTTTCACAACTGATAATCGCAGCATAAAAAGGTCAAAAAAGCCTTTTTTTCATTATCTTAAGCCAACAACTTCCATAGCCAATTATATCCAAAATTACCCCCTATTAAAAAACTACAATAAAATCAGCCGCAACAAAATAAAAGAAGCCGTCTTTTTTGGACAGCCTCGTTTGAATTATTGAATGATATCTCCGTATTCAGGTTTCCACTCATGCTTCCAACGGCGGTGGCTCCAGAGATAATTATATGGCTTACTGCGAATGGCTGATTCAACAAATGATGCAAAAGCTTTTGTCATTTCTCCTTCCTGCATTTTAGAAACATCATCCGATATAAATTTTGTATGAAGATGATAATGACCCCTTTTTGTCTGATAAAAATGTCCGAATATCACGGTTGCGTTATTCGCCCTTGCCCCTCTTTCCGCACCCTTGATGAAAGCAGTTGGCTTGTCAAAAAAATTCATCCAGTAGGCATTTAACGGGGTGGCGGGGCTTTGGTCCGCAGCGGAAGCCAGTATATGTGGTTTCTTCAGCCATGAAATATAAGCATCTTTAAATCCGGTGGCCGGTATCAGCACCGTTCCATACCTGGCCCGCATATTATACATTATTTGGTCAAATGCTTTATTGGCCACAGGTAAATAGATTCCAAGAAACGGGAGTTTCAGCTTCCTGTCAAGCCCCCAGTTTACATACTCCCAGTTCATATTGTGCATGCCGAGCAGATGTACAGGCCTTCCTGTTTTATAACCCTGTTCAATCCCCTCAAGGTTACAGGTAAAGCGTTTTTCAATATCCTCAATTTTCCAGTCAAGAAATTTTATTGTTTCAATAAATGTATCTGTAAGGTTGTGATAAAATCGTTTTGCAATTAATTTTCTTTCTTTCTCTGTTTTTTCCGGGAAGGCGATAAACAGGTTATTCATTACCACTTTACGACGGTATTTAAAAATGTAAAACATCAGTCCGTATGCAAAATCTGAAAGTAAATACAAGACTTTTAAGGGGAAAAAAGACAAAAACCTCAGAAATCCGTAAAGGATATAGTACATAACTGGCAAAGATACTACTTCGCTTTTCTGTTAAGCTATGTAGTATAAAATAGAAACTACAGAACGATGTTTTGGATAAGGCTACTCTTGCCCGGGTAATCTGTATTGTAATGCAATCCCCTGCTTTCTTTCCTGAAACTGGCTCCTTTTACAACGAGGTAGCCAACGGTTATCATGTTCCGGAGTTCCAATAATTGTGGAGAAAGAGTGGAGCTTTCATATAGTTGCTCCGTTTCCTCCCACAATAAATCAAGCCGGCGCATGGCCCGGTGCAAACGCACATCGTTGCGAACAATACCGACATAATCACTCATCACCAGTTGCAGTTCTTTCAGGCTTTGTGTAATTAAGATCATTTCCTGCGGCTCGGAGGTGCCCTGCTCATTCCAGTCAGGAATATGGTCGCTGAAATGAATATCATTAATTTTTTCGGCAGCATCGAGGTAACAGCGATGGGCAAATACCATTGCTTCTAAAAGTGAATTACTGGCTAAACGGTTGGCGCCGTGTAATCCTGTTGATGCACATTCACCACAGGCATATAAATTTTTTATAGAACTCCTTCCCCATTCGTCCGTTTTTATTCCTCCGCAACTGTAATGTGCTGCCGGCGAAACGGGGATCATGCTTTTTATAATGTCAATGCCGATGGATAAACATTTTTCATAAATGTTGGGAAAATGATCAACAAACTTTTCTTTACTGAAATGCCGGCAATCCAGCCACACATGTTCCGTACCGGTACGTTTCATTTCACTGTCTATTGCCCTTGCAACGATATCCCTTGGCGCCAGATCTTTTCTTTCATCATATTTTTCCATAAATGCTTCCCCGTTTTTATTGCGGAGAATGCCTCCATCACCACGAACGGCTTCGGTGATCAGTAAGGACTGACCTCTTACACCCGGCTCGTATAAAGCAGTAGGATGAAACTGGATGAACTCCATATTCTCAATTCGTCCTTTTGCCCGATATACCATGGCCACACCATCCCCGGTTGCAATAGAAGGATTCGTTGTTGTACGATACACTTGTCCATTCCCCCCGGTTGCCAGTAAAGTTATTTTGGATAAAATTTTTTCAATCTTATTTGTCTGGAGATTCAGAACATACACACCATAGCATTCCACATCAGGAGTTGCTTTGGTTATTAAATAACCAAGATGATGTTGGGTAATAATATCAACGACAAAACAATGCTTGATGAATTCAATATTTCTTTGTTTTGAAACAGCTTCCAGCAAAGCCCTTTCCATTTCTTTCCCGGTCACATCTTTATGATGCAGGATACGAAATTCTGAATGACCGCCTTCTTTTCCTCTTTTGTAATCTCCATCTACTTCTTTATCAAACCGGGCTCCCCATTCTATGATCTCGTTCACTCTTTCGGGTCCTTCTTTAACTACTATCTCCACCACTTTTTCATTACACAAACCATTACCCGCTATCAACGTATCTTCAATATGCTTTTCAAAACTATCATTTTCAGGATCGTTCACCACTGCAATTCCCCCTTGGGCATACTTGGTGTTGGTCTCATCGGCAGTGGCCTTTGTCATCACCAACACTTTCTTATCAAGAAATTGATTCGCTATTTTGAGAGCATAGGTAAGTCCTGCAATGCCTGAGCCTATTACTAAGAAATCTGTTTGTCGCATAGCTCTAAAATTAGTTTGAAATGCCTGACCGGATATAGGAGCCGGCCCCTGCTATAATAAAAAGTTGGGCAAGTCCATAAGTTAGTATAACAACTGCTCCGGCCAATTCAAATGGCTGGTAGAATTTATTGATGGCAAGTAAGGAGTCAGATAGTACAAACAGTAATGCACCTGACATCATCCACCTGCCTGCTGATTTATTCTTAATAAACAGCATATGCATCGCAAGCATGAACATAAGGCTGATAACGATTCCATAAACTATCACCGGTATTTTCATTGAGCCCAGATGAGGGAAAAGCAAAAGAAGCAGAGCTGCATAATAAATCATTACTATCAATAATAGTTTGAAACCGATTTTTATATTTTCTCTATCCTTGATTCTATAAAAAAAGAAGATATAAAAAATATGTGCAAGCAAAAATTCGGATAATCCAAACAAAAAGAAGTTGGAGTCAGTCGCCTGAAACATCAGTAAAACATCCCCCGCCCAGGAAAAGAACAGAGCCAGCAATATCCATTTTTTAAACTCTGATTGAATTTGTTTTGTAAGGAATAAAAAATAGACCACCAGCACCGGCATGAGTAATGGTTTGCTTATCCTCTCTATTTGTTCATTAGGCAACTGAATACCAACAATATTGACAACAAGAATTGCAAGAAAAATAATTATCCAGTAACTTCTCCTCATTTGATCAAAAATTTATAATTCTAGCCAGGCGCCATTTTCTTTTATCAGGCTAATCAACTCCTCTACCGCCACATCGCTGTTCACATTCCTTTTTACAATTTCTTTCCCTTTATATAAAGTGATCTTACCCGGTCCACTGCCCACATAACCAAAATCAGCATCGGCCATCTCACCCGGACCATTTACGATACAACCCATAATGGCGATCTTCACTCCTTTCAGGTGATTGGTAACAGCCCTGATCTTTGCTGTTGTTTCTTGTAAATCGAATAATGTTCTTCCACAGCTTGGGCAACTGATGTATTCTGTTTTTGAAATCCTTGTTCTGGTTGCCTGTAAAATATTGAATGCGGTATTATTGGTAAACTGATAAATATCTTTCACTTCAAGGTAAGTTCTTCCTGTTGTCTTGACACTTTCAAACTTTGCCTGTTTGTTATAGCCCAAACAAATTCCATCACCCATTCCATCTAAAAATAATGAACCGGTTTCAGTTGCAAAATGAATCAGGTGTTCATCGGGTGATTGCCAGCCACTGTCAGTGATGAGCACAACCGGGTTTTTTATCCCCCGATTCATTAATTCAATAAACATTCTCCGAACTGATTGCATAGCATTAAAATTGGTGGAACTAAAACAAAGAACAACTGTGGGATCATTTGCAAATTTTTCAAGAAAGCTGTAATCATTTATTACGGTATTATCGCTATAACAATCAAGCATCACAAAATTCATAAGACCTTTTTTTTGTTCCGTTTCTGCAAACCCTTTGTCGCTGAAAATCGGAAAGTATTTCGACTTATTTTCAGCCAACTCACATGCCGCAGGATAAGTAATAACCTTCAATGTTCCCGGCAATTCAAAATCCAGAATTTTGTTTCCTGTAAAAACATAGTCTGCTGCCGCATCGCTGATATTCCATTTATCTGTTGCTTCATCATAAGTATATCCAATGCTTTGCAGGTCTTGCAGAGTGATTTTCTCAATCTTACTCAGGTCAGCAATGACAACAGGTACATGTTTGCCTCCGATATTATCAACAGAAAAAGTTTCTCTTCTTTGATAAATAAACGGATCATAACGTAACTTCTCAACCATCGGTTCAAACTCACGACTCACGACTAACGACTCACGGCTGGTATGTCGTTTCACGAGATCTTTACAAACCGGTATCTCAAACTCCGGATCTTCGGTCAATGAAACCCGGATCGTATCTCCCAATCCATCTTCCAGTAATGCACCTATGCCAACAGCTGATTTAATTCTTCCATCTTCTCCGTCTCCAGCTTCAGTCACTCCAAGATGTAACGGATAACATTCACCAAATTCATCAAACATTGTTTTCACCAGCAGCCGGTATGCTTGCACCATCACCAGCGGATTGCTGCTCTTCATACTCAGCGCAATATTATGATAGGCTTCAGCTCTGGCAATCCTTAAAAATTCCATGGCACTTTCTACCATACCTATCGGCGTATCTCCATAGCGGCTCATAATGCGGTCGCTGAGCGATCCATGATTGGTACCGATACGCATCGCTGTTCCATACTCTTTGCAAATCTTTATCAACGGAGTGAAGCGATCTCTTATTCGGTCAATCTCTTCTGCATATTCTGCATCTGTATATTCAATCTGCTCAAATTTTTTCTTGTCAACATAGTTACCCGGGTTCACTCTCACTTTCTCAACAATTCTTGCGGCTATCTCTGCTGCATTGGGAGTAAAATGTATATCAGCTACCAGCGGGGTGTGATAACCTCTTTTCCGCAATTCATTCTTGATGTTCAGTAAATTCTCTGCTTCTTTTTTTGATGGAGCTGTAATACGGATTAATTCAGAGCCGGCTTCAATGCAGCGGATACTTTGTTCCACCGTTGCAAGAGTATCCATGGTATTAGTGGTGGTCATTGTCTGCACCCGGATAGGATGAAAATTGCCCAGCAGCAGGTCACCAATCCTAACCTCTTTTGTATTAAGACGTTTATATTCCGTAAGTGATTCACAATACCATTGCATGAGACAATGCTATATTAATAATGTGCTAATCGGCTAATTACATTTTACCCTCAAAAAAACCAAGCTGTTTCAAAATATCCTTCAGCATTTTCATACGTACCGCTACTATATCAATGTTTTTATCCGCTGATTCAATGTTGAGTACAAAAAAATACGGATGATTATTTTCTTCTATCCATCCTACTATCCAGCCTATATAATTGTCTTTTTCACTGGTGCCCCATCCTGTTTTATAAGACAGTTTGTAGGTGGCGTTATTCTCAAAAAGCATAGCCCTTTTTACCATTTCCTGGTAGCTTTTAAAAAAAGGAAGCTGATCAAAATATAATTGCTTCACCAAACCCAATTGCTGGTCGGGGGTAATTTTTAGAGAGTTATCAATCCAAAATGAATCAATAGCAGAATGGATCACAACCTTATCATCTTTGTTTTTCTTTCCATATCCCAAGCTATCCAGCCAGATCTGCATGGTGTCTTTCCCAATCCTTCTTGCCACTTCCTGGTAATATGGAAGAGAAGACACCCTAAAAGCTTCGTACATGGTTAGGTCCTGGTTCCAGTCTTCCTTCCATCTTTTAACCTCGTCCCATTTAATAACCATGCTGTCATTTACGATCTTTCCGGTTTGCAAGCCGATGAGCGAATTGACGATTTTGAAAGTAGAAGCAGGCAGGTAACTGCTGTCACGATAGCGGCGGAGATTGTACAGGGTGAATTTCCCGGTGCCATTATCCATCAGGGCAAAGCAACCGTCCACTTTGTTTTCATCAAAATATTTTTGCAGACTGCTATCCTTCTTTACATTGTTGGGAGAACAGGAAACGGCGATAATAATCAGCAGGCAACAGGCAAGTTTTGAGCTCATCTCAGGCTTCTTTTTACAAAAATACGCCTGTCATTTCACTTTAGTCAAAATGGCTTTTTGACAGTTCCCGTGTAAGTTCAAGTAGCTAGTGCAACATTACCAACAAACATGGTTTTCATAACACAATAGACCATCATTTCAGCACTCCCAGCTCCCTGCCAATTTTTGTAAATGCAGCAATCGCTTTATCCAGGTGATGCTGTTCATGTGCAGCGCTGAGTTGCACCCTTATCCTTGCCTGCCCTTTTGCCACCACAGGGAAGAAGAAACCTATTACATAAATGCCTTCTTCCAAAAGTTTTTCAGCCATGTTTTGCGCCAGCACCGCATCATATAACATGATGGGAACAATTGGGTGTTCACCGGGTTTTATGTCAAATCCGGCTTCTGTCATTTTATTGCGGAAATATTTTGTATTGAATTCAAGCTTGTCCCGCAGTTCAGTTGTTTCGGTAAGCATATCGAGCACAGCAATGGAGCCACCAACAATGGAAGGGGCCAGTGTGTTACTGAACAGATATGGCCTTGACTTCTGCCTCAGCATATCAATGATCTCTTTTCTGCCTGATGTGAAGCCACCCGATGCACCACCCAATGCTTTGCCCAATGTGCCGGTAATGATATCAATCTGTCCCATCACTCCCCGGTATTCATGTGTGCCTCTTCCTGTTTTTCCCAAAAAGCCGGAAGAGTGACATTCATCAATCATGATAATCGCATCATATTTTTCGGCCAAGTCAACAATTTTATCCAATTGCGCAATGGTTCCATCCATGCTGAACGAGCCATCGGTGACAATAAACCTGCTGCGGCAGCCATTTGCTTCTTTTAGTTTTACTTCCAAATCATCCATATTGTTGTGTTCATAGCGAAAACGCTGAGCTTTACATAAACGAACACCATCAATAATGGAAGCATGGTTCAGTGCATCTGAAATGATGGCATCTTCTTCATTGAACAGTGGTTCAAATACTCCGCCATTGGCGTCAAAAGCTGCGGCATATAATATGGTATCTTCTGTACCGAGGAATTTTGATATTTTTTCTTCCAGTTCCTTATGAATATCCTGTGTGCCGCAGATAAAGCGGACGCTGCTCATGCCATAACCTCTTTTATCAATTGTCTTATGTGCCGCTTCAATTACGTTGGGATGAGAAGAAAGGCCGAGATAGTTATTGGCACAAAAGTTCAATAATTTTTTACCTCCAACAGTTATTTCAGCTCCCTGCGGGCTGGAAATGATCCTTTCGGTTTTGTACAAACCCGATGTCTTTATATCCTCTACTTCTTTTGATATGCGGCGGACAAAATTTTCGTTCATACAGCATGCTTTGAGGCAAATATAGTATGCAATTTATAAGTAAACACCCCCATATATCCATGAATAAAGCAGAGGTCGCAATAAAAACGACCTCTGCTTACAAACTGAAGATATAGTCATTTTACCTTAAAGCAATAAAGTCTTGAAGAATCCGTATTTGTTAGTCCAAAATTCTGATTGTTATAATTAGAATGGTAATTGGTATTTTTTATTGTAAAGGAAAACCCCGATTTTGCACAGCCTCCATCCCGCTGGTAAACATTTGCAGCATTACCAAAGCCAACTCTGTAAATTCCTGTTTTTTAGGAATAAGGCCCAATAAGAAAACATATTCATTGTTGACCTCACTGAATAAATACTCCTTTAAACTGGAGGGGTCAATATTATTAACCACATTGCTACCGTATAGTAATTTTAACTGAAAGTCCACAAAAGCCCCTCTGTAATTGGAATTCCCCAATAATTCATTTACACCCACCACAGTTCCCAGATTTGCAGCGTTTGAATAATTGATCATTTGACTCGATTGATTATCTAACATCATAACGGACCCTCTAATCTCTAACCACAGCGTGTCATTGATATTAATGCTATCCAGGTTTGGGTATAAACGGCTATCCATGCTGAATGAATAGCCGTTATTGTTTCCCAAACATCCTTTATTTTTTGAACAATTTCCATATACCGTTGTTGTATACAACAAAGTTATAATAAACGCCTGTTTGATAATTCTTTTCATGTTAGTAATGATACTGATCAAACAATTGAATTACCTGGGCAAATTGATTGTTTCCGTTTTCTGCAAGTAATCTGTTTCTATACTGTGGCATTGATTTAACGTCTGGATCAAGCGATTGAAACAACTGCTCATTTGTATATCCAAAAATATTGTCATCAATTGGTCCATTATATACAACTAAGTCATTTCTATTATCAATCAGGTCAAAATAAATCCCTTCAGGTATCCAATTGAAAACGTCTGCCGGCCTATTTGGACTAAAATCTTCAATTGCATTCCAATGCGCCCCCAAGCTAGTGACTGGAAAGTTGAGAGTATAAGAAGTCCCTTGTTTTATCTTTACAGGACCGTTCAAAGCATCATACCGCTGATGGCAAAATTCCTGCGCCACATGTTCTGCCCAGCTTTCGCCTACACTTATTATATCCGAAATAGTGCCGTCGTCGCCAAGGCCATAAGGTTGATTAGCTAAACAAGTGGTTCGTTATGGTAAACGACTCTGAATACACAAAATCATTCCACCAGAATTCTCCTACTTTGGCAAAATGTGCAGCATGTGTCATTTCATGGTACATCAGGTCTTTTACCCGGTTGCTTTCCCATAAAATATCTGTTCTGTATCCAAGTCCCATATCCATAAACCGGAACAGGAGGCCATTTGTCAAAGCATTATAGATCAGCGTTCCTTGTATAGTGATAGGGTTAGAGAAAAAATATTTTATAAATTTTTTCAAAGCTTACCGTTCTTTATTTCCTCCACTACCCCGGGATCTAATAAAGTGGTAGTGTCTCCCAGATTTGAATTTTCACCTTCTGCAATTTTTCTTAAAATGCGACGCATGATCTTGCCGCTTCTTGTTTTTGGCAAACCAGTTACAAACTGAATTTTATCGGGCTTGGCGATGGGACCAATGATCCTTGATACTGTTTGCAGAATATCCTGTCTTCTGAGTTCTTCATCACCATGATGACCATTGTAAATAACATAAGCATAAATACCCTGACCCTTAATATCATGTGGGTAGCCCACCACTGCGCTTTCTACTACTCCAGCATGCATATTTATCGCATTCTCCACTTCGGCAGTACCGATGCGATGACCACTTACGTTCAATACATCGTCCACCCTCCCTGTAATCCGGTAATTTCTATTCTCATCTTTCAGCGCCCCATCCCCGGTAAAATATAAATCAGGGTATGTTGCAAAATAATTTTGCCTGCATCGTTCATGATCGCCCCATGTAGTTCTGATAATTCCCGGCCATGGGGCTTTGATACAAAGATTTCCTTTGGTCATTCCATTCTCGTCCTTCTCTGTTACTTCGTTTCCTTTCTCATCAACAAGGATTGGCTGCACTCCCGGCATAGGCAATGTAGCCCAACCTGGTTTTGCCTGTGTAATGCCGGCCAGATTTGTTATCAATGCCCCACCCGTTTCTGTTTGCCACCATGTATCTACGATCGGGCATTTTTTCTTTCCAATATTTTTATTATACCAGCGCCATGCTTCTTCATTGATGGGTTCGCCAACAGTTCCCAAAGTTTTTAATGATGAAAGATCTTTTCCTTTTAATGGATCCAAACCAAAACTCATTAAACTTCTGATTGCAGTTGGTGCAGTGTAAAGAATATTTACTTTATGCCTGTCAACAATATCCCAGAACCTGCCGGCATCAGGATATGTTGGAATGCCCTCAAACATCAATGATGTGGCGCCGGCAGCTAATGGTCCGTAAACAATATAACTATGTCCTGTTATCCAACCAATATCAGCTGTACAGAAATGAATATCGCCGGGCTTGTATTGAAATACATTTACAAATGTGTAGGTGGTCCATACCATATAACCTGCGCAGGTATGCACAACGCCTTTGGGCTTACCTGTACTGCCACTTGTATATAATATAAACAGCGGGTCTTCTGCATCCATTTCAGCGGCCTCCCCAAACCCCTCCGCAGGAGGGGCTTTGCTATGCTGCATAGCCTCGCTTTGCGTCGAGTTTTTTTCCTTAGAAGTTGTTTCTAAAGGCAGGGCTTGTGCGTTGGTGGCCTTCCTTGCGGGAAGGTCGGGATTGGCCTCTTCCACTCTTTCGATTTCATCTTCCCACCATACATCTCTTCCCTTTATCATGGAAACCGGAGTTCTTGTCCTTGTATATACAATTACCCGTTTTACTGTTTTATTTCCGATTAGAGCATCATCAATCACTGATTTCAGAGGAATATCTTTTCCGCCACGATAAGCTCCATCGCAGGTAATGATGTATTCTGCCTTTGCATCATCCAGTCTGTCGGCAATACTTTGTGCAGAAAAACCGCCAAATATCACACTATGGATTGCTCCTATTCTTGCGCAACCTAATATTGCATAAGCCAACTCGGGTACCATGCCCATATAAATGCATACCCGGTCTCCTTTCTTCACCCCGCTATTCTTCAGCATCTGCGCTACCTGGCACACTCTTTTATGCAGACGGTTGTACGTTACAATTCTTACTCTGTCATTAGGATCATTAGGCTCCCAGATGATTGCCGGTTTTTCGCCCATTGTTGCAAGATGCCTGTCAATACAATTTTCGGTGATATTCAGTTTTGCTCCTTCAAACCATTTTATTTTGGGCTCCTTAAAATTCCATTCGAGAACCTTATCCCATTTTTTTTTCCATTGAAAATTTTCCGCTACGGAAGACCAAAAATCCTCAGGGCCATCTACACTTCTTATATAATCGTTATGATACTGTTCCAGAGAGGTTATCTGAAAAGGATATGACATAGCAGTTTTTTTAACCCTTAAAAGTACAGAAACAAAAAATTTATCTCCCGCATAAAATCTATTCGTATTTTAATCCCATGAACGAAACAAAAACCGGCGGCTGGGCCATACCCAAGATCATTGCAGCTTCTTCTGTTGGCACCATGATCGAATGGTATGATTTCTACATTTTCGGTATGCTGGCCAAAACCATCAGTACCCAGTTTTTTCCTGAAGGAAATCCGACCGCTGCGCTATTAAGCACACTTGCTGTTTTTGCTGCCGGGTTTATAGTTCGTCCTTTCGGGGCTTTGGTTTTTGGGAGGCTGGGAGACCTGATAGGAAGAAAATATACCTTCCTTCTTACTCTTGTCATCATGGGAGTTTCCACTTTTTTAATCGGCTGTGTACCGAATTATAAAAGCATTGGGATTGCCGCACCAATTCTTGTTTTGATATTAAGGCTGATGCAGGGACTTGCATTGGGTGGAGAATATGGTGGTGCGGCCACTTATGTAGCCGAACATGCACCCGTGGGCAAAAGAGGCTTTTATACTTCATGGATTCAAACCACAGCTACATTAGGTTTATTTATTGCCTTGGGAGTTATTATGCTGATAAAATTGAATATGCCCGATTCTCAGTTTTCGGCCGAATGGGGTGGTTGGAGATATCCTTTCTGGATCTCGATTTTACTTGTTGGTATTTCTATTTACATCCGGCTAAAGATGAAAGAATCTCCTCTGTATGCTGAATTAAAAGCAGCAGGCAAAACATCAGTAAACCCAATAACAGAAAGCTTCAGGCATAAAGCAAATTTTAAAATGGTATTGCTGGCATTGTTTGGCGCTGTAATGGGTCAGGGAGTGATATGGTACACCGGACAATTTTATGCACAAAATTTTTTAGAAACCAAATGCAATATTGAATTTGAGCAAAGTCGTACCATCATGCTTTGGGCCATTGTTTTTGCCACACCATTCTTTATTTTCTGGGGATGGCTCAGTGATAAGATTGGGAGGAAATGGATAATGATGCTTGGGTTGTTGGGAGGTGTTTTGTTTTATAGACCAATCTTTTCAACCTTTTTAAAGGATACGGATATTAGAGAATGGATGAAGAAGGACCTGATTGCAGTAAAAACAGATATTAAATTCAAATCTTTTAAGACTGACTCATTGATGGAAACCACTACTGATTTTAAAACTTATTTTGGGGACAGGTTTACAAAAATATCAACAGATACCGCTTTAAGAGATATCCTTTCTTACCAGACCATTGACAAGACAGATACAAAACCAGTTTTCGTAAATATAAAAGTAAACCTTGAAAAATATATCAAGTTCATTTTTCTTGTCTGGCTGATGATTTTATTTGTTACCATGGCCTATGGCCCGGTGGCTGCTTTCCTTGTTGAGTTGTTCCCGACAAAGATCCGTTACACTTCCATGAGCCTTCCTTATCATATCGGCAATGGTGTGTTCGGAGGGTTGGTTCCGTTCATTGGATTGTTGCTGACAACAACCTATCCAACTGATCCACTGGTGGGCCTGTGGTATCCTATCGGTGTTGCTGCTTTATGTTTTGTAATCGGATCGCTGTATCTGCGAAATAAGATTGATAAAAACATTAATGACTAAAATATGAATCTGTTTAAAAGATACCTCGGGCTGCTGTTTTTATTCATCGCTCCTTTTGTGATCTACGAACTGGTGAACGGCGCCATTGACAATATTGATTCAGCCGGCAAAAAAGACATCAACAATCCCGTTATCTGGATAGTCATCATTGCCATTTTTATTCCCATCGCCATCGGGCTGGTTATTTTTGGCTGGTATGCCTTCAAGGGCGAGTACGATCATCTGCCTAAAAATTCAAAGGAAATATAAAGAATAATTTATATGCTTTTACCCGGTTTGTGCAGCCCTCTTAAAATTTACAAATTAGATACACAAAAAGTTTGGTTATTTCATTTCAACCGATAATTTTGCACCCTGATGAAAAAAGGGCAACGTTTATATTCGGCTGTTCACTTTGTGTCTGTTATCCTGGTGACTGTGTCGTTTTTATGGATTACCATAAGTCTTCCCATTGTTTTCAAAGCTGAGGAACAAAATATCAGCTGGAGCAAAGAACCGGGGCAGTCTGAAAATCCCTTTAGCGATACAACAGAAGAAAAAGCTCCTTCCTCTTCTGTTCCCGTTTCAGAAGAATACCTGCATAATCATAATGAAACGACAAATTTTATAACTGATAAGTTAATACATAATCATCGTCATGAATATGATATTTTTATTGCCTTTCACGGTGAACTGATCTCTCCTCCACCCGATCCTTTTCTTTCCTGATCAACATTCTCCGGCTGTTTTTCACTTTCAGTATTACTACTGACAGGATGATAATGTTATACATGCTGTATGCCATTTCAATCCGAAGCCGGTAGCAGGATAATGAACTGCTGCACTTAATAATATTCTTCAATTGTAAATGGAAAGAAAATGTACACACATACGAAAGATTTTTTAGACAAGCTTACTCCACTAACAGCATTCGAAGTTCTGGAAGAAGGTAACAAGCGATTTGTAAGTAACCTGAAAATTAACCGCAACCTGCTTCAACAAATGAATGATACAGCCAATGGCCAATATCCCTTTGCTGCTGTTTTGAGTTGCATGGACAGCCGCACTTCTACAGAACTAGTATTTGACCAGGGTCTTGGTGATATTTTTAGCATTCGTATAGCTGGCAATGTTGTGAATGACGATATAGTTGGCAGCATGGAATATGCCTGCAATGTGGTCGGGTCAAAACTCATTGTTGTATTAGGTCATAGCCGTTGCGGCGCAGTAAAAGGAGCTTGTGATCATGTTGAGATGGGCAATCTTACCGGCCTGCTGGAAAAAATAAAACCGGCCATTGAAAAAATTGATGATCACCTGCCACACCCGGAGTTTAGTATGTATCACGAAAAAGTTGCACATGCCAATGTATTGCAAAGCCTAGAAGAGATCCTGGAAAGAAGCTCAATCATCCGTTCATTATATAAAGAAGGAAAGATCGGATTGGTTGGCGGCATGTACAGTGTAGAAACTGGCCGGGTAAGTTTTATCAAAAAGATGTTTGCTGAACCCATATCAGAAAAAGCAAGCGTCGCTGTTTAATTCATCTTTTTAAAAATCAATGAAATAACCCCAGGTTCCATTGGGGTGAATTCCATTTAACAAAAATCATCTAAAAAAAACAAACACATGAAACAAAATACAATATGGCAACGCTTTAAATTTTTTATGACGCCCAATGATGGACGTTATCAAGATCTGAAGCGGGGCAATACAGGAATGAATATCACAAAAGACCTTATTGCGGGTTTGATAGTAGCAGCAGTAGCTATCCCTTTGGCTATGGGATTTGCCATGGCCAGTGGACTGAAACCAGAGCAGGGAATTGTGGGAGGGGCCGTTGCCGGCTTGTTCGGCGCATTATTCGGCGGATCAAAATACCAGGTATATGGGCCCACTGCCGCATTCATTCCTGTCATTGCAGGTTTGATGGCAACTTATAATCATGGATTCCTGGTATTGGTATCCATCATTGCCGGTATCATGCTTCTTTTTTCAGGCATATTCAAATTTGGAAGGATAGTGGAAAAGGTACCGCATTCCATTGTTGTTGGTTTTACTATCGGGATCGCTATTGTGATCACTATGTCGCAGATAGGCGCCGTAATAGGAAGCAAAGAGTCAGTAGGATACAGCATCATGGCACAGATCAAATTTCTTGCAAACAATATCGGCGCTGCTAACCTCTATGCAATAGGACTGGCATTGATCACATTTATTATTTGTAAGGCTGCATTGAAGATATCAAGCTTTGTTCCCGGTCCGCTGATCGCACTGGCATTTGGTTATTTAGCTGTCACCACATTTTGGTCAGGCGCTGGTTTAATAAAGATTAGCGACAAATTCGGCAGCATACCAACTGATTTTACGAAAATTACCGGGCCCTTATTACCTGAAACAATTACCGGCAAAGTGATCTTTGATATTTTTTATTATGCAATTGCGATCTATATAGTAGCCGCTATCGAAAGTTTATTATGTTCCCGTATGGCAGACCGCCTGGCAAAGAACAAAGGGATTCCTTTCAATCCGAATAAAGAATTATGGGGACAGGGAATGGTGAATATATTCACTCCTTTGTTTAATGGTTTTCCGCATACAGGTGCATTGGCCCGTACGGCTGTAAATATAAAAGTTGGCGCCGTATCTCCGCTGGCAGGCATTGCGAAATTTGTTTTCAAATTAAGCCTGGCTGCTTTTCTTGCGTTCTATCTTGAGCAAGTGCCAATGGCTTGTATCGGCGGTATCCTTTTATATGTAGCAACAGGAATGGTGAAGGTAAGAGAGATCAAAGAAGTGTTGACGATGAAAAAATTCCATTGGGCCCTGATGATCTACACTGCAGCGATGGTGCCGGCTTTTGGATTTATGATAGCAGTTGTTTCAGCTATTATCATTTATGCCATTGCCTATCGCTGGGTAGATAAGGATAAATCAAAAGTTATTGAAGAAAGGCAGGAAATGGCTGCATAACTTATTTTCCTATGTTGTACAAACATCACCGGTAAAAGACGGTGATGTTTTTTTATTTTATCTTTCCGGTCAATAAAATGACCGGTATGAAGTCATACGAAAAACTTTTATTGGAAAATAAAGCATGGGCTTCGGGAAAAGTATTGAATGACCCCCTGTATTTCGACCGCTTAGCTCATCTGCAAACACCGGAGTTTTTGTGGATCGGCTGCAGCGACAGCCGAGTGCCCGCCAATGAGATCACCGGCACACAGCCCGGTGAAATTTTTGTACACCGCAATGTGGCCAACCTTGTGATCAATACCGATGTAAACCTGCTTGCTGTTCTTGACTTCGCCGTTACACACCTGAAAGTGAAGCATGTGATCGTATGCGGGCATTACGGATGCGGGGGTATTAAAGCTGCTGCCACAAAGAATGATTACAGACCGGTACTGAATATGTGGTTAAGGAATATTAAAGATGTGTACCGTTTACACCAAACAGAACTGGATGGGATCACTGACCCGGAAAAAAGAGAGGACAGGTTAGTTGAGTTGAATGTAAAAGAACAGATCTATAATCTCGCCAAAACAACCATCATTCAGCGGGCATGGAAAAAAGAAAACCGCCCCGAATTACATGGCTGGGTATATGGATTAAATGACGGACTGATAAAACCTGTTTTTGATATGATGGCCGGCACTTCTATTGATCCACTTTATGAATACGATAATCTTTAGAGAAATGCGCTAATATGCTGATGTACCAATTTGCTAAAATTCTTTATTCCAAATCCAAAAAGCGTTAAGAGGCATCCAATTGGCACATCAGCAGATTATCAAATTAGCTAATTTGCATCTATGTCTATTGAAGTCAGAAATCTTCTCAGAAATTTCGGTGAACAAAAAGCAGTTAATAATATTTCTTTCAAAGTTGATAAAGGAGAAATAGTTGGTTTTTTGGGGCCGAACGGGGCCGGCAAGTCAACCACCATGAAGATCATCACTGGTTATCTTCAGCAAACCAATGGTGAAGCATTTGTTTGCGGCATTGATGTATCAAAAGATCCGCTGGAAACAAAAAAGAAGATCGGCTATCTGCCTGAATCCAATGCGCTTTATTATGATATGTATGTAAGGGAGTATTTGGGATTTGTAGCTGAAGTGCATAAAGTGGAGAGTGCAAACCAAAAGATCGAAAATATAATAGAAATAACGGGCTTGAAAGCAGAGTGCAGAAAAAAGATCGGGCAATTATCAAAAGGATATAAGCAAAGAGTAGGGCTGGCAGCTGTATTGATCCATGATCCCGAAGTGCTGATACTGGATGAGCCTACTTCGGGGCTCGACCCCAACCAGATAATTGAGATAAGAGAAGTGATCAAACAACAGGGAAAAAATAAAACTGTTCTTTTCTCATCCCATATTTTACAGGAAGTGGAAGCAATGTGCGACCGGGTGATCATTATTAATAAAGGGAATATTGTGGCCGATGATACGCTTAGCAACCTTCAGCAAAAAAGCATTGGCCAACAATCATTCATCGTGGAATTCAAAGAAACTGTACAGAAAGAATGGTTGCAGCAATTGGATGGAATAAGCGGACTGAAAAACCTTGGTTATTCAAAATTCAATATTCAATGCGTCAGTACAGAACCAATAAAAAAACAATTACTTCAACTGGCTATTGACAAAAATCTGAACATCGTTTTGCTACAAAGTGAGAACCGCAATCTTGAAGATATTTTCAGGAGTCTTACAGTAAGTGAAGAATGATCATCACCTTATTAATGTGATCGTACCTTTTTCTACCCTCACCTTGTTGTTTTCATCGTAGAATTCAAGTATCCATACATATACCCCACTGTTTTGAGCAACACCGTCAAAACGGCCGTCCCATCCTTGTCCATAAACGGTGGTATAAAAGATCCTGTTTCCCCATCGGTTAAATACAGAAAAGCTTTTCAGGCCTTTCATTCCAACGAGGTAGGGTTTTGCCACATCGTTCAAGCCATCGCCGTTAGGTGTAAAAGCTGTAGGCAGATAGAAGCCCGGCTTTTTAAGTACCAGCATATTCATCGTATCAACAGTAACACAAGTATGGATATCGCTGATTCGTATCTGGTAGAGCACATCATTTACAGCTGTAAATTCAGTATATCTCGTATTATAATTGCTAAGCTGTGTCATAGGCAGCCATTGGAAAAACTGGCCCACACTGTCTCTCGCATGGATAAACATCTTGGATCCCTCCGGCACGGTGATGCTTTTGTAACGGGTACCGGGTTTGGAACTATTTACCTGCACTTTCTTTGTTACAGAGATCGGGTCATTTTCACAACCCAATGCAGTTGACATCAGGATTACATCGGCTTGTCCTGCTGTAGTATAAATAACAGGTGCCGGATTTTTTACATTTGACAACGGACCGCCGTTATTAAAATTCCAGCTGTAATTCACCTGCGGTGATCCATTCTCATTGCTCAAATTGTAAAACAAAGTAGGCCGGTTGATACAAACCGAATCCCATTTAAAATTAGTTACAACATTGGGCATTATACGTACAGTTTTCCATGCAGTGCTGTCAACACAACCAAACGAAGTTGTTGTGATCAGTTTTACTGTAAATAACCCCGTAGTTGAAAAAGTTTTTATCGCATCTAAAATGGTTTGAGTAGTGCCATCACTAAACCTCCATAAATACGTCATGGAAGAACCATCACTTGTATTGGATGTATTGGTAAACAGGAATGAATTTTTTGTTACACAACCTGTATCAGCGCTGGCTGTGAAAGCTGCGACAGGTTTAGCATGAATGTTAAATGCCAGGGTCCTGGTTGAATCCATACACCCGAACTGCTGTATCTGTGCCCAGTAATTACCGGTGGTAACAGGTAAATAGTTTGGCAGTGTGGCGCCAGGTATCGGAGAGGCAGCATTATACCATTGTATGGCTGTGGCAGCATTGGTTACTGATAATGATCCGGCAGCCGGATCACCTGTGCAGTAATCAGTCTTGCCGCTCAAAGCCATAGACGTATCCACCACTCGGCCTGTTATGTAAACTGTATCATAAGAATTACAACCTGTCAGAGGATCTACCGTGTGAACTATAAATTGAACAGCCGATGTTCCGGGTACTGATGCAAACGGGTTGGCTATATTCGGATTACTGACCTGTGATGCAGGTGTCCATGTATAGTTCCATGCAGGATTAGGAGCCGTGCCAATCTGAATTGTCTGGTTTACACAAACACTTGCATTGGGACCAGCGTTGGAAACCGGCGCAGCATTTATAGTAAATACCACTGTACGGGTAGAATCTGTGCAACCATTTTGCTGCACCTGCGCCCAATAGTTACCGGATACGGTTGGCTGATATGTAAATCCGGTGGCTCCTGCAATTGGCGTTGTTCCATCATACCATTGAGCTGCTGCAAGGGTATTTGGTACAGATAAAACACCCGGATTAGCATCACCCACACAATAAGTTGTTCTTCCGGCAACAGAAAGCGATGTATCTACTATTTTTCCGGTGATATATACAGTATCTCTGGAAAAACAGCCGGAAGCTATATCTGTAGTTAATACAATAAACTGAGTAGGCGTTGTTCCGGTAACCCATGCCATGGGATTGGAAATTGAACTATTACTTACCTGCCCTGCCGGTGTCCATGAATAATTTAGCCCAGGATTCGGGGGCGCCCCGATCTGTATTTGTTGATTAACACAAATGAGAGCATCCGGCCCTGCATTCGAAACCGGGTTGGGCGAAATGGATATGATAGCATATAGTGTATCTACACATCCAAAACCCGTATAGGGTGTGACAATTACAGGGAATATTGTACCTACTGCAGGAGGGGGAGTAAGTGAGAGTATTTGTGTATTGGCTATCTGCGTTGCAAATGTGGGATTAGAAAACCATTGGTATGTTTGAAATCCGTAAGGAGCCGTCAGGTTTGCCGTGGTAGCATTACCACAAATGGTAGCTCCGTCAATTACACCATTGCAAAAAGGGCTAACATCCATATAAGCATATCCGAAGTGGCCCCCCCTGGTGCAATCCATTGTAGTAAACTCCAGTTTTAAGGTCTGGCCGATAAAAGCGTTCAGATTAATACTGATAGGTGTCCAGTCTTTATACCATACATTAGGGGAAATGGGAGAGGAAATAAATCCCGGGATATTGGCTGTAGCAATAAAATCAAAGTTTACACAAGGTAATGGTGCATTAGTTACTGCGTCAACGATCCTTGCCTGAAATCTTGGTCTTTCCTGCGGCGTATGCCCTGTAACAGGATCCTGCAGCACGATTGCATAATAAAACAAAATCGAGAAGGTAGTGGCTGTAGCCGGAATAGTGAAAGTATAAGATATGCTTTCAGATTGAGCTCCGGTGTTTGCATTTCCCAGCTTTACACTAAACCCACTTCCATTAGGACAAAGTGTTGGGAAATTCCCATAAGGATCAAGTCCGGAAGTTGCAGGCGAAACAATTGTATGCCGGCCAGGCTGAGGAGCTACAACGGGCAAAGGATAAGTTTGAGGAACAGTTGCACTTCCAGCCCCACAAATCCAGTTAGTGAAATCTCCAAACTCAAAATCAATATTATCAGGGCATTGAACCGGCTGAGCCATACTTTTTACAGCAGGTCCGATAGATAGTACAATCAAATACAAGCAGGATAGCAGCCAGCGCCTCATGCAGTCAGAAAATTATTCCTCAAACTTATTCAAAAAAATACTTATTTCCCCTATTTAAATGGTGAAAATATCCCATAAAGCCATACCTGCTCAAACTGAAACATTTAAACGGGTTTATTGCATTGGCCAAAACATTGTTTCTTTGCGGAAAATAAAGAAGACCCATGAGCTATATCTCGGAAATTTTTGCCCGCCAAATACTGGACTCAAGAGGAAACCCAACTGTGGAAGCAGATGTAATAACCGACGAAGGGGCGCTGGGTAGAGCTGCCGTACCCAGCGGCGCCAGCACCGGTGTGCATGAAGCAGTGGAACTTAGAGATGGAGATAAAAAAGTATATGGCGGAAAAGGAGTAGTGAAAGCGGTTAAAAATGTGAATGAAATCATTGCTCCAGCGCTTGCCGGATATGATGTAGCTGACCAGACAGGCATTGATCAGCTGATGATACAACTTGACGGCACTGAAAACAAAAGTAAGCTCGGCGCTAACGCAATATTAGCCGTAAGCATGGCAGTGGCAAAGGCTGCTGCAGAGGAAGCATCATTGCCATTGTATCGTTATATCGGCGGCACCAATGCAAAGACACTGCCCATCCCCATGATGAATATTTTAAATGGTGGTGCACATGCTGACAATAAAATAGACTTCCAGGAATTCATGGTAATGCCGGTTGGCGCTACCTCGTTCAGCGAAGGGTTAAGATGGGGAATTGAAATTTTTCATGCATTAAAGACGGTATTAAAGAAAAAAGGGTTTAGCACCAATGTAGGTGATGAAGGTGGTTTTGCGCCCAATATCCAGTGCAATGAAGAAGCTATTGAAACAGTATTGTCGGCAATTGAATTGGCAGGGTATAAATCAGGTTCGCAGATAATGATCGCCATGGATGCTGCCAACAGCGAACTGTGGGATGGCAAAAAGAAAAAATATGTGTTTCACAAAAGCAGCGGCAAAGAAATGAGCAGCGAACAACTGGCAAAATACTGGGAAGGCTGGGTAAAGAAATATCCTATCTACAGCATTGAAGACGGCATGGCGGAAGACGACTGGGTCGGTTGGAAAATGCTGACTCAGGCAGTCGGAAGCAAATGTCAGTTGGTAGGCGATGACCTGTTTGTTACCAACGTAACAAGGTTACAGGAAGGCATTGATAGAAAAATAGGCAACGCATTGCTGGTAAAAGTGAATCAGATTGGAACCATTACTGAAACAATCAATGCAGTTACACTGGCACAGCATAATGGGTACAATACAATCATGAGCCATCGCAGCGGAGAAACAGAAGACACAACAATTGCTGACCTGGCTGTTGCTCTCAATTGCGGACAAATAAAAACCGGCAGCGCATCAAGAACTGATCGAATGGCCAAATACAATCAACTCCTTCGAATTGAAGAATTATTAGGCGAATCTGCTTTTTATCCGAAAGGAAAGATTAAATTTGGAAAATAGTTCATAGTTGATAGTTCATGGTTCATCTCAGTTCAGGCCATGAACCATGAACCATGAACCCAAAAAGGCCAATCACTATGAATAAAGTTCTCTCCCATTTACCTACCTGGCTAAAAAATAAATATTTCATCTCCTTT
>Ga0233424_10000515_pt1 | contig 47359 bp, 34 predicted proteins | sample Watercolumn_Towu_FD_181011 | JGI IMG/M metagenome (GOLD analysis project Ga0233424, IMG submission 181011) | Freshwater microbial communities from Lake Towuti, South Sulawesi, Indonesia - Watercolumn_Towuti2014_125_MG | ecosystem: Environmental > Aquatic > Freshwater > Lake | place: Indonesia...
GCATCAACTGGGCGGCGGACAACGGCGCGGACATCATCAACGTCTCGTCGTCGCAGGAGACGGACTCGCCTGCGCTGCGCGCGGCGGTGGAGCACGCGGCCGCCGTCGGAGCGCTCGTCGTCGCCAGCGGCGGCAACAGGATCTCCGACCCCGAGGCGGAGGACGGAGCCCGGTATCCCGCCGCCTACGAACAGGCGCTCGGCGTCAGCGCGGCCGACGCGACGGGGCTCGCGACCGACAGCTCGATCCACGGTCCGCAGGTCGGGGTCACGGCCCCCGGCGCGAACGTGCTCACCGCGGCGACGGGCGGCGGGGACTGCCTGTTCGCCTCCGATGCCCCGGCATCGAGCTACGCGACGGGCTATGTGAGCGCGGCGGCGGCTCTGGTCGCCCAGGCGCACCCGGACGATCCCCCGGCGGGGTGGGCGTATCGGCTGACGGCCACGGCGCTCCGTGCGGATGCCGACAACCGCGATGACGTGAACGGCTGGGGCTTCATCCGGCCCTCCGCCGCTATTCAGCTCCTCCCCGACCCCACCACCCGCGGACCCGTCAGCCCCTTCTTCGACACGGCCGAGAGCGCCGTGCGGCCCCCGGCGGTGAGCGTCGAGCCCGACCACGGCGTGCCGCCGTTCGTCCTCACCCGCGAGGTGGCGTTGATCGCCGCGATCGCCGGCGCGAGCCTGCTCGGAGTCCTCGGCATCCTCATCGTCCTCCGGCGACGCCGGGAGACCCCCGCCGACGCGGCGGTCGAGGTCGAGCGACAGGGCGGCCTCCTCGACCGCCCCGAGCCCGAGGCGTGAGAACCGGAGACAGAAGATGACCCCCATGGCTTCGCCGTGGCCGCCATACGCTCGTTCGGCCTCGCTCGACGCGGCGGGCAGACGGAGCGGAGCGCAGCCACCGATCGGCTCCTCGCTCTCGCCGGTCTGCTCGTCGTCTTCGCCATGGTGTTCTCGGCGCTGACCGCCGCGGGTGCCGGATCATCGCCCGGAGGCTGCCGCCTGCCGCGCCCGGACGACGGCGCCCACGAGGGCCGCACCGGTGACCATGACATCTCCCGCCAACGGCAGCAGGGGCAACCTAATCCTGGCGAGACACCCGCACCAGTCGGAAGCCGACGATCGTCTCGATGAACGAGAGCACCAGGACGATGACCGCCACAGCCATCCCGTTCTGGCTTCCGCTCGCCGCGCTGAGCACGAAGACTCCCATGCTCCCGATCACGCCGACGACGGCCGTGAGGAGGGCGAGAAGGGTCAACGGTCCCGCCGCGGGCAGCTTCGCGGCAGCCGATCGTCCGAGCTGGAAGCCGTATCCGGCGAGCAGAAAGCTGAGGACGGCCACCACGGCTGCGACCAGGCCACCGCCGAGCAGAGCCCCTTCCGCCGAGGCGTTGGCGAGTGCCAGGAGCGCAGCGATTGTCGCGAACGCGCCGACGACAACGGAGACGATGGCGGGCACACGCGGGCGCGCCGTCCGGACTGCCCCGCTCATCAGGCGGTCGCGATCGACGGCCAGGTGGTGATGCCGGCCGACGTCGACGTCATGGTCGAACGCGCCTGCCCCGCCGACACGTACAGGATGGTGACGCCGGCACCGGCAGCGACGAGGAAGGTCGCGATGCCGAGACCGACGAGCACCGGAGCCGCCGGCAAGCCGATGATGGTTCCCGTCGCCACGGCCGCGCCGGCAAGAGCGCCGAGGAGCGTGAGGATGGCGACGGCGATGGCACCCCAGAAGGCGGCGATCGCCACCGCCAGCCCGCTCATGGCGTTGCCGATGTTCTCCGCGTAGTCGGACATGATCGATGTGTTGGCCCGGCGCTGCGGCTCGAGCGACTGCTGGTACTGGTCCGCGGCGCGCCCTGTCCACCGGTCGTCCACCGACAGGTTCGCGTCGACGATCGTGTCATTGATCCGCGACACCTGACCACCTACCCGCTTCCAGCCGTCGGCCGCGCCGTTGAGCACGAAGGGGTTGCCAAGATAGCTCAGCTTGTCCGCCAGCCAATCCCACATCTCCTGGATCTTGGTCAGCGTGGTGTCCCACGCGTCCTTGACCCGGTCGGCGACCCAGCTCAGGTACGCGGGGATGGTGCGGAGCGCCGCGTTGATCAGGCGCACGATCTCGTCGAGCTTCTGCTTGACCTTCTCCAGCAGTTCGAGCACTCGGTCAATGACGGGGTTCATCGTTGTCGTCTCGCCTTCGGTCAGACTGCCGGCTGCCAGATCCGATAGAGCTCGGACTGGGTGATGTCTTCGTAGCGCTCGAACTGATCGCGGACGGCGCGCAGCGCAGCCGCGCCCTCGCTCGTCCTGGTCGCACCGTCGGTGAGCAGTTGCTGCACGCGGGAATGCAGCTCCGCATAGAGGTCGGCCAGGTCGATCGCCGCGAACGAGAAAGCGCCGCGGTTCACCTCGATCCCCGCGATCTCCCCAGCGCTGGACTGCAGGGTGGCGGACGCCTCGTCCCACAGCGTGGCGTCTTTCGTCAGCGCTTCGAAACTGAGCGCGATCTCCGGATCCATCTCATTCCTTCCCACTGACGAACGCCACGAAAGCGTCCGGATCATCGACGAAACGGCCGTACTTCTCGAGCGGGCTGCCATCGAGCGCCCCCGCGTCCCGGGTCGCCCGGGTCTTCTCGAAAGCCTCGCGGAGTGTGTCGTTCAGCTCGCGCGAGATCTGGGCGCCGGAAGACCGCTCGGCCCAGTTCGGTGAGAGCGAGACCGCGACGAGGTGCCCGCCCGCGGACAGCTCCACGGTGAGGTGCCGGGAGAGCGGTGCGACCTCCTCGGTCTGTCGTCCCCGGCTGAGAGCGCCCGCGAAAGTCGCGTCGATGTTGGCGGAGACGTCGTCGAGGAAGGCGAGCATGTTCTCGAGAGCCCTCTCCACCGCGGGCGTGGTCTCCGGCTCCGCGAGGAGCGCCTCCTGCAGCCTCGCCGCCACCGAGTCGTGCGTCGAGGGGATCGGCGAGGGGCGATGATCCTGTTCGGCCGCGTCGCCGATGTTGGCCGCCCACGCCTCGACCCTGGCGGCGCTCAAGCCTTGGAAGGCGGCGACGATGCGGTCGCCGAGAGCCGACGGTTCGATGCCGTCACGCCAGCGGTCGGCGATCTCGACGGAGAGCACTCCGTCTTCGTCGATCTGCGCCGTCACCAGGCCTGCCTCATCGGTGAAGGAGGCGGGAACAGCCCGCGCGGACGCATCGGCGAACATCTTCGCCTGACTGTCCACCTCGTCGCGCAACTCGAAGAACCGTTCCGCATCGTCGCTCATCGACTATCCCCCCTCAAGGCGTTTCCTCGTCCACCATACAGAGCCTCCCGGCCGGCGTGGAGATCCTCAGCCGAAGACGACGAAGCCGAGCGCGACGAGCCCGACGACCGACACGACGCTCGCCCCGACGGTCGCAGCAAGGGTGATGATGCTCCACCGCTGCGCCTGCTTGGCGACGGACGGCAGCCCGGGCTCCACCACGCGCGTGGGAGCGGCCGCCCCGACGACGACGGGCGGAGCGACGGGAGTGCGCGGTGCCGGCCGGGGCTTGTAGATCGCAGGAGCCGGTGCGCCATCCGGGGCGGCGAAGGAATCGACGTGGAACCGCGGTTCGGCGGCCTGGGGTGCGGTGCCGTCGCCCTCTGCGGCGGCGCCCTTCTTCCGCCGCAGGCGTCGAGCCGGACGCGCGACCGCCACGGTGGCGTCCTCGGGGACGTCGGCCGCCGGAGGGGTGGAGCGATCGACGACCACGGTCGCGTCGTCGATGGCCTCGCCCGCGGCGTCCTCGGGCCCGGCATCGTCCGGCTCATCGGTGATGGCGCCCTCGGACGCGTCCTCCGCGGCATCGTCGGTCCGGTCGGGAGCCGGAGCCGTCTTCGCGCGATCCACCACGATGGTGGCCTCATCGACGGCGGCCGATGTGTCATCGGCCGCCGGGGGAACCGGGTCCGCCGCTCCGGCCCGCCGGCGGTCTCGGCGTGTCAGGATGACGGTCTCCTCGACCTCGTCGTCGCTCATCGCGCGCGCACCGGGACCGTCGTGCCCTCGAGCATCGAATCGGTGAGGGGGGAAAGGGCGGCCCGTCCACCCGTCGCGTCGTCGGGACGCGTGCGTGCGCCGCCGGAGACGACGTCGATCACCAGGACGGAGACGTTGTCGCGCCCTCCGCTCTGCAGCGCGCGGCGGACGAGGGCCGCCGCCGCGGTCTCCGGGCGACCGTTCATGGTCAGCGTCGCGCGGATGGCCTCATCGCTCACCTCGCCGGTCAGCCCGTCGGAGCACAGCAGGAGCCGCTCGCCGTCGACGACGGGGAGCAGCCAGCTGTCCGCCGTGCTGTCCGGGGCCCCGACCGCGCGCGTGATGACGTTGCGGCGCGAGAACGAGGCCAGGTCTTCGGGGCGGAGCTCACCGGCATCGACGAGCTCCTGTCCGAGGGAGTGGTCGATCGTGAGCTGCGCCAGCTCGGTGCCGTGGTGCCGATACACCCGGGAGTCCCCGACGTTGAAGACGAGCCAGTGCGGCGCCCCCTCGTGCTCCACGAGGGCCACACCCGTCACGGTGCTGCCCGCCCCGCGCTTGTGCGCGGCGGCGATGTCCTCGACCACGGCTGCGGCTCGACTCAGGGCGTCGCTGATGTCGCCGACATCGACCGGCAGTCCGCGCAGCGGCTCGAAGGCGGCGACGACAGCCGCGCTGGCGCGATCACCGGCGTCGTGCCCACCCATGCCGTCGGCGACCAGGAAGACCGGACGCGCGTCGAGCACCGCGTCCTCGTTGGCCGTCCGCGTGAGCCCGGTGTCGGTCAGCGCGGCGACCCGGAGGACGACGGATTCCACGGTCACGAATCGCGCTCCGCGACGACGTGCATGCCCACTTCGCCCAGGATGAACCGGCCGGTGCCGACCACGCTCTCCCCGGCGTCCAGGAGCGTCTCCGAGCCGTCGTCGGCCACCACGACGACGCCGTTGGTGGCGTGCAGGTCGGTCAGGCGCCACTCGTCCTCCTGCACCACCAGGCGGGCGTGGGTCTTCGAGAGCGTACGGGTGGTGTCCGGGATGGCCAGCCGCTGCTCGCCCGGTTCCCCGGTGGGGTTCCGGCCGATCACGACGCTCGCGCCGGACAGCGAGAACCGACGACCGTCGTCCAGCACGAGGACGCGCCGCACCCCGCGCTTGCGGGCGACGACCACCGTGGCGTCGAGGTCGTCGTCGGTCGGGCGCGGCGTCACCACGGTCTTGTCGACATCGGGGATGAGGCCTTCGGGAACAGCGGGAGCAGGTACCGGCACGCTCTGTCCTGCTGCGGGGGAATCGGTCGCAGACGGAACAGGGCGGATCATGGGCATCGGCGGGGCTTCGGGCTGACCGCCGTCGCGGAACGAGGGCGGCACGGGTCGGACGACACGGTTCGCCTCCGGAGCCGGCGCGGGGGCAGCGGGCTCCTCGCTCGGCGAGGAGTCCACGGAGGGAGCAGGGGCCGGCGCGGGCTGCGGGGCGGCCGGCGGTACGTCGCCCATCGCGGCCATGATGCCGGTCGTCGGCAGCGCGGGAGTGGAGGGCGTCGGCTGTGCGGCCGGGGACGGTGCTGTCGGAGCGGCCGCAGGCGGAAGCACGGGCGCCGCAGACAGAACCGGGGCAGCAGGCGGAATCGAGGCAGCCGGCGGAACGGGAGCAGCCGCGGGAGACGGCGCGGGCGGCGCCGGTGGTGCGAACGACGGAGACGGCGTCGCGGACGACGGAGCCGGCGGCGCGGCAGGCGGAGCGAAGGCCGGCGGAGCGAACGACCTCGGTGCCGGGGGCTCGCCCTGCGGCGCACCCGCGGTCGGCGGGGCACTCGCTGCAGGAGCGACCGCGGACGGCGCGGCGTAGTCCGGGAAGATCAGCGGCGGCGCCTCCGGCGATCCGTTGCCCGCGGGGGCGAGGGAGGGGATCGTGTACCCCGACGCGTCGCGCGCGGGAGCCGCGGAAGGCGGGGCGCTGCGCCGCGGACCCGGCTGGAGGGCCGCGAGACGATCCCCCTCCGGGTAGGGCGCCGGGCCCCATGCGAGCACGGTCGCCCACACCGGCGGCAGGAGGATGGCGAGCACGGTCATGCCGGCGCCCCGCCCGAAGCGCCGGTTGATGCGATGAGTGGCGACGACCTTGAGGTAGATGCCGTAGATCTGCACGAGCGGGATGAAGTAGAACACCACCGACCAGGCGGGCACTCCCCCTCGCGCGAGGATCTCGGCCTCGTTGAGGACGGGCACCCAGCCCTTCCAGCCCTCCCCGTCGATGCGGGGGAACAGGCGCGACAGCGCGAGGGCGTACCAGACGTAGACGGCCAGGCCGACGAGCAGCCCGAGTCCGACGATGATGACGAGCATCGTGGCCAGACCGGAGTCCGCGGGCGCGGTCATGAGTCCCCCTTCTTCCGGTCATCCAGTGAACCGGTCCATCCGAGCGTACCGAGCGCGGGTCGCGCGCCGAAGCCAGGGAGGCGCAGGGAGCGCGTCCTGGCGACGAAAGACGTCGGCCGCACCCGGGTCCGAAGACGCTGCCATCGGGTCCCCGCCTTCGCCAGTTCCACCCGCTCCGCATCCACGATCGCCCAGGCGGCCGTCGCGTCGTCGGAAGTGGGCGGGTGCTCGGCGAAGACAGCGCGGTCGACCAGAGCAGCCAGCCGCTGTGCAGCCACGCGACCGCTCGTCTGCGCGCGCTGCATCCTCGTGCCCTGCGCGTCCATGGGCACGTCATGGTCGGCGTACACGTCGGCGAGCTCTTCCCAGGCTCCGGCCAGGCGCACCTCGGGGTCTGCGGCCGTGCGCCGCGCATGCCCGCGCCGGCTCTTCGCGCCCACGAGCACGAGGAACGGCAGAACGAGCAGCAGCAGGGCAAGAAGCCCGAGACCCACTCCACGGAGGATCGGCAGCAGGAAGGCGAGGACCTCCGAGGCGGGCTCCTCCAGCGGGGGCGCATCGTTGTTCGCGTCGCTCTGCGCCTGCGGGGGATCCAGAGCCTCGGACCGCGGCTGCTCCGGAACCGTGGGGTGCTCCGGGAGCTGCTCACCTTCGGTGATGGCGCTCGGCAGCATGGCATACTGCGGCGTCGCGTCGACGGGGATCCACTCGCCGCCCGAGGCGCGCACCTCGACCCAGGCGCTCATGTTCGCGCCGGTGCACACGTCGGTGCACGCCGGGATCCCGGGGACCTCTTCGGCCGCCGCGAGTCGCGCTCCCACCACCACACGGGATTCCAGGCCCCAGTGCTGCGCGAGGAGGGCCGCGGCCACAGAGAACTGCTCGTCGTCGCCGACCGCCGCCACCAGCAGCTCCGGGTCGGCGTCGGGACCCGCCCGACGCTCCTGCTCGGTGAGCTCGGTGAACAGCTCCTCGATGCGGGCTGCGGAGTGACCGGCATAGCTGGGAGCGAAAGCGTAGCCCTCGGACTCCTGGAGAGCCGCGATCCACCCCGTGGCAGCGGCGTCCTCGAGCAGCGCGTGGCTCAGGTAGCCCCGGGATCGGAGACGGTCGACCACCTCGAGGTAGCCGGCACCGGTGCGGGGCTGCTCCTGCATCTCCGCCCATTCGACCAGCGCGGGGTATCGATCGGCATCGAGGGTCGACCGGCTGCCCTGGAGAGCGGTCACCGCGTCCGGTGCACCGGGCGCATCGACCAGCACCGAGTAGCGATCACCGGGCACGAGACCCTCCCCGCCGCCGGGCGCCTCCGCGATCGTGATGGCGGTGTCACCGTCATCGTTCACATGGAACCCGTCGGCGAGCGCGTCCGCACGCTCGCCGGAGAACGCAGGTGCCTCGGCGAGACCGGTGGGCGACGGAACCCAGATGCCCCGGTAGGCCTCGCCGATCGTGATCTCCAGCGTGACCCGGCCGGAGCCCGGGAGCGCGGAGCGCGGCAGACGGCTGAAGCGGTCATCGGCGTCGATGTGGAAGTCCTCGCCGTCGTACGCGTCGAGGGTGACGAAGCGGATGCGGTCCACGGCGCCCGGGTCGCCCTCCAGCTCCACCACCGGAGTGTCCAGGGTGTCGCCGGAGAACCAGGATCGGTAGGAACTGAGCGGACTCGGCTGCTCCTGCACCACGACCTGCGGCTCGATCTCGTCGCGCAGCACCGAGCGGTCGGACCAGCCGGCCGCCGCCGGGGTGATCGCGAAGCCGGCCCCCAGGGCGACGACCGCCAGCGCCCCGGCGAGCAGGTGCCGGCGGGCGGTGAGCCAGACGGGGGTCGCCCGCCGGGAGATGTTGGCCGCGGCCACGGTCCGCAGCGCGGCGGCGCGCTGCAGGCGCGTGCGACCGACGAGCCACACCAGGGACACCACGAAGACCGCCACCCCGACCAGCCATTCCCGCGGTGCGGGAAGCTCGACGCCGGCCACCGAGGCCGGGGAGGACGTGCCGCTCACACCGAAGGCGACGCCGAAGACGCTCATGACCACGACCACGGGGACCGCGGCCACCGCCCGCTTGCCGCCGCTCCAGACGAAGAGCGTGGCGAGGAACGCCCCGAACAGCATCACCACGAGGAAGGGGATGAGCACCGCCTGATACTCCCCCAACGGCGGGTTCAGAGTGAGCATCTGCTTCCAGCCCAGCACGACCCCGAGCACGGCATCCCGCACACCGCCGAGGAATGCGGGGACAGAGGTGAGAGCGGACGGGATGGCGAGCGGCACCGCGACCACCAGGTACACCCCGACGGCGGCGAGCGCCCCGAGCAGAGTGCCCCAGCGCAGGACACGCGTGACGACGGCGACGGCCATGCCGAGGAGGCCGCCGATGATCCCCACCGCGAGGGCTCGCGATGACTCGTAGACCGGCCAGGCGGCCACCGTGGCGAGCAGGACGCCGACCAGGACGTACCCCAGCGACCAGAGGGTCAGGGCAGAGGGCGGGGAGCCCCGTCGTGATCCAGCGCGTCCGCGCTTCGGCCCGGCCGCGCTCATCGCAGCGCTCCTCGGGCGAGCATCTGCGGGAGATCGCCCAGCGCACCGAGGGTCATCACCGCGAGCTCCCTGGCCGTCCGCATCGTCGGCTGCGCGCCGAGTTCACTGCGCACCGCGACCGCCTCCACGGCAGCCGGGAGCTTCACCGCCGCGTGGCGCAGACGCTCGATCGGCAGGAGGGAACCGGTGAGCAGGAAGCCGATGGAGAGGTCGGGGTACGACTGCGCCGTGAGAGCGGTGACGGCCTCGAGCCTCATCACCCGCGCCGTCTGATCGATCGTGGAGGTCGCGTCGAGGAGCGCCTTGGGAGTCACCGTCGGCAGCGTGCGGATCGACAGCACCTCCGCACGGCCGTGCTCCGGGATCTCGTTGCTCACGGAGAACAGCACGTCCCTGCCGTCCCGCACACCCTGCAGCGCCAGCGAGGCGGCCGCGCTGACGGTGTTCTCGAACTCGTCGTCGTCGGCATACGACTCCGGATCGAGATCCAGGATGACGGCGATGCGCGCGTGCCGGGACTCCTCGTACTGCCGCACCATGAGGGTGCCCGTCTTCGCCGTGGACTTCCAGTGGATGTGGCGCGGCGAGTCGCCGACGACGTACTCGCGCACGGCATGGAAGGAGAGGTCGGCGTCCACCAGAGTGGTGCTCGGCGTGCCCTCGAGGTCGCGGATCAGTCCCGCACTGGTGCTGGGGAGCCGCACGGTCACCGGGTGCACGTGGATGCGCTGCACGTCCGGCCACCGGAGCTCGCGGCGGAGGATGCCGATCGGGTCGCCGCGAGTGATGGTCATCGGGCCGACGTCGATGACGCCGCGGCGGTGCGCGGCGATGGTCAGCTCTTCCCGATGATGCGCACCCGGCCGCAGCAGCGGCACGTGCGCCTCGACGAGGCCCTCACCGACCGGCACGTCCACGACGCCGGGGAGCGAGAGGCGCTCGCCGTTGTTGCGGACGTCCAGGGTCGCACCGATCTCGGCGCCCGCGACCACGCGGTCGCGGTCGAGCACGAGATCGATCCGGTAGTCGTGGGCGCCGAGGATGAACGGCACACAGGCCACCAGCAGCACGAGCGCGATCGTGGCGACCGCCCAGGCCTCCACCCAGCCGAACAGCAGCCCGGCGAGCACGCCGAGCACCACGGCCACGGCCACGAGCATCCCGGCCGTGGTGACCGTCTCACGGACCCAGCCGACCGTGGCCCTGGTCGCGCGCCCCACGGAGCGGACCACCCGACGCGCGCCGAAGACCGCGCCGCGCACGGGACCGCGGCGTGTGCGGTCGTAACGCGTGACGGTGGACGTCCGCGTCGACGTGCTCGTGCCCGCGGTCGTGCGCGTCAGGCGGGATTCGGTGCTGAAGGTCACGCAGTGCCGTTCTCGCGTGGGGGTTCGACGTCGAGGAGGATCTGCCCGACGACGGCCACAGCCGTCACCCCGTCGAACTCGGCCTCCGGCTCGAGCACGAGGCGGTGCGCGAGGGCGACGACGGCGAGCTCGCGCACGTCGTCGGGCGTCACGAACGTGCGCCCGTTCTTGGCCGCCCACGTCATCACCAGCCGGGACAGCGCGAGGGCGCCGCGCACACTGGCGCCGAGACGGACCTCGGACGCCCGCCGCGTGGCGTCGACGATGCGCATGATGTAGTCCGACACCAGCGGGTTCACGTACACCCCGCGCGACATCTCCGCCATCGTCAGGATCGTGTCGGTGTCGACGATGCCGTCGAGCACCGTCTTCGGCCGGCCGGCGCCCTGCAGGATGCGCATCGTCGCGGCCTCGTCGGGGTAGCCGATCGAGGTCTTGATCATGAAGCGGTCGAGCTGGGCCTCCGGGAGCCGGTAGGTGCCGCCCTGCTCGATGGGGTTCTGCGTCGCCATCACGAGGAACGGGGAGCCGACGGACCGGGTGACGCCGTCGACCGTGACCGTGCCCTCCTCCATGACCTCGAGCAGCGCGGACTGGGTCTTCGGGCTCGCCCTGTTGATCTCGTCGGCGAGCACGATGTTCGCGAAGACGGGCCCCGCGTGGAACTCGAACGTGCCCTCCTTCTGGTCGTAGACGGTGATGCCGGTCACATCTCCCGGAAGGAGATCGGGCGTGAACTGGATGCGGCTGCTGGTCCCGTTGACGGTCTGCGCGACGGCGCGGGCGAGGGCCGTCTTGCCGGTTCCCGGGTAGTCCTCCAGGAGGACGTGGCCTCCGCTGACGGCGGTGGCGAGCACGAGCTCGACCACGTGGCGCTTGCCGAGGATCGCCTGCTCGATGTTGCCGGTCAGGATCGAGAACGTCTCGGCGAACCAGGAGGCCTGCTCGGGAGCGATGGTGACGGGGGCTGCTGCGGTGGCTGGCATAGGGAAAGAGTATTCGTGTCGGTGTGCTCGGCGGTCAGGGGCACAGGCCCGTGATGCGATGCGTGATGGGGGTCAGGGTGGCGAAGGCTCCGGTCCACGTGATCTTCGCGTCGAAGGTGCCGGGGGTGTCGACCAGGGGCGTCACCTCGAGGATGTACGAGCCGCGTGCCGCGGCGGACACCGTCACGACATCGCCCTCGACGACGGGCATGCAGGGCTGGAACACGGCGTTGACGACGGTCGGTGCGGTCGTCGCGGTGATGTTCACCTCTCCGGAGCACGAGCCGGTCTGCGTGGCATGGCAGGCGCGGGCGCGGACCTGCCCCGGGGACGAGTCCGGGGTGAGGGCGAAGTCGCCGACCCACTGCCCGTACATGTAGTACTGCGGCACGAAGCCGTTCTCGACGTCGATGCGCGGCGCCGACGCCAGGCCGTAGTCATAGCGGTTCCCGTCGCGTCGGGGGTCCTTCGCGACCGTGTAGGTGGTGTCACCGCCGGGGCCGTCGACGAACGTGAACGTGAAGACGGTTGTCGTGGACGACTCGGCCACGCCGTAGCCGTTCGATGCGCACGCCTTGACGTAGTACAGCTGGTACGGCCGCAGCCCCTGCAGAGAGGGGGACTCGGACCGCACCTCGCCGCCGGAGACCGACAGCGTGCCGTCTCCGTTCGCCGTGCAGCTGACGCTGCCCGATCGCCACGCGACATAGGTGACCTGGACGCCCCTGGTGCTGCCGTTCGCCTGTGCCGCGATGCCGGAGACGTTCACCGCCGTGTTCGAGACCGCCGTCGCCTGCGTCGTCGCCGGGTCGAAGTACACGGAGCCGGCGACGGTCACGGATGTACGGAACCCGCCGCCTTCGTTGCCGCCGCCGGTGGGCGGCTGGAACTGGCTGATCGGGACGATCGTGAGCGTCTGCGCCCCCGGCGACAGCGAGATATCGGCCGTGGTGGTCGCCCCCGTGCGATTGATGACCTCGCCCGTCTCCTCGATCCGGAAGGAGACAGCATCGTCGGCGGCATCGATCGATACCCGCACCGCCCCGCGCCCGCGGTCGGAGACCCCCGGTCGATACTCCGGGGTGGCCGTCGCGTTCGCCACGACCGGGGCGGCGTAGGCCCAGCTCGTGTGCGGCGAGGTGGACGCCGAGGTGCCGACGGCGTTGACCGCTGCCGCTGTGAAGGTGTGCGGCGCGCCGTTGGTCAGGCCGTTCACCGTGCAGCGGTACACAGCACCGGCCGGACTGCAGGAGGCATTGGCCGCTGCCCCGTCCTGGAGGATGGTCACGCCCGACACCGCGGGGTGGGCGCGGCGCGCCTCGCCGAGCGGCACCTCCAGCACGACGGTCGAGCGGGTGAAACCCACGGTGGTCACGCTCGCCGGCGCCTGCGGGAATCCCTGCAGGTCGAGCGTGAGGGTGCCCGTGCCGGTTCGTCCCTGCGCGTCGGCCACGACGAACGAGACCACGCACTGCCCGCCCGGCGCCTGCCCGCCACCGGGCCAGCTCGCGGTGATCGTCTTGGAGCCCGCCGTCGAGAACGAGGCGACGTCGCAGCGCGATCCCGCCCCGAGCGACATCAGGCGCAGCCCGGATCCCGGCTTGCCGGCGAAGGGATCGTACTCGCCCGCCACATCGACGACGTCGATCGAGCAGCGGGCGCTGGTGACGACGCACTGCTTCGTGAAGGTCGCTCCCCGCGGGGCGTCCGGTGGGGCCGCGCCCACGACCAGACGCACGGAGGCTGAGGGCTGTCCGTACTGCGGCACCGTCACGCTGACGTTCTCGGTGTTGCCCGGTCGCGCGTCGGCGCGCGCCTCGATCGTCAGCTTCGCCCCGCTCTGCGTGACCACGAACGCCGAACCCGAGTACACGATCCGGTACTCGAGGGAGCCCGCGTTGCCCTCGCGCCCGCCTTCCCACGCGGCCATGTTGGCGTAGAGGTCGACGCTCTCCGTGGCTCCCGGCGCGATCGTGTGCGAGATCGAGGAGAGCAGCAGCTGCGGTTCGGACGGACGGATGCTGACCGGGACGTCGATGTAGGACCAGCGCTTCTGTCCGTCCAGACGCACCGGGATCAAGCAGGTGTCCGACCACGGCGCCTCACGACCGGCACGGTACTCCGCCTTGCGGGGGCCATCGGCCGCGCACGACGCCGCAGCCCGTTGCGCGGTGAACGCTCCGGAGCCGATCTCCACGGCATCCGATGACGGCAGATCGAGGTAGTCCGGCACCGCGAAGCTGACGGCCGCGTCCTCATCGACGACGACCGGCGTCGCGCCGGGGACGAGCTGGACCTGCATGTCGTCGAACGCCGGGATCCGCAGGAAGCCGTAGGCGGTCACGTCCCGTCCGCCGGCGGCGTTTCCGGTGAGCTGGAAGGGCACCAGTGCGCCCTCCTTCGGAGCGGGGCCGATGATCCGGTTCCCCTTCACCGTGTACCCGGCCTGATCGCCCCACAGGCTCAGACGGAGCGACGAGACGTCGCCGGACGGCCAGCGCACCCGGTCCGTGACGACGTCGAGGCCACCGTCCACGAGGTCGTCCCGGTCGCGCGCCGTGAGCACCGTGTCCGTCACGACCGGCTGATCGGCGACCGTGCCCTCGGTCACGGTCAGCACGATGAGGCCCTGCGCCGTGCTCCCGGTCCGCGTCGACTTCACGGTGTAGAAGTAGGAGTTCGTCCCCGCCGTCTCCCCGGCGCGCAGCACGACGCGCCCGTCCTTCAGGGAGGTGTCGGAATCGATCAGTGCATTCAGCCGCTCGTACAACGGGTTCCCCTTGACGGGAGGCGCGTTCGGGACGAGCGCGGTGATCTCGAGCTCGCTCTGCGCCGGGTCGAGGTCGTTGGACCGGGGGTCCAGCACGACCGGTGTGCGGGACCCGGCCTCGACCCGGACGTAGTCGCTGAACGTCACCGGAGCGGCGTCCTCGACATCCGCGTCCAGGACGCCGATGCGGACCGCGCCGCTGCCTTCCTCACCCTGCGGGTCGCGCACGGTGTACCGGAACGACACCTGTCCGCCGTCCACTCCCCCGGCCGGGGCCCGGTACACGATCGCCTCGCCGCTGGCCGAGATGGTCGCCGTGCCCCCGCCCTTCTTCGGCTGGTCGACACCGGACAGCACCACCCGGTCCCCGTCTCCGTCCATCCCGGTCGTGGGTACCGGAATCGTCACGGTCTGCCCGCTGAGGACGCGACCGGTGAGAGCGATCGGCGTGGGAGCGCGGTTCGTCCCGGGCGGCACGACGGTGACCGTCACGACGCCGTCGTCGGAGAGGGAGGGGTTCCGTTCGAGCGAGACCGAGTACGTCAGCCGATAGGTGCCTGGCGTCTTCGGCGCCAGGTAGCGCAGCGCGTTGCGGTCGGCGAAGACGAGTTCGTCCGGTTCGCCCGACCCCGTCACCTCCGGGAGCACCAGGAGCGGCTCCCCGCGGGGGGCGACGTCATTGGCGGCGACCTCGATACGCGTGAGCGAGCCCGCCCGCACCGTCACCGCGTCCGGGAAGACGATCGGGCGGGTGACGGTGGACGGCGGGGTGAGGAACACGCTCACCGTGCCCCGGACGGCCCCGCCCGCGCCATCCGCGACCGTGACGGTGGCCTTGCCGATCAGGCCGGGCTCGCCGTCCTCCGTCGTCCCGTTCACCCGCAGGCTCTCGTTCCCGACCACGCGCACGTTGAGCTGCGGGGTGGAGCTCACGGCGTCGGACAGCAGCAGCACCCGTCCGCTGGTGTTCTGCACCGCGCGGAGCACATCGACGGTCGTGTCCTCGCCCTCGCGGACGAACGCCGTCAACGGCGCCATCGCGAGCGCTGCGGAGCCGTCGACCGCCGTGACGCGGATGACCGCCGACTGCTCCGCCTGGGTCGTGGCGTCCTGCGCGGTGTACGTGACCACGTACTGGCCCGGCTCCGCCGCGGTCAACTCCACGGTTCCCGCGGCCGCGTTGGGGGTGACCTCGAAGCCCTGCGCAGTCGCGGCGGTCTGGACGGCGTCGACGAGGCGATACGACCCGGAGCCCCCGGACAGATGGTCGGAGATGCGGATGGACTGCCGCTCGCCCACGCGCGCGGTCACCGCGACGGCCGATGCCTGGAGGGCAGGGCTGCCGCTGACCTGGACTTCGAGGGTCTTCTCTGCGGTCGCACCGTGCACGTCCTGCACCACCACCGTGACCGGGATCACGGCATCCGCGGCGTTCGGGTCGGTGTGCCGGATGGCGACGCGGCCGTCGTCCGTCGGCGCCACCATCACCGGTGCCGAGGGATCCGTCTCGTAGGCGTCGCTCAGGATGAAGGCATCACCCTCGGGGTCGACCCAGCCGGAGAGCGCTGAGACGATCGTGCTGCCGCCGGCGAGGATCTGCGGCGTCGGCCACTCCTGCTTGCAGGCGTCGACGCCGCACCAGACCGGAGCGGAGTTGACTCCTGGATCGACGACCGTCAGCGTCACGGTCGCCGGCGGCGAGACGGCCGCGCCGTCCGACACGGCGTACGTGAAGCTCGCCTGGCCCGAGCCCGCCTTCACATCGACGACCAGCGACTGGCCGTCCGCCACGAGCGCCAATTCCCCGAATGCCGGATCGCTCAGGCCTGCCGCGACGGACTCGGGATCGATCGTGAGGACGTCCTTCTTGTTCGGGTCGTGATCGTTCAGGAGGACCGGCAGGAGGACCTGCTCCCCCGCACGCACACCGAACGCGTCGTCGACGGCCACCGGCGGAAGCTGCTCCGCCACGTCCTCGACGACGATCGTGCCCTCCTGCTGCTCCGTGTCGTCCTCGATCTTCCACTGCTCGAGCGGGATCAGCACGCCGTCCGGCGCCGTCCAGATGAGGCCCGTCCCGGTCTCGACCAGCACCGCGCGATCGCCGTTGCCCTGGAAGACCGGGTCGATGGCTGCCGCGTCGAGCGTCTCGTCCGGGACCTGCAGCGGAGTGGTCTCCCCCGCGCTCCACAGGGTTCCGCCGCCGCTGTCGAGCCACGCCGCGTAGGTCTCCCCCCGGACCGTGACCGGTGCGGCGGGGACGCCGGAGGCCTCCGCCACCCGGTCGGCCTCTCCGGACGCGAGGTCGACGGAGACGAGGCCGTCCGAGTCCGCGACGAGCACCGCGTCGCCCTCGGCGGCTCCACGCTGCAGGCGTGCGTCCTCGGCGACGTCGAGCGTGACCGCCGCATCGCGACCGGAGAGCCACAGCTCGCCGGAGGTCGGCTGCAGCATCGCCCAGCGTTCCCCGACGACCGCGATCGCCAGGCCCTCCCCGGCTTCCGGCGCATCGGCCACGGGTGACTCATCCCCCAGGAACCGGTGCTCGTCGATGTCGAAGCGGCGCACGGCCCCCTCGTCCGCCGAGTAGAGGACGAGCAGGCCATCCGGCGACAGCCCGATGGCATCGGCGGTGTACGTCGGCGGGTCCTCCCCCTCCTCGACCTCGACCTCGGCGAAGGGGTCGACGAGGGCCGTGCCCGCCCCCGGTGCGAGGGTCGACACCGACACCTGCCCGGTGTCGGTGCGGTAGGCCACGTAGACCCCGGCGGAGAGGACGTCGCGGGTCCCGGCGGGGGTCGGCTGCGAAGCGAGCGGGGTCCCCTCTTCAGAGCTGTCGGAGAGCAGATCGGCGGGGCTGGCCGGATCGACGTCCCACCGCTGCCGGTTCCCCTGTGCGTAGAGCACAGTGCTGGAGCCGCTCTGCCAGACCGCCTCAGGGTCATCGACATCGCGGACGGTGTCGATCTCGGCGAGCTCGGTGTTGACGCGCGCATACTGTCCGCTGTCGCGCATGACCCAGACCGCCGGTTCGAGACGCGGCACCTCCTGCGACTGATACCCCTGTGCCGTCACCGCGAGCGCCACGACGACCACGAGCGCGATGATCCCCGAGATCAGCGCGATCAGCTTGCCCCTGGGCGGGGTCGCCGCCTCGGCGGCGGTGCGGTTGCCTGCCGCCATCAGAGGATCCCCGTGAGGAACAGGACCGCGGTTCCGAGACCCGCGATGACGGCGGCGCCGATCACGGCGCCGACGATACCGACGACCAGGGGGGACCGGCTTCGGCCTCGGGTGCTCGCGGGGATGTCGTCCCGCTCACGGGGTGCGGCCTGCGGACGGGCGGCGCGCGCTGCCCTCCGCGAGTCGGGCGCGACCGTCGTGATGACCGGCCCGCGGACGCTCGTATCCGAGAAGTTCACCGGCGCCGCCGCGGCCCACTCCGCCGACGCCGCCTCGAAGGCCGTCGGCGAGATGCCGAGCTCGTACTGCGCCCAGCGCAGCTTCTCCGCGAACTCCGCCATGCTCGCCGGCCGCTTCGCCGGGTCGCGGTGCATGGCGCTCGCGAAGATGTCGTCGATGATCGGCGGGATGCCGGGGACCGGCACCGCCGTGTACCGCGCCTTGATGATGCGGTCCGTGAGCTGATCGCGGGAGTTCGAGCCGCGGTCGCCGCGTTCGAACGGACTGCGGCCGGCGAGCAGCGTGTACAGCGTCGCGCCGAGGCTCCACACCTCGCTGGGGATGGATCCGGACACGCGCTCCTGCAGCACCTCGGGGGAGCTCCAGGGCACGGACATCGCGATGGTCTCGCCCTCGCCCTCCTCGATGACGGCAGCGGCGATGCCGAAGTCGGCCAGCACGGGCGCGCCGAGCGAGTTGATGAGCACGTTCGAGGGCTTGATGTCGCGGTGCAGCAGACCGGCCCGGTGCACGGTCTCCAGAGCGCCGGCCATGCGGACGCCGATGTCGAGCACCTCCGCGAGTGGAAGCGGGGCCTTCTTGTAGCGCGCGCTCATCGTGTCGGGGCAGTACTCCATCGCGAAGTACGGCCGCCCGTCCGCCGAGATGGACGCCTGGTAGATGGTGACGATCGAGGGGTGGGCACTCAGCCGCGCCGAGATGTCGGCTTCCACGTTGAAGGTCTGCAGCACCTCGGGGTTCACGGCATCCGCGAGCAGGACCTTGACGGCGACGACGCGGCGCGGCATGTCCTGTTCGTAGAGGAACACATCGGCGAATCCACCGGACCCGAGCGGACGCACATAGCTGTACCCCGCCAGCGTCGGCGGTGTCGCTGCCATGCGCGTTGCCACACCTGCTCCTCACGGTCTGATGGGAGACCGCGCGCCTGCAGCCGCCCGGCGTCGTGCGCCGGGGGATCCCCCGATGTGCCGAGTATATCGGGCGAGGGAGTGTGGCCCCGCTCTCTTCTCGTCGGACCGTCAAGCCTTCCAGCACCCCTCGATGTGGTCGTCCACCATGCCCGCCGACTGCATGAGTGCGTACATCGTCGTCGGCCCGACGAAGCGGAAGCCTCGCCGCCGCAGTTCCTTGCTCAACGCGGTCGACTCCGGAGTGACGGCGGGGACGTCGGCGAACTCCCGTGGCCGTGCTCCGGTCGCCGGCGGGGCGAACGACCACATCAGCGCATCGAGCTCCCCGTCGGCCATCGACTCCACGATCCGGGCGTTGCCGATCGTCGCGAGGATCTTGGCGCGGTTGCGGATGATGCCGGTGTCGGCCATCAGCCGTTCCACGTCCGCCTCGTCGAACGCCGACACCGCCGCGGGCTCGAAGCCCGCGAACACCTCCCGGAACCGCGGGCGCTTGCGCAGGATCGTGATCCACGAGAGTCCCGCCTGGAACCCCTCCAGCGCCATCTTCTCGAACAGCGCACGGTCCCCGTGCAGCGGCGTCCCCCACTCCTCGTCGTGGTACCGCCGGTATTCTGCGTCGTCGCCGACCCACGCGCAGCGCGCACGGGAGTCGGGCCCCAGGAGGAGGGAGGTCATCCCCTCACCGTATCCGCCCCCACCGACGCCCCACCCGTCCCCCGTCCCTCGTCCCCCCGTCCTCGGTGCGAGTTCACTTCCGCCCCTCCCCCCGCCTCCCCAGGCCCGTTCTTCATCCCGCCCCGATACACACCTCCAACGGGGGATCGAAAAGGGCCCTTCGACACAAATCCGCGGCACCTTTTCGATCCCGCACCCGCACCTCCGACGCGAGATCAAAACAGACCCTCCGACACGGAACTCCGGCACCTTTCCCATCCCGCACCGACCGCGGAGGCAGCCGACCGCCGTGGCACGGTGCACCCGGTTCCGCGCCCGCAGCTCGTCCTCCGCGCGCGCCCACCCAAGGCCAGCGCGGGATCAGAACCGCACCGACGCGGCCCTCGCCCGGAGACTTTTCCGTCCCGCCCCAGGGGCTCCACGGTCACGGGACGGAAATCGCTCCCAACGCGGGCACCGGAGGTGCGCTTTTGCTCCCGCACCGGACGGGAGCGGGACGGAAGCGGGACGGGAGCGGGACGGGAGCGGGACGGAGATCGCGCCTCGCGAGGGTGAAGGGGGTGCGCTTTTGATCCCGTACCGGATAGGACGAGGGACCGGGACGGGAGGGGGTCAGTCGGCGAAGGTGGCGGCGTCGATGACGAAGCGGTAGCGGACGTCGGACGCGAGGACGCGCTCGTACGCCTCATTGATGGCCGAGGCGGGGATGACCTCGATCTGCGCCGTGATGCCGTGCTCCGCGCAGAAGTCGAGCATCTCCTGGGTCTCCCGGATGCCGCCGATGTTCGAGCCGGCGATGGAGCGTCGTCCGGCGATCAGCGACCCCGCGTTCAGGGCGAGGGCCTCCGCCGGAGCACCGACGCACACGATGGTGCCGTCCACGTCGAGCAGCCCGAGGTAGGAGCGGAGGTCGATGACGGCGCTCACGGTGTTGAGGATCACATCGAAGGAGCCGCGCAGCTCGCGGAAGGTCTCCCGGTCGCCCGTCGCGAAGTAGTGGTCGGCGCCGAGCCGGAGACCGTCGTCCTGCTTCGCGAGCGTCTGCGACAGCACGGTCACCTCGGCGCCCAGGGCGTGCGCGATCTGCACGCCCATGTGGCCGAGCCCGCCGAGTCCGACCACCGCGACGCGCATGCCGGGGCCGACCTTCCAGTGCCGCAGCGGCGAGTACGTGGTGATGCCCGCGCACAGCAGGGGAGCCGCCGCGTCCAGGGGCAGAGCGTCCGGGATCCGCAGCACGAAGTCCTCGGTGACGACGACCTGCTGGGAGTAGCCGCCCTGGGTGATCGTCCCGTCGCGGTCGACCGCCCCGTAGGTGCCGACGGCGCCCTGCGTGCAGAACTGCTCGTCGCCGCGGAGGCAGTACACGCACTCCCGGCACGAGTTCACGAGGCAGCCGACGCCGACGCGGTCGCCGAGTGCGTGCTTCGTGACCTCGGTCCCCACCGCGGCGACCGTTCCGGTGATCTCGTGTCCCGGGGCGAGCGGGTACTGCTGCGGGCCCCAGTCGCCGCGGACGGTGTGGATGTCGGAGTGGCAGATGCCGGCGAAGGCGATGTCGATGAGGATGTCGTGCGGGCCCAGCTCCCGGCGCTCGATGACGGTCTTCTCGAGCGGGGCGGCTTCGGCGGGGGCGGCGTAGGCGGTGACGGTCGACATGATGCTCCTCGGGTCGGTACTCGCCGAGACTATCCGCCGGCGTCGATGAATCCGCTGTCCGGAGGGCCCGGGCCGTCGGTACGGCCCGGGCCGACCGCTCAGCGCTTCTGCCGCTTGAGGGTCTTCTCCAGGACGGGAGCCTGACCGGTGGCCTCGAGGTCGGCGTAGTACGCACGGGCCTCGTCCTGCCGCTGCTTCTCCGCGCCGCTCGCGATGGGCGCCCGCACGTGCTCGGGCTCGTAGCCGAACGCGTCCACGAGGTCGAGCGCGTACGGACGCAGTCGCGCGCACAGCCGATCGATGTAGCTCGACACCGCCGCCGCCCGCTGGGTGGAGAGCCGCCCGTGGATGAGGTGCCAGGCGAGGTGCTTCTCGATGAGCTGCAGTCCGAAGAGGTCGCGCAGCCAGGTCATGACCTTCTTCGTCTCGGCGTCGTCCATCGCGTGGACGGCGTCGGTGAAGGCCTCCCACTGCAGGAGCTCGGCGTGCGCCCTGGCCGCCTCGATGAGCTCGGCCTGGTTCTCGTTGAACAGCCGCGCCCCGAGCACCTTGTCCTTGCCGGCGGCGCGCAGCCGGGTCGCGATGTCGGCGACCATCTGCTGCACACGCCCTGCGAGGAGGTCGTGCTGCTGCTCCTCGCGCAGCCCGCGCTCCACCGACCGGGCGACCTGACCGAAGTCGGTCACCGCCTGACCGAGCTGACGGAGGCCGGCGCCGTGGAACACCTTGCCGGCGGTCATCCCCACGGCGTAGCGCGCGAGCGCCGCGGCGTCCTTGCCCTGGAACTGCTTCGCGTAGTCGGTCAGCAGCCGCTTGCCGACGAGCTGGAGCAGGACGTTGTTGTCGCCCTCGAACGTGACGTAGATGTCGAGATCGGCGCGGAGCCCGACGAGCCGGTTCTCGAACATGAAGCCGGCGCCGCCGCACGCCTCGCGGGCCTCCTGGAGCGTGTCGAGCGCATGCCAGGTCGACAGCGGCTTGAGCGCCGCCGCGAGCGTCTCCAGATCCTCGCGGTCGTCCGGGGTGTCGGAGCGGCCGGAGAAGACCCCGTCGAACTTCTGCAGGAACTCGTCGTGCGCGAAGATCTGCGCGTACGTGGTGGCCAGGCGCGGGAGCAGCCGGCGCTGGTGCTTGCCGTAGTCCATGAGCACGACCTCCTGCCCGTCCGCACCGTCGAACTGGCGACGCTGCGTGGCGTAGGTGATCGCGATGTGCAGACCGAGCGCGGAGGCCCAGGAGGCGGCGCCGTCGAGCGAGACGCGTCCCTGCACGAGGGTGCCGAGCATCGTGAAGAAGCGGCGGCCGGGGCTGTCGATCGCGCTGGAGTAGGTGCCGTCCGGGGCGACGTCCCCGTAGCGGTTCAGCAGGTTCGTGCGCGGGATGCGCACCTGGTCGAAGGAGAGGCGGCCGTTGTCGATGCCGTTCAGTCCGCCCTTGAGCCCGTCGTCCTCGCGACCGATGCCGGGCAGATCCACGCCGTCCTCACCGCGCAGGGGCACGTAGAAGCAGTGCACGCCGTGGTTGACGCCGTTGGTGATGAGCTGCGCGAACACCGTCGCCGCGATGCCGTGCAGCGCCGCGTTGCCGAGGTACTCCTTCACAGCTCCTCGGAACGGCGTGTGGATAACGAACTCCTCCGTCTCCGGGTCGTAGGTGGCGGTGGTGCCGACCGCGGCGACGTCGGAGCCGTGCCCGATCTCGGTCATCGCGAACGCGCCGGGGATCGACAGATCCATGACACCGGGGAGCCACTTGTCGTGGTGCTCCTTCGTGCCGAGCTGCAGGATCGCGGAGCCGAAGAGGCCCCACTGCACGCCCGACTTGATCTGCAGGCTCGGGTCGGCGGCGACGAGCTCCTCGAACCCGGCGATGTTGCCGCCGTTGTTCTCCTCGCCGCCGAAGCGCTTCGGGAACGCCCGGTGCACGGCCTTGTTGTCGACGAGGAGGTGGAGCTGGCTGAGCACGCGCTCGCGGTGGTCGTCCTTGCCGAGCTCGTCCTTCCGCCAGAACGCGGAGTCCTTGATCATCTCGCGGGCCTGGCGGCGCACGTCGCCCCAGGTGCCCATGAGGGCGTCGTTCAGGCGGGCGACATCGATCCGCGGGGCGGTCGCGCTCTCGCGCGGGTCAGGTGTCGTCGAAGGGCGGACGGCGGCGTCGACCATGAGCGTTCCTCTCAGAGAGACGAAGGTGGATGCCTCTCATGGTAGGTGTGCGACAAAACCGCACGAAGTCCCCTGTCCGCATCCTCCAACGCCTGACCGCCCCGTGCGCGCCCGCCCTTGTCGGCTCGCGACAGGTTCCGCGTTCGTAGCTCCGTCGACCCACCCCGTTCCGTGCGTCCCGGCCCCCTGCGAGCGTCCGCAAAGGGGTGGCTCGCGCGGAAGGGGGTGGGCCGGCGCAGGAGGAGTCAGGAGGCGGCGATGACGGCGAGCACGCCGTCGCCATAGGCCTCGCGCTTCTTCGCACCGATGCCGGTGATGCCATCGAGGTCGGCGTGCGACGTGGGCCGATGCTCCGCGAGCGCACGGAGCGTGGCATCGCCGAAGACGATGTACGCCGGGACGCTCTGTTCCCTGGCGGTCTCGGCGCGCCAGGCCCGCAGCGCCTCGAACAGCTCCCGGTCTCCGGCGTCGAGGGCGTCGGCGGCACTCGCCTTCCGGGCGCGGGACGGCGACGACGGGCGTCCGATCGTGTCTTTCCGAAGCGGTACCGCGGTCTCGCCGCGCAGCACCCCGGCCGCGGCCTCTCCGGGTGCGAGCGTGCCGTAGTCGCCCTGCGCGACGAGGATGCCCCGGGCGAGGAGCTGGCGCACCACGCTCCGCCAGTCCTGGTCGGAGAGGTCGGCGCCGATGCCGTAGGTCGCGAGGGCGTCGTGCCGCTGCTGGCGGATGCGCTCGGTCGAGGCCCCGCGGAGGATGTCGATGAGGTGGCCGGCACCGAAGGCCTGATTCCGCTCCCGCTTGAGCCGCACGATCGTGGACAGCAGCTTCTGTGCGGGGACGAGCCCGTCGAAGGTCGCCGTGTCGTCGAGGCACGTGTCGCAGTTGCCGCAGGGCTGCGACTCCTGACCGAAGTACCCGAGGAGGTTCTGCCGGCGGCACTCCACCGTCTCGCACAGCGCGAGCATCGCATCGAGGTGCTGCCCCATGCGCATCTTGAACGTGCGGTCGCCGGGACTCTGATCGATCAGCCGGCGCTGCTGCACGACGTCGCCGAGCCCGTACGCCATCCACGCCACGGACGGCTCGCCGTCGCGACCGGCGCGGCCGGTCTCCTGGTAGTACCCCTCGACCGACTTCGGCAGATCGATGTGGGCGACGAAGCGCACGTCGGGCTTGTCGATCCCCATGCCGAACGCGATGGTCGCCACCATCACCACGCCGTCTTCACGGAGGAAGCGTGACTGGTTCGCCGCCCGCACCTCGGCGGGCAGACCGGCGTGGTACGGCAGCGCGTCGAGACCCTGCGCGGCGAGATAGGTCGCCGTCTGCTCGACCGACTTGCGGCTGAGCGCGTAGACGATGCCCGCCGCCCCCTCGGGCTGCGACCGGATGAACTGCACGAGCTGCTTGCGGGGATCGACCTTCGGGACGATGCGGTACTGGATGTTGGGGCGGTCGAAGCTCGCCACGAAGTGCTTCGCCGCGTCGAGGTGCAGGCGCTCGGTGAGCTCCTTGTGCGTGGCCCGCGTCGCGGTGGCGGTCAGGGCCATCCGCGGGACGCCGGGGAACCGCTCGCCCAGGTCGCCGAGCGCGAGGTAGTCGGGCCGGAAGTCATGACCCCACTGCGACACGCAGTGGGCCTCGTCGATAGCGATGACACTGAGCGTGCCGCGCTGCAGGAGGGAGGTAGTCTGCGCGCTCGACAGTCGCTCCGGGGCGACGTAGATGAGGTCGAGCTCTCCGGCGACATAGGCGCGCTCGACCTCGCGGCGCTCCTCGATCGACTGGGTGGAGTTGAGGTACGCGGCCTTCACCCCGTTGGCGCGCAGCGCATCGACCTGGTCGTGCATGAGCGCGATGAGCGGGCTGATGACCAGTCCGGTGCCTTCGCGCACGAGAGCCGGCACCTGGTACGTGATGCTCTTGCCGCCGCCGGTGGGCATCAGGACGACGGCGTCGCCGCCGCCGATGACCTGCTCGACGATGGCCGCCTGGTCGCCGCGGAAGTCGTCGTAGCCGAACACCGTGTGCAGTGCCTCGCGGGCCGTCGCATACCGGCTGGGCGTGGCGCGGCGGACGGCCGGCGCGGTGGTCACCGCGGTCGTCGGACCCGGACCCCAGTCGAGGGGCGGCTCGAAGCCCGCGCCCTGCGGTTCCCAGTCCATCGGCTCCGGCGGCTCGGTCGGCTCCCACCCGTCGTCCCAGGGCTGGTCGGATGCCGCGTCCGGCTCGGGGATCCATCCGTCGTACGGATCGCGGGGAGTCTGCGGCATCCCTCCAGCGTAATCACCCCGACGGACAGCGGCACGGCGACGTCCACAGGCCCGCACCCTCGATCCCGGGCGTAGGTTGGTTCCAGACGCCGGAAGGAGCATCCGATGACCGACATCACCGTGACCCGCAACGACGAGGCCTCCCGCTACGAGATCCGTTCCGATGACGTGCTGGCCGGGTTCGCCGAGTTCGACACCCGCCCCGGCGTGATCCGGTTCCTGCACACCGAGATCGACCCCGCGTTCCAGGGCCAGGGCCTGGCGGGAAAGCTCGCCGCGGCGGCACTGACCGACGTCGCGTCGACGGGCGACGCGATCGTGCCGCTCTGCCCGTACATCGCGAAGTACCTCAAGACGCACGAGGTGCCCGGCGCCGAGATCCGCTGGCCGCAGCGCCCGGGCTCGACGGCGGACGCCCCGGTGCAGGAGGAGTCGGCCGGCGCGGATGAGGACCCCACGGGCAGGGCGGAATGATCGGGCAACGCCGCCTCGTCCTCGAGCCCCGGGCGGTGCCGCTCGGGGGCGTGCGCGGCATGGAGGTGCTGCGGGTGCTGCCGCATCGCAACCTCCCCACCATCGGCGCGTGGTGCTTCCTCGACCGGTTCGGCCCGGCCGAGACCCGGATGCGCGTCGAGCCGCACCCGCACATCGGTCTGCAGACGGTGACGTGGCCACTGGTCGGCGAGATCCGGCACCGCGATTCGCTGGGCAGCGACGCCGACCTCCGGCGCGGTCAGCTCAACCTCATGACCGCCGGCAACGGCATCTCGCACTCGGAGTACTCCGTGGGCGAGGGCCCCGTCCCGCTGGACGCGCTGCAGTTCTGGGTCGTTCTCCCCGAGTCCGCGCGCCACGGCGACGGCGGCTTCGAGCGGCACACCGACCTGCCGACGACGACCCTTTCGGCCGCGACCGGATCGGACGCCACGGCCACAGTCGTGCTCGGCGAGTTCGCGGGCGTGCACTCGCCGGCGACCGTGCACACGCCGATCGTCGGGGCGGAGATCGTCGTGCCGGCCGGAACCACGGTGCGCCTGCCGCTGCGGCCCGAGTGGGAGCACGCGCTGCTCCTCGTCGAGGGCGACGCCGCCGTCCCCGAGCACGCGATGACCCGCAACGACATGCTCTACCTCGGCGATTCCCGCGACGGCGTCGAGGTGACCAGCAGCGAGGGCGGGTTGCTGTTCCTGCTCGGGGGTGAGCCGTTCGAAGACGAGATCGTCATGTGGTGGAACTTCGCCGGGCGCTCCCACGACGAGATCGCCGCCGCCCGCGAGGACTGGGAGGCCGCATCCCCCCGGTTCGGCGTCGTCGAGGGGCACGACCAGCGCATCCCCGCGCCGCCACTCCCCCCGGTGCGCCTGATGCCACGCAGCCGCACCCTCTGACCCCCGCACAGGCACTCCTGCACAGGCACTCCTGCACAGGCACTCCCGCTGATCCAGGCACCCCCGCTGATTCAGGCACTCATGACTCTCCCTGCCTGCTCTCACGCCACTGCCTGCACTCACGCGCAACCTCGCTGACGCGCCCGAACAGGCACCCACGCCAGTCCAGGCACTCCCGCCAGAACAGGCACTCCCTCCCTTCCCTGCCTGCTCTCACGCCACTGCCTGCCCTCGCGCGCGACCTCGCTGACGCGCCCGAACAGGCACCCACGCGAGTTCAGGCACCCACGCGAGTTCAGGCACTCCTGGGTCTCCCTGCCTGTTCTCGCGCCACTGCCTGCCAACGCGCTGGAGTCCCCTGACTCGACCGCACCGACCCTCCCCGCTCTTCAGGCACTCGCGCCGGCTCAGGCTCGATGGGCTTTCACCGGCCTGAACCCGCGCGATCGCCTGTTCCAGGAGGCAGAGTCCGGGAGGCAGAAGCAGACTCAGGCGCGGTCGGGCGTGTGCACGCGGGCGAGGAAGCGGTCCGTGCGGGGCGAGGGTCCTCGAGGGTCGAGCAGCGACACGGCGACGGTGACCCCGGTCGCCAGCGGGATCGTCCAGGCGGCGGGCTGCGCGAGGTAGGGCGCCGCGACGCCGACCCCGTCCACCGCGGCGTGCACGAGCAGGGCGAGCCCGGTCGCGACGCCGCCGCACACCATGCCCGCGACCGCCCCGCGCGCGGTGAGGCCGCGCCACCACACGCCCAGCAGCACCACGGGCGAAAGCGTCGACGCCGCCACGACGAACACCACCCCCACGCTCGACACGAGTCCCGCGGGAACCGTGAGCAGCGCGACCCCCAGCGGCACGAGCGCGCACAGCACTGCGGACAGCCGGAAGGAGCGCACGGAGCCGGAGAAGACGTCCTGGCTGATGACCCCCGCGAGCGAGACCACGAGCCCGGCCGAGGTCGCCAGGAACGCGGCGAAGGCTCCGGCGACGATGAGCGCCGTCAGCAGCTCACCCGCGGGGCCGGGGAACACCCGCGACGGGAGCTGCAGCACCACGGTGTCGGCGACCCCCGGCCGTGCGAGGTCGGGAGCGGCGATCCGCGCCAGGAGCCCCATCGCGCTCGACACGGCGTAGAACGCGCTCACCATGGCGATGACGATCACGGTGGTCCGCCGCGCGGAGGCTCCGGTCGGGCTCGTGTAGAACCGCACCAGGACGTGCGGCAGACCCATCGTGCCGAGGAGCAGGGCGAGCAGCAGCGACGCGGTCTCGTAGGCGTCGAAGCCGGACGGCCCGGCCTCAGCGGGGAAGACGAGGGCGGGATCGAAGTCGTGCGGCCCGCCGCTCAGGGCGAAAGCGATGCACACCACCGGCACGAGGAGCGCCGTGAGCTTGAGCCAGTACTGGAAGGCCTGCACGAAGGTGATCGCGCGCATGCCGCCCGCGGCGACCGCCGCCGCCACGAGCACCGCGATCGTCACGGCCCCGACCCACTCCGGCAGCCCGGCGACCACGACGAGAGTGATGCCCGCGCCGTGCAGCTGCGGCACGATGTAGAGCCAGCCGATGATGAGGACCGCGAGGCTGGTGACACGGCGCGCGGCGGTCGAGTCGAGCCGGGCCTCGACGAAATCGGGGATCGTGTACGCCCCGCTGCGGCGCAGGGGCGCGGCCACGAAGACGAGCACGAGCAGGTACCCCGCGGCGTACCCGATGGGGAACCAGAAGCCGCGGGCGCCGTCCAGCAGCACCAGCCCGGAGAGGCCGAGGAAGGTGCCGGCCGAGAGGTACTCGCCGCTGATGGCCGAGGCGTTCCAGACCGGACGCACCGTCCGCGACGCCACGAAGAAGTCGCTCGTCGTGCGCGACACCCGCAGCCCGTACACGCCGATGAGGAGGGTGGCGATCACGACCAGGGCGACCCCGACGAGGTCGAGCACGGCGTTCACTCGCGGTCCCGCAGGGCGCGGTACCGCCGCTCGTTGCGGACCGCCGTGCGCACGTACAGCACCGCGAAGACGAGGATCACCGGGTAGAACGCGAAGGCCTGGAGGAGCCACGACAGCGGCAGCCCGCCGAGGACGACGGCGTCGATCTCGGGGATGAGCGCGATCCCGAGTGCCAGGGCGACGACGACCACCACGAAGCCGGCAACGGTGCCGAGGGCGAGCCGGAGCTGGCTGCGCATCAGGGCACGGGCGTAGACGGCATCGGCCTCCGCGACCGGGGCACCGGGCAGCGCGATCCCCCGGGTGGCGGCGGAGGAGCGGCGCGGCGGGGTGTCCGCCGTGACGCGCACCCGCTTCGGCGCCTCGGTCATCCGGCCCCCTCTCCGCGCACGAGGGCCTCCCGCACCGCCGCGACGAGCCTTCTGCTCACCGGCAGCACGGCCGTGCCAACGACCACGACGGGTTCCCCGCCTGACAGCCGCGCCTCGGTCACCGCGGCGATCCGGACGAGGGTGGAACGGTGGATGCGGAGGAATCCCGCCGGCGCCCACCGCGTCTCGAGCTCGGAGAGCGGGATGCGCACGAGATGGCCGGGCCCGTCGTCCTCGGTGTGCAGGCGCGCGTAGTCGCCCTGCGCCTGCACCCAGCGCACGTCGCTGCGCCGCACGAACCGCACGGACGCGCCCACGGTCACCGGCAGCACCTCGTCCTCGCCGCGCGGTGCGGCCTCCTGCTCGATCACCCGGTCCACGGCGTTTCGGAGCCGTTCCCGCCGGACCGGCTTGAGGAGGTAGTCCGCGGCGCGCAGTTCGAAAGCCTCGACCGCGCGGGCCTCGTCGGCGGTGACGAACACGACCGCGGGCGGTTCCGCGAGACCGAGGAGCGCGCGGGCGAGCTCGGTGCCGAGCAAGCCGGGCATGTGGATGTCGAGGAAGGCGATCCGCACCGCACGCGCGGAGAGCTGACGCAGCGCGTCGGCGCCGTTACTCGCGGTGAGGATCTCGCCGATGCGCGGGTCGGCGCGCAGCAGGTGCACGAGCTCGTCGAGGGCCGGCTGCTCGTCGTCGGCGACGAGGACGTCGATCATGCCGCTCCTCAGTCGTCGTCCGGGTCGTGGAGGGGCTGCGATTTCGGGACTCGCATGCGCACCAGGGTACCCGCGCCGGCGTTGGTCTCGACGACCAGACCACCCCCGCTGCCGTAGACCTGGCGAAGCCGGGTGTCGACGTTCCGCAGGCCCACGTGACCGCCGTCCTCACGCGCCGTGAGCAGCGCGCGCAGACCCGCCGGGTCCATGCCGACGCCGTCGTCCTCGACGAGGATCTCGGTGTGCGTGCCGTCGTCGCGGGAGGTGATGCGGATCTCGCCCCCGCCCTCTCCCGGCTCCAGGCCGTGCCGCACGGCGTTCTCCACGAGCGGCTGCACCGAGAGGAAGGGGATGACCGTCGCGAGCGTCTCGGGCGCGATCTGCAGCGTCACCCGCAGGCGTTCGCCGAACCGCGCCCGCTCCAGTTCGAGGTACGAGTGGATGCTGCCCAGCTCCTCCGCGAGCGTCGTGAACTCTCCGTGCCGGCGGAAGGAGTAGCGCGTGAAGTCGGCGAACTCGAGCACGAGGTCGCGGGCCCGGTCGGGGTCGGTCGTGATGAACGAGGCGATCGCGGTGAGCGCGTTGTAGATGAAGTGCGGGGAGATCTGCGCACGCAGAGCCCGGAGCTCCGCCTCGGCGAGCTGGGTGCGGGAGGCCTCGAGTCCGCCGAGTTCGACCTGCGCCGCACACCAGTCGGCCACCTCCTCCGCCGCCCGCACGAGGGCGGCCCGCACCGGCGACGCGAAGGCGACGACCACCCCGACCGGCACCCCGTCGACGAGGATGGGCGCGCCGACCGCCTCCAGGTCGTCCGTCCGCGAGGGCGCGGGGAAGACCTGCCGCCGCCCGGACGCGCGCACCTGGGCGGCGATGCGCACGGCGGCGGATTCGAGCCCGTCCGCGGCGCCGTCGAGGGTGACCGTGTCGTCCTCGCCGACGATGGCGACCGCGGCGCTGCCCAGCAGAGTCCGCAGGTGCCGGGCGGCCTTGACCGCATCCGGCCCGGCCAGTCCGCCGCGGAGGTGCGGGGCGGCGAGGCTCGCCTGGTGCAGCGCCCGCAGCGCCCCCTGCTCCGCCTCGCTGCCGAGGTCGGCCGAGCCGCGCGCGAACCGCCGGGCGAGCAGCAGCAGCGCCGTGAGGGCGATGCCGCCGAGCGCGCCGAGGATCGCGGCGAGGACGACGTCGTTCATGCGCTCAGCCTAGGGACGCGCAGGCAGGCTCAGCGAACCGCGCTTCGACAGGCTCAGCGACCCACCCTGGCGCTTCGACAGGCTCAGCGACCCACCTTGGGTCCCTGAGCCTGTCGAAGGGTCAGCAGCAGCGGGCACCGGGATTGCGGTCCTGGTCGTCCATCCGCTGACGCCAGAACTGCCGCTCCGCCAGCGGCTCCTCGTCCGGATGATGCCGCCGGTGATGGGTGACGTACGTGGCGTACGCGGTGTCGCCCATCAGCGTCGTCATGTACCAGCGGATGCCGCGGCCGACCCGGCCGAGGGCGCTCCACAGCGCCCGCAGCGGGGAGGTCGCGGCATCCGTCCGATCCACCGTGGAGGTCATCTCAGTGCCGTGCCGCCGCGCGCTCTTCGGCGAGGATCGGCTCCCACCGCTTCTCCAGCTCGCGCTCCTCCGCGGCGGGGAGGAACCCAGCCGGGGCGAAGCGGCGCGAAGGCACGGGCGGGTCCTCGGTGTTCTCACCGCCGCCGTTGCGGATCGCCTTCACGGTCGCGATGACCGCCATGACGATGACGATGATCGCGAGCACCACGAAGATGATCGACAGCGTGCCCTGCACCGCGGTGTTGCGAATGACCGCCTGCAGCACCTCCGGCGCGCCGAGCGTGGTGTCACCGGAGTTCAGCGCCTCCAGGTACCGGAAGTGGTTCGCCCAGTATCCGATCGCCGGCACCGGCGAGAAGATCTTGTAGAGCGACGCCGTGATGGTGACGACCGCGGTGAAGGCGAGCGGCAGCGCGATGATCCACAGCCACCGGAAGTAGCTGCGACCACGCTTGGCGACGATGGCCAGCACCACGGCGAGCGCGATCGCCGCGAGCAGCTGATTCGCGATGCCGAACAGCGGGAAGAAGGTGTTGATGCCGCCGAGCGGGTCGGTGACGCCGAGGATGAGAATCGCTCCCCAGCCGGCCACCATGATCGCGGTGCAGATCCACACCCCGGGACGCCAGGAGACGTCGCGGAACTTCGGGAACCAGGCGCCGATCGAGTCCTGCAGCATGAAGCGGGCGACCCGGGTGCCGGCGTCCACCGCCGTGAGGATGAACAGGGCCTCGAACATGATCGCGAAGTGGTACCAGAACGCCATGAGCGCCTGGCCGCCGAGGGCCTGCTGCATGATGTGCGCGAGGCCGAGCGCGAGCGTCGGAGCGCCACCCGTGCGCGAGACGATCGACTCCTCGCCGACCGCCGCCGCCGTGCCCGTGAGCATGTCGGGGGTGAGGTTCACCCCGGTCAGCCCGAGCGAGTTCACGAAGGCGACCGCTCCCTCCACGGTGCCCCCGGTCGCGGCGGCCGGGGCGTTCATGGCGAAGTAGATGCCCTGGTCGATCGAGATCGCGGCGACGAGGGCCATGATCGCGACGAACGACTCCATGAGCATGCCGCCGTAGCCGATGAACCGGGTCTGCCGCTCCTTCTCGACGAGCTTCGGTGTGGTGCCCGACGCGATCAGCGCATGGAATCCGGACAACGCGCCGCACGCGATCGTCACGAACAGGAAGGGGAACAGCGGCCCGGCGAACACCGGACCCATGCCGTTCTCACCGAAGATGCTGACCGCGGGGACCGAGATCTCCGGACGCACGAGGACGATTGCCCCGGCGAGCATCACGATGACGCCGATCTTCATGAAGGTGGAGAGGTAGTCACGCGGCGCGAGCAGCAGCCACACCGGCAGCACCGCGGCGATGAAGCCGTAGATGATGATGCCCCACGCGATCGTGGTGCGGTCGAGGTGGAAGAGCGCCTGACCCCACTCGGTGCCGGCGACCCAGCCGCCGCCGATGATCGCGGCCATGAGCAGCACGAAGCCGATGATCGAGACCTCGGTGACCTTGCCCGGGCGCAGGTAGCGGAGGTACACGCCCATGAAGAGGGCGATCGGGATGGTCATCGCGACGGAGAAGACGCCCCACGGGCTCTCGCCGAGGGCGTTCACGACGACGAGCGCGAGGATCGCGACGATGATGAGCATGATGAGCAGCGAGGCGATGATCGCCGCGGTGCCGCCGATCTTGCCGAGCTCCTGGCGCGCCATCTGGCCGATGGTCCTGCCGCCGCGCCGCATCGAGAAGAAGAGCACCGTGTAGTCCTGCACGGCTCCCGCGAGCACGACGCCCACGATGATCCAGATGGTGCCGGGGAGGTAGCCCATCTGCGCCGCGAGCACGGGGCCGACGAGCGGTCCGGCGCCGGCGATGGCGGCGAAGTGGTGACCGTAGAGCACCCGGCGGTCGGTGGGGACGTAGTCCTTGCCGTCCTGCTTCACCTCGGCGGGCGTGGCGCGGCGGTCGTCGGGGCGGGTGATGTACCGCTCGATGACCTTGGAGTAGAAGCGGTAGCCGATCAAGTAGGTGCAGACGGCGGCGAACACGAACCAGATCGCGTTCACGGTCTCCCCGCGCACGATGGCGAGCATCACCCAGGCGACGCCGCCGAGGAGGGCGATGGCGGTCCACAGCAGGATCTTCGGCAGGGTCCAGCGGCGGCTCTTCGCCTCGTGCTCCGCGGAGAGGGCGACGGGTGGGAGGTTCGGGTCGGTCTCGATGACGGGGTCGTCATCGACGAGCCCGGCGCCGTCGCGGCGGCGCGACGAAGGTGCGGTCATGGGGTTCTCCTCTGAGGGCGCATCATTGCGTCTCCCCACGGTAGGGAGGGCGTCCCGCTGTCGCTTCCGGATCCGGGGACGCTGCGACGAGCGGCGGCGGCCGTGCGACGAACGGATGCCCGAATGCGACGGCACGGCCGCACGAGGGATTCCTCGTGCGGCCGTGCCGGTGTCGTGCAGACGATCCCGGATCACCCGGGGGCGTCGGTCTCCGGAGGCTGGGTCGGCTCCGGAGTCGGCCCCGGCGTCGGAGTCGGATCCGGGGTCGGCGTCGGCTCGGGAGTCGGCGACGGCTTCGGCGCGGGAGTCGGCGTCGGCGCGGCATCCGCGGGCGTCGTGACCGTCACCACGGTGCGCACGGCCGAGTCGCCGTACTGGACGAGTCCGAGGTAGCGGGTGCCGGCGGTGAGACCGCTCCAGCTCAGCTCGTAGCTCGTCTTCTCCCCGCGGACCGCGGTGATCGGGTTCGGCGTCGCGGTGAACGACCCCTCCCCGTCCGGCAGCACGGAGGCGTGGGTCATGTCCCACGTCATCGGCCCGGTGGTCGCGTACACGTTGGCGACGACGAGGTAGGTGCCCGCGGTCGGGGCGGGGATCGTCACCTGCTCGTCGGCCGAGCCCGTCGCCGACTGCCAGCGCTCGTAGTAGCGCAGGTCGTCGGGGCTCACCACCCGGTAGACGGTGAGGTCGAGATCGCTGCCCTCGTCGTCGGACGAGTCGAGGTCGAACCGCGAGAGGGTGGCGCCCTCCGGCACGTCCACGATCCAGGACACGTCCTTGTTCGCGTCGCCCGACTTCTCGTTCCCGGAATGCCCCTCGACCGGGTTGTCCGGGTCGCTGAGGAGCTGGAACGGCGTGAGACCCGAGACGCCCAGCGCCAGATCACCGTCGAGGCCGGGGGTGATGTCCACCGTCGTGCTGCCGTCGACGCCGGTGCCGGTGACCTCGGCCGGGGCATCCGCCGTGACCGGGAACACCGCGATCGGCGAGCGCACCGTGTTCTTCTTGCTCGTCCAGGTGAGTGAACCCGTGGCCCACTGCTCGACCGGCGCGGTGGTGCTGTCGAACGTGACCGTGAAGGTCTTCGTCTGCCCCGGCTTGTCGAAGGAGAGCTGGGACGGCGTGACGGTGACGTTCACGCCGGGGACGGAGGCCTTCGCCGTGAACACGCCCTTCTCGGTCGAGGTGACCGAGCGGGTGACGGTCTGCGCGCTGGCCAGGGAGCCGATCGAGATCGATGCCTGGTTCAGATCGCTGCCGTCGATGGGGTCGATGCCGGGGAAGTCCGACAGCCCCTTCCCGTCGAGGAACGCCGCCCAGTCCTTGAAGCCGTTGAGGTAGAGCAGACCGGGGTTCAGGAACCGCGTCGCATCGACCTGTCCGGCTCCCTGCTCGAACGGGTTCGTGTTCTTCGAGCCGTCGGGGAGCACAGTGTCGGAGGCCGTCGTCATCAGGGCCGAACGGATCTCGCCCGGGGTCGCCCGCGGGTGCTCCCCGAGGTACAGCGCGCCGAGGCCGGCGATGTGCGGGGAGGCCATCGACGTCCCGGAGAGGATGCCGAAGGTCGGGTCCTCACCCGGGGCGTTGTGCGTGGCGGCGAGGATCGCCACTCCCGGAGCGGCGATGTCCGGCTTGAGGACATCGGTGCCGTCGGCGAGGACCGGTCCGCGGCTCGAGAAGCCCGCGATCTGCGGGGTCGGCGTGGTCACACCGGTGGTGTTCTCGCCGACGAGGGTGATCGGCCGATCGACGCCGCCCTGCACGTAGGCGAGCACGGCCGCACGGTGCACGGCGTTCAGGTGCACCGTGGGCACGGCGTGGAAGTCGTTGTCGAGGGAGTCCGCACCACCGGGCACGTTCACCAGGACCATGCCGATGCCCCCGGCGTCCTTCACGACCTGCGACTTCTCCGCGCGGGCGTTGCCGCCGCGGTCGCAGACGACGATGTGTCCGGCGACCTTCGCCGGGTCGAGGGTGCCCGGCAGGCACAGCTGCGCATCCGCCGCACCGGACGCCGCGGCATCCACAGCGGCGATGGAGGGTCCGGAGACGCTCTCGCCGAACGGGACGGTCACCGAGGCGCCGGCCTGCTCGAAGCCGTCGAACTGCACGGTGCCCTCCCACGTGGGGATGGTGGAGGCGGCGACCGTGGTGTACCACGGCGAGGCGTGGTCGGCGGTGACCGGATCGGGGCCGTCGTTGCCCGCGCTGGTCGCGACGAAGACACCGGCGGCCGCGGCGTTGAGGAACGCCAGGTCCTCCGGAGCCATCACGGTGCTCGCGGCGCCGCCGCCGATCGAGTAGTTGATAACGTCGACGCCGTCTGCGACGGCCTGATCGATGGCGGCGACGAGGTCGCTCAGGGCGCAGATGTCATCCGTGGTCACGGTCGTGTCCGGCCCGACGTAGCAGGCCTTGTAGGCCGCGACCTTCGCCCCGGGGGCGACGCCGGAGACCGTTCCGAAGTCGACGCCCTCGATCTCGGCGTCCACTCCGAAGTTGCCTGCGGCGGTGCTCGCCGTGTGCGAGCCGTGACCGTCGCCGTCACGCGGGGAGAGGTAGTCGTACTGGAAGTCGAACCCGGCCGCCTGGGCTCCCGCGAAGAAGTACTGTCCGCCGATGAGCTTCGTCGAGTAGTCGCGCTCGTCCCAGTCCTGACCATCGACCATCGCGCCGCGGAACTGTCCGCCGTCGGACTTGTCGAAGTAGACGTAGGTGCCGTCGGTGTACGGCTCCGTGCCCTTGTGCCGGCTGTTCTGCTTCTTCTGCTGCTTGAGCTTCTTGCCCTCGAACGAGGGGTGCTCGGGAGCGATGCCGGTGTCGATCACGCCGACCACGACGCCCTCGCCCGCCTTCTTCACGCCACCGGTCTGCTGCCACACCCCGCCACGCCCCTTGCGGTCGTCGCCGAGGCCGAGGTAGTCGGTGGAGGTCTGCGCATCGGGGTGACGGATCTCATCGGGGTACACCCCGAGGACGTCCTTCGAGGCGCGGAGCTGGTCCACCTGCTCACCCGAGAGGTCGGCGCTGAAACCGTTGAGCACCACCTGGTAGGTCGTGTCCGGGGTGACGCCGACGTCGTTGATGAGGCTCTTCTGCTCCGACTCGAGGTGCTTGACGTAGCGCCGCGCGTCCTGCGACTGCGTCTCGAGCTGCTCGCCCTCGTCAGGCTTCGTCGCCTTCAGGCCCTTGACGTCGCCTTCGTAGCTGGCGAGGGGATCGGCCTTCATGATCACGATGTAGTGCCCGGGGGTCCCCGCGACCGGAACGGGGTGCGTCACCTCCCCGGTCGCTGCGTGGCCTGCGGTTGCCGTCGATGCGATGAACAGCGTCGCCAGGGTGGTGGCTGCTGCGATCCGAAGGGGTGTTCGACCCATATCTCGCTCCTGATGATCCGATGATCCCGATGCCGCGTCGTCGCCGCACCGCGGCTCACGATAGCCCCGCCTTCCGGCGCCGGATCGAGAACTGAACGATGGTCGCCCCCGATCGTGCCGATCGGTCAGGATGGACGGCGGCCGACTCTCCGAATGTCGCCAGTAGGCTGGAGACGTGGCCCGAACCTCCGTCCTGTCGACCAGAGTGCTGCTGATCTGCGCGGCGATCGGTGTCGCCACGGGCATCCTCGGCGGCATCGCCGGATGGGTCACTCCCCTCCTCCTGGCCAGCCCCCTGCTGTTCCTCTACGGGCTCGTGCTGGGCTCGCACGTGCTGCCGGGCATCATCGCGCAGGAGGTGCTGCGGCTGCCGTTCGTGGCGCTCATCACGCACGTGTTCGCGGCGCTCATCGCGAGCGCCTTCAACCCGGCGTGGTCGCTGCGGTTCATCGGCACGGCGCTGCTCTTCGGCCTCATCCAGGAGGGTGTCGCCGCCCTCACCCGCTATCGCTCCTGGGGCGCCTGGCGGTTCTTCGTCTCGGCGGTCGTGATCGGCGTCGTCGTGGCGGTCGCGGTGTTCTTCGCGGCGAACCTCGCGGTCATGCCGCTGTGGGCCCAGCTGCTGTACCTGACGATCTCCGTGCTCGGTCCGGTGGCCTGGACGGCGATCGGCCTCGCCATCGGTTCGGCGCTGCGCACCGCCGGGGTCGCGCGCCGCTGATCGCGCACGGGTCCCGCTGGCAGCGCAGGTAAGGCTCAGCTAAGTTAGAGGCACACCCTCCGTCGAACCAGGGACGTGCCGTGCGCCCATCCGCACCCCTCCTCCGCGTGCGCGAGCTGACCCTCACCCACGCGGACGCCGTGCACCCGTCGCCCCGTGACGTGACCTTCGACATCGATCCCGGCGAGGTCGTGCTGCTGCTCGGCCCGTCCGGTTCCGGGAAGTCGACGCTCACGCTCGCCCTCAACGGCCTCATCTCGCACGCGCTCCCCACGACGATGACCGGCACGGTCGAGGCCGGAGGTATCGACACCACCACCGCGCACACCGCGACGCTCAGCACGCACGTCGCCATGGTCTTCCAGGATCCGGACGCGCAGATCGTCACGGGGACGGTGTACGACGAGGTGGCCTTCGGCCCGGAGAACCTCCTGCTCCCGGTGGAGGCCGTGCGCGCCCGCGTGGAGGAGGCGTTGCGGCGCGTCGGCTTGTGGGAGCGCCGCGACGACAACCCCGACCACCTGTCCGGCGGCGGGCGGCAGCGTCTCGCCATCGCCTGCGCCCTCGCGATGGGCTCTCCTCTCATCGTGCTGGACGAGCCGACCGCGAACCTCGACCCGCAGGGGATCGACGACGTGTACGCGGCGCTGACCGAGGTCGTCGCCGCCGGAGACCGGGCCATCCTCCTCGTCGAGCACAACCTCGATGCGGCGATGCGCTTCGTCACGCGCACCATCGTGCTCGACCGCGAGGGCCGGGTGGTCTTCGACGGTCCGGCGGCCGAGACCATCCGCGCGCACGCCGGCGAGCTCCTGGCGATGGGGGTATGGCTGCCCGCCGCGACGCTCGCCGCGCTCCGCCTCCGCGACCGGGGGATCGTCCTCGACCCGCTGCCGCTGACGCCCGAGGCGCTGGCCGCCGCACTGCCTCCCGGCCCCGGCGCCGCGTCCTCGGTGCCGGTCGACGGCCCTCGCCCCGCCGACCGAGAGCCGATCATCCGGGCCCGCGACCTCACCGTGACCCGGCGCCGCACCGAGATCCTGCACGGGGTCGACCTCGACATCGCCGCCGGGAGCCTCACCGCGATCGTCGGGGCGAACGGGGCGGGCAAGACGACGCTGATCCAGGCTCTCGCCGGAGTCGTGCCGCCGCCGAGGGGTCGAGTCTCCGCCGACGGCATCGATCCAGGGACGGCCTCCCCTCGGGAGCTCGCGGCCCGCATCGGCTTCGTGTTCCAGAACCCGGAGCACCAGTTCATCGCCGCCACCGTGTTCGACGAGCTCGCCCACGGTCTCCGCCTGCGCCACGTGCCGGACGACGAGGTCCGCACCCGCGTGGCGGAGATGCTGGAGCGGTTCGGGCTGACGCACAAGGCCGAGGTGCATCCCTTCCTCCTCTCCGGCGGTGAGAAGCGACGGCTCTCGGTCGGCACCGCCCTCATCAGCCGTCCCCGTGTCCTCGCCCTCGACGAGCCCACCTTCGGGCAGGACCGCGCCAGGGCGGCCGAGCTCCTGGCGCTGCTGGAGAGCCTCCGGGCGGACGGCACGACCGTGGTCATCGTCACCCACGACCTGCAGCTCGTCGCCGAGCACGCCACCGACACGGTCGTCCTCGCCGACGGGCGGGTGCGGGCCGCCGGCCCGACGGCGGAGCTGTTCGCCGATCCCGCGATCCTCCCCTCCGCGGGCTTGCGCGTCCCCGCGTTGCAGCGGGTGCTCACCGCGGCCGGGTGGGAGGTGTCGCCATGACGATGACCACGCTCGATCCGTATGCGCCGCTCACGGCCACGTCGCGGCGGCAGTTACTCTACGGCCTCAACCCGCTGGCGAAGGTCGCCGGCTTCGCCCCCGCCATGCTGCTCCTCGTCTTCGTGCGGGATCTGGCCACCCCCGCTGCCTTCCTCGTGCTCGCCTACGTCCTCATCCTCGTCGGGGCGCGGGTGACGGGGCGCCTCCTCGCGCTGCTCCTGCTCGGTCTGCCCATGGGCATGGTCGCGATCGGGGTCGGCTTCTCGCTGTGGGTCGACGCGGCCCTGGTCGCCGACACCACCCCCGTCGTGACGATCGGTGACTGGACCCTCTACGGCGGCGCCCTCCTCATCGGGTTCGCCACGGCGCTCCGACTCGGATCGATCGTCGCGCTCGCGCTCGTCGGCGGCCTCACCACCAGCGGCTCCGACCTCGTGCGTGCGAGCGTGCAGCAGCTGCGCGTGCCGTACCGCATCGGGTACACGGCCCTGGCCGCCTTCCGCTTCGTGCCCCGCTTCGGCCACGAGCTCGCCGTCATCCGTGCCGCGCACCGGGTGCGCGGCTCGCACGGCGGCCGCGGGCCCTTCGCCCGGATCGCGCGGGGCTGGGGGTACATCGTCCCGCTGCTCGCGGGCGCCATCCGGCACGCGGAGCGCGTCGCCCTCGCGATGGACTCCCGGGCGTTCGGCGCGCATCCGACCCGGACCGAGCGGCACCTCGTGCCGTTCCGGACGAGGGACACCGTCTTCACCGCGGCCATGCTCGCCGCATCGGCGGCGATCTTCGTCGTCTTCTTCCCCTGGCAGCTCCCCTGAAAGGCGCCCGCATGGCATTCAGCAAGATGGTCAAGCCGGAGACGGCCGAGCTCCTGCACCTCACGGTCCTCCGCACGGAACGGCTCGCGCCGCACTGGGTGCGGGTGACCCTGGGCGGCGGCGAGATCGACCGCTTCCGCCCGATGGGGTACGACCAGTGGTTCCGGCTGTTCCTGCCGATCGGCGGCGAGGCGGGGCTCGAGCGGGTGCCCGCCAAGGCCAACCGGATGTTCGGCTATCTGAAGTTCCTCCGCATCCCCGACGGCGAGCGCCCCGTGATGCGCAACTACACCGTGCGCGCGTACCGCCCGGCCACGCCCGAGACCGGCGCCGAGCTCGACGTCGACTTCGTGCTGCACGGCTCGGCGGCCGACGGCACCGCCGGTCCGGCCTCCCGATGGGCGGAGACCTGCGCCCCCGGCGAACATGTCCTCATCATCGACGAGGGCCTGACGTTCAACCCCGAGCGGGGCACCGACCGGGTGGTGCTCGTGGGCGACGAGACCGCCCTCCCCGCGATCGCGTCGATCAGCGCCTCCCTGCCGGCCGACGCCGCGGGCACGGCGATCATCGAGGTCCCGTCCGTGGAGGATGCCCTGGAGTTCCCGCATCCGTCGGGACTCGATGTGGCGTGGATCGTGCGGCCTCAGGAGATCCCACCCGGGGTTCTCGCCCTGGACGCCCTCGCTCGCACCGCTCTGCCCGATGCTCCGTTCCACGCGTACGCGGCCGGCGAGCAGTCCCTGGCCTCCGGCGTCCGCAAGCAGCTCGTCGGCGAGCGCGGCGTCGACAAGAATGCCGTCAGCTTCTGCGGCTACTGGAAGATCGGCGCCGCCTCCCCCGCCTCGAAGGCCGCCCGCGAGGCCGCCGCCGAGCCTCTCGCCTGAGCCCGGGCACGACTTCGGAGCCACAGCACGACACGCCGGGGCGGACGAGGCCGCCCCGGCGTGTCGTCGGGGATCTCCGAAGCTGTGCCTGGAGACCTCAGCGCTTGCCGGCGATCTGACGCCCGACGATCTCGCGCATGATCTCGTTCGTGCCGCCGTAGATGCGGTGCACACGGGCGTCGAGGAAGGCGCGGGCGATCGGGTACTCCGTGATGTAGCCGTAGCCGCCGTGGAGCTGGACCCCGGCGTCGAGCACCTCCCACTCACGCTCGGTGGCCCAGAACTTGACCTTCGCGGCCTCTTCGGCCGAGAGCCTGCCGTCCTTGTACGCCAGGAGCGCGCGGTCGATGAAGGCCCACAGCGCGTCGACCGTGGCGGACATGTCGGCGATGGTGAAGCGGCTGTTCTGGAAGTCGATGATGCGCTCCCCGAAGGCCTCGCGGTCCTTGGTGTACGCGACGGTCCAGTCGAACGCGGCCTGCGCGGCGGCGGCTCCGGCCACGCCGATCGAGAGGCGCTCGAGCGGGAGGTTCATCATGAGCTGGATGAAGCCCTTACCCTCGACGCCGCCGATGAGGTTCTCCTCGGGAACGAACACGTCGCTGAACGACAGCTCGGCGGTGTCGTGACCGTGGAAGCCCATCTTCGAGAGCTTCTTGCCGTTGTCGAACCCCTCCATGCCCTTCTCGATGAGGACGAGGCTGAACGCGTCGGGCCGGTTGCCCTCGCCCGTCTTGACGAAGGTCACGACGAGGTCGGCGGTCGCACCGGACGAGATGAACGTCTTGGCGCCGTTGACGAGGTAGCCGCCGTCGACCTTCTTCGCCGTGGTCTTGATGCCGCGGAGGTCGGAGCCGGCCCCGGGCTCGGTCATGGCGAGCGCGCCGACGACCTCGCCGGTGGCCATGCGGGGCAACCACTTCTCCTTCTGCTCCTGCGTGCCCATGTGCACGAGGTACGGCACGGCCAGGTCGTCCTGGATGCCGAAGGCCCCGGCGAGCGAGCCGGCTCCGGCCGCGATGACCTCTTCGTTCACGATCGCGCGGAAGCGGTAGTCCTGCAGCATCCCGGCGCCGCCGAACTCCTCGGGCACGGAGAGCCCGATGATGCCCGCCTCACCGGCGGCGCGCATCGTGGCGCGGTCCACCTCGCCGGCGGCGTCCCACTTCTCGATCGCCTCGTGCGTGACGTGGCGCTTGACGAAATCCTTGACGAGGTCGCGGAATGCCTCGTGATCCTCTTCGTAGATGTCGCGTTCCATGCCGTCCTCCCGAACGTGTCGTGCGTCGTTGCTCCGGCGAGTCTACGGCGGGAACACGGGGCAGGACAGGCGATTGTGAGAATGCATCCCATCCCGAGTGGGACTGGGTACCGCCTTTGTGGAAAGCCTCAGAGCACGCCGAGCGCCACCGCGGACCCGTCCGCTCAGTGCTCGTAGTCGGGAGCGGCGGGCAGGCCGAAGAACTCCTCGAGGGTGTGGAAGCCGCCCTCGTGATACGCCGCCGCGAGCTCCGTGCCGACGTAGCGCAGGTGCCAGGGCTCCGGCGCGTATCCGGTGACGGGGGTGCCGACCTGCTCGTAGCGCACGATGAACCCGTACTCCCAGGCGTGCGCGGCCACCCATTCGCTCTGCCGCGTCGCCCCGAAGCCGTCGAGACCGCCGCACCCGGCATCGCAGGCCACGACGTCGAGGGCGAGACCGGTCTGATGCTCGCTGTGACCCGGCCGCGCCGAGCCGGCGTCCGCGTCGGCCTGCCCCTGGTCCCGCACGTGCGCGCCGTAGGTCGCGACCTGCAGCCCATAGGACCGGTAGCCGTTGTTCGCGCCGAGGCGGCCGACGCCCGCGGCCTCGGCGGCCTCCGCCATGCGCCCGGCCGCGTCGGCGACCTCCGCGCGCACGCGGCCCGACGGCGTCGTCATCTGCAGCGGCACCTGGCCCAGCCCCTCGGGCTCGTAGGCGGCGGGGTCGAGCGGACGCCCCTTGTTGACCACCACCCAGATCCGGGCGGGATCGCTGAGCGAGACGCAGGGCGCGTTCCCGGCGACCACCGCCTCACGGAAGCGCGCTCCGCCGCCGAACCCCGCGATGGCGGCGGCGTCGTCCCCCGCCGCGATCGCCTCCTGCACCCCGGGGTCGGCGCAAGGGTCCGCCGCCGGCGTCGCCGCGCTCTGCACCGACGGCACCTGCATCACCGCGACGGGGCGCGGGAGGGGCTCTGACGCCACGGGGGTCGCGGCCGCCCCGGTGAGGGAGAGCACCACGCCGAGCGCGGTCACCGCCAGCCCGACCGGGAGGGCGGGTCCGAGGATCGGGGAGCGCGGCGCCGCATGCTGAGCGTACGGCGAGGAGGGCATGGGTCCATTCTTCCATTCGAACATTCATGCCACACTCGCTTGACTTCGATTCGATTCTTTGTTCGACTAGGACGATGCGGTGGCAGGGACAGAAGCTCGCGGACAGCGACGAGGCGGCGCTGCCCGGTCTCGAGAACCGGTCCAGCGTCCTCCGCACGGTGACGACGCCCGAGTTCGCCGGGATGACGTTCCACGAAGTTCTGTCGAAGTCCGCCCTCAACCACGTCCCCGGGGCGTCGCGCATGCCCTTCGCCTGGACGATCAACCCCTACCGCGGCTGCTCCCACGCCTGCACCTACTGCTTCGCACGGGGCACGCACGAGTACCTCGACCTCGACGGCGGCGCCGACTTCGACACCCAGATCGTCGTCAAGGTCAACGTCGTGGAGGTGCTCGAACGGGAGCTGCGCCGCGGGAGCTGGCAGCACGAGACGGTCGCTCTCGGCACGAACACCGACCCGTACCAGCGGGCCGAAGGGCGCTACGCCCTCATGCCCGGCATCATCGAGGCGCTCGCGGCGTCGGGCACTCCGATGTCGATCCTCACGAAGGGCACGCTGATCCGCCGCGACATCCCGCTGCTGAAGAAGGCGGCACAGCGCGTGCCGGTCGACGTGCAGATGTCGATCGCGATGTACGACGACGCGCTGCAGAAGGCGATCGAGCCCGGCGCTCCGACCACGCAGGCCCGCCTCGACACGGTACGCGCCCTCGCCGACGCCGGATTCCCGGTCACCGTCTTCCTCATGCCGATCCTGCCGCACCTCACCGATTCCCTCGCCGCGATCGACGACGCCCTGCGCCGCATCAAGGCCGCCGGAGCGCGGAGCGTGATCTACGGGGCCCTGCACCTGCGTCCGGGCGTCAAACCGTGGTTCTTCCAGTGGCTCGGCGAGAACCGCCCCGACCTCGTGTCGTCCTACCGGGGGCTCTATCCCGGAGCGTCCGTCGAGGCGCCGAAGCCGTACCGGCAGTGGCTCGCCAAGCGCGCTCGTCCCCTCATCCGGATGCACGGACTCGATGGGCGGCACGAAGACGACTATCCGCGGCGCGGGTTCCGCCCGGGCCAAGGCCACGTGCAGACGGAGACGCCGGCGGCCGGGCCGGTCCTGTTCACCCCGAGCGGCCGCGCCGCCGCAGCCCCTCCCCAGCCGATGCTGTTCTGAGCCGGTCGAGGAGGGGGCGCAGCTCCGCGTAGGCTCGAGGATCATGGCGATCGGTTCGACAGTCCACACGTTCGAGATGCAGCTGGCCGACACCGATCGCGGGGTCTACGAGGACGTCTCGCTCCGCGCCGCCCGGCACCCATCCGAGACCGACGCGTACATGCTCACCCGGGTGCTCGCGTACGGACTCGAGTTCGCGGAGGGCATCGCGTTCGGCGGCAGCGTCTCCGACACCGAGGAGCCCGCCGTGCTCGTGCGCGACCTCACGGGCCGGGTGACCGTCTGGATCGAGGTGGGCGCTCCCGATGCCGCACGGTTGCACCATGCCTCCCGCCTCGCGGACCGGACGGTGGTCTACACGCACCGCGATCCGGCCAAGGTCATGGCGCCGTGGGCCGACAAGCGCATCCACCGGGCCGAGGACATCCGGGTCTACAGCTTCGATCCCGGGTTCGTCGACACCGCCACGCCTCACCTCGCCCGCCGCAACACCCTGACCCTCACGGTCACCGAGGGCGTCCTCTACCTCGACCTCAACGGCACCGCCCTCACGACATCCCTCCACGAGCACACCCTCCCCTGACCCCGGTGCAGAGTGCGAAAAGGCCCCGGAGACCGAAGTCTCCGGGGCCTTTCTGATCCCGAATGCGTCAGGAAGTGAGCTCGGCGGCGGACGGCACGCGCCCGGCGATCTCCTCGATCACGTCGTCGTCCAGGCGGGCCTGCTCGAACGGGGCCTCGATCTCGGCGCGACCGAGCAGCTCGGTCATCCGGCGCTGGCGCTGTCGCGTGATGAGCGTGACGACCCGGCCCGAGCGCCCCGCGCGACCCGTGCGACCGGAGCGGTGCAGGTACGTCTTGTACTCGTCCGGCGCGTCGGCCTGGACCACGAGGTCGATGTCGTCCACGTGGATACCCCGCGCGGCCACATCGGTGGCGACGAGGACGTTCACCCGACCCGAGGTCAGCTTCTCCAGGTTCCGCGTGCGCTTGGCCTGGTTGAGATCGCCGTGCAGCGAGACGGCCGGGATCCCCGCGTCGTCGAACTGGTCGGCCAGCATCTCGGCGTAGGCGCGAGTACGGGCGAAGACCAGCGTCTTGCCCTCGCGGTCGACGAGCGACGTGAGGATGTCCGCCTTGTCGCGGTGCTCGATGACGAGGACCCGGTGCTCGATGGTGCTGGAGCCCTGGTCTTCGCCCGCGACCTCGAACACGGCGGGGTCGACGAGGAACTCGTCCACCAGCGCCGCGACCTCGCGGTCGAGGGTCGCGGAGAACAGGAGCTTCTGGCTGCCCTCGGCCGTGCGGCGGAGGATGCGCTGCACGGGCTCGACGAATCCGAGCTCGCACATGTGGTCGGCCTCGTCGAGCACCGCGATCCGGCAGTCCGACAGGTCGAGCTTGCCCTGGTTCATCAGGTCCTCGATACGGCCCGGAGTGCCGATGACGATGTCGACGCCCTTCTTCAGCGCGCCCACCTGGCGGCCCTGGGGCACCCCGCCGTAGATCTGCGTCGTGAAGAGGCCGACGCTGCGGGCGATCGGCTGGATGGTCCGGTCGATCTGCAGCGCGAGCTCGCGCGTGGGGGCGAGGATGATCGCGCGCGGCGCCCGTCCGAACTCGCGGCGCTTGCCCGCCTGCGACTGCAGCACCCGCTCGACGAGCGGTGCCCCGAAGGCGATGGTCTTGCCGGAGCCGGTGCGTCCGCGGGCGAGCACGTCGCGCCCCTCGAGGACGGCGGGGATGCTCGCCGCCTGGATCGGGAACGGCGTCGCGGCGCCCATGTTGTTCAGGGTCTCGGTGATGTTGGAGCCCAGGCCGAGGTCGGCGAACGTGACGCCCTCGACCTCGACGGCCTGCACGGCCTGTGCCTCGAGGCGCTCGTGGACGACGTCGTCGGCCTGCTCGAACGCCGCCTTCGGCTTCGCGTTCCAGTCGCTCCGGGTCGGACGCTCGTCGCGACGAGGGCGCTCGTCCCGACGGGGCCGCTCGGTGCGGTAGGCCCCTCCGGTCGACGGCCGCTCGCGTCCGCCCTCGAAGGAGCGCTGCGTGCGGTCGCGGTCGAACGCGCGGCGCGCACGGGCGGCGTCGTACGAACGCTCGCCTCCCCGGTCCCCCGCACGGTCGCGATCGTCGCGGCGAGGACGCTCGTCGCGGTCGAAGCGGGGACGCTCGGTCCGGCGGTCATCGAAGCGCGGGCGGTCGTCGCGGTCGAAGCGCGGGCGCTCCGTCCGACGGTCGTCGAAGCGCGGACGTCCGCCGTCGCGGTGGTCGTTGTCGCGGAACCCCTGTCGCTGCGAGCCGCCGCGGTCGTCGCGCCGCGGACGGTCGTCGAACCGTCCAGCGCCGGACCGATCGTTGTACCGCGGACGCTCGGCGCGGTCGTCGAACCGGCCGCCACCGGCGCGGTCGTCGCGGCGGTGCGGGGCCTCGCGACGCCCGGACTCCGCACGGGTGCGGATGCTGCGGGCCTCGTCGCGACCGGCGCGCTCCTGGGAGCTCCAGCGGCGCTTCGGAGCACCGGACTCGGTCTCCTCCGGGCGGTAGCCGCGGTGCCCGGGGCTGCGGCTGCCGGGGCGACGGTCGTACCCGCCGGCCGCGCGACCCTCGCGGTCGTCGCGCGCGGGACGCTCGTCGCGAGCCGTGTCCCGACCGCCGGCCGGACGGTGACGGTCGTGGAATGAGGTCTTCTTGGCGCCGTAGCGCGGCTCGAAGTTCGCAGCGGCGCGACCGCCGCGGGGCTTCTTGTTCTTGGGCATTCGGGTGTCCTTCTTGCGTTCTCGCACGAGAACAGCGCTGCGCGCACGCGCGAGCACTCCGATCCAGCGGAGTCCGGACGATCTGCGGC
>Ga0233424_10000516_pt1 | contig 47342 bp, 37 predicted proteins | sample Watercolumn_Towu_FD_181011 | JGI IMG/M metagenome (GOLD analysis project Ga0233424, IMG submission 181011) | Freshwater microbial communities from Lake Towuti, South Sulawesi, Indonesia - Watercolumn_Towuti2014_125_MG | ecosystem: Environmental > Aquatic > Freshwater > Lake | place: Indonesia...
GCCACCGATGGCGCCGAGTATGTTGCCGAGATCCAGGTGATTGCCGACGCGGCCGACGTTGACAGCAATCGGCTGTTCGCAGCCAATCTGATGTACGACTTGACGCAGGCTTATGTCAGGTACTTCGCTTCCGCCTGCAGCAGCTTTTCGTGCAATCTGCCAGACCGCACACCGGTCCTGGCTCGGAACATGGATTGGGACACTCCGGACAGCGTGGGACGGCACACCATTCTGGTGCGGTTTCACAAGGGCGATCGGAGTTACCTGTCCGTCGGCGTCCTCGGCATGGTCGGCGTGTTGTCCGCCATGTACCCGGGGCACTGGGTTGTCACACTGAACCAGGCTCCCTCGGACTACCTCGGCATCCGCTGGACGCAATGGCCGGCCCTGCAGCGGTTGCGCGCCGCCTGCGATGGGTTCGGCGACTTCAAGCGAGTCGTGAGTCGCATCCAACGGCGGCAGACGATGTCGCCATTCTTCGCGCACGTGGTCGGTGTCTCGCCGGATCAGCACGTGATCGTGAATGGCTTCGGCGACTCTTACGGCACGCGCAAGATGGCCCAAGGCGATCGGTTTCTGGTTCAGACCAATCACTTCGCCGGCAAATATGACACGGAAGATTACAATCCACCGGATTCGGGGGAGGACGAAGACGGTGAGCCGTGGGAATTCAACACTCGTCCCCGATATGACGTCCTGCAACGCCGTCTGAACGCTGTGCTGCCCGCCAGTATCGACGACGCCGTTTCCAGACTCCAACGCTCGCCCGTGACCAATGAGTGCACGATGCAGAAAATGGCGTTTTGTCCCGCCACCGGTGACTGGCGCTTGCTCGTCAACGCATGAGTTCGTTCGAATGGTCGATTTCCGGCGGCCTTGCCGGTTTGTGAATTAGAACCGGACGTGGAAGCTCTGACGTCGGCAGACATCGGACGAGCCCGATTCAGGATTCCGAACGGAACCGCCTCTCAGTGCGTGAACAACAAGTTCGGAAAATCACCCAGATTCTGCTACATGCCGTTGCCGGCTGTCAGTTGCCGCCGCCGGACGTGAATCTGCCGGAGCCACCGGTTCTGGAAGTGCCAATTCACCCGGGCAAGCTCTTCCAACTCCACCAGTTCCCGATCAGCGGCACGAAGCTCGTCGAGATAGCCACGCACCCGGCGCAGGACCTCGGGATCGTCACCCACATAAACGGCTCGTTGCACCCGCCGGTCGTCCGCATCCTGCTCGACGAACCGCAGCAGATAAACCCGGCGACCAGAGGGGAGGCGACGGGACGTCAGCGATCCTTGCTCACGCAGCGTGCCGGCACGAGCCGCGAGCTTGCGGTGCAGCGTGTCCCACTTTGGATGGGAGCCGGTCACTGCTGGTCTGCGGGTGGTGCGATGGGACAAGACGGTCGTCGGAGCGGGTTCAACGGGGCAAGATGGCAGCCAACCGATTGAGCGGGGCGGTGGGTTCGATCAGCGTCCGGCCGGACTTCTTCGCGTGGGGCACTGCCTGCGGTCGGCCATTCTTCCGGCCGCCGGTTCGACGTTTTCGCCGTCGGCGTGACACTGTACGCTCATTCTGAAGCTCTTTCTCACGAGCTATGGCCGACATTCGACGAAGGGCGACCTTCTCGGAGAGCAGCGACAGCCACTGATTTTGCACTGTCGTCAACAGCGGGAGCCACCGCTCGGCAAAGTCGTGTGGCAGCTCGGTGGACCGGTTGCCGGAGAAGGGGTTGTCGTAGCCGGCCAAGTGCTTGGACACGGCGAGCTGCACGCGGTGCATGAGGTACTGTTGGTTCGCCAACAGCAGCGTGAAGGCCTGCTCCGTGGCCTGTTCGAAATCGCCCTGCAGGCGCCGTTCAATCGTGTCGTACAGTTGTTGGAGCTCGCGACCCCATTGCATCTCGGCGACGGGAGTCGTGGCCAGTTCACGCAGCAATCTCGGAATGTCACCGGCCTCGGCCAGTTGCCATCGGCGGCGAAACGGAATTCTCGATAACCGTTTGGGGCGTGTCGGCGTGGAGTGGCCGTTGAGTGATCCAGTTTTCTTCGAACTTGGCATGGGAACTCCGTTTCCTTATCGTTCGTGTGAGTGTGTGTGATTCCGTTGTCGCAACGATGTCTCCAATGATAAGCAGCCCATCCGCGAACTGCGAAGATCGACTGGCGGCAATCCGCAGAGATTCTCCAGGCTGACCCGCGGGGCTCGCAGAGCGATCAATTTCTGAAATTTTCAGGAATGTTCCGCGATCTGTTCACCGGCGCACACCGCACTCCCGATCTCCGCCGACGCGATGTGACCCGGGCGTCCCCCCACGGCTCCTGGCCCATCACCAATCAGCCCCGCGGAGCCGGGCACCACGGCGGGGCTCATTCCAACCCTTGGTCGTCAGCACACCGCTGCATTTTCTTTAGCTGTTGAGTTCTTCGCCTGGGTTCCGGTGTTCCCCCGGAGGTCGCTGGATGCACGATGTCCACCGCTGCCCGGATCATCATTCGCACCGTCTCGGACAGCATTGGCCAGACGTCAATCAGCCGAATCAACTCGTCGTCGACGTTGCCAACTGTTATCAACCGATCGTTGCCGACTTTCACTGTGTCCGTTGCAACTTTTGGTGCAACTGAATCGGACCCGCCGACCCAATGCCCTTCGGTCTCCGCACCTTCCGACTTTCGAGCAGCGGCTTCCCAAGCCGCATACGAGGGTTCGATTCCCTTCACCCGCTCTCCAAGTCCGGCCGATCTCGCCGAGGTCGGAACCAATCGCATTCGGCCGCAGCCCGATTCATCAACCGAATCGGGCTGTTTCATTTCGCCAAACCCGCTCCGCTGTGGCGACGCGACAACGCCTGCCAGACCGCGAACACGATCACGCCCGACAGCACCACGGCCAACGCCGCCACTCGCGTTTTCAGGTTGGACGATCCAAACACAAAAAACCAGCCGCACAGCGCGATCAGGCTCGGCAGCGGATAGAGCTTCATGCGGAACGGCAAAGCCACGTCAGGACGTTTTCGTCGCAGCCAGTCCAGCGCGGCGATCTGTGCGACGAATTGGATCAGGATGCGCACCGTGACTGCCGCGTCGATCACGACTTGAAGCGGCAGGAAACAGAACACGGCCGTCAGGCCGCCCAACGCCAGCAGCGACCAGGTCGGGTAGTGACCTCGCGCGTCAAGCTGTCCGAAGACGGGGAAGAAGTCGCCGTTCCGAGCAGCGGCAAACGGGATGCGGGAGTAGCCCAGCGTCATCGCGAACACGCAGGCCACGACGCTCCACAGGATCAGCGCGGTGAACGTCACCGCGACCGGCCGTCCAAACAGTCGCTCCATGAAGTCGGCGGCGATCGTCTGTGATTTCATCGCCTCCTGCCACGGCACAACCGCGATGATCGCCGTGTTCATGGTCAGGTACAACACGGCGATCAGCACAACGGAGATCAAGACGGCTCGCGGAATCGTGCGGCCGGGGTCGCGCACTTCTTCTCCCAGATGGCAGACGTTGTAGTAGCCCAGATAATCGTAGATCGCGATGGTCATCGCTCCGCCCAGCCCAGCCAACGGCGAGCGAGTTGCCTTCGGCCCGAAGACGTCGGCAGGCCAGGTGAGCAACCGGTAATCGAAGTGCATCAATCCTGAGACAATCACCGTCAGCACGGTCAGCAGCGTCCCCGCCACCAGCACGACACTGACCCAGCCGACGACGCGCGTGCGCCGGCAGAGAGCCAACGTGACCGCAATGGCACATCCCGCCGCCATGCACTTCACGCCCAGCGGCAAGCCGCCGGAAGTGTTCTGACTCTGGAACACCGGGAACATGTACAGCACGTAAGGAGCCGCGCCGATATACCCCGACGCGAGTTCCAACGTGCCGCTCACGAGAAACTGCCAGATGAACAGGAACGGCATCAGCCGACCCCACCACGAATTCGTGCGGCCGAACGTCTCGCGGAGAAAGTGATACGTCCCACCGCTGCCGGGGAGTGCCGCTCCGAGTTCGCTCCAGACCAGCCCGTCGCAGATGACGAGTACGGCCGCCGCCACCCACGCGATCAGCGCGTGCGGTCCATTCATCGCCGCGATGAACCCCGGGATCGTGATGAACGGCCCAATCCCCACCATGTTCGACAAGTTGAGCGACGTCGCCTGCAACAGGCCGAGGCCGCGATCAAGGTGAGGTGTGCCGTTGGAGGGCATGCTTATTCCTCCCTTCGCCCCCGCAGGGGGAGAGGGGTCGGGGGTGAGGGGGTGGACGCGGGAAATGACGAATGACGAAATCCGCATGTCGAAAGAATACCGAATATCGAAGCACGAAATCACGGATCGCAACCGCTGTGCTTCGTCATTTGGGATTCGTCATTCTTTCGTCATTCGAGCTTCGTCATTGACTCGGCCCTCTCCCCGTTCCAGGGCGAGGGAGCTTACGGTATCGGAGGCTTTTCCCGCCGGTAGCTCAGATCCAACAGTTCCATCGGATGCGCCACCCACACGTCGCGGCCGGCGGCACGCAGCGCGGCTTGAATCTGCATCGAGCAGCCGACGTTGCCGGTGACGATCACCTGCGGATTTGTTTCGAGCAGGTTTTTCAACTTGCGTTCGATCAGGCGGTCGGACATTTCGGGTTCGGTCAGGTTGTAGCTTCCGGCGGCGCCGCAGCAGATTTCCGGTTCGGCCATCGGGATCACGGTCAGACCGGGAATCTTCGCCAACAGGTCGCGCGGCTGCTCGCGGATTTTCTGGGCGTGCACGAGGTGGCAGGCGTCCTGGTACACGGCCCGCAGCTTCACTTCGCCCGGCGGTGGAACCAGCCCGAGTTCGGCCAGAAACTCCGAGGCGTCGCGCACCTTGCTGACGAACGCGCCCAGTTTCGCGGCGAGTTGTTCGTTGTCGGGCTCGAGTTCGTGCGCGATGTGGGCATAGTCCTTGAGCATCGAGCCGCAGCCGGCGACGTTTACGATCACGGCGTCGACGCCCGCGGCATCGAACACGGCGGCGTTCGTACGGGCCATCTGCATCGCCGGGGCATCGGCACCCGAGTGATAATGAATGGCCCCGCAGCACACCTGCCCGCGCGGGATCACGACTTCGCACCCGTTGTGCTGGAGCACGCGAGCCGTCGCCCAGTGCGTGTGCCGGAAGACCGCGTCCGCCACGCAGCCGGTGAAGAGCGCGACCCGCGCTCGCTTCGGTCCGATCGCCGGCAGCACGTCCGGCAACCGCGAGCCTCCCGGCTTGAGTTTGGGAAGCAGCCGCTGCATGCGACGCAACCGCAGCGGAAGCAACTTCAACAGCCCAAGCCGTTCGGCCAGCTGGTCCAGCCCCAGCCATTGCATCAGCTTGGCGGGGAGCAATGCCAGCCGCATGCGCATTGCGTACGGAAACAGGCCGTACAGAATCACGCGATGAAACCAGTCCGCGTTCTTCGCCCGACCCTGCGTCGCGTCCGCGTGCCGTTGGCTCGCGCGGAACGGTTCAATCAGCCGGCCGTACTGCACGCCCGACGGACACGCCGTCTCGCAGGCTCGGCAGTCGAGGCACAAATCGAGGTGACGTTCCACGCGCGGGGACAGGTCGAGCCGCCCGTCCACGACCGCGCGCATCAGGTAAATTCGCCCACGCGGCCCGTTATTCTCGTCCCCCGTTTCGAGATACGTCGGGCACGCCGCCGTACACAGGCCGCAGTGAACGCAGTCGAGGAACTTGTCGTATTCAATTTCGCCTCCGATCCGCGCGGGTGCGGAGGAGTCGGCGGCGGTGGTTGTGGTGGGCATGAGCAATCAAAATGTGATCGGACTCCTCCCCTCTCCCCACCGGGGGAGAGGGAGTTACGAGAGGATATCCAGAAACCTCCCCGGATTCAGCCGACCGAGCGGATCGAGCTGGTCCTTCAAGCGTTTCATCAGCGGCCACGATGGCTCCGGATCGCCCCACACGCGGAGATCGCGTTTCCAGGTCGCGTCGCAGTTGAGGACGATCAGGTTTCCGCGGCACGACCGCGCGAGTTGCCTGAGCGGACCGATGATCTCCGCGGCCGCCGCCGCTGTCGTCACGCCGTCGGGGAGTTCTCCGAGGACGATGCCGTTCCCGGCGTGAGCCTGCACGGTGACGCCGGCGTGCGAGGCCCGATCGACAAACTCGACGGTTCGCGAAGGAAGCAGGTTGGCCTGAAACGTTAGCGGCTCTTCGGCGGCCGTTTGGAATTCCGTGAGCGCAAACCACAGCCGAGTCGCATCGCCCCCGGTGACGTTGATCATTTCGCGCGGGTTGAACGCGAACACTTCGGCGCGGAGCGCGTCCAGTTGCCATTGCGTTTCGCGCGGGGTGCCTTCGACGCCGGCGCACAGCACCGGCGTTTCGTGCGGCAGGTCGAGGCCCGACTCGGATGCGATCGCGGCGGCTCCACGCTGGTCGAACACTTCGAGCGCGACCGGCCGGGCGGCGGAAGTGGTCAGCCGCTGCAACACGTCGTCGATCGTGTTCAACTTGTCGAACGGCAGCCACACGAGCGCGGTGGCGTCGGGTTCGGGCTTCAGTTTCAGCGTGACCTGTGTCACCACGGCCAACGTGCCGAGCGAACCGATCAGCATCTTGCACAGATCGTAGCCGGCCACGTTCTTGACCACGCGGCCTCCGGCCTTGAACGCCGTGCCGTCGGCGGTCACCGCGGAGATTCCGATCACGTAGTCGCGCAGCGTGCCGAGGCCGTACCGCCGCGGACCGCTCGTGTTCGTGGCGATGGCTCCGCCGAGGGTCGCCCGGTGCGACTGAGCCACATCGACCGCCAACCGCTGTCGCTCGCCGCGCAGAGCGGACGCCAACTCATCCAGCCGGATGCCGGCTTCGACGGTGATCGTCATGTCCCGCGCCGGGTAATCGACGACGCGATTGAGCGCGGTCGTCGAGAGCACGGCCCCGGGCTGATCGAACGCGTATCCAAACGTCCACGCCGTGCGACCGCCCGCCGGGTAGATGGCCCGACGCGGGCCCCTCGCGTTCGCCGTCAGCAGCGCGGCGAGTTCGTCCTGAGTGGCGGGCTGGAGTTCTTCGAGGTCGGACATGGATTGATCGGCATTGTTTAACCCGGAGCCAGCGGCGACGGCGATTGGAAATCTCTTTGCTCACGACGCGCCGTCGCCGCTGGCTCCGGGTTAAACAATTCACACGGCGGCGCGTCTCCCGGGGTGGGTGCGGTGGATTTCCTCGGTGCCGCAGGCTCCGGCGGTGGGGAGCATTTTCAGCGGGCTGCACAGGCCGCCGGAGTTGAACGTGTCGCGGACGCGGGCCATCACGGCGAGATCGGCCGGGGCGAACAAGCGGGACATGAAACTGATCTTCTCCACGCCGATCCCGTGTTCGCCTGTCACGCTGCCTCCGAGGTCGATGCACCTGTTCAGGATTTCGTCGCTGGCCTGGAGCACGCGGTAGACTTGATCGGCATCCCGCTCGTCGAACAGCAGAATCGGATGGATGTTGCCGTCGCCGGCGTGGAACACGTTGACGATCCGGATGCCGTGCCTGGCTCCCGTCTCTTCGATGAATTTCAAAACGTCCGGCAACTTCGTTCGCGGGACGACGCCATCCTGCGTGCAGAAACTCGGGCTGAGGCGGCCGATGGCACCGAACGCCTGCTTGCGGCACTTCCACAGCAGCAGCCGTTCCTTCGGCGTGTTCGCCGTGCGCACCTCGCGGGCTCCGGTTTGCTTGCAGAGTTCGATGATCTTGCGCGCCTCCTCGTCCACCGCCACTTCCAGGCCGTCCACTTCGATCAGCAGCACGGCCGCGGCGTCGAGCGGGAAGCCGAAATGGAACGCGGCCTCGACCGCTTCGATGATCCCCTGATCCATCAGTTCCAGTGCCGCCGGGACAATGCCGGCACCGATGATCTTGCTGATCGTCTGCGTGGCATCGGCGACCGAGTTGAAGATGCCGAGCATGGTCCGGTACGCGGCCGGATCGCGTGTCAGCCGGACGATAACTTTCGTGCAGATGCCGAACGTCCCCTCGTTGCCGACGAACAGCCCCGTCAGATCGTACCCCGGCGAATCTTCGCACGGCCCGCCGATCTCCACGACCGACCCATCCGGCATGACCATCTCGGCGCCGAGGACATGGTTCACGGTGACGCCGTACTTGAGAGTGTGCGGCCCGCCGGAGTTCGTGGCGAAGTTCCCGCCGATCGTGCAAGCTCCCTGGCTCGACGGATCGGGTGCGTAGTGATGCCCGGTGCCGAGCTGTTTCAGATGGTTGGTGAGATGCACGTTGACTAGGCCCGGTTCGACGACGGCGAAGCGGTCGCGCACGTCGACTTCGATGATCCGCCGCATACGAGTCAGCGAGATCATTACGCCGCCACCGACCGGCAGGCAGCCACCCGCGAGGCTCGTCCCGGCCCCACGCGGCACGAACGGGATGCGGTGCTCGTTGCACAACCGCACGATCGCCACCACTTGCTCGGTCGAGGTCGGGAACGCGACGACGTCGGGCCGGTTCTTCTCGATCGTATAGCCATCGCACTCGTAGACGGTCAGTTCGTCCGATTTGGTCAGCAACCCGTCGTCACCCACAACCGCCCGCAAGCGACGAACAAATTCATCCGTGACCGGCGCGTGAGGCAACTTCGGCGCGGCGAAGGAGGGGTGGTGCGTACCACGCGGCGCAGCTCCGGCTGGAACGGGGTGTGCGATGTCAGCAGTCGCGGTGGCGGTGGCCATTGGTGCGATCAAAACGTGATGCGACGCGGGGGCGGGATGTCAACATTCGATTGTAGAGGCGGTGCTGAAACATGGAAAGCAACTCGAAGCGTCAGCGAGGGCGTCCGGGAATCAAACTCGGCGAACCCCTCGCTGACGCTTCGGGTTACTTTGGTGAAGAGTTTCTGAGCACGAGCCAGAGTTGCGTCCAACCGAGCAGCCACTGGGCCGCCGTCAGCAGCAGGTACAAACGATGCTGGTCGTAGAAGTCGGCGGCGTTGATCGACTGCGTTGTTGGATCGAGACCAGCGGTCAAGCGGCCGTGCTGGAGGAACAGAAGGGCTTGCACGAGTGCGAGCGCCGACCACGTCAGCCAGAACGATCGGCAGCGCGTGCGGATCGCGTGCGCGAGCAGCATCGCCAGCACGCAGACTCCGATAAGGTTGAGCGACGCGGTGGCACGCTGCGTGGCAAATCCCTGTGGGACGCTGCCAAACATTTTGATGCCGACGGGGACGACAAACGCCGCGTAAAACGTCAGCCCGCCAATCCAGACGGCCAAGCCTGAGACGAGCGAGAACCGCACGAGGTCGTGGACGAGTCGTGGCTCGCGGTTCGCTGACGTGGCAGACGTGGTCGGCTCAGGCATCCGAAGCGGTGCGGGGAGATCGTGTGATTTCGGACGTCAGTAACTGAGGCCGCTCTTGCGGACGTGGACCATCGGCGATTCTTCGTGGAGCGATTCGCCGACGCCGGCGCCGAGGATTTCCAGCAGATAAACCACGTGGTCCGCCGAATCGAACTGGCCCGCGACGCGGCATTCGAGGTAGCCAAGCGCGTCGGAAAGTGCCGGCAGGCCGGTGGCCGGACCGCGAGTGAATTCGAGCGTGTGGAACGCCGGCTCGTCTTCCTTGAAGCCGCGGCCGAAGTGGCCGAGCAGATTCTTTTCAGCCTCGCCGAGCAGATTGAGCACCGCGAACGGCCGCTTCTGCAGCCATTGATTTACGTACCGTTCACGCTTGACGGCCGCGGTGATTTGCGGCGGGTCAAACGACGCCTGCTGGACCCAGCTCGCCAGCATCCCCGTTTCGCGGCCGGTGTCATCGCCAACCGTGAGCACGAAGATGCCGCTGGGGATGCGCCCCAGCACCTGAGCGATGGGCGTATGATGTTTGTCCTGGTTCATGCACTAAAAGCTACCGAGATCCGCGCTCGCGGGGAAGTACTCGCGATCCATGTCGGCGAGCGGGCTGTAGTTTTGGAAGCGCATGGACTCTTTGCTGAACGTGAGTTTGACGATCCCCGTTGGGCCGCTGCGGTGCTTGGCCACGATGATTTCGGCGAGGCCCGGGTTGTCTTCGGGGTCGTACATCTCCGGCCGATGCAGGAACATGACCAGGTCGGCGTCTTGTTCGATCGCGCCGCTCTCGCGCAGGTCGGCCAAGCGCGGACGCTTGTCTTCGCGCAATTCCACGCCGCGGTTGAGCTGCGCCAGGGCGATCACCGGCACGGACAGTTCTTTCGCCAGAAACTTGAGCCGCCGGGTGATGCCGGCGATCTGCTGTTCGCGAGGCGCCCGCCGATCCTCCGGTTCGATCAGTTGGAGGTAGTCGATGATGATCAGCCCCAGCTTGTGACGCCGCTTGAGCCGCCGGCAGACCGCCGAGATTTCAGCCATGCTGCGTCCCGGCAGATCGTCGATGAAGATCGGCAGTTCGCTGAGTTCGTGCGACACCTGCAACAACAGATCGCGATCGTTGTCGGTCAGGTCTCCCTTGCGAAGCTTGTGGACCTGCAGTTTCGCGCGGATGCAAAGGAACCGCTCCGTCAGTTCCAGCTTCGATTGCTCGAGGCTGAAGATCACGACCCCCGCGTGAGACAATTCGGCAGCCGCTTCGGCCACGTTCACGACGAACGCGGTCTTTCCCACGCTGGGTCGTGCCGCAAGGATGATCAACTCCGATGGCTGCAGTCCGTTGGTTTGGGTGTCGAGGTCGACAAACCCGGTGGTCAGGCCGTTGATCGCACCGGCGTTCGCCATCCGGTCGTTGATCCGGTCGAACGTGTCGAGCAGGATCTCGCGCAGTTCCAACTTGGTGCCCGTTTCCTGTTCTTCGAGGATCTTGAACACCGAGCGTTCGGCCCTGGCCAAAAGTTCCTGCGTGTCGTCGGATTCCTCGTAGCTGGACTTGAGGATGTCGGTGCAGGCATAAATCAGCGACCGCAGCATCCATTTGTCGCGTACAATGCCGGCATAGTATTTCGCGTGAGCGGCGTGTGGGACGCTGTGGAGCACTTCCAGCAGATATCGCACGCCGCCGACTTCCTCAAGTTCGCCATGCTTGTCGAGCGACTCGGCCAGAGTCACCGCGTCGATTCCGCGAATGCCTGCCTCGTACATCGTGTGGATGGTCCGGTAAATCTTCTGATGCGCATCCAGATAGAAGTGATCCGCCTGCAAAATGTCCGCCACCTCGTCGATGGCGTGGTTTTCGAGGAGGATGCTGCCGAGCAAGCCGCGCTCGGCGTCAAGGTTTTGTGGAGGAACGCGCGACGGCAGGTCAGCGGACATGGGGAACCTCCTTACTCACCCACATGGAATAGTCCCCCTCTCCTTTTTGGGGAGAGGGGTTAGGGGCGGTTCGGAAGTTTCTTCTCGATCGCAAGCGCCTTACCATCCGCCGCGCCCCTCACCCCCGGCCCCTCTCCCCAAGGGGGCGAGGGGAGAACTTGTTCCGGCCAGTCACGTGTGCGCCGTCGGCACGACCCAGACCTTCACTTCGGTTTCCACTTCGGGAGTGAAATGAATCTTCACCGTGTACAGGCCCAGTTCCTTGAGCGGTCCTTCCAGCCGGACGTTGTCCGGTTCGACCGGGAAGCTGGCCGCCTTGAGTGCCTTGCTGATGTCGGGCGCACCGATCGATCCGTACAGGTGCCCGTCCTCAGTCGCGTTGGCTTCGAGCGTCACGCTGTACTTGCTGACGGCGTCGGCTATTTGCTTGAGCTGCTGCAGCTTCTGCTGAGCCACTTCGGCCTGCTTGGCGCGATGTTTTTCGACCATCCGCTTGTTGTGTTCGGTAGCCACAGTCGCTAGACCCTGCGGCAGGAGGTAATTGCGAGCGTAGCCCGCCGTGACCTTGACGATTTCTCCCTGCTTGCCGAGCGCGGGCACGTCTTCCGCCAACAGCAACTCCACCTTGCGCCGAGTCCGGGGTTGTACTTGTTCAGTCGCCATGTTCGTTTCGTTTGCGTTTTGGTTTCGTGTTCGTGATCGCTCCGGCGGCAATGCAATTCGCCAGCCGAGCGGTTTCTAACTTTGATCCAACTAAAAGGGAACCTCATCTTGCGGGGGGGAGGGGGAGTCCGAATAGAAATCGGGTGCGCCGGAAGGTTCCGCCGGTTCCGATTGGGCTCCGCCGCGGTTGCCAGACGGTGCACCACTTGTGCCTCCGTCCTTGCGGCCACCAAGGAACTGCATTACCTCCGCGACCACTTTGAGTTTGCTTTTCTTCTGACCGCTCTGCTTGTCGTCCCATTGGTCTAGGTGCAAGTGGCCTTCGATCAGTAGCGGGCTACCCTTCGACAAATACTCGGCAGCTACTTCTGCTTGTCGATCCCAAAGGGTCACATCGACAAACGTCACAACTTCCTTCCGGGTGTTCGTCTGTTTATCCCACCAAGTCCGATTGACGGCTAACCCAATCTCGCAAACCGCCTTGCCGCTCGGGATGTGACGCAGTTCGGGGTCACGCGTGAGATTCCCCACCAAAATCACCTTGTTGAAGCTGGCCATGGTTTCGGACTCCTGTTCGTGAGTGGTCCACCCTGCCTTGAGCAATGTAGGTTGGCCGCCCCCGGCCGACAATTCGGTGCTGTCATTGGTCGGCCGGGGGCGGCCAGCCTACGGCTCCTCATCGTCCATGACCTTGCTCACCTTGCTCAAAATTTATCGGCAAACGACTCAGGTGGCCAACGCGGCGGGAGCGGCATCGGGCTGGTCGGTGTCGTGGAACGACGAGACGATTTCGCCGCGCCCCAGCGCCATGTTGACCATCGGTTCGACGAGCGCGGGGTCGAGCGCGAGGATCATCTGCCGCAGAATGGTCTCACTCAGTTTGCACAACCGATTGAGTTCCGTGAGCTGTTGGGTGTTGAGCGTGAAGTACGTCAAAAAGTACAGCCCCTTGCGCTGCCCCTTGATCTGGTACGTCAGTTTGGTGTCCTGCCACGGGCGGTGGGCGAGCACTTTCGCGCCCACCCGTTCCAGCAGTCCGAGAATCTCCGCGATTGTTCCCTCGTGGTTGGCAGCGTATTTGTTGCTGTCCAGCAAAAACATTCCTTCGTATGTGTTGACGGCCAAGACAAATCCCCCCGATTGTGCGTTTGCTTTGAACTCTGTGATTCGATTTATGATCAGTTTGGTTTCGTTTTTCAACCCGGCTCGGGCAATGTCTCCGGTCCCGCCGAATTGAAGCGGTTCATCGCAGCCGTGATCCCGTTGATCGCCCACGCTTCCGCCGCGTCGGCGGCTCGCGAGAGCACGTTGTCCACGATCTCCTTTTCCGCCTTGCTGAATTTTCCGAGCACGTAATCGGCGGCATCCATCTGCGGCGGCGGGGCATCCACGCCGATCCGCAATCTGGCGACCTCTTGCATGCCAAGTTGCTGGAGAATGTTCTCCAACCCCTTTTGACCGCCAGACGAACCTGATTTCCGCAAGCGAATCCGCCCCAGCGGCAGGGCGATGTCGTCGCAAATCACCAGCAGGTTCGATAACTTCAGTTGATAAAAGTCCATCAGCGATCGCACGCTGCGCCCGCTGGCATTCATGAACGTCTGCGGAGCCGCCAACACGACCCGTTCCGAGCCAGGTTGGATCTCCGTGATTTCCGCTTCAAATTTTAAGCGATGAGCCGCCGCGTTGTGCCGCAGAGCCAGTTCGGACACCACCTGGAACCCGACGTTGTGGCGCGTCCCGCTGTACTTCCGACCGGGATTCCCCAGCCCGACGATAACTTTCATGTCGCAACATTTCGCAGCGCCGACGTGTCGGAGTGTGAGGGTGTGAGAGTCAGAGGGACTGTAACTCCGTCACCCTCATACTCCCACACCCTCACACAGCGACATTCCTACCGTGAGAAGCACTACTTCTTTGCGGGTGCCGCCCCACCCTTCGCCGGAGTCGCACCGGCCTCCGCCTCCGCGCCTTCCTCTTCCTTCGGCTTGCGGATGAGTTCCGGCTGTTCGGCCCCTTCGGCGGCCGGCGCCAGCAACAAGTCCTCTTCGACTTTCTTCTTCACCTGCACGACCACCAGATCGGGCGGGTTGAGAATCTTTGTGTTCGGTGGTGCCTCGACTTCACGCACGTGAATCACGCCGCCGATCTCGAGGTGCCCAACCTTGACGATGATGCTGTCCGGAATCGCGATCACCGGGCATTCGACGGTCAGTGATCGCATCTCGTGATCGAGCACGCCGCCGCTGAGCACTCCGGGCGCGGTCCCCTTCAATTCGACATGCACCTCCAGCGTCAACCGCTGATTCGGATCAACTCGCAGCAGATCGACGTGGTGGATCTTCAGTCCCAGCGTATCCCACTGCACTTCGCGAACGAGCGCCTTGGATGACTTGCCTTCGACTTCGACGCTCACAACGCGCGTGCCCGCGTGGACGAGCGCCGTCACGTCTTCTTCCGACAATGACACCGACACTGTCGGTTCGTTGTGACCGTACACACAGGCCGGAATCCGCCCCGTCGCCCGCAGTTTCTGGCAGTTCCGCGAACCCAGCTTTGCGCGCGGTTCGGTCACCAATTTACCTTCGTGAGACATACCAACTCTCCGTTAAACTCGTTCGAGCCGCATCCACCGGCCACCGGGCGCGAACTCGTCAAAGATTCTGATTTGTGTCCGCTGCGAAACGTGGGAGGATAATGGTCGGGGAGACGTTCTGCAAGCCACCGATGGCGAGCCGCCAGGCATTTTGGTAACGTAACGCCTGCCAAGGTCTTCCGTGAGAGCCGCCGCTATGTTTTCAGCGATCTGTCGGACCCCGCCGCGACGCCGGTTGGTGGCGATTTTGCCGATGATCGCACTTCCGCTGCTGGCTTGGGGAATCTCGCCGGTCGAGGGACGGATCAAGCCCGGGACGAAACCGCCGGAAGTCGTTCCCGCTGAGGAGCCCGAACCCGGCTCGGACGCCGACAAACCGGAAGCCCGCTTCTCCGAGCTTCGGAAACTGATCCTGCAGACGCTCGGCGTCGAAACGGCCACCGACGGCGATTCGGACACGGACGAATCCGATTGGGAATCTGTCGCGGATGACGACGACCTGCCGCTCGACATGATGTATTTCGACGAAGTTGACGACCCGCGCACCGACGACGAAATCATCGCCGAAGCCGAGGAGGAACTGAAAGCGGCCGACGACGAGGCTGCTGCCTTCGACAGTGACGAAATGGCAACCGACGAGCTGGTTGAAGAAGCCGAAGAAAAGCCTGACGAGGAGAAGCCGACCGATGACAAGCCGAAGGCGGACGAAGCGCCCGCCGAAACGAAACAGGCGGACGGCGAGAAAAAGGACGAGCAGGAAAAGCCCGCGCCGCCGAACCTCGTGCCGCTACAGAACTTGATCAAGCAACTGTTCCCGATTCCCGGTCGTCCTGCCATGCCGCAGCCCAACAACGGCAAGGCGGCGGCCAAGCCCAAGGGAAACCGTCACCCGCTCGATGCGCGAGCCGCCCACGATACGGACAAGGAAAAGCTGCTCAAACGCGCCCAGGCCGCCGTCACGGCCGGCGACTGGAAGGCTGCCAATGACTCGCTCCAGCGCCTTCTCGATCCGCCGCGTGCGGCTCAGCCCGGAGCGAAGCCCGACGAAGACGCACTGTTCCGCCGCGTCGATGGCCGATGGGTGTCGATCCGTGACGAAGCCCGCAAACTGCGGGCGTCGATTCCCGAAGCTGGCCAGAAAGACTACCGCGTCGAAAACGGCGTGAAGGCGGCGCAGCTTCTGGCCGACGCGCTGCAACGTGGCGACCTCGCGGCCGTCGGTCGCGTGATGACGAATTACTTTCAGACGGACGCCGGCTTCGACGCCGCGCGATGGCTCGGCGGCTGGCATCTCGATCGAGGCGATTTCGCCCTCGCGGCTCGATGTTTCGCCGTGCTGCTCGACGATTCGAACGCGACCCCAGGCGACGCTGCGTGGCGCATGCGAGCCGCTTACGCCTTGCGTCGCGCGGGGGATGACGAATCAAGCCGCCGCTTGCTGGAATCGGTCACCGCCAACGCTCCAGGTTCGGCGCCGGGTGTCGCCGCCGTCGATCCGCAGCAATGGTTGAAGTCGATTGGCGGCGCAGTCGCCTCGACCGCTCCGGCCGTTTCCGACTGGCTCGTTTTGCACGGCAACCCGCAGCGCATCGCGAAAGCGATCGGCGGCAAACCTCTGTTGCTCGCGCGGTGGTCGCACGCAGTTTCGCAGAGCCACCCGATTCGCGAACAACTCAACATGCTGGTCGAGGACCTGCGCGATCAGGGAACGACGCCGCTGCCGGCCATCTTTCCGCTGCTGGTCAACGGCAAAGTCGTCTTCCGCACGCTCGACGGCGTGCAGGTGGTCGATGCCACGAGCGGACGGCCGTTGTGGAAGACGCCGGAGTTCGGCCGCAGCGAAGTTCTACTGACCGGCGGCTTGGACGATCCGTTCGCGGGCGGCTGGCAGGGGAATGTCGTGTTCCGCGGCGCTGTGCAGGTGTTCGGTCCGGGTGGGATGGGATACACGAACTACGACGGCGGGTCGGCCGAGTACCATGCGCTGGCGAATCTGCTCTATCGCAACGCCAACTTTGGCGCCGTCAGCAGCGATGGCCGACAGCTTTTCGTTCTCGAAGACCCGCTGGTTTTCTCGCAGCGCCAGCCGGGACAGTTCTGGGGCTGGGACCCGAATCCCAACCAAAAACAGAACGCGGCCAATCAGCTCACGGCGTACGATCTCGAAACGGGCAGGGTGCTGTGGAAGGCCGGCGGCCCTTCGTTCGGCGAAGCGGTGGAATTGCCGCTGGCCGGTTACTTTTTCTTCGGTCCTCCGGTCGCCGACGGCGGCGAGCTTTACCTCGTCGGCGAGAAGGATGACGAAGTCCGGTTGATCGCGCTTGACCCGCGATCGGGCAAGCCGCGCTGGTCGCAGTTGCTTGGGTACTCGCCGGCGAAGATCGATCAGGATGTCGGCCGTCGCTGGTGGTCGGCACCGATCGCGGTCGGGCAAGGCGTGCTTGTCTGCCCGACAACCGTGGGCTGGCTTGTCGCCGTCGATCGCGTGACGCATGACCTCTTGTGGGGACACCGGCTCGACACCGGTCTGCCGATGGGCAGCCGCACCGAGGAAGAACAGCAGATCACGGCGATGGTCCAGCAAGCGCCGCTCGCCGGACGCTGGGCTCCTGCGCCGCCGATGATCGCGGGGAATCGCGTTGTCGCCACGCCGCAGGAATCGCAACACGTTCTCTGCCTGAACCTGCTCGATGGCAAGGAACTCTGGAAGCAGCCGCGCGGTGAGATGCTGTTTGTCGCCGGAGTGTTCGACGACCGCGTGGTGCTGGTCGGGAAGAAATCGATCACCGCTCTTTCACTTCACGACGACGGCAAGCCAATCTGGACGCTGGAATGCCCCACGCCCGCCGGACGCGGCATCGCCGTGGGCCAACGCTACCACCTGCCGCTCGCCAGCGGAGAACTTTGGACGATCAATCTCGCGGACGGCACGGTCACCGAAAAGCTGTTCGATCCGCAGCAAGCTGGCCGGCTGGGAAACCTCGCGATGTACCGGGGCCTGCTGCTGTCAGTGAGCCCGCTGGGCGTGCAAGCCTTCGAGCAGCGCGAGGCGATTCAGGCCGAGATCGAACGCCGCAAGCAAGCCGATCCGCGCGACGCGTGGGCACTGCTCCGCGAAGCCGAGATCGCCGCGCTCCGCCGCGAACTGCCGAGCGCACTCGCGTCGCTCCGGCAGATCAACGCGGCAGGCATCTCCGCCGACCTGCGCGAACGGTTCCGAACACTGCTCGTCGAGTGTCTCGTCTCGCAGGTTCGGATCGATCCCGCGCAGCACGATCGCGACTTCGAAGAACTCGGCAAGCTGATGCAGACTCCGGCCGAGAAGCTGCGCTACCAGCGACTGGTCGCCGACCGGCAGATCGCTCGCCGCGAATTCGTCGCCGCGTTCGACACGTATCTCGCGATGCTGGTCGATCCGTCCGTAGGTCAGGCTTTCCAGCCTGACGGCTCACGCGACGTCAACCGGAGTCAGCCTGGAAAGGCTGACCTACGGATGAACGCGACGACTCGTTCCGCCGGCGGCGTTCCTTCGGCATGGCCACTGCTGCCGCTGCGGGACGATCGCGATGACATCCGCGTGCGGCTCGACCTGTGGGTGGCCGGACGGCTCCGCGACCTGTGGACCAAGGTGCCGGAAGCGAATCGAAACGAACTCAACACCCGCGTGCAATCGCTGGCGGAACAGACGCTCGCCAATCAAGTCTTCTGAATGGGATCAGTTCGTCACGCTGTTCGACTTCCATGCCGCTTCACTGCCGGTGAAGTGGAAGCGGATCGAACGGCTCGCCGGATTGCGCGACCTGATCGCGACGGAGCAGTCTCTCACGGAATTGCGCCGCCACGCTGATCCGGCCGTCGCGGCCGAAGCGACAGCGCGGCTGGTGCGGTTGATGCTGGACTTAAAACTCGTTGACCAAGCGGAGCAGCTTTGCAACGACTTGCTGCTCTTGCCGGGTTCGACGCGGCTCGCGGATGGGACGACGGCCACGGCGTTCGTCGAGGACCTGCGGAAATCAGGAGCCATCGCCGCCGAGTCGTCGCGACCGGCGCGGCTGGACTGGAGCCGCGAGGAACTGTCGGTGTCGCGGATGGGGGCGAACTATTCGAACTCTTTGACACAGGACGTGCCGGCGGTGGCGTCGCGGTTGCCATTCTTCCGCGACCACCGGTTGCAGGTCCCGCACGAAGATCAGCGACTGGAAGTGGTCGATGCGGCCACAGAACGTCTCGACTGGTCGATACCGCTTCGCAGCCGGGCCAACGCGCAGGACAACGGTTTGGTGACCGCCGAGGCGATGGGGCACGCGGTTGTGCTGCTGCACCGCGGCGTCTTGCACGGTGTGTCGCCGGTCGAGAAGTCGATCCGCTGGAGTTTCCCGCTCGACGGACACGCGGGCGGCGGGCAGGTGTACTACAACTACCAATTCAATGCGTCTGTCCCGCCGATGCAGAGCAGCCTGCGGTTCTCGAACACGCTCGCTCAGAAGCAGCAGATGAGTCAGAGCGGCAGCCCGCTGTCGCACGTGACCGGACGTTACATCTGCTGCCAGGGGCGTCGCGGGTTGACCGTGTACGACAGCGTGACCGGCCAGGTGATGTGGACTCACGATGGCCTGCGACCCGGCACGCAAATTTGCGGTGACGACGACGTGCTGTACGTGCGCACGGCGGACCAACAAAAGTCGCTGGCGCTCCGCAGCATCGATGGGCAGTCGATCGAGATGCCCAAACTGCACGAGTGGCTGAATTCAGCCGTGCATGTGATCGGCCGGTGCTTCGTGTTCGCCGACGGTGCGGGACCAAAATCGAAGCCGGCGTTGCGGTTGTTCGATCCGCTGACGAACAAGGATGTCTGGAACGGGGTCGAGTTGCCGTCCGGTACGCTGATGGCATTGCAGTGCGGTTTGAAACTCGCGCTCCTCGACTCGAAAGCTGGCAACTTCCGCCGTGTCGACTTGCGATCGGGTCGCGAAGTACAGCTCGGTACGGTTGCGAGCGACGACCTGAACATCAAGAACCGGCAGGAAGTGTTCGCGCTGGCCGATTACGATCGCGTGTACCTCGTGATCAACGGGCCGCGGCAGGCCGGGGCGTTTTATTCAGACGGCCTGTCGTCGATCCGGGTCAGCGGCAAGATCGTCGCGTTCGACCCGCGGGCCGGGAAGCAGGTCTGGTCGCAAGCGGTCTCCAGCCAGAACCTGCTTCTGGAACGGTTCGACCACGTCCCGCTGCTGGTTTTCGCCGCCCGCAACCACACGAAAATCGGCAACCATCACCTGTGGACGCTGAACCTCGTGGCGCTCGACAAGCAAACCGGAGCCAAGTTGCTCGATGCGAACGCTCCCGCGCAAAACGGCTTCCGCAGTTTGATCGTGAACATGTCCGACCGGTTTGTCGAACTGCGCGGCTACGGCGAACGCGTGCGGTTGCAGGCGACGAAGTCGGTGGTCAGTAATCCGTAGCCGCCGCCCTTGTGTTGACGATTCCCTCACACCTGCCACGAAGGGCGGGGCTACTTTTGCGTCCAGCACAGTTCGTCAGTACACTGTTTTCACCGCCGGGGCCGCGGGTGCGGCCGTTCTCGCTTCTGTCCGAATGCCACTGCTCCCAGGAGATGCCACGATGAAAGCTCCCCGTTCCGCCCGACGAAGTTTCTTGAAGACATCCACCGTGGCCGCGTTGGCCGCGGGCAATCTTCCGTACTGGTTCAGCGGAGCCAGCGTACAGGCGTACAATTTTCAGGTGCCGAACGAACGGCCGACGGTTGGGTGCATCGGCACGGGAGACCGCTGGAAGGGAGTCGGCCCAGAAGCCATGCGGTTTGGCAACGTGGTCGCCGTGTGCGACGTGGATGCCGAACATCGCGGCGAAGGGTGCGGCATCGTCCAGAAAACGCCAGGTCAGAAGGGCGGCGAAGTGAAGATGTACGAGGACTACCGGAAGATCCTCGATCGGAAGGATATCGACATCGTCACCATCGTCACGCCCGATCACTGGCACAGCAAGATTGCGATTGAAGCGCTGAAGGCGGGGAAGGATGTGTACTGCGAAAAGCCGCTCACACTGACGATCGACGAAGGAAAGCAAATCATCAAGGTGCTGGAGGAGACGAAGCGCGTGTTCCAGGTCGGCACGCAGCAGCGCAGCGAAATGTCGGCCAAGGGGCCAGAGGGGAAAAACTTCCCGCAGCAGTTCATCACGGCCGTGGCCCTCGTCCGGCACGGTCGGATTGGCCAGGTGAAGAAGGTGACCTGCGACATCGGCGGAGCGCCGACCAGCGGCTCGATTCCGAAGGACGAAGCGCCGCGGCATCTCAATTGGGACATGTGGCTCGGCCAGGCGCCGCTCGTGGACTACCGGATGAAATCGGGCGGCAACGGCTGGCGCGGGACGAACTCGCGATGCCACTATGAATTCCGATGGTGGTACGAATACTCGGGCGGCAAGATGACCGATTGGGGTGCCCATCACGTGGACATCGCCACATGGGCGATCGGCATGGACAACTCGGGGCCGATCTCCGTCGAAGGTACGGCCGAACATCCGGTTCCCTTCAAGGACGGCCACCCGACGCAGGATGACCAGTACAACGCGGCCCACAAGTTCGACATCACGGTGATGTATCCGAACGGAGTCGAGATGCACGTTGTCAGCAATTCAACCGACGGCAACGGCATCTTGTTTGAGGGGACGGAGGGTCGGTTCTTCGTGAGCCGCGGATCGCTGAAGGGGAAGCCGGTGGAAGACCTCGCCACCAACCCGCTGCCGGACGACGCGATCACGATCCTGTACAAAGGCAAGAAGCCCGGCAATCACATGCAGAATTTCATGGAATGCGTCAAGGATCGCACGCAGCCGATCTCCGATGTCTGGACGCATCACAGGGCGATGACGACGTGCCATCTCTCGAACATCGCCATCCGGCTGGGACGCAAGTTGAATTGGGATGCCGAAAAGCAGGAGATCGTCGGCGACCCGCAAGCCAACTTGTGGCAGGCTCGCGAACAGCGCAAGGGTTACGAAATCCAGACCTGATCGGACGACCGGTCAGACAATTCCGACGCCGCACGACAACCCGGCATCCCGAGACGGACGCCGGGTTGTTTGTTGTTCAGGCCGACGCCTCGCCTTCCGATAATCACAAGGCGGGTCGCGGAAGTCCGTCTAGCGTTGATCCGCGAGTGCTTCTATCATCCGGCCCATTTCGCCGGACCGGCTGCGATTGCAGGTGGTCGGGTTGGCGCGAAGGCTTGCCGAGGAACAGGTCATGTTCACGAATCTGCGTTATTGGATGCTGGTGCTGGGTGTGCTCGCACTCGCCGGCTGTTCGACCAATCCCAACCGCTGGCCGTTCATGCGATCCGGCGATCCGGGATTCGAGCGTCGTGGCTACGAAGTTCACGATCCGCTGCCCGATCGACTCAACGGTCCCGAAACAGCCGCCCGTCCGCGCGGGTTCGAGATTCAGCGCACCGAACCGCGTCGCATCCGCGAGCGAGCCAACGCCATCGCCCCACCGCCGGGAGCCGTGCCGCAGTTTCCGCAGCAGACGTCCTCCTATCCCAACACGGTGTCGCCGGAATAGTCTGTCGTGTTTGGGAAGTGTGAGAGTGCCAGTGTGTCGGTGTGTGGGGGAAGCAAATCGATGGTTTCTCCGACACCCCGTCACCCTCACACTCTGGCACTGGCCGATTGCTTCAACACCGTCGGACTGACGCAAGCCGTCACCACCATCAACTGCCCGCCGCCCGGCTGGCCGATTCCGGGCCGAGGTGTTTCTCGAACCAATCGAGGTTCGTCTGCAAGAGCTTGAGGATCATGCGCGGTTCCGTCGGGCCGTGAGGCTGACGCGGCAGGACCAGCATCTCGACCGGCACGCACTGGCGTTTCAAGGCGTTGTAGAATTCGTAGCCCTGCGACACCGGCACGCGCACGTCGGCTTCGCCGTGTTGAATCAGGGTCGCGGTCGTGACTCCCTTGGCGTTGAACACGGCCGATCGGCCGCGGTAGAGGCTCGAATCCTCCCACGGTTCGCCGTTCAAGTAGTCGCGCAGGAAGCTGGGGATGTCGGCGGTTCCCGTGAAACTGGCAAGATTCGTCACCGCTGCGCCGACCGATGCCGCCCTGAATCGCCGCGTTTGCGTGATCGTCCACGACGTCATGTAGCCGCCGTAGCTCCAGCCCATCACGCCGAGGCGATCGGGATCGGCGATGCCCTGTTCGATGACGTGATCGACGCCGGCCATCAAATCCTTGAAATCGCCGCCACCCCAGTCTTCGTAGTTCGCGAACCGGAACTCGCGTCCGTACCCCGTGGAACCGCGCGGGTTGGGTTGCAGGATCGCGAACCCGCGCGACGCGAACGCGGCGTTCGGGTAGATGGCCGGGTTGGCCGCGTAACTCTGCACGAACACGCCCATCGGTCCGCCGTGAATCTGCAACAGCAGCGGCACGCGACGACCCGGCTGGTATCCGACCGGGTACGTCAGCAACCCCTCGATCTCGCGCCCATCGAAACTCTTCCAGCGAATCACTTCGACCTTCCCCAGCGGCGTGCTCGGCAAGTCGGCATTCGCTCGGCTGACCTGCTTCGGTGAAAGCTTGGCGACTCCGGAGACGAAAGCTTCCGGCGCCCGGTGCGGGGATTCGAGTACGAAGCCGAACATCGAGCCGCCGGAACTGAGGTCGAATGAACGCAGCAGTTCGTTGCCGGCATACAATTCGTCGAGCTTTCCGGAATCGACGTGGATCGCGAACAGCCGGTTGAGCGTGCCGTGGGTTTCGGAAAAATAGAGACGCGATTCGTCGTTGGACCAGCCGATCAGCGTGGGCTGGTGGTCGAACGTCGCCGGCAGCGATTTCGGTTGGCCCCCTCCGGCGGGGACAACCTGCAACGTGTAGCTTCCCGCCCACCGCACCGGATCGTCACTGACGACCATCGCCACTAGCCGGCCGTTCGGTGAGAACAGCGGAGCGAACTCCGACGCCCCCGTGGTGGCCAGCGGCGTGATCTCTCCGCTGGCGACATCGACCACTGACACGTCCGATGTCGGCCAGTCATCAGCCAGCGGCGTCTTCCGGTGAGCAAACACGATCGACTTCCCGCCGGGAGCCCAATCAAAACTCCCTCCCCCAGGCCGCGCCGCCGCGCCGATCGTGAAGTTTCCCGGCGTGAGCAGTCTCGGTTCGGTTTTGCCCGTTTCTTCGACTTCGTCAGGACGTTTTGTGGTGTGGGGCCACCAGCGCGGGGGAACTTCCAGCACGTACAACCGATCCATTTTGTGGTTGCGGTCGACCCAGCGTGAGTCGTCCTTGGCTTTCTTCGATTTCTCCTCGGCGTCGGTCGGCGCGTCGGTCATCACAAAAGCAATTTGCTGGCCGTTATGAGACCAGGCGAACGCGCCCACGCCGCTTTTTACATCCGTCAGTTGTTCGGCTTCGCCTCCGTCTCTGCGCATCACGAACAAATTCGACTTGCCGGTGCGTTCCGATGTGAACGCGAGGAAACTTCCGTCGCGAGACCACACCGGGTTGGTGGACGATTTCGTCGCGAACGTCATCCGGGTCTGACGGGTGCCGTCGGACTGGGCCACCCAGATTTGCGACACGTACTCGCTGCGGTCGTCGGTCATCACAGGTTCGGCCACTGTGTAGGCAACGCGGTTGCCGATCGGCGGCGACGGTCGCACGTGGGCCACGCGGCGGACCTTCATCATCAGTTCCGGAGTCCAACCGCCCGCCGCGGCTTGAGCGTTGGCCGCAACCTCAACTTTTTTCTGACCCATCGCAGCCGGAGAGGCCACACACACCGCAAGGACTGTCACGAGACATTGAATGCGAACGATGCTGGGCAACCGGACCATGAGTGACCTCCTCAGGAGCGGACGAAGTGAATCTGTCGCGAGAACAAGGCATCAGCATACCCGCGAGCGCGACCGAACGCACGCCGATGCGGGTGAGGCAGTAGGACGGCCCTTCCGGGCCGTCCGCGCTTGGAGACAGCCGATACCCTCTGACGGCCCGGAAGGGCCGTCCTTCACAGCTCACGACCGTTGTGAATGGCGCGAGCGAAGTCGGAACCGCCGGAGCTACCGGTAGCGGTACTCGGGGTTTCGCGTATCGAAATCGCGATCGGAGAGACCAGGGTTCAGGCGGATGTTCGAGTACGTGTACTCTTCGACCAGCGGCGGTTGTTCACCCGATTTCTTTGGCCAGCCGTATTGTTCGGCGCGGATCGGGAGAAACGATTCCTTGTCGAAGTACAGTCGCGTCATCTGGAATCGGAATTCCTTGCGCTGTTGGGCGTGCGAACTCTCGACCACGAGGCAATCGACATCGCCGAGCTTGGCCTGTTCGTAGAACTTCACCGTCACGTCGCCGTACTTCGTTTCCTCCTCCCACTGCGACGCGATGGTTTCGAGCAGCGCGGCCATGCCGACCATCGTGATCGGATAGCGGTTTTCCTTCGTGACCTGCGGGTCGTTCATGCCCAGCGCCAGCGTGCCCGCGATCGCCTTGAACCCTTCCTCGTGGATCAGCAGCCGGTCACGGTTGGCTCCCTTGACGAAGATGACTTCGCGTCCGGGTTCAGGATCGCGAAACCGAAAGTACACGCTGAACGGTTCGTGGCGGATTTTCGCGTCCATCACCTGCCGCGTGAGCTTCTTTCCGAGCAACTCGCGCTTGCTGAACGTGGCGGAATAATCGCGTACACCGTTGAGGGCTTGCCGCGACTTGGCCGCCAGCCGCAACGGCTCGCGCAACGGGTGTTCCTGCCCGCCGGGTATCGTGGTCGATTCGACCGGGGTGTTCGAGCGGATCGTGGCGTCGCCGCCGGGCGCGAAGGGCTCGGGACGACGAGTCTTCTTTTCCGCTCGAACAGGACCCGATGCGACAGCGACGACGATCGACAAACAAAACAAACCGATAATCACTCGGGGAGATTTCATGATGCGGACTCCGTACCTAGGGACAGACTCGCGGCAATCTCTTTCGCCGCGGATTCTGAAATCAATTCGGCCCCACGGAGGTCGAAGTCTAGCAGAGGGTCGGAAGTGTTCCAAGAACAGCCGCGCTGCCCTCGCACCGCGCGTTGTCGATCAACCGAACCAGCAGTCCGAACGAAGATCACGCCGCGAGCTTGCGTGCGGACTGCGAGTCGTTGCCAGAGCCATCGTGTCGCAGCCGCCGCGACTGAATCTGAAGCAGAATCATGATCCAAGCCGCGTACGTCGCGGAGAATCCGACCTGCGCCGCGACCACGCCCGCCACGCCGCCCCACCAGGCACCGGCGGCGTTGAGCAACATCCCCAGGCACGACGATCCAATTTTGCAGCGGGCGATGGCTTGCGATCCGGCAGTCGCGACGAGCGGCAACGTGGCGAGTTGCCCCAGCGCGAACAGTCCGCTCGCCAGCATCATTCCAGGCAGCCACTGCGAAACGTCGCGGTAGCTGGACGACACGAAAAACTGAAAGACCAACCGATGTCCCAACAAAGTCACCAGCACGGCTGCGGCCACTGCGATCACCATCAGGGCCAGCCACCGGCGGCTCGTCTGCATGGCTTGCCGACACCGATCGGGTTCGGTGCCGTCTCCGGCTTGCGCGAAGACAATGGGGTACACCCACTGTAGCACCAACCCCGCGAGCAGGCTCAGCGGGTAGTAACCAAGTTGGTACAGCACGAGATACCGGCCGACGTCTTCAATCGTCGCGAACGATTGCAGTGACCAACGGTCCGACGCCGCGAACGCCCACGTGAACGCCCCCCACAACAGCGACGGCCACAGGTACGACCACATCCGATCGAACCAGACGGAAGCAGGATCGACTTCCGAAGCCACCGTAGGTCGGCCCTTCCGGGCCGACAACCCGTCATCCACATCGGGTCGGCCCGGAATGGCCGACCTACATGGCTTGCGATCAGTTGCGACACAGGACGTCTGTTGCAGCAAGCGCCGCGAGCTGACGTACTGCGACGCCAATACGAAGACCGATCCCACAACGTAACCGATCAGCACGATGCTCGCCGAAGCCCCGCAAAGCCACACGAGGAGGAGTGCCAGCGCCAGACGCAACCACGCGCTCGCACCGGCATGCAAGGCAACGAGGTGCCGGCAGCGCGACGCGTTCTGCACCGAATCGAGTAGGTTGTTCGCGCCTGATGCGATCGCGAACCCGCACGCGCTGAGGAAGATGATCGCCCAGTCCGCGTGCCCGCCGATCGCCAGCGAAATCGCCACCCCGGTCGAAACCAGAATCACGGGCGTTCCGGTTCGCGCCACGAGCCGCATCAGCATGCGAAAGAACACGCCGAGTTGCCCGGCCTCACGTGCGGGAGAATAGAACCGATCGGTCGTGGCACACAGCGGTCCGAACCACAGTTGTTGAAGCAGCGTGGCCGCCGTCATCCCCAAGCCGAGCATGCCGTACACTCCCGGCGGCAAAACTTCGGTGAGGGCCCGCACCGCCGCCAACGCGCCGCCAACCGTGAGCAACTGCCCGACGATCAGCCAGATCAATTCGGTCATTGGGCGCGGCGTTCGAGTCAGACCGGACGCCGAGTTGTCGAGGTTGGTCGATGCGCAAGCCATGCGGTCAGCATTTCAAACGGGATCGCGATTCGCGGGCGTCGTGTATCCGATCGGTTCGACCACGGCAAGACGAATGCAGGTCCCGGCCCGTTCAAGTGGTTACGGCGACTGATCTTGACACATCCTGTCTGTTTGCCGACAACCCCGCACCGTTTTCGACCCGGAAGAATCTGCCGGATTCAGCCCATCGATGTTGCGCATCAAGCTCACCACCTGCTTCCCCGACTGGCCTCTCGCGCGGCAAACGCCAGGTTGTTCGCGCGTCTGGAATGGCTGCCGGTTTTTCATCGACGATCCGTCGGCCGACGACTGTGACCTGTGGGCCGTCTACGGCGGCCTGCCTGCGATCGAAACGGCGTCGTGCCCGGAGGGAGGCACGCTGCTGATCACGTCTGAACCGGCCGCCGTCCACGAATTCCTGCCGGCGTTCGTGTCGCAGTTCGATTCCGTCATCACCTCGCAAGCGCGGTTGCGGCATCCGCGGCGACTGCTCACACAGCAAGCTTTCCCGTGGCACGCGGGTATCGGCCGCGACGAGCAGAATCGGATCAATCACGACTACGATTCGATCGCCCGGATCGACACGCTGTCCAAGCCGCGGCTCCTTTCCGTCGTCTGCTCGGACAAGAAGATGGTTCCCGCGCACAGGCAGCGGCTCCGCTTTGTCGAAATACTCCGCGATCACTTTGGCGACCGGATCGACGTCTTCGGGCGAGGTCACCATCCGATCAACGACAAGTGGGATGCCATCGCGCCGTACCGATACCACATCGCGCTCGAGAACGATCGCACGCCGCATTTCTGGACCGAGAAACTGGCCGATGCGTACCTGGGCCTTGCCCATCCGATCTACTTTGGTTGCCCGAACATCGAAGACTACTTTCCGCGTGATGCTTGGACGGCGATCGACATTTTCCAGCCGAAGGCAGCCATCGAAACCATCACATCGCTGCTGTATCAGGACGACTATGCGAACCGGTTGCCAGCGCTGCGAGAATCGCGACAGTTGGTTTTGGATCGCTACAACGTGTTCGCAGTTTTGGCTGAGCATTGCCATGCGCTCGCGGCGTGGAACGGATCTCGGCAACAGGTGACGCTGCGGCCGGAAGGGCACGGGTCGTGGTTCGGCCGCGCCCAGCGTCGAGTCGGAAACTGGTTGCGCGATCGCGCCGCGTGACCACTGCCGGAAGGAGCCGGAAGCCACCACCATGAATCTCGTCCGACGCGTGATCAATCGCTGGAACACGATTGCGGCCGACCGTTGTCCGCGGCTGTGCGGCAACGTGCAGGTGATCCGCGTCGCCGCGTGGAACCGATCCGGCGGCAACGAGCAGTTGTTCGACGGCCTCGATCTCGGCGCGGGTTCGCTGGTCGTCGATGTCGGCGGCTACCGTGGCGACTGGTCTGCGGAAATCTTCGCTCGTTACGCCCCGACGATTCATGTGCTGGAACCGGTCCCCGATTTCGTCCGCCACCTGCGGCGGCGGTTTAGCCGAAATCCGAAAATCGATATCCACCCAATCGCGCTCGGCGCGGCGAGTCATCGCACCGAGATTTTCGTTCAGGCGGATGGCTCGTCCGTTCACCGACTGGCTGGTGAGGCGATCTCGATTGACGTCGTCTGCGCCTCCGAATTCCTCCGGCCCCTCGCGCGAAGCGGCATCGACCTGCTGAAACTCAATATCGAGGGAGCCGAATTCGACGTCCTGACGGATCTCGTCGACACCGGCCTCATCGACCGTGTGCGAACGCTGCAAGTTCAGTTTCACGACTTCGTTCCCGACGCCGCTCGGAGGATGAAGGACCTGCACTCTCGGTTGAGCAAGACGCATCGCCCGCGGTTCGCGTACGAGTTTGTTTGGGAAACGTGGGAGCGAGTTGCCGCTGCAGTGCCTCAACTCACGGCGGCGTGAAGTCGAACACCATTACGGAGCGAGAACCAGCATGGCATCCAGGAAGGCGCTCATCACGGGCATCACCGGTCAGGACGGCAGCTACCTGGCCGAACTGCTGCTCGATCAAGGCTACGAAGTCCACGGCGTGGTCCGCAGGGCTTCGACCTTCAACACGCAGCGGATCGACCACTTGTATCGCGACCCGCATTCCGACGATGTGCCGCTGCGGCTGCACTTCGGTGACCTGGCCGAAGCCAACAACCTTGAGAAAATCCTCGAAGCCTCGCAGCCGGACGAAGTGTACAACCTCGCGGCGCAGTCGCACGTGCGCGTGTCCTTCGATCTGCCGGTTGCCACGGCCGACATCGGTGGCTTGGGCACGCTGCGACTTCTCGAAGCCGTGCGCGAACACCAACAGAGGTCCGGTCGACAGGTCCGGTTCTACCAGGCGTCCAGCAGCGAGATGTTTGGAAAGGTGCGCGAAGTCCCGCAGCGTGAAACCACGCCGTTTCATCCGCGCAGCCCGTATGCCGTCGGCAAGGTGTTTGCCTACTGGGCCACCGTGAACTATCGCGAAGCCTACGGCCTCCATGCCAGCAACGGCATCCTGTTCAACCACGAATCACCGCGCCGCGGCGAGACGTTCGTGACCCGCAAGATCACCCGAGCCATCGGCCGCATCCGACACGGCTTGCAGGACAAGTTGTATCTCGGCAACCTCGATTCCAAGCGCGACTGGGGCTTCGCCGGCGACTACGTGCGAGCCATGTGGTTGATGCTCCAGCAGGACCAACCCGACGACTATGTCATCGCCACGAACGAAACCCACTCGGTGCGCGAGTTCCTCGAACTGGCGTTCGGCCACGTGGGCCTCGACTACAAGAATTTCGTCGAAATTGACCCGCGTTACTTCCGCCCCGCCGAAGTGGACTTGCTGCTGGGCGACTCGACGAAAGCGCGGCAGCGACTGGACTGGCAACCACTGGTCGGCTTCGAGGAACTCGTGCGCATGATGGTGGACACCGACATGGAACTTGCGGCGCGAGAGAAGACGCTGCGCGACGCGGGCCATGTGTCGCCGATGCGTGCAGCGGCGTGATCGGTTGAGAGAGTGCCAGGGTGTGAGAGTGTGAGAGTGTGGGAGAAGCAGAATCTCGAATCCCCGTCACCCTCGATCCCTCACACTCTCACACCGGCTCGAACAAAAATCAGACGTGGCTGGCAGAATCATGGACCAAAACAGCACGATCCTCGTCACCGGCGCCGCCGGCATGGTCGGTTCGGCCGTGGTGCGGACCCTGCGCGAACGCGGGTTCCGCCGCGTGCTGGCTCCCACGCGGAGGCAACTTGACCTGTGCGATGCGTCGCAGGTCTACGAATTCTTCGCGGCGCATCGGCCGGACCACGTGTTCATGATCGCGGCGAAAGTGGGCGGGATCGCTGCCAACCGCGCGGACCCGGTGGGCTTTCTCAACGAGAACCTCCGCCTGCAACTCAATTTGTTCGACGCCTGCCATCGCTTCGGCACTCGAAAAAACCTGTTCCTCGGCAGTTCGTGCGTCTACCCGCGCGACTGCCCGCAACCGATGCGCGAGGAACACCTGTTGACCGGCCCTTTGGAACCGACGAACGAAGGCTACGCCCTCGCGAAAATCGCCGGGCTGAAGTCGGCTCGGTACTACTTCGAGCAGCACGGGTTGCTGACGATCTGCCCGATGCCGTGCAACATCTACGGCACGGGCGACCATTTTGATCTGGCTCGCTCGCACGTGCTGTCGGCGCTCGTGAAACGCTTCGGCGATGCGTGCGATCAGGGCGTCCCTTCGGTCACGCTGTGGGGAACAGGTTCGGCGCGGCGGGAATTCATCCATGTGACCGACGTTGCCGACGCGTTGCTCTTCCTGATGGAGCACCAGCCGTCGCCGGACATCATCAACGTCGGCACCGGCACGGACGTGTCGATCAAAGAACTCGCGCTGCTGATCGCCGACCAAGTCGGCTTCCGCGGCGAGATCACCTGGGACGCGAGCAAGCCCGACGGGATGCCGCGCAAGTGTCTCGACATTTCCCGGCTGTCGGCGATGGGCTTCCAGCCACGGATCACACTCGAAGCGGGAATCCGCCAGACGATCTCCGAATACCGGCACTTCACAACGAAGGCTCGCTGCGCATGACCAACGAATCGACTGTACCTCCCGAGTCTGGGACCGCCACCCTACATTCGTTTAGCCGCAACGCCGTAGGCGTGCGCGCAGGAACGACTGCGGCAGACAGCACTCACGCCTACGGCGTTGAGGCTAAACGAGTCGATTGTGATTGGGCGAGAAACACACAACTCACGGACGGCGTCGAAGAACTCTTCGCGGCTCACCGGCGGCGAAACGAAAGCCAACCGTCCCGTTACTGGTATCCGCTCAGCCGGCCGACGTACGGTGTCGAAGAAGTCGTGGAAGCCCTCGATTCGCTGTGCAGCTTCCGCACGTCGATGGGCGAAAAGACTCGGATGTTCGAGCGGCAGTTCGCGGCGTTTCAACGCTGCTCCGACAGCGTGATGGTCAACAGCGGTTCTTCGGCCGACCTGTTGCTCTGCTTCCTGCTGACGAACCCGCTCCGTCCGTTGCTGCAACCGGGAGACGAAATTCTGGTGCCGGTCGTCACGTGGCCGACTCAACTTTGGTCCGCGATGATGGCCGGGCTGAAAGTACGGCTGGTCGATGTCGATCCCGCGACCCTGAACGTGGACCTCGACGATTTGGAATCGGAGATCACTCCGGCCACGCGGGCGATCTTTGTCGTCCACCTGATGGGCAACCCCTGCCGCATGGACCGCGTGCTCGAACTCGCGCGGCAGCACAACCTCATCGTGATCGAAGACTGCTGCGAAGCGTTGGGCGCGGAGTGGGATGGCGTGCCGGTCGGGAACTTCGGACTTGGCGGCAGCTTCTCGTTCTTTTTTTCGCACCACATCACGACGATGGAGGGGGGCATGATCACGTGCCCCGATGCCGAGACCGCCGATCAGTTACGAATCCTGCGAGCACACGGCTGGCTGCGAAACGTGGACCCCGCGACGTTTCGACTCGCCGATGACGAACTCGACCCGCGGTATGCGTTCATCAACTGGGGTTTCAATGTGAGGCCGACCGAAGTGCAAGCCGGGTTCGGCCTGCATCAGTTGGAAAAGCTCCCGGCGTTCAACCGCCGCCGCGACATTCTCGCCGGACGGTTCTTCGATTTCGTCGATCATCTACCGTGCTTCACTCGGCCGGTTGTTCATCCCTTGGCGCGGCCGTCGTGGCTGGCGCTCCCCGTGCTCGTCCGGCCCGACGCACCATTTTCGCGTCGCGAAATCACCACGTTCCTCGAACAAAACGGAGTCGAAACGCGGCCGATCGTGGCGGGCAACCTCGCGAAGCAACCGGCGGCGAAGCTGTTTGGACTCGACGGCGGGAACTTCCCCGGTGCCGATGAAATCCATTGGCAAGGTTTCTACGTCGGCCTGTCGCCAATGCAGGACGATCAGGGCTTCGACCGGCTGCTCGATTTGATTCACGGCTTTGTCCACTCGAAGACCGCCCGCCGAGCGATCGCCGCGTGAGTAATTGGAATTGTAGGTCGGCCCTTCCGGGCAGACTGGAAGGCCCGGAAGGGCCGTCCTACGAGACGACACCCAGGACGACACCAGCCACATGACCCCACAAGAACTCCTGCGACTGGCCAGGCGAATCCCCGGCGTGGACGCCGCGTGGTCCGCGTTCCGCCGGCGGCAGTTGCTGGATGCGTACCGACGACGACGTGAAGCGTACGCCGCGGCTGCGCGCGAACGGGGGTTAGTCTACCGCGAGGACGAAGTGGTCGCGGAGGCGAAGCGGCGTCTGGCGGCGAGAGGGTACACGCCGCGAGTCCGATCGGTCGGCGAAGTGCATACGTTCGCATTCGTGCCGCGGATCGAGTGGCATGCGTCACTGTACCCGGACCTCGGCGAACTCGGCCCGGTCACGGAGTTCGATTACGCCGCGCTCGGTTTCACGTGGAGCGAGTTCTGGCGGCAGGATCGGTCGGCAGCGCGGAGGCGGCGCGAAATGAATTCGCTCGCGCTCGACGCACTGAAAGCGGCCCACCGGCGTCAGCCCGTCGATTGGGTCTTCATTTACGCGAGCGGTCTGGAGGTGCGGCGCGAGCTGATCGAAGCGATCACCGCCGAGGTGGGCGTGCCGGTCGTGAGCATGTGCCTCGACGACAAGCACTGCTGGAGCAGACCGATGTTCGACGGGCAGCGGCTGGGGCAGATCGATATCGTGCCGACGTGTGATCTCAGTTGGACGACCGCTCGCGTCGCGTGCGAATGGCACCTCGCCGAGGGGGCACGGCCGATCTACCTGCCCGAGGGCTTCGATGCCTCGACGTTTGGGCCGCTCGAAGTGCCGCGCGATATCCCGGTGAGTTTCGTCGGGGCCGACTACGGCTTTCGCCGCGCCGTGGCCCGCGACCTGCGGCGGTGCGGCATCCCTCTGCAGACGTTCGGCCGCGGATGGGACTCCGGCCCGGTAACCGTTCGCCGGCAGGTCGAGATCTTCAACCGCAGCCAGATCAACCTTGGCATGGGCGGCATCGGTTACAGCGAAGAGCTGACGAATCTCAAGGGACGCGACTTCGAGATTCCCGCGACCGGCGGCGGCGTGTACCTCACGTCGTTCAACGCGGACTTGGCACAGCACTTCGAGATCGGACGGGAGATCGTGTGCTATCGGCATCGCGATGAGTTGGTGGAGTTGATTCGGCATCACCTGTCGCATCCCGACGAGTCGCGGGCGATCGCGTGCGCCGGCCGCGAGCGGTGTCTGCGCGAACACCGCTGGCTGCATCGCTACCAACGAATTTGCCAGGCGCTGGGAATCGTCGCCTTGCCAACGGGTCTTCAGCACACGGAGCGGGCGGCGGCTTGAAAGGAGGCACAATGCACGTCACGGTTTTGATGTCGGTGTTCAATCGGGCGGAGAGAGTGAAGGCGGCGATCGAAAGCTTGCTGGCGCAGACGAATTCGGACTGGGACCTGGTCGTGGTGGATGACTGTTCGACCGACGACACGCCACGCACGCTGACCGAATTCGCCGCCCGCGATTCGCGGATTGCCGTGATTACGAACGAGACCAATCTCGGTCAATCGGCGTCGCTCAACCGGGCGTGGAAGGCCGCACGCGGTCCACTGCTGGCTCGGATGGACGATGACGACGTATGTTTGCCCGAGAGGTTTGAGCGGCAGGTGAAGTTCTTGCGCGAGCACCCGGAGATCGACATCCTCGGCACAGCGGCCGAGTACGTCGATCCATCGGGCCGCACGTTGGGCATCCTCCGCCGACCTGCATTGCATGCGGAGTTGGCTCTCGAAATGTACCGCAGCGTGCCGGTGTTACATCCCACGGTGATGCTGCGCCGCGAGGTGCTGGATTCGCTCGACGGGTACAACGTCATGCTGCGGCGTGCTCAGGACCACGACCTGTGGTTTCGAGCCTACCGGCGATTCACGTTCCACAACCTCAGCGAGCCGCTCTTGCGATACACGGCTCCGTCGCGTCCCACGTGGAGGACGATCGGCGAGGGAGCGTACGTCCTCGTGTGTGCCGGACTGCGCGAGATGCGGCCGTGGGTCGGAGGCTGGAACGCGTCGCGGTACGCCGCGGCGTGCTTGTATCGACGCTGGTTTCCGGCCGCGCCGAGCCGATCGATCTCCGCAGCGCAGCCGTCTTGACGCCGGTTCTCGCTCGGAAAACTTGGCGTTGACCCGATTTCGGCCCTTCGCAATACTCCGCCTCCCATTTTGTCCGGCAATTTCTGCCGGGCTTCCGAACGGCCTTTGATTCATGGATGAATCATGAAAGCAGTGCTTCTCGCGGGCGGATTCGGGTCGCGCATCTCCGAAGAGTCGGTCCTCAAGCCGAAGCCCATGATCGAAATCGGCGGCAAGCCGATCCTGTGGCACATCATGAAGATTTTCTCGGCCCACGGGATTAACGAGTTCATCATCTGCCTCGGCTACAAGGGTTACGTGATCAAGGAATACTTTGCCAATTATTTTCTGCACCTGTCGGACGTGACGATCGACATGAGGACGAACACGACCGAGGTGCATCAACAGCACGCGGAACCGTGGCGGGTCACGATGATCGACACGGGAGAGGGAACGATGACGGGCGGGCGCGTGCAAGCCATCGCCCGATACCTCGATCCCGACGAGGACTTTTGCCTGACGTACGGCGACGGCGTGGGCGACGTGGACATCACCAAGCTGATTACGTTTCACCGCCGCCACGGGAAGCTGGCCACCTTGACGTCGGTGCAGCCACCTGGCCGGTTCGGCAGCCTGAAGATGGACGGAGCGAGTGTCTCTTCGTTTGTCGAAAAACCGGTCGGTGACGGTTCGTGGATCAACGGCGGGTTCTTCGTCCTCTCGCCGGGCGTGCTGGAGTACATTGAAGGGCCGCAGACCGTGTGGGAACAGGAACCGCTCTCGCACTTGGCCGCCGACGGTGAACTGATGGCCTTCAAACACACTGGCTTCTGGCAGCCGATGGACACACTGCGAGACAAAAACCTGCTCGAAGATCTGTGGGCGAAGGGAAACGCTCCGTGGAAGGTGTGGACGGAACGAAACTTCTCGGTCGTCGGTGCGGCCCGCAAGGCGGCGTGACGTTGGAGCGCCGGCTTCAACCGGCAATGGATTGCAACGAATACGGGAAGACGGGACTCCAAAATTCCAAGGACGGACACCATGAACACCGGCTTTTGGCGCGGCAAACGAGTGTTCCTCACCGGCCACACGGGCTTCAAAGGTTCGTGGATGTGCCTGCTGCTCGAACGTCTGAGAGCGGAGGTGACCGGCTTCTCGCAGGACCCGCCGACTCGGCCGAGTCTGTTCCAGCTCGCGCGGATCGCCGATTCGATCACATCGATTTGCGGCGACGTGCGCGATCTCGCGCAACTCACGGCCGCCGTGGAATCGGCTCGGCCGGATATCGTGATTCACATGGCTGCGCAGCCGCTGGTGAGACGCAGCTACCGCAAACCTGTTGAAACGTTTTCGACGAATGTCCTCGGGACCGTGAACGTCCTCGAAGCGATCAGGCAGGTCGGCGGCGTGCGTGCGGTCGTCAGTGTCACGACCGACAAGTGCTATCAGAACCGCGAAATGCTGTGGGGTTACCGCGAGAACGAACCGGTGGGGGGGCACGACCCGTACAGCGCCAGCAAGGCGTGCGCGGAACTCGTCACCGAGGCGTATCGCAAATCGTTCTTCCAGGCCCCTCACCCCCAACCCCTCTCCCCCAAGGGGGCGAGGGGAGATGTTATCTGCTCTCTCGCTTCCGCCCGGGCCGGCAACGTGATCGGCGGCGGAGACTGGGCCGAGGACCGGCTGATCCCCGATTTCATTCGGGCGTGCGAAGGCGGACTCACGATCGAAATCCGTTCGCCCACCGCGATCCGCCCGTGGCAGCACGTCCTCGAACCGTTGAGCGGGTACCTCACCCTGGCTGAACGACTCCACGACAAGGGCGTCGCCTTTGCCGAAGCGTGGAACTTCGGCCCGCACGACCGCGATGCCAGGCCCGTGCGATACATCGTCAACCAGCTTGTCGAACTGTGGGGTGAAGGGGCGGCGTGGCGGCTGTCCGATGGCGACCATCCGCACGAAGCCCACTACCTGAAGCTTGACTGCACCAAGGCCAACTCGCGCCTTGGCTGGTTCCCACGAACCGATCTCGACACTGCGTTGCGCTGGATCGTGGACTGGCATAAGCGAGTCCGCCTGGGCGAGAACGCGCGAGCCGTTTCGATCGAGCAGATTGATCAATTCCTGACTTTGGAGCACCACGTTCAATGGAACCAGCCCGTTGCCGGTTTTGCCAAGGCAAGCTGACCGTCACGTTTGCCGATCTCGGCATGTCGCCGCTTTCCAACTCGTACGTGCCGGCCGACCGGTTGCGCAGCATGGAGCCGTTCTACCCGCTGCATGCCTTCGTCTGCGACGACTGCAAGCTCGTGCAACTCGAAGAATTCGAGTCGCCTCAAGAAATCTTCAGCGACTACGCCTACTTCTCGTCCTACTCGGAAAGCTGGTTGGCGCACTGCAAAGCGTACGTCGAAATGATGCTCGGCCGGTTCGGCTACGCGGGCGATGCGAAAGTCATCGAGATCGCGAGCAACGACGGATACCTGTTGCAGTACTTTGTCGAACACGGCGTCTCCGTGCTCGGGATCGAACCGGCCGCGAACGTCGCGGAGGTGGCGCGGGCGAAAGGCATCCCGACGGAAGTGCGGTTTTTCGGTGTGCAGACGGCGACCGAGCTGGCGGCTCAGGGGCAGCGAGCGGACCTCTTGCTTGGCAACAATGTGCTGGCGCATGTCCCGGACATCAACGACTTCGTCGCCGGGATGCAGATCATCCTGCAACCGCACGGCGAAATCACGATGGAGTTCCCACACCTCCTGCGGCTGATGCAGAACAACCAGTTCGACACGATCTACCACGAGCACTTCTCGTACTTGTCGTTCCTGACCGTCGAAAAAATCTTCGGGAAGCACGGTTTGAAACTGTTTGACGTGGAAGAACTGCCAACGCACGGCGGTTCGCTGCGCATCTTCGCCTGCCACGCGAACGATGAGCGGCCGATCAGCATCCGCGTGAGTGCGATGCGAAAACTAGAACGCGATCAGGGTCTGCACGACATCGCCACGTATCGGCGCTTCGGAGAACAAGTCAAGGAAACCAAGCGCAAACTGCTGGCGTTCCTGCTCGACGCGAAACGGGACGGTAAGTCGGTCGTCGGTTACGGCGCTCCGGCCAAAGGGAACACGCTGCTGAACTTCTGCGGAGTCCGCACCGACCTGCTCGAATTCACCGTCGATCGCAGTCCGCACAAGCAGGGAAATTTCCTCCCTGGCACGCACATTCCAATTCTTTCGCCGGACGCCATCGTGAGCCGCAAGCCTGACTACGTGCTCATCCTGCCCTGGAATATCCGCGACGAAGTGGTTCAGCAGATGTCCTGCATCCGCGACTGGGGCGGAAAGTTCGTCGTGCCCATTCCCGAGGTGAAGGTCTGCGCGTGATCGCATTGCACTACCGACGCGGCAGGTTGGCCCGCGATCACTTGCGGAATTCGATGCCCAGCCCCATGCCGTCTGCCATGGGCAGCGCGATGATCTGGTAGCTTCGCACTTCGAATTCCGTTTCGTCGACCGCGCTGGCGGCCACGTAGGCCACCAGCCATCCGAGCATGATCTGCGAAAAATAGTGGTCGTTGTCATTGAGGCGACTCAGCCCGGTGAGAGTCGAGCCGAGATAAAACCCGGCCCTTAGCAACGGTTCGTCCGTCATTTTGGCGGCCGTTATGAACGGAATAGCGCCCATGAACGCATGACCACTGGCTCCTTTTTCCGCACGGAATGGCACCCAGCGCGAGTCATGATTGGACATTCCCGGCCTGTCCGCGCCGGTGACGCGTTGAATCAACAGCAACGGCAGACCGCCAACCACGAATGTCCGCATGCAGCGCCAGCCCCATTCGCCAACGTCCTCCGCGCCGTGCACGCGACCCGCGAGCGTGCCGTACAAAACAGCTCCCGCAAACACCGGAAATGTCTTGGTTCCGTCGCCGACCTGCTTGAAAATGCGAGCCACCTCATCCGTCGAGCCGCCGCGAATTTCTTCCTGGTACGCATCCGAGATGTCCCGATCCGCCTGAGAGTTGGCCAGAATGGCGGCGACTCCCAATCCCACGCCCAGCAGCGAAAGGCTCTCGCGCGAATAGAAATGCTCATGGTCGCGGTAAACTCGAGTCGCCAGATTGTGATATCGAGCCTTCCAAACGGAATCTTCACTGCGATCGAGGCACAGTCCCAGTCTCAGTCGAGTTTGAATGTCATCCAGGAGATCCTGTTCAGCGGAGATCGAACGCGGCGGAGACCAGGCCTGCGAGTTGATGTTCGTTTCCAGCGTGTCGCCCGTCGGAGAGTGTGATTCCGTGGGCGGTGGCGGCGTGTGACCGAAGTCCTCGAACGACACTTGACGCAAGAGTCCATCGTTCGCCTCCTCCGGGCTTGTTAGCGCGTCGAACAGGTTCAGGCTGATGACCATTCCTTGCGGCGTGCGGCCGACATGGACAATTCCGTCGTTCGCCGACTGCAGATTGCGCGGCAGGAACGAGTCTTTCTCGTCGCCGTTTGAACCCAAGCCGGTGGAGTGTTCAGGGGGCGGATCGGGCTCATCTTCCAACGACGATCTGCGGCGAACGAGGAAGCTGTCGCCCATTTCCGAGTCGCGGACCGCTTCCTCAATTTCGTAGCGAGAACTCAGGACGGATCTGACGATGGAGCGCACATGATTTCGCTGCCGCTGCTGGTTCTTCATCGCAACTTGATGTCGCGCCCGATTCAAATGGTCGCGCGGACCTCCGCCGGCCGGTGCGGGTGGACCGTCGAGTTCGGTTTCGGCCTGGGAGTCGTCTGCGCGAGGCAGCACGGAGCAACCAGCGCTGAGGCACAGCGTCAGCGCCCAGGTGAATCCCAAGTTGCGCAGGTTGATTGCGATCTGGTGGATGATGCCGATCCTGCCCCGATGATCGCCAGGTTTTGGCGAGCATAGGTTGCCGAAGTTTGCGAGCGGACGAGCTTCTGGATTTGAGCCCGGGAATCTGGTCAAAGCGAACTGATCGGTCAATAGAAGCCCGCGACGGGACTTCAACTTGCGGCGAAATGTGCCTGTCCGGATGGTCTGGCCGGAATGGCCCGCCTTTGCTACCTTCCGCCCGCCCGACGGGTCCAGAATGCAAGCTGCCGGTCGGTTGGGATGAGCCCGATGACTTTCCAAGAGACACCGCTCGCCGGCGCCTACGTCATTGACCTGACACCGCACGCCGATGCGCGAGGATTCTTCGCCCGCGGTCATTGCGTCCGCGAATTCGCCGAGAACGGAATCGAAACTCGGATCGTTCAATGCAATGTCTCGTTCAACATCCATCGCGGGACGCTGCGGGGAATGCACTACCAACTCTCACCCAAAGCCGAACCGAAACTGGTCCGCTGCACGCGGGGAGCCATCTTCGACGTGATTGTCGATCTGCGGGCGGATTCTCCCACGCACCGGAAGTGGTTCGGGCTGGAAATGTCGGCCGACAATCATCGTCAATTGTTCATTCCGATCGGGCTGGCTCATGGATTCGTCACGCTGGCCGATGACAGCGAGGTCTTTTATCAGATGGGCGAGTTCTTCTCGCCGGAGCATGCTCGCGGCGTGCGATGGAACGACCCCGCATTCAACATCGTCTGGCCGGTCGAACCCACCATGATTTCGAACAAGGATCAGGGTTACCCAGACTACATAGCCACTCCGTAGGTTGGGCTTTCCAGCTCGACCCGGATCGAACCCGCAGGGAGGCGGACTCGTGGAGACACATGACAAACGAGTGCTTGTGACGGGCGCGAACGGGTTCATCGGCCGTTGGGCGATCCCGGCGTTACTGCAGCGCGGATTTGAAGTCCATGCCGTGGGACGGAAGGGAGTGGACGATGGACGGTGGACGGTGGACGGTGATCAGCCGATGGTCGATTCACCGCTCACGACGCATCACTCATCACTGACGTGGCACGCGTGCGACCTGTTCGATCGCGATCAAACAGCCGCCTTGATCCGCACCCTGCGGCCGACGCACCTCCTGCACTTCGCGTGGTATGCGGAGCATCAAAAATTCTGGACGTCGCCGCTCAACGTCGATTGGGCTGCGGCCAGCCTGCAGCTTTTGCGAAGCTTTGCCGACGCAGGCGGAGGTCGCGCCGTGTTTGCGGGCACTTGCGCCGAGTACGACTGGTCGCACGAAGTGTGCATCGAGAGGCAGACGCCCACGCGACCGCAGACGATTTACGGCGTGTGCAAAAACAGTCTTCGAGAGGTCGCGGAACGGTTTGCCGAGCAAGCTGAAATCAGCTTTGCGTGGGGCCGCATCTTTCTCCTGTTCGGACCCGGCGAGCATCCCGACCGCTTCGTGCCGTCGATCATTCGTCCGCTGCTGGCCGGCCTACCAGCGGCGTGTCGCGCCGGGTTGCACGTTCGCGACTTCCTGCACGTCGCCGACGTGGCCGATGCGTTCGCGAGCCTGCTCGACGGCAATGTCATCGGCCCGGTCAACATCGCCTCGGGCGAAGCGCGGTCGCTGGGGCGCGTGGCCGAATACATCGCGGAACGCCTGGGCCGCCGAGACCTTTTGACCGTGCAATCGGCTCCGGCGTCGCCCGACAACCCGATCACACTGCGAGCCGAGGTGAAGCGGCTGCGCAGCGAAGTCGGCTGGATGCCGCGGTTCAGTCTGGCGGCTGGTCTGGACCAGCTCATGAGTTCTTTTGATACGTCAGCCGTCAAATCCGAAATCCAAAATCCGAAATCCAAAATCCACTTTCCTCGCGCCGCATGATTCGTTCGCTTGCGAAGTCCAGCTATCAGTTCGCGAAACGCAGTCCGCTGCTGCGGCGGATCGCGCGGACGCCGCTGATCGCCCGCTGGAAATCGCGCGTCGCGCCGTGGGTTTTGCTGGGCGATTCGAAGTACGAACGCTGGATGGCTCGGCGGCTGACGACGCGGCATCTCGACTACCCGTGTCGTGCCGAGTCCGGACTTCTCTCGTTGCTGACGACCGTTTGGAACACGTCGCCGCAGTACGTTCAAGCCGTCGCGGAAAGCGTGCTGCGGCAGCGATGCGTGGCCGATTTCGAGTGGATCGTGATCGACAACGGTTCGACCAAGCCCGACACGCGGCGGCTGCTCGAAGAGATCGCGGCCAGCGATCAACGTGTGCGACTGTTCCGTGTCGAAAAGAACCTCGGCATCGTCGGCGGGATGCGCCTGGCGCTGGAACGGGCCACCGGGCGATACGTCTTGCCCGTCGATTCGGATGACTGGCTGTACCCGGACTGCCTGCAAGTCGTCACCAGCGTCGTGCAATCGCGGGGCTACCCGGCGATTTTGTACTCGGACGAAGACCATCTGCTGGGCCGGAAATTCGTGCTGCCGTATTTCAAACCAGATTGGGACCCGGTGCTGTTTCAAAGCTGTGCCTACATTGCGCACCTCGGCGTGTTCGACCGGCGGCTGGCGCTCGAGCTGTGCGTGTACTCCGATACACGACTGGATGGCTGTCACGACTGGGACACGTTCGAGCGTTTCCGCCGCTCCGGCCACGTCCCGGAGCACATCCCGGAGGTGCTTTACAGCTGGCGCATGCACGCCGGTTCGACGGCCGCCAACATTCGTTCAAAATCGTACATCGAATCGTCTCACCGCCGGTTGCTGACCGGCATGTTGGAACAACGCGGCCTGTCCGATCGGTTCACGCTGCGGAAGAACCCGCTGTTCCATGGCACCCCCGACTGGCACTTTCAACGTCGACCTGTCGCGCCGCGTCCGTTGCTGTTGATTCGGGTGACAGATGCGCCGGTTGATGCGGACCTGCCGGGATTCCGCATCGACGAGAGCGGTTCGACTTCCGTCGATGCGGATGCGTCAGCAAGCTACCCTGCCCGCGTTGTCAGCGTGCCGAGCGACATCGAGTGGCCGTGGTTGCGGAACTTGGTGCGAGACGTCGCGGCGCCGGACGGGTTGGTGGCGTTTGTGTCGGAATCGGTGCGGATCGATGACTCCGGCTGGGCGTGGGAAGTCTTGGGGCAATTCGAACTGCATGCGGACACCGCCATCGTGGGCGGACGGCAGGTGAACCAGCGCGGCGTGGTGATCGATGCCGGGCGCGTCTTCGGCTTCGGCGGCGAGCACGAATCGCCGGACAGCGGCCGATCGGTTGAAGACCCCGGGTACTATGCTCAGGCTTGGAAACCGCACTCGGTCAGCGCCGTCCCGATGTCGCTGTGCGTGTTCGATGCCGCGTTCCTCGTGCGGCTTCTCGCCGATTTCGCCCGGCCCGACAGCCCGCCCGTCTCGCTCGCGAACCTCGGCCTGTGGGCCGGAGTCGCAGCGGCTCGTCAATCCCGCCGGGTGATCTATTCGCCATTCGTGTCCGTCACAGTCGCCCAGGCGCCGGTCGATGTTCTATCGGACTCGGAACGGCTGGCATTTCGAAGTGCAAACAGCGATCTGATTCCTGATCAGCGGTATTATCCCGCGGGACTGTCATTGGATTCCAGCCGATCGTACGAGCTCGCCGAAAACACACCGAGCGTTGAAGCCGCGTGATCAACGCAGCTCGCATGCGGGTGGCGGCACAGTTTGGATGGCACGTGCTGACCAACGAGCGGGGCGTGTCGAGTTTGCATCGTCGATTCCACTCGCTGTTCCGGGCGTGCCACCCTGGAGGAGTCAAGTTGTCGCACGCCCGTTTGCGACGAATCGATTCGACGGGCCTCAACGCCCCGGCACCTCGCGCGCCGCGGGGCCGGGTGTGAATCACGCGTTCAAGCCGAACGTCGATTCCAGGCACTTCACGGCGGCGGGTCCGCTGTCGGATGCGACGATCACGCTGATGCAAATCTCGCTGGTGCTGATCAGTTTGACGTTGATCTTCGCGTCGGCGAGGGCTTTGAACAGCTTTTCGCCCACGCCGGTGTGCGTGCGCAGGCCGATGCCGAACACCGACAGCTTGGCGATCTCTTGCTCTGATGTCACCTTGGCTTCGGGCCATTGACCGGTGAGCCGTTTCAGCGTCGTCAGGCATTTGTCGAGGCTGGCCTTGGGGACCGTGAACGAGATCACCGCCTGACCGGAATGCCCGACGTTTTGCACGATCACGTCCACGACCACGCCGGCTTGCGCGATGGCGGCGAACACTTGAGCACACACGCCGGGCACGTCGGGCGCGTTGCGGAGCGTGACGAGCGACTGGTCGCGGTCGAGTTGCACGTCGCTGACGACGATGTCTTCCATGTGAGCCAGCCGCGACACGACATCGCGAGCCAGTTCGTCGCCGCCGGTCGCGTCGTCCGTCGTCGCCGGTTGAGCGCTCCCAACGGCGGGAGGTTCAGGCTGGTCGCGGTCGAGCGAAAAGCCGGCGTGAACGGCCTGCAACGCGGGTTTCGCCGCGTCGCGATCGACGAGGGCCGAAATCTTGATGTCGCTGGTGGTGATGGCTTCGATGTTGACCCCCGCCTTCGCCAGCACGCTGAACATCTGCGCGGCAACGCCCGTGTGCGTTTGCATGCCGATCCCGACCACCGACACTTTCGCCAGGTTCGTCCCCTGCTGAACCTGTCCCGCGCCGATGTCGGCGACCGCCTGCTGCGCCGCGGTGAGCGTTTCGGCCAACTCGTCCTGCGGCACCGTAAACGACACCTCGGCCATGCCCCCTTCGCCGACGTTCTGCACCACCATGTCGATCGGAATTTTTCGTTGGGCCATGCGGCTGAAGATGCAGCTCATCACACCCGGCCGATCCGGAATGTTCGACAACGACACGCGAGTTTCCTCGCGGGCCAAGGCGACTCCGGTGACGACGGCCTGCGTGGTCGCCACGTCCGCCGGGCAGATCAGCGTGCCTGCGCCGTTCGAGTACGCGGGCTTGACCCGCACCGGCACACGGTACTTCTTCGCGAACTCGATGGATCGCGAGTGCATCACGCCCGCGCCGAGACTCGCCAGTTCGAGAATTTCGTCGTACGACACGTTCGTCAGCTTGCGGGCTTCGGGAACTTGTCGCGGATCGGTGGTGAACACGCCTTCGACGTCGGTGTAGATTTCGCACTCGTCGGCTTGCAGCACGGCGGCCAGCGCCACGGCGGTCGTGTCGCTGCCGCCGCGGCCGAGCGTGGTGATGTTGAATTCCGCGTCGATCCCCTGAAAGCCGGCGGCGATCACGATCTTGCCCGCTTCGAGCGCCTTCCGCATCCGATCGGTCGCGATGCTGCGAATGCGAGCCTTCGTGTGCGTCGAATCGGTGACGATGCCGATCTGCCCGCCAGTCATGCTGATCGCCTGTTCGCCCAGCTTCTGCACGGCCATCGCGGTGAGCGCGACCGATTCCTGTTCGCCGGTCGAGAGGAGCATGTCCATCTCGCGGGCGGGGGGTTCGCTGGTGATCTCCTTCGCGAGGTCAATCAGTTCGTCCGTCTTGTGCCCGCGAGCGCTGACCACGACCACGACCTGGTAGCCCTTCCGCCTGGCCGCCACCGCGCGGCCCGCCGCCGCCAGAATTTTCTCGGCAGTCGCCACGCTGGTACCGCCGAATTTTTGAACGAGGATGGGCATGGAAGGATTTTAGATTTTCGATTTCAGATTTTCGATTTGGCCGGCGCGCCAAGTTATTTCTCCCGGCGTGTCGGTTCTCGGTTTGTAGCGGATTGGGACCGATTCGCAAGGATCATTCCGCGCGGGCATGTCCCCGGAATCCTATTTCAGCCAGTGTTTCTGCACCTGATCCCACACCACGAGAGCGGTGACGGCTCCGTAGAAGAGCGCACAGGCGGCGAGAGCCAGCTTGCGCCACCAACTCGGTTGGAGTTCCTTCGGCAAGAGGCGTGTGTTCACAATCAGGAGGTGAACGGCCGCGACGGCGAGGATGAATCCGGCGACGTTCGCGAGGAACTTGAACAGTTCCATCACGCCCCCCAGTCGCACGACGTACACGCCCCAGATCGTCACGGCGATCAGCAGGGCGTAATAGACTTTGCTCACGTTGCCGCCGCGCCAGTTGCGGGCCTTTTCGCTGGAAGTCCACAGCGCGTCGGTGACCGTTCGGACGAGGATGTCCGTGTTGCCGAGGTGCGTCGAAAACAGAATCCAGAATCCGTTCAGCAGACCGAGAATCCACAGTCCCGGCCACAGCAGGTCGGCCATTTGTTTCGCTTGAATGGCACCGGCTTCGACGTCGGCGAAATTCGTTCCCGGCTCAATCAGCGCCGTGGCCAGATTGACGTTGAGGTACATGCCGAGAAAACAGCCCACGCCCCACAGCCAGATTTGGTCGATGACGACGTATTTCCACCAGAGTCGCCAGCGGCGGAGATTTTGATCGGTGATCGGGAACACTTTGCCGACGTGCGACAATTGGACGTGCTCGCCGCCGACGGCGCTCGTGATCGCGCCCACGCGGCCGCCCATGCCGAATCCCTTGTCTCGCACCCAATTCGACAGGCTCAGGTTGCCGATCCCCCCCGCGCCCGCCGTCGCCGCCAGCGAAGTCAGCAGTGCCCAATCGACATCGCCCCGGTCGCCGGCCGTCGGCAGATATCCAAAATGGAAGAACCCGGCGGCCGTGTGCAGCCAGTGGTCGAGCGGCACAAACCAGACGTTGACCGCGACGAGGAAGATGAAGATGTACGCGATCATCGCCCACGACGCCCATTCGAGCATCCGTTCGATCGTGCCGCCGAAACTGAGCAGCAGCACGCCGACCGCCATCACGCCGTACGTGACCCACAGCAGCGTGTTCGTGTCCGAATCGGCGGGCATCGCGCCGGTGGCCATCGCGAACAGCGGGTTGGCACAGCCCTTCGCGAGCGCGGGGACGCCAAGCTGTACGATCGTCAGCACGATGTAGAACGTCGCCCAGAACTTCGACCCCGGCGCCAACCGCATAATCCCCGTGAGCGCGGGTTCGCCCGTGTACAGCGTGTACCGAATGGCCTCCAGATTGAACAAGAGTTGCAACACGATCGCGGTCGTGGCGATCCAAAACACGCTCATCCCATGCTTCACCGCCGCCGCCGGCCCCACGAGCCATTCTCCGCCACCGATGGCCGCCGCCAACAGGATGGCCCCCGGCCCGATCGTGCGGAAGACGTTGCGCGTGGAGAACGGCAACGGTTCGGGAAGATCGTCGTGGCCCCACGGGGGGAGGCCGGAGGGATTGCCGATTGCCGATTGCCGATTTTCGATTGAAGACATCGAGCGACTCGCGGGCGTTTTCGCGTGGATGATGAACCGTGGTCCAACATCTTATGAAGAGCCACAAGAACACGGTACTCCCTCTCCCCTTCGGTAGTGCTACAGTTTGGCGAGCGGGGGGCGTCAGCCCCCCGAGAATTCCTGCTGATTCACTCGGGGGCTTCACAGCCCCCGCTCGCAAAATGTAGCACTACCTCCCCTTCGGGGAGAGGGTTGGGGTGAGGGGTGGTGGGGCTGTTCTTGATGTGAACCCGTGGAACCGCTCGGACGGCCCCTCACCCCCGACCCCTCTCCCCAAGGGGCAACCTTATGCATCAAGCGGCGAGAGGAGGAATTTGTTGGCGAAACAAAAGATAGATTCCGTTGAGAATGAGTTTCCCTTGAACGTACTGACGAACGCGATGGAGGCAACGGACGTGAGCGGGCAATTCGGCCAAGCCGAGGCTGCGGAGGGCCAGGTGA
>Ga0233424_10000518_pt1 | contig 47194 bp, 49 predicted proteins | sample Watercolumn_Towu_FD_181011 | JGI IMG/M metagenome (GOLD analysis project Ga0233424, IMG submission 181011) | Freshwater microbial communities from Lake Towuti, South Sulawesi, Indonesia - Watercolumn_Towuti2014_125_MG | ecosystem: Environmental > Aquatic > Freshwater > Lake | place: Indonesia...
TCAATTTCAATCTGAATTACAAGTTATTACTGTTTCAATCCACGCGCCCGTGGGGGGGCGCGACCCATTCTATGTTGATGGCTCGCCGCCTGAAACCGTTTCAATCCACGCGCCCGCGGGGGGGCGCGACCCTTTCTATGTTGATGGCTCGCCGCCTGAAACCGTTTCAATCCACGCGCCCGCGGGGGGGCGCGACGCGATTAAAGCGTGATGGATTACCTGATATATGTTTCAATCCACGCGCCCGCGGGGGGGCGCGACCCTACAAAACATATTGACGATAAAACTTGGAAGTTTCAATCCACGCGCCCGCGGGGGGGGCGCGACAAAATGTCCAGGTAATAGTATTAATTGGCTTTGTTTCAATCCACGCGCCCGCGGGGGGGCGCGACATCTCGATGGTTTCTTTCAGGATGACAGGGCTGTTTCAATCCACGCGCCCGCGGGGGGGCGCGACCCCATTTCCTCATTACCTATTTCAGTTAGTGTTGTTTCAATCCACGCGCCCGCGGGGGGGCGCGACATGATGATTCCTTAAAGCTTATGTCCATTTACGTTTCAATCCACGCGCCCGCGGGGGGGCGCGACACTTTGCGGGTAGATACGAATACGAATGGCCGGTTTCAATCCACGCGCCCGCGGGGGGGCGCGACCGCAATCAAACCCAACAGACACGCAAATTGTTGTTTCAATCCACGCGCCCGCGGGGGGGCGCGACTTTGACCGGGTCGCCACCGAAAGCCGCGATTGTTGTTTCAATCCACGCGCCCGCGGGGGGGCGCGACTTCAAGGTTTGGCGGCCCTGCATGATGTTCAGGTTTCAATCCACGCGCCCGCGGGGGGGCGCGACTTTTGCTCTTGCATCGATAATCACCGTTTCAATGTTTCAATCCACGCGCCCGCGGGGGGGCGCGACCAAATCATGCATCCTCTGTACGCCGTTTTGAATGTTTCAATCCACGCGCCCGCGGGGGGGCGCGACAACAAGATGCCCAGTTTCATTCGCCAGGTGGTGTTTCAATCCACGCGCCCGCGGGGGGGCGCGACGCGGTATTTAACGACGGCAAGTTTGATTTGTTAGTTTCAATCCACGCGCCCGCGGGGGGGCGCGACTTTATGCCCTATCAGTTATGGTAGCGTATTGGGTTTCAATCCACGCGCCCGCGGGGGGGCGCGACCGCGAGCCTTTAAGTCCAGCATTTCCTGATGCAGTTTCAATCCACGCGCCCGCGGGGGGGCGCGACCCAATGAGGCGCTATTTAAAGCTAAAGAACTGGTTTCAATCCACGCGCCCGCGGGGGGGCGCGACACGGCTGGGCGCACTACATTAAGCTGATCAAAGTTTCAATCCACGCGCCCGCGGGGGGGCGCGACCTGCTTCTGCGGCCTATATCGGCGAAGATGAAAGTTTCAATCCACGCGCCCGCGGGGGGGCGCGACTGCTTTTGCTTAATTGTCTGAATAAAAAGCTCAAATTTCCTTTTTTCCGCAAATCAACCATGACAACAGCGAACAGCATTTTAAATGAGTAGCCTTAAAAAATAAAAATTAATAAATACAGATAATTGAATAATATGCGAGACTCAGCCGAATGTTATGTTCGCTTACGGTTCGCACGGTACAGGCTTAAATCAGTAACAAGCCATTTAAGTCCAGACTCTTGTTGGCTCCGATGTGTTCAACCTTGCGTTCCCAGTTATTGCCCAAGTAGTAAAAACGCAGGCTGTCTACATTTTCGTCGATAATTTTGATCAGCGCGGCTTTCAAAAGTGTCCATTGTGCCATGTCCACTTCAATCTCGAACACGGAATACTGTACGCGCTGCCCATACACCAGACATTGTTTGGCTATTTTCCGCAAACGTTTGGGGCCGCTCTCGTCATTGAAGCTGACATCGTAAGTCACCAGAATCATCATCGTTACTTTTTCCTATTTCCATAAAAACGGTACATAGCTATCGCAATCGCCACGTAGGAAGCGAGCCAGCACCTGTGCTTGCAGCCAGGGCAACAAACCGAAAGGCACGGTTTCTTCAAACCAGGGATGCAATAGAGTATCTTGCTTGCGATCCTGCCAGGAGCCCAGCAAAGTGCGGCGCGGCTCTTCTTTCAAGGTAACAGAGCCGTTTGGCCAGGTTTCAAAATCGTTCAAAGATAATTGCCGTTTGTTGATTAGCGACAAAACAAAGCGGTCAATCATTGGCCTCAGCTCTTCCGCCAAATCCAAGGCCAGGGACGGACGGCCACTGCGAAGCTGATGCAGAAAGCCGCTGGATGGGTCCAGGCCGGTGGTTTCCAAAGCGGAGCGGCAATCATGGGTGAGCAGGGTGTAACAAAACGACAGCAAGGCATTGACCGCATCGGTTGGCGGCCTGCGCCGACGGGCATCAAACTGGAAACCGCGCTGGCGAATAAGGTGTTGAAAGACGCCAAAATAAACCTGCGCCGCTTCTCCTTCTCGCCCCATCAGCGTGTCGATACTCGTACATTCGTTCAGTTGCGCCAGACAGCGACTCAAGCGTTTTTCCGCCGTCGTTAGCTCGGTCATGACTGAAACGTTGCCCGCTTCGTCGCTATAATCGCGCAGGTAACGGCGGATCACGGCGCGTTGATTATAGAGTTTGCCTTTCAGCATCGTGCAAGCGATCACCACGCTTTTGGCTTTGTCGTGGCCGGTCAGGTGCTGCGTTCTTCGCAACAAGACATTGCCGCTGACGGGACCTTCGACTCGCGCCAGAAATTTACCGAACTGGTTGAGATAGGTAATGGTGATGCCGTTTTCCGTACAATGCGCCATCAAGTAAGGCGATAGGCTGACCTGACCGAAACAGACCAAGCCTTGCAGTTTGTGGATAGGGATACGCGCTCTGATTTCATCGTCAACTTTCATAACCAGGTTGTCGTTGTCCTTATGCACCCAGGCATTCTGGGTTTGGATGTAGATGACGTTGCGTAACGGACGCATGCAATTATTCCTCCGCCAGTTGTTGCGCCAGCCAAAGTGCTGCCGACTTGCCGAAATCCTGCGGATGGCATTGCTCTATCAGCGAGCAGTTGCGGCATTTTTTGGCTTGATAGTGCGCCTTGGGGGTTATCCTGGTCTGGATGATCTCACGGCAGGCGCGGATGGTGTCCAGCGTTAAGGCGCGTAATTCGGCATCAAATTCAACGGTGTAGCGGCGTCGCACTTCACCGTAGAACAACGCGCCGTCAGGCACGTTGACGCTCTCCATATCTTCCAGGCACAGCGCCTGGGTGCATAGCTGCACCTCATCGGCGCGGTGTTCTTTGGGTTTGCCGCGTTTGTACTCGATGGGATAAGGGACTTCGCTGCCGTCCGGCTGCTTATGGTATTCCACGACGTCGGCCACGCCTTCGATACTCAGTTCGTCGTGCGACAAACGCAGGGACCGTACAGTACGGACATCGCCGCGCTTTTGTTTATCGGCCTGATCGACATGCTGATGCAACACTTGCCCCTCGGCGGTAAATTTATTTTCCACCCAGACATCTTCCAGTTCGATCAATGCAAACTGACGCGGGCAATAGAGGTAATGTTGCAGGCGGGAAAGGTAGATGGGTTCAAGTTCCATGTTCGACACCGACCTCAGCGCTTAAAGCAATTCTTTAAATTCATCAATGGATAAGCCTGCATCACGAATGATATTGCCCATCGTAATCGCATTAACCGGATTATGACGAGGAATGGTAATGATGCGGCTGCTGTTGGTCATAACTATGTGCTTATCTTGGCGGGCAATCCTGAATCCCGCCTTTTCCAATGTACGGACAGCTTCAAGATGGTTGATTCCAGCCAATTTAGGCAATAGGGCTCTCCAGGATTTCGACTTCCTTGACGACCTTGTTTTTAGTCATTTCTTCAACGACTGCCAAGTAGTCATGGATTGCATCGGATATATTTTGTAACGCCTCCTGTTCTGTTTCGCCTTGGGAATGACAACCGGGCAAACAAGGCACAGAAGCCGAAACACCTTCCTTTGAAAATTCCAGTATGACTTTGTATTTCATGCGTAACCTCAAGTCAAAAAAGTTCAATTGTTTTTGCAAAAGTCAATAAGGTAATCGGTAAAAAATAACCATCTGAATCATCGTTTGCACGCTCCAGCATCTCACGCAACAATGGAGCGTTACTGAATGAACTCCCGCGCCAGATCTGTGGCCCCCTATAAATATCGCTCAGAATTTTTCATCTATGGTGACATCTTTAAGATCAGCTTTATCGACGCTGATTTTATAATCACTAAAACTTGACGCGGGCGTGTCTTTTTCGCCACGAATGCGTTCAACTTTTACGCAGTCGAATAACCTATGCGCAGGTACATTGCCTAAAGCATCGTTATGCTTGAATACAACCAGTTTACGCGCCGCCATTTCACCGCGCGCGGCAGAGCGGTCATGTTCAAACATTAGCGTCAGGGCTTGCCAAAGTTTTTCCAGATCGTTTTCCGAAAAACCGGTTTTTTCCGCCAGTTTAGCGGAAATAAAACCATGCACGCGATACAAACCATAAGGCACGATGTGTTTGCGTCCCATGGTACGGTTTCCACCCGCTTGCTCTTCAGATTCTTTTTCAGTGGTTACCGCCATGCGGGTGATGGATATTTCTAGCGGGATGATCGGGTCTATTGATTTGGCGAATGCCAGTTGTACCGGGCCGCGAACCTGTCCAGCCCGTTTAACAATTTTGCTCTTTTTTTCGCCATCTTCGTCTTCTGTCTCTGAGTTTGACCCTGTACTCATAACAGCCCCAAATGTTCGAACATCATAAAAATTTTCACACATCCAATCTTGGGCAATATCTTCATAATGTCTTTCAGGTTGAGGTATTTTTTCCTCAGTATTTTTCTTTTTATTTTTCTTGGCTTTCTGATACTGATCCCATAATTCAAGATTTTTACGAACCGACTCGCTTTCCGTATATGCCCGTTCAATCTGATGGTTTAATATTGCTTTTTCTTGTATGAAAAGCTGATAACCAGGTTCGTTTGAATGCGTAAGCTCGATGAAATTACGGATTTTTCGCTTTAAACAGACATCGGTAACCAAGCCTTTACTCGATTCAGGATCAAGACGCGGCATATTGCCTGCGTCGGGATCGCCGTTCGGGTTGCCATTGCTCACATCAAATAAATATACAAATTCGTAGCGGTTTTTAATGGTCATTGTGGATATCCTTTATTGTTTTTGGTTTGTATTAGTTAGTTGATTCGTTAGATTTGTCGGAAACAGCATCGGCTTTTTTGCTGCTTTCAAAATACCTTTGCTTTTGGTGGTAATAACCAATGGCAAATCGTCCTTGTTCTTCGATGGATAAATGGCGAGGAAAACTGTTTTCTATGCCAGCAATAATTTCAGATAAATCTTTTTTAAGATTGACTGCGTAACCGGGCTTGTCCTTGCGCAGCCTAGTCAGGTGATTCTGGCTGCCCGCCAGTAAGCGAGGAAATACAGAAAAAGGCACGGTCGAAGCCGTACCGTAATATTTATCGGTCACCGTACTATTCAAGTCGCGTCCTAAAGCTGCTTCCTGAATTCGTTCTATCACTGCAAAAAGCCTTCCCAAACGGTAGGCTGCGTGGGTACTGCTTAAATTTAAACTCATCGGTACTTCCTCCTGTATTAATCCTTTACGAAAATCGCGTTGAATAATGGCTTTTATCATTGCTACCCGAATGCCGTTAATATCGCCATCCGAGCGAATTCTTTGAATCAGTTGCGCCAGCAACATACGCGGGTAGGGCTGGCCGGTAATAATGGCACGCATTAATTCGCCTCCTAATTGGGGCGGTATGTTTTCACTTTTGCCTTGCGCGGCCGTTTGTATAAGTAAACGCCAAACAGACGGTGGTTCGCGCCAGGGTAGTGGATTTAAGAATAAATCCTGAAAGTGTTCTCTGATATTATTAGCCAGTTGCCCAAAGGTGGTGTCCAGCCAGTAGCGTATTGATAGCCTTGCGGCATTGGGCGCTAAGCCAAGAACGAAAAAGCGGGTTTCGGGGTCAATATCAGGGGCAAATTCGTTTAAAGGCCTGCCTTTGGCTATTTTGTCCAATATCGGTTTTATTTGTGCCGCTTGTTCGCCATCGTCTGCGGGCATGTTCAGCATAAAAGCAAACAAGGATTCAGCTTGCTGTGCTGTTTTCCCATCCCCGGCAACCGCCCAAAAGACCGTGCTGGTATCGCCGATAGATATGCACTGATTGTTTTCACGTCTCAGCAAATAATTCAATGCTGTGGTATAGGCAAATGCAGCCATTTCCGAAACGGGCGCATTTTCGCCTTGCGACTTTCCGTAGGATGTATAGGCATCAGCATTAAAGGAAACGATTGAGCCACCTGAGCTTTTTCCGCCGTAGACGCCTTTTATGGATGGATGCAAATTCATGAATGGTTCATTTTTTCCAGTATCAAGACAAACGGCTTTGAGAGCATCGGCTTTAGGTGCGATAGTTTGTAACCAAATATTTATGGCTTCCTGTCGCTCATGAATATATTCCTTGTCACCATCGAGCTTAAAGGCAAAGTTAGCATCGAGCATTTCATTTTTAAAATATAGGGATTCAAATTGTTCGGGTGACCAGTTTTTTAAAAACAGGCAAACAGAACGCAAGCCTTCGTCTTCGGTATCAACCAATAAATCCAAATGTAATTTCTTAAAGGCTTCAAATGTGAGTTTGGATATTTGCCAATCATTTTTACCTTTAGATTCAACGCCAAGGCAATATGCCGTTTTATCCCAAAGAAAAAACGCATTATTTTTGCCTTCCTTAAAAGCTTTTTCAGTAAACTGCCCGCTTCGTTTAACCGACCACGGCACTGTCAAATACCTGCCTTTTGGTTTTTTTTCATCCGACAAATTTGACTGCACATCCATAAGCTGCCCATTGCGATTTAGAACCAAAATATAACTAATACGCTCCTCACTAAAACCATAAGACGGCACACGCGGCAAACCGGTAACGGCATCAGGGGTTTCCGCCAAGCGGTGATAATATTGCGCCAAGGAACTCAATATCATGCCTTCACCTCATCGCTATAAAAATCCGGCACGGTGATTACGCCGTCTTTGAGTTCAGCTTTGAAAAAATGCGGCATCATGCCATTAGCAAAATCAATGTCATGAAGCATCCAGCCCAAATCACGGCTAAGTTGTTCTGCCGTCAGTCCTGATTCCGGCAAAGCTTGTTCCGGTTCTATCAAAGCAAAATGGGCGGGAAATTCACGCACACCCATGCAAGGCTGATGGAAACATTGGCCTTTCCGCGCCCGGCGATTGAATATGTCCAGATGCTTGCCTTCGTTATCTTCGGCGTTGGCTAAGTCGGTCAATTCAAAATGGGCTTCGATAATATAAGCGACATTGCGCAGTACCGTTGATGCGCGTTGCTGGCGCTCTTTGGAATCGTCAGCGACTAGATATAAATCCTGGGTGCTTTGATTGCGCATGGCTGTCTTAATTTTAGCCGCGGAAATTTTGCTGCCGACTTCATTGCGCCGTATCGACTCAAAACGCACGGGTTGTAACACATGGATTTTGTCGATAACCCAACGAATAGCCGGTTTCCAGTGAATGGCCTCAAGAATACCCCGCGCTGCTGAGGGCGTGATCACGTCATAAGACACGCGCTCTACCTTCATTTCCGGGCGGCTAAAACACGCATAATCGCCCCAAATATGTAATTTTATGCCGTAAGCCATAATGTTTAACCTTATTCCGCCTTAAATAATCGTTTTCTCGGCTTCCATAAAAACCGGGTTATCCCAACTGAGTCCCGCTTCGTCATCATACAGATCGGGGTCAGTTAATCGCCAAAACTGATCGCCAAACTGCTCTGGCTTTATGGGTTTAATGGCTCCCACTTTTAACAGTTCTTTAAAGCCATGCTCAGGAATCTGCACCAAATAAACCTGTAACTGGCGGGCGATACCGCTAGCATTTTCAGAAAACTCTAAAGTACGCACCAAATGTTCAGCTTCCTCATTGCGCACTATGATCACTGGCCTAAGTTTAGTTTCTATCATGCGAAAATCATGGGCGATATTTTGAAAAGGAAAACTCCAAGTCCGGCTGTGATGATTATGCGTTTCCAAAATTTTCCTCTTGTCCAACTCATCGCCTTTTGACCAATACACGGAACTAAAATAGCGCGTCAAGGCATTTGGTGACAGCACGTTACCGTCATGGTTGCGTATGACTTCACGCATATTGCCAGCCAATTGTTCTAGTTCAGGCGGGGCACGCCAATCAGGGCTTTGAAATACCAATACTTCACTGTCTTTACGCTCGCGTTTACCTTCACGGTTACAACGCCCTGCCGCCTGGGCAATCGAATCCAACCCTGCTTCGGCACGAAGTACGCAGGGAAAATCGACATCCACACCTGCCTCTATCAAAGAGGTTGAAACCACACGGCAAGGTTTATCCTGAATCAAGTCATCCCGTACTTTTTCCAGAATCTGTGAGCGATGCTTGGCGTACATCAGCGTAGTCAAATGAGTTGCGCCCTCCAGCTTGAGTTTCTTCATGCTGTCATACAAACTTCGGGCATGGCGACGGTTGTTGACGATGATGAGCACCTGCTCCTTTTCTTGCAAATGGGCAAGCAATTGTTCGTCAGTTTGTATGCCGATATTTTTTACCTTTACACGATTAAGTTGGGCAAACAGCTCGGGCGGATTGGGGGCAATTTCACGGACATTTTCAAAACCATTGTGCAAATATTCTGCTGTCAATGCCGGTTGCGTTGCTGTACACAGTACAATGCTGCACCGGTAATTCAACGACAACTCATCAATCGCCGCCATAATTGGGCGCAGCAATTTAAGCGGTAAGATTTGAGCTTCATCGAGAATAATCACGCTTCCGGCAATATTGTGCAGCTTGCGGCATTGCGAAGGCCGGTCGGCAAACAACGATTCAAAAAATTGCACGGCGGTGGTGACGATAACTGGCGCATCCCAGCTTTCCATTGCCAGTTTTAATGTGTCGCGAGCATTGTTATTGGGTAACTTGCTGTCATCAAAGGCACTGTGGTGTTCTATCACTGCATGACCCAACTCGCCAAACGCTTCGCGGAATACTTTGGCGTTTTGTTCAATAATACTGGTGAAAGGAATCACATAAATGATTCGCCGTAGTTGCCTGGCAATAGCATGATCCAAAGCAAAGGCCATCGACGTATAGGTTTTTCCGCCGCCTGTCGGTACGGTAAGAGAAAACAAACCAGGCGGTAATTTCGATTGTTCCCGGCTGTGCTCAAGTATTTGTTGCCGAAGTTGGTTAATACTTTTTGGCGGCTTGGTTGCTAAAGCCTGCTGAATTGCTGCTAATTTTGCATTGAATTGAACGCGCAAAAGAGGCAGTGACGGATAAGCATGTTCAGAATTTCCTTTCCCTTCTAATTGAAGGTAATAGTTGTTTGTATCCTTTCGGTCGGCATCAATCAAACACGAAAAAATCATGCGCGTTAAAAAGGCGAATTGAAAGCCAGGCCAAGTTTTATGGACTTTTAATGCTGGTGGCGTTAATTTTGCGGGAAGTTCTATTTCTTGTTGCCAAATCGGATCAAGATGAGGGATGTCTTTACCGGGTTTAAGCTTTAAACGGTCATTTAGGGTAGAACGCTGCTGTCCTTCATCAATACCATTTGCCAAACCGGCATGATGACCTGCAATACAGTAGGCAAGCAATTTACCCATTAACTGCCAACGCCCAAATGCTACCTGTGCACCAGCCGTGGCATGATCTACTCTGATTTTCCCACCTTGCAATCGCTTTATAAATTCGGGGCAATATTTGCCAAGGTCATGGAGTAAACCCGTATATTTAGCTAATTCGTTAGCCCCAAACCAATGGGCATTTTGTGCGGCAATTTCGCTTACCTTAGTTAGGTGATTAAGTAAAGTTTGCCCATCCGATAAATCTTCAAATTTACCTGAATGAGCATAATAAACAGCCTGACTAGATTGTTGCGTTGGCATGTGGGGTATTTGCTTAATTTCAATTAAGTCTCATTATGGTGCGAAGTGATGCACAGTGCCAATAGCTAGGCGTAAAATCTTCCATCGCCATTTTTGCCAGGCTATGATGAACGAATTTGCCGTTATTAATCCTGGCGGCTAAAAGTTTATTATTGAAAGAAAATGAGTTAAAGCGACAGCTTAGGAGAATGGATAGACTTTTCTGCCTAGAGTATAGGCGCGAAATTTTGCGTTAAAAAACGCTGGTCAAATTTAACGAAATAGTTAATTGTCCTATTTGGAACACAATGGGGAGTGGATATCGGGGTATAGTTCGAATTTATCTTTTCAGCAAATCACAGAGTTTATCTTCCAGATCAATCCGTTTAGCTAGGCTTTCACCGAGTTTTGATAGCTCTTGTTCAAGGCTGTCAAAAGCGGCGATCCGATCAATATTTTCGTACTTATCGTTAAATGAAATGGCCGCTTCGGTAGTGGCGGAAAATTCGGGATAGATCTCATTGGCGACCGACAAGACACGGGTGCGGCGTTCATTGCCTGACAGTATGCGCTCATAAACTCCGAAATGGCCTAATGACACATAGTCAACCAAAAGTTGAGAGAATTCGGTGAGTTTGGCTTTGACCTGCTTGGTGGCGGAAAAGGGCTTTAATTCAGCCACATGAAAAAATAATGACCAAAGCGCATGCCTTTCATTTTGTAGTTCGGCGATGAGTTGGTTGGCTTGTTGTCTTCGTTCTGTGGTAACTTGTGCGGTAACAGACATAGTAGGCGCCTTAGCTTTATCGTTATTGATTATTAATTTAAGCCAGTTGCGGCGTTAGTGCAATAACTAATTCACAATCATGATCGGCTTTGGCGCAGAACAGAGTTTTGCCTTTTGATCACTTTGGCGAAAAAAAGGCGGCTCTGGGAGCGAATTTTGAGATACGGTAAATTGGCGCTTGGGTAATTAAATCGAATAAGGTAAGTTATTACGATGCCAGACCAGGCGTCATCCAATGAAGCGGGATGGGCCTAATTGCAGCGTTCGCAGATTTATACACGTTATCAAACCATTATTCTATGTCTGAAAGCTTATTATTCGATCGCGACCGTACTTTCGAATCGTTAAAAATTCCGCCGAATTCAATCCAAGCCGAGCAGTCGGTATTGGGTGGCCTGATGCTGGATAACCAAACTTGGGATTCCATCGCAGACAAAATAGGCGAGAATGATTTTTACCGCAAAGATCACCGTTTGATTTTTCGCGTCATCGAACAACTGGCGGAAAAACAGATTCCGTTTGATGTGATTACCATTTCGGAAGCATTGGAAGCGATTGGCGAACTGGAGACGATCGGCGGTCTTGCCTACCTAGGCATGCTGGCGAAGGACACGCCGAGCGCGGCGAATATTGTCACTTACGCCAATATTGTTCGGGACCGCTCGGTTTTGCGCCAGCTTATTCATGTCGGCACCGATATTTCCGATTCGGCGTTTAATCCCGAGGGCCGAGACACTTCTGAGTTGCTTGAATTTGCCGAGCGAGAGGTTTTTAAAATCGCTGAGCAGCGGCAACGCGGGCAAGGTGGCTTTATGCCGATCAAATCGCTATTGGCGAAAGCGATTGACAAGATCGAAATCATGTTCGCCCAGGAAGGCTCCATTACCGGTGCCAGCACTGGTTTTACCGAACTGGATCGCCTGACTTCCGGTTTACAGCCTGCCGATTTAATTATCGTTGCGGGTCGGCCGTCGATGGGCAAGACTACGATTGCAATGAACATGGCGGAGAATGTCGCGATCAAGGGCGGCAAGCCGGTTGCGGTGTTCAGTATGGAAATGCCCGGCGATTCGTTGGCGATGCGGATGATGTCGTCATTGGGTCGTATCGATCAGCACAAGGTCAGAACTGGTAAATTGGAGGACGATGATTGGCCAAGGTTAACTTCGGCGATGAGTTTGCTGGCCGAAACCAAGCTATTTATCGATGACACGCCAGCCTTAACGCCAACGGAGGTTCGCTCTCGAGCCAGACGGCTTACCCGTGAGTATGGGCAATTGGGTTTGATTGTGCTGGATTATTTGCAATTGATGCAGTCGCCTGTCAGTGGCGATAACCGCGTGCAGCAGATTTCAGATATCTCTCGGGCGTTAAAAGCCTTGGCTAAGGAGCTGAATGTGCCGGTCGTTGCTTTGTCCCAACTCAACCGTAATCTTGAGCAGCGGCCCAACAAGCGTCCGGTGATGTCCGACTTGCGGGAGTCTGGCGCTATCGAACAGGATGCTGATTTAATCATTTTTGTTTATCGCGATGAAGTTTATAACGAAGACAGCCCGGATAAAGGCATTGCCGAAATCATTATCGGCAAACAGCGAAACGGGCCGCTCGGTGTGGTTCGGCTGACATTTTTGGGGCAGTATACGCGTTTTGAAAATTATGCCGGCGCTGCCTACGAGGACTATGCATGATTCCCGCCGCTCATGCGGTACTTGATCTGGCTGCAGCCAAGCATAATTTGGCGCTGGTTCGGTCGTATGCGCCGAACGCCAAAACTATCGCGGTCATAAAAGCTAACGGTTATGGGCATGGTATGTTGCGTATCGCCGAAGCCTTGGCGGACGCTGACGCTTTTGCTGTCGCCCGCGTCGATGAGGGCCTGCGCTTACGCAAGGCTGGCATCCGAAAACGCATTGTGGTTCTTGAAGGCTTTAGTTATGACGATGAGTTGGATGAATTCCTCGCTTATCAGCTTGATGCGGTCGTGCATACCGGTGTGCAAGTCGATCTTCTCGAAAAAAGACAGGGGCTAGAGCGGCTTTCAGTTTGGTTAAAACTGGATAGCGGCATGAATCGCTTGGGCTTCAAAGGCCATGAACTGGATCTTGCCTATCAGCGCTTGCGGCTTTGCCCGATTGTCAAACAACCGATGCATTGGATGACGCATTTGGCCAACGCAGATGAACGGCAGGATGATACTACATTAAAGCAAATTCAGTGCTTTAACGAAGCAGTATCGGCTTATCCGGGGCCGCGCAGTATCGCCAATTCGGCTGGCATTATAAGTTGGCGGCAAGCGTTAACCGACTGGGTGCGTCCGGGCATTATGCTTTACGGGGTTTCACCCTTCGCGGATCAGAGCGCTCGGTCATTGGCTCTGAAGCCGGTGATGAGTCTACGTTCGCGACTGATTGCTGTAAAGCCGGTGGCCAAAGGCGAACGGGTTGGCTATGCCGGAAGCTGGCGTTGCGAGCAATCGACTCTATTGGGCGTTGCGGCTATCGGTTATGGCGACGGTTATCCTCGTTATGCGCAGTCAGGAACGCCCGTGCTGCTGAATGGCCGTCGGGTGCCGCTGATTGGTCGAGTTTCGATGGACATGATTACGCTGGATTTGCAAACCCAGCCTGATGCTAAAGTGGGCGATCCGGTGGTATTGTGGGGCGAAGATTTGCCGGTTGAAGAAATCGCTCGCTGCGCAAACACCATACCGTACACGCTGGTTTGCGGCGTTACGCAGCGGGTGCGAATGGTTTGTGAAAACCAGCCAACTTCGGTTGACTAAGCCTACGATTGCGTGGGCGTGCTTTCTTTGGTCGATGTGTACTGTACCCAGCCGCCTTGTTCGGCGCTTAGAATCGATTCGACTTGTTGCACGAGAAGCACAAAAGCTTTATCGTCGCCATAGGCGCCGACTTTGGTCTGAAAGAAAATTTTCTCACGTTTTAATGCTTCTGCTGTCGAGCGGTATTGTACCCAGTGTTCCTGAAAACGAAACAGCGATTGTATGCCCGTCAAAATAGCAATGGCCGCGCCCAAAGCGCCCACTAGTATTTTTAAATAGATGCCGGCGCTGTTAATGTCGGAAATAAATCCAACCAGAAAGGGAATAATCGCGGCGCAACTGATTTCGGCCATACGTAAATATTTGTACATATGTTGATTCCACGAGCTTTTTTCATCGTACCAGTCAATTTGGTCATCAAGCCGTTGTTGTAAATAGTCTTGTTCGTTCATCATGTTTTGGACTCCAAACCATAAAGCCGGGTAAAAAGCTGTTGCAAGCGCCGGTAACGAGCTTAGCAGTAGAAATAAAGGGGGCGCAAAGGGAGCTTGCTGGTCACGGGCAACGGAGGATCATGACAATAAAGGCCGTATGGCTTTTTGTCAACACAGAGATAACGGTGCGGATTGCCTCAAATAAAAAGCAACTACTTACAAGCCTTTCATCAGCTGGTCGCCGTGGGTTTTTAGCCAGCGCCTATGTTGACGGTAATTAGGCAAATGATCGGCGACCAAGGCCCAAAAGCGGGGTGAATGATTTTTTTCTAGGATGTGGCAAAGTTCATGTACAACGACATATTCCAGAATTTCGCTTGGCGCTAATAGCAAAAGCCAGTTAATGGCGATGTCATTATGAGCGCCGCAACTGCCCCAACGGCTTTTTTGCTGTTTAATGCTGATGGAGCGGGGATGGAGGTTGTGCTTGCCAGCATGCTTGGTAATTTGTAGATCGACCTGTATTCGGGCCTGTTTTTTGAACCAGTTGATCAAGGCGGTTCGGAGCAATTCACTTTGTTCCCGCGCTGGCAGAGTGTCCGGCATAAGCGCGATGAAGCCGGCATTGAATTCAATTTTTATACGTTTTAATTTTGACGGCTTCAGCGTGAGTCTGAAATAGCCTCCTTGGTAAGGCACCTGAACGCCATCATGATAGCGCTGAGGCGCAAGATTCGCTATCTGTGCGGCGGCGGCCATTTTTGCCAAGGCCTGAATGACCCATTGCCGCTGGCTAAGCACGAATTGATGAATATTAGCTTCCAGGGCTTTGAGTGGCGCGACGACTTCAACTTTACCGGGTTTAACAACGATTCGGACTTTGGCGGCGCGTAGGCTGCGCCGTATCGCATAAGAAAACGGCAATTCAGCGCTGTCGGTTTTTTTGAATAACGATTTGAAAAAAGCGTTCACGGCTGGGCGAGAATTGGCTGAAACGGGCGAGCGCGCAAGCAGAACGAACAGCCAGGCGAGCGCTTTGCCGTTGGTTTATGGCCAAGCTCTCGATGGTTTTTACACGCTTTTTTCAAGGGTTTAAAGTACTAGTGAACACTGCTCAAGTCATTTGATGAATGAGCAGCAATAATCGGTGGGAGTTTTAATTCTTACTGTGAATTTGGCGTTGGCGGGTACCTCGAACGATTCGCCGCCCTTAACGCTTAGCCAGGATTCTGCGCTGGGCAACAGCACCTCTAATTCGCCGTCGAGGATATCCATAATTTCTGGATCGGCGGTATTGAAGGTATATTCGCCAGGCTGCATAAAGCCTAAGGTTTTGACCGAACCGTCGGCAAGGCGGATCGTGCGGCTGGTGACATTGCCGCCGAAATAAACATTGGCTTTTTTGACCACGGATACGTGATTGAATTCAGACATTTTTTGACCTTAGAGTGATGGTTGAAACGGGCGCAATCATAGCAGATTGCAGTCGTGCTGGTTTGGTTTTGTTATTGCAAGGCAAGGTAACTTAGGCCTAAGTGGCTTTGCTGTCTATTAATACTCATCGCCCTTCAAAATTCGGCACCAGCTTCGGTATCGAATGCAGCAATGCCGAAATTTGATTAGCTCTCCTTTGTCAGATTAATTCGCAAACCCGTCAGTCATACCCGCCGAGATGCCGGAATGACGAACCTGGAAAGGATAATCATGTAATCTGACAAAGTAGAATTAGTGAAAGGTATGTTTTTCCGTCGGGCTAAATTCTGGCTTAAGCGGATTAAATAATTTACTGTGCTATAATCGGCCCGCTTTTGGTGACAGATCAAAAATCAAATAGTTAGATAGGTACATGAAGTTTAATATTTTTTCTTGCTTGCTGTTGCTGAGCCTGTGGTGCGCGCAAACCGCCCACGCTGAAGAAGAGTTTATCGTGAAGGATATCCAAGTAAAAGGGCTGCAGAGAATTTCGTTAGGTACCGTTTTCAATTATTTTCCGGTCAATGTCGGCGAAAAGTTTTCTATGGATGATGTTGGGCCGGCTATTAAAGCGTTGTTTAAAACCGGTTTTTTTAAAGACATCACCTTAGAGCGAGAAGGCGAAACGCTGATAATCAACGTGGTCGAACGCCCTTCGATCGCCAAAATCATTTTTGAAGGCAATAAAGATTTAAGCAAGGACGATTTGACCAAGGCTTTGGATAAAATCGGTCTGTCTGAAGGCAAGGTGTTTGACCGTCAGATTTTGGATAAGGTCGAACAGGAGCTAAATCGCCAGTATTTAAGCCATGGCAAATATGCGCTGAAAATTAAAACGGACGTATCCAATCTGACCCGCAATCGCGTCGGCATCCACATCAAAATTTCCGAAGGCCGGGTCACGAAAATTAAGCAAATCAATATTGTTGGCAACAAAGCTTTCGACGATAAGACTTTGCTGAAAACATTTGAATTGAGCACCACAAACCTGCTTTCGTTCTACAGCAAGGACGATCAATATTCCAAACAAAAACTGGCGGCCGATCTGGAAACGCTGAAATCGTATTATCTGGATCGCGGCTATATCAATTTTGTCGTCGAATCCACTCAGGTCGCGATTACACCGGATAAAAAAGACATCTATGTCACGGTTAATATTAAGGAAGGCGAGGTTTATACTCTGGATAAGGTCAAATTGACCGGCAATCTGGTGGTGCCGCCGGAGGAACTGATCAAACTGGTTAGCGTTGGCCCCGGAGAAATTTTTTCCAGGAAAAATGCAACTGAAACATCGAAGGCAATTTCGGACCGGCTGGGCGATGAAGGCTACGCCTTCGCCAACGTCAACATGGTGCCGGAAATCAACGAAGCCAAAAAGACGGTCGATATGGCGTTTTTTGTCGATCCTGGCAAGCGCGCCTATGTGCATCGAATCAATTTTAAAGGCAATACCAAGACGCGTGATGAAGTATTGCGCCGGGAAATGCGGCAGATGGAATCCAGCTGGGCTTCCAGTTCGAAAATTGAGCGTTCCAAAACGCGTCTTGAACGCCTGGGCTATTTCGAATCGGTTAATGTCGAAACCCCGCCGGTGGTAGGCACGTCGGATCAGATCGATGTTGATTACACCGTGGTCGAAAAACCTTCCGGCAACTTATCGGCGGGTATTGGTTTTTCGCAGGTTCAGGGTGTCGTATTGAACGCCAACATTTCGCAGGACAACGTGTTCGGTTCGGGCAAACGTGTTAACCTGGCTTTCAATAACAGCAGTTACGCGACGAATTACCAGTTTGGTTTTTTTAACCCCTATTTTACCCCCGATGGCGTGAGCCTGGGTTATAACCTGGCCTACTCAAAGCGTAATGCCGGGCAAATCAATATCGCCAATTACTCCACCAATGTCGCTGATGCAGGTATGGATTTCGGTATTCCGCTCAACGAATTCGATCAACTGCGTTTCGGCCTCGATCTTAAACACACCAAATTGATTACATCGACTTTCACGTCGACCCAGATCAATCAGTTTGTAGCTGATCAGGGCGATAGCTTTTTCACGCTGGCGCCGACCATCAGCTGGACTCACGATACTTTAAACCGGGCCATCTTTCCGAACAAAGGCGGGCAACAGCGGTTTTCCGCGTATGCAACAGCGCCTGGCGTTAGCGATTTGGAATATTATAAAGCCAGCTATAAACATCAGATTTACTTTCCATTGGCGAAAGACCTGACTTTTCGTTTGCATGGCGAAATCGCATATGGCGATGGTTATGGCGATACGGATAATCTACCGTTTTTTGAAAACTATTTTGGCGGCGGAACTGGCTCGATACGCGGTTTCAAAAATAATACGGTAGGGCCGAGAGACTCCAATAATTTTGCCTTTGGCGGCTCAAACAAACTGATTGGCAACGCAGAATTGTTTTTTCCAGTGCCGTTTTTGTCGGATGTTAAATCGGTCAGATTGGGTACTTTCTTTGATGCTGGCAGAATCGCCAACAGCTTTGGTTTCAGCGATATGAAATATTCGGCCGGTGTTTCCGGCGAATGGTTATCGCCGTTTGGTGCTTTATCGGTCAGTGCGGCTTACCCGTTGAATGCCAAATCGGCGTCAACCGGTGTTGTGGGCGATCAAAAGCAGCTTTTTCAATTCAACTTTGGCCAGAACTTCTAGTGAGAATTTTGGTTTGAAGCGCTTATCCCCTATAATAAATAACATTTTACTTATACTTACTCAACTTTTATTTAACTAGAACCGGAGATTCATTGAACAATGAAAACAAAAATTGCTGTCTTTTTAGGATTGTTGCTTATTGCGAATGCTGGCTATGCGGAGTTGAAAATCGGCTTTGTCAATATTCCTGCGGTTCTTGAAAAAGCGCCTCAAGCGGAAAAAGCTAAAAAACGCCTGGAGGAAAAGTTTTCGCCTCGTGACAAACAATTGGTTGCGCAGCAAAAAGAAATTCAGAGTTTGGAAGAAAAATTGTCCCGTGATGCTTCCGTGATGAGCGATACAGAAAGAAGCAACCTAGAAAAAGATATTCTGAACAAAAAAAGGGACGCTAAAAGATCTCAGCAAGAGTTCAGCGAAGACTTTAACGCCAGCCGCAATGAAGAACTGGGCAAATTGCAACGCCGGATTGTCGAAGCGATTCGTGAAATCGCCAAAGATCAAAAGTTTGATTTGCTGCTGACCGATGGCGTAATCTACGCCAGCGAGCAAATTGACGTAACCGCTCAGGTTCAGCAAAAATTGGCAAAAATGCCTGAATAAAAACGGCTTTTTTTGGCGTCACTTTCTATTCAACAGAGCTCTAATCTGCCATGGCCATTACCTTAGATATTTTACAAATACAAGATTTTTTGCCGCACCGGTATCCGTTTCTTCTGGTCGACAAGGTCATTGAGTGTGAGCCCGGCGTTCGCGTACTTGGCGTCAAAAACGTCACTTATAATGAACCGTTTTTTCAGGGCCATTTCCCGCAAAAACCGATCATGCCGGGCGTACTGATTCTTGAGGCTCTAGCCCAGGTAACCGGATTGCTGGCCTCTGAAACGGCTGGCGATGAATTGGCGGGCATGATTTATTATTTGGTTGGCATTGATAAGGTCAAATTCAAAAGACCGGTTGTGCCGGGCGATCAATTAATGTTGGAAGCCAAATTTCTGAAGAGCAAACGCAATATCTGGGCTTTTGACTGCCGCGCCGAAGTCGATGGCGAATTTATCGCCAGCGCCGAAATTCGCTGCGCGGCCGTGGTAGATTGATTTGATCGATCCCAAAGCCATTATTGATAATAAGGCCGAACTGGATGATAACGTTTCGGTTGGACCCTTTTCGGTTATCGGTCCCGATGTCAAAATCGGCGCTGGAACGGTTATTGGCCCTCATGTGATTATCAAAGGCCCGACTCGTATCGGCAAAGACAATCGTATCTATCAGTTTTCTTCGATCGGTGAAGACCCGCAAGACAGAAAATACGCAGCTGAAGTGACCCGCTTGGAAATTGGCGACCGCAACACGATTCGCGAATTCGTGACGATGCACCGGGGTACTAAGCAGGATCGGGGTGTTACGCAGATTGGCCATGACAATCTGTTCATGGCCTACACCCATGTGGCCCATGATTGTCTGATCGGCAACCAGGTGATCATGGCGAATGGCGCGTCATTAGCAGGCCACGTGCGATTGAACAGTCACGCCATCTTAGGCGGCTTTACCCTGGTGCATCAGTTTACTCAGATTGGCCAATATAGCTTTTCGGCGATGGGCAGCGCGATTACCCAAGACATTCCGCCTTTTGTGATGGTGGGCGGACGGCCAACCCGGCCGCATGGCATCAATTCGGTGGGCATGGAGCGTAACGGCATTGCGGCCGAAGACATTCGGCTGATCAGAAAAGCCTACAAAATGATCTACAAGATGAATTTGCGCATGGAAGAAGCGATCGAACGAATGGAAGATCTGGCCGGCGACAGCAAGGAATTGTCCGAAATGGTCAGTTTCCTGCGTAATGTTACCCGCGGTATTTTGAGGTAAGTTCCTGTTCTTTCTGGTCGCCGGCGTTGACGAGGCAGGGCGCGGCCCCTTGGCCGGGCCGGTTGTTGCGGCTGCGGTCATACTCAATCCAGAACGGCCAATTGCAGGCCTGGCCGACTCCAAAACGCTCAGCGAAACTAAACGCAATCAGCTGTTCAAAACCATTGCCGAAAACGCCCTAAGCTGGTCAATTACCGAAGCCAGCGTTGCCGAAATTGATAAGCTGAATATTCTGCAAGCTACGCTGTTGGCGATGCGCCGTGCTGTCGAAAGCTTAGCCATAGCGCCCGATCAAATAAAAGTGGATGGCCTTTATTTGCCTCATTGTGCCATCCCTGGCGAAGCCATCATCAAGGGCGACAGCAAAATTCAGGCGATCAGCGCCGCGTCAATTCTTGCCAAAGTGCACCGTGATTACTTGATGGCCGGTTATCAACAAACCTACCCGCAGTTTTCCTTTCATGTCCATAAAGGCTATGGCACCAGGCAACACCTGGCCGAAATCGAGCAATTCGGCATTCTGGATTTGCATAGAAAGACTTTCAATCCGGTGAAAAAAATCTTGGCAGCCGATGAACGAAAACATAAGGCTAATCTTATTCGTTAGTTTTATCCTTGGGATCGGTAAATAGCAGGAAGTTCATAGCAGCGACTGAATTTCAGGATAGTCCTGAAGCAATTGCGAACGAAAAGCCTCTATGTTGTTTTCCTGGGTTCGCGCTGTTCGAGTCAAGGGTAAGCGAAGGTCGTGGATAATGCGCATCGGCGCGGCTGATAAAAACACAATGCGGTCAGCCAGAGTGATGGCTTCTCGCAGGTCGTGAGTGACAAATAATACGGTATGAGGGCGCTGCTGCCACAAATCCAGAACTAATTCTCTTGCTTGCCGTGCGGTTGCACCATCCAAAGAAACGAAAGGTTCATCCATCAGCAATAAGTCAGGATTAATGACAAACGCGCGAATGATCGCGACTCTTCGGCTCATGCCCAAAGACAAACGCTCTGGGTAACTATGCTGCTCTTGGGTTAATTGCATGCTTGCAAGCAAGGCGTCAACCATTTCAGGCGAGCTTTCTTTTTCACTCAACACCAGCTCAATATTTTGCCGGACGGTTCGCCAGGGCAACAGGCGCGGATTTTGGAAGACATAGCCGATTATAGCGCCAGCGCGTTGATGGCCAATCGAAATTTCACCATCAAAGTGCCGATCAAGCCCGGCGATAATGTTAAGCAGCGTGGTTTTGCCGCAGCCGGATGGACCGAAGAGGCAAACAAACTCGCCGGAAGGGATGGATAAATTAAAATCAGCAATAGTGGAGCGCTCCGGATGGGCGTTTGCAGGCGGATAGGATTTGCGCGCGATGGCGATAGAAATGTCAGCCATTAACGCCGCCAGTGGAGGGATTTCTTGTCCAGCGGTTTTAACAGTATCAGCTCGATTAACTGAATGACCGCGACAAAGGCAAGGGTGTAGGCCAAAAGGCTTGCGACATCAAAAAGTTGAAAGAATAGGTGCAGTTGATAGCCCATGCCATTGCTGCGGCCAAGTAATTCGACCAGCAGTACTATTTTCCAAATCAGCGCCAGTCCAGTGCGTGTCGCGCCTATTAAATAAGGCAATAATTGCGGCCAGATGATGTGAACGAAGGTTCTGTATTGGCTGAGGCGATAACAGCGCGCCATGTCCAGCAGGTCTTGATCAAGGCGGCGTGCGCCTTCTCGAATGGTTACGATCACGTTGGGCAGCTTGTTGGCGACAACGGCAAAAATAGCGGCGACCTCAGTTAAGCCAAACCAGACATAACAAAGAATGATGGTAACCAGAGCAGGGACATTGAGCGAGATCATCAGCCAATTATCAAAGAAAGCATCGAGCTTTGGTCGACGGCCCAGAACAATACCAGCCCAGCAGCCTAACAACATGGCGATGGAGAAACTTGCGGCTAACCTAAGCAAGGTCGCTGTTAAATGAAAAGGCAAGCGCCCGGTTTGACATTCTTGCGTAAAAGCTTGAGCGACCAGCTCTAGGCGCGGAAACCGGTGGTCGTTCAGATAGAGCGCCAGGCTTTGCCAGATCACAAAAAATGCCAGTAAAGACAGGATTGACAGTAAGTTTCTCAAAAGAGGCAAAGCTTGGTTATTGGGTTAGCCAGAAAGTGCCCGGGCTTAAAGTTTCCGATGGGCCAGTCAATTGTTGCTTGCTTACTTGGCTGAGCAGTCGGTAGATATGGTGAGCCGCTTGTATTTGCGATTCGCCCGATTGGCTTACGGCGCCTTCGCAATAACGCTGGCGCAGTTTCTTTTGGCTAGCTGGGTTATCGGCTGGCAACAAAGGCGCAAGTTTAAGCCAAGCGGACTCCGATTGGCAAAGCTGGGTTTTAGCTTGTTTACTGGCCTTAAAGAAACTCAGCAGCGCGGATTTATGCTGATCGCCCCAGCTTTGTTTAAAGACATAGCCTAAATTAGCGAGGTGTTCCTGAATACCTAAACCTTTAAGAATGTCTCTGCCATCCATGAGCTGACGATAATTTCCAGATGATTCCAGTTGGGCGGCAAAATGCCAATAAGTTAGCGCGGCATCGATGCGTTTTTGTGTTAATTGCTCGCTGATTAAGGGGGGAGCGGCAAAAACTTTTTCGTTTGCTGCGTTTAAGTCGATCTGTTGTTTGTGTCCAAGGGCTTGCAACAGCAACCAATTTTTATCAAGCTCGCCGCCCGCGATGCCGATTTTTTTGCCTTTCAAATCGGCGAGCGAATGAATAGAGCTATCGTTAGCAACTACCAGTGCGCCTGAGGTGTTGGAATAGGGATAAAAAGTAAAATCGGCACCACTGGCGCGAAGGCGTGAAACCCAGAGCCAATCAGTAATAATGATATCAACTGAACCGGATTGCAAGGCGATTTTGCCGGCTTCAGCATTAGCGATCGGATGCGGCTCAAGCGTAAAATCAGCTTGAAGCGAAGGGTCAATATCCTGCAATGCGGTTAATTCCCAAGCGGCCGTGCCGTTGGCCTGAACGCCGATGCGAATGAGCGTTTTTGCTTCGGCCAGGCAAAAATCGGTGAGAAGCAGGCAGATGCCGAGTGAAAAAAGAGTTAGTTTCATGGTTTTGTTGGGCGCGAATAGAAAGCGCCATTTTACTATGGCGCGATGGCTTTGAGCCAGCACCCGGAAACGGCGCTACTTCGGAAGAGGTCTGATGATTAAGCGCCCAGTAGATCGAAGATGATTTGTTGATGGTCGAGAAAATTGCCGATCTTCTTTTGCAGATCCGCGAAAGCAAAATTGGCGCTCGAATAATTCTTTTTAGCCAAGCAGTTTTCCAGTAATTGAGCTGCTTGCCTTAGCTCGTCTAAATCACAAAAGCTGACTGAGCCATGCAGCTTATGGGCAGTGTCCTGCGCCAACCTGTAGCGCTGCAGCTTTAATGCGCTGGCGATGATGCTAATCTGTTCGGGCAGCTCCTCAAACAGCTTATTAAAAATCGTTGAGGTTAACTGCTGGTTATGTTTGGTTTTGCTTTGGATGATTTCAATGTAACGCAATGCGCTGGAGTGGCTCGCTGTCATTGTTCCATGTATAAGTGGCGTTGGCTGAAAAAAGCTTTGTCTGGCGTATCGGCGCGTCAAACTATTGGCGCTAAGAGTAATAAATGTCAATAGTTCAAGGCATCCATTATATAGGCTGAGCAATTATTAAACATTACATGGCTATTAACTTACTGCAGCTCATCTCGAAAATCACCTGTGGTTTATTAATAGGCCTTAATCATTATTTCTATCTCTTTATTTTATAAAGCTCTTTTGATGAGAAAAACGTTTTTTCAGAGAATCTTCTATACTAACCATTAACGCTCTCGGTATGCTGGACATCATTAGCGGCTGAGTTTTGAGGCTAGCCTGGTGGCGACAATATTTTAGCTTTTGTCTGAGAGCGAATGCGAGTTGAGATTCCTAGTTATATGTTTTTATTAATAATCTAATATTTGGTCTTTAATTTGCTTTTAAGCGTTGGGTAATTATTTAGGATGAATCAAGATGGCTGAACATAAAAAAGAAGGCGGGGAAGAAAAAAAATCTTCTAAAAAACTGATCATTATCATGGTCGCGGCCGTTGTATTGTTGGCCGGTGGCGGTGGGGCGGGCTATTTCTTTTTTATGCGCGGACATGACGCCGAAAACGTCGAGGGAGATAAAGAGTCGGAACATAAAGAAGAAGGTAAAAAAGAGCATGATGAAGGAGAAAAATCTGAGGATGAAGAACATGCCGATGCCGAGAAATTGTATTTTGACTTAGGTAAGCCCTTGGTGGTTGATTTTTCCAAAGCGGCTGCGGTGCGCTTTGTGTCAATTTCGCTGTCTTTTTTGGTTGAAGGTGCGGAAACGGTCGATGCATTGAAAAAGAATGAACCGATGATCAGAAACAATTTGTTGATGTTGATTAATGCCCAAGGCGTAGAAAGTTTAAAAACCCGGGAAGGCAAGGAAAAACTGCGCGCGGCGATTTTGACTGACGTAGCAGGCGTGTTAGAAAAAATGGCCGGAAAAGGCCGGGTTACAGAGGTTTTTTTCACCGCTTTTGTCATGCAATAAATTATGAGTGATTTACTTTCGCAAGCAGAAATTGATGCGCTATTAAATGGTGTTGATGACGGAGATCTGGACACCGAAATCGGCATTGATAGTGATGAATTTCAAGATTCGAGCAATATCCGCGTCTATGACTTCAGTAGTCAGGAAAGAATTGTTCGTGGCCGGATGCCGACTTTGGAAATGGTGAATGAGCGCTTTTCCAGATTGTTTCGCATTTCATTGTTTAATTTTTTGCGCCGCTCGGCTGAAATTTTCATCTCCGGCATTCAAGTGCAAAAGTTTTCCGAGTATATCCAGGGTTTGCTAGTACCCACCAATTTAAGCATTGTCAAGTTCAATCCTTTGCGTGGCCGCGCCTTGATTGTTATGGAGCCGCGCTTGGTATTCACCGTGGTCGACAATTTTTTTGGCGGCAATGGCCAGTTTTATAACCAAGCGGAAGGCAAGGAATTTACGCCGACAGAAATGCGCATCATCAGCTTAATTATTGAGATGATCTTTAGGGACTTAAAAGAGGCTTGGCGGCCGGTGATGGAGCTTAATTTCGAGTATGTCAGTTCCGAGGTTAATCCACGCTTTGCCAATATCGTTGATCCGGGCGAAATCGTTGTTATTTCGACGATTCATGTCGAGCTGGAAGGCGGTGGCGGCGATATCAATATTACGATGCCCTATGCTATGGTTGAGCCGATCCGCGATTTATTGGACGCAATTTCTGGCGATACCGGTGATGTCGACGGGAGCTGGCAATCGGCGTTGCGCAATGAAATCATGCGGGCGGAGCTGAATCTGAATAGCTTGTTAGTGGAAAAAACGATGAGTTTAAGGGATGTCATGAAGCTTAAAAAAGGCGATGTAATCCCGATTGAAATGCCTGAAGCGGTAAAATTAAAAGCCGAGGGCATACCGGTGTTTAATGCAAAAGTGGGCGTTTCAGACGGTAATTACGCCTTGCAGATTGTCGATAAGGTTGCGTTGAACTGACCGGACAGGTTGCTGGGCTTAACAATAAATTTGATGGAAAAACCATGAGTGAAGATTCAAAAGAACTGGATATAGATGATTTTGAAGCGGCGGCTTTTCAGGAATTTGAGGAGCAAATCGAAGTTAAAAAATCCTCTACGGCATCCGATGAAATCAATATGGATGTCATTCTCGATGTTCCGGTGACGGTTTCCATGGAGATTGGCAGGACTCAAATCAATATCCGAAACTTACTGCAACTCAACCAGGGTTCTGTAGTTGAATTGGACCGCTTCGCCGGTGAGCCGCTTGATGTGCTGGTCAACGGCACCTTGATTGCGCACGGCGAAGTGGTAGTGGTTAATGATAAGTTCGGCATTCGCTTGACCGATGTGATTAGCCCGTCTGAACGCGTGAAAAGATTGGCATGAAAATGAAGCCGTCTGCCGTTTATGGGTTGACGTTGTTCTATCTGCCGGCGGGTTATGCTGAAACTGCAACGGAAGCGGCGAAATCGGTCCCCAAAACACCCGCGACAGCAACCTTGCTTCAGTGGAGTTTGGGCTTATTGCTGGTGTTGTGCGCTTTTTTTCTGATGGTCTGGATCGTTCGCAAGTTTAATGGCTTTTCAGTGAATACGGCTGAACAAATGCGGATAGTGGGCGGACTGTCACTCGGTATGCGGGAGAGGATCATTCTGTTGCAAGTCGGAAAAAAGCAGCTTGTTTTAGGGATAACGCCAGGCCGTATAGAAAAATTGCATGTTTTAGAGGAGGAAGACTGCTTGCTCAAGCCGCAAACCGGCGCTATTGATGGCGGATTTGGCCAGCAATTGATGCAGGCAATCAAGGGGAAGCAGGATGGCTAACAAGATATTCCTGAAAGTGGTTTTTGTAGGGTTGTTGTTTTTCGCTTTTCAAGCGCCGTTATTCGCCGCGCCGGGGATTGATGCGCTGACGATCAGCAGCAACCAGCAGGGCGGTCAAACCTATAGCGTAACCATTCAGATTCTGGCGTTAATGACCCTGCTGACGGTTTTGCCCGCTTTATTGCTGACGATGACCTCGTTTACCCGGATCATCATCGTGCTGAGTTTGCTTAGACAGGCTTTAGGTTCCGGGCAGGCGCCAAGTAATCAGGTACTTTTGGGCCTGTCCTTATTCCTGACTATTTTCATCATGATGCCGGTATTGGAGAAGGTGAATAGTGAAGCGGTTCAGCCTTATCTGGAAGAAAAAATCGACGTGCCAACAGCATTGGCAAAGGCGTCCGAGCCGTTTCGCCAGTTTATGCTGAAACAAACCCGTGAGTCCGATCTTGAATTGTTTATCCGGATTTCCGGTAAGAACGAGTTACAGTCGCCAGATGAAGTGCCGTTTTCTTTATTGCTGCCGGCTTATGTGACCAGCGAGCTGAAAACCGCGTTTCAAATTGGGTTTTTGATTTTTTTACCGTTTTTGATTATCGACCTCGTGGTTGCGAGTGTGCTGATGTCGATGGGTATGATGATGCTGTCGCCAATGATTGTATCCTTGCCCTTTAAAATCATGCTGTTTGTTTTGGCTGACGGCTGGTCGCTGATTATGGAAATGCTGGCGGCCAGTTTTTATCTGAGCTGAGCAGATTAGAGCATTCATCGGCAAGCCCGTTTTAATTAACCGGGGTTTATTAATAAGGCTCAGTATCGACGCAGGCTGATTATGGTTCCAGAGACGATTTACACAGTAACCCAAGACGCCATGATAGTCGCGGTTAAGCTGACAGCGCCGATTTTACTGTCGTCTTTGGCTGTTGGTCTGGTTATCGCGATGTTTCAGGCCGCCACTCAAATCAATGAAACCACGCTTACCTTTGTGCCGAAATTAATCGTGATCGGGTTGATTTTATTGCTGGCGGGGCCTTGGATGCTGCAGGTGTTTTTGGATTATTTTCAGGACTTGATTCGAGACATTCCGCAATTGATAGGTTAGTTCATTGCAGTTTACTGAAACGCAAATTCTAGCTCTGACGGCTTCGTTTATTTGGCCTTTAATGCGTATAAGCGCGATGTTTGTCGCGGTGCCGGTGTTTAGTGTGCAAGCGGTGCCGGCGCGTGTCAGATTGATTCTTTCATTGGCGCTGACTTTGGTCGTCACGCCCCTACTGCCTGCGATCCCGGCGATTGAAATGTTCAGCCATGAGGGCTTATGGGTAGCGATTCAGCAAATAGCCATTGGCTTGTTCAGCGGCTTTATCTTGCAGTTGGTTTTTGCCGCGGTTGTGTTTGCCGGACAAGGCATTGCCTTAAGCATGGGTTTGGGTTTTGCTTCGATGGTTGATCCGGAGAACGGTCAGCAGGTGCCGGTGGTTGCGCAATTTTATGTCATCAGCACGATGCTGATTTTTTTGAGCTTGGATGGTCATTTGGTTTTGATCAAGATGTTATTGGATAGCTTTAATTCCTTGCCTATTGGTTATGCAGGCTTTACCAGGAGCGACATCTGGACGGTGCTGGCCTTTAGCACACGGATTTTTGCTGGCGGCTTATTGCTGTCATTACCGGTGATGATCAGCTTGTTGTTGGTCAACGTTAGTTTTGGCGTTGCTTCCAGAGCGGCGCCGCAACTCAACATTTTTTCTGTCGGTTTTCCCGTTACGTTGATGCTCGGCATGCTGCTGATATGGCAGACCTTGCCAGATTCGCTCGATCAGATTAACGGCCTACTCAGTGAGGCCTATGATTTGATCGGCAAATTATTAAGGCTATAAATAAGTTTATGGCGGAAGAATCAGGTCAAGAAAAAACCGAAGAACCGTCTAGCAAGCGTCTGGAGGATGCGCGTAAAAAAGGTCAAGTGGTCCGCTCGCGCGAACTTAACACCTTTGTTTTGCTGATCTTGAGCGCGTTTATCGTGCAAAAGCTGGGAGCGCAGATGGGGCAGGACCTGCTGGAGATGATGCGCAGCCAATTTCATCTGAGTCGGGAGGCTATTTTTGACCCTCACACCCCGCTTATTCACTTCAAACGCTTGATGTTCGATGGCGCGCTGTTAATCGCACCTTTGCTGCTGGCGCTGCTGATTGCCGCGATTATTGCGCCGCTGGCGTTGGGCGGCTGGGTGTTTAGCTGGCAGAGCATTGCGCCTAACTTGGAAAAACTCGATCCGGTCAAGGGTTTGGCTCGCTTGTTTGCGGTGCGTGGATTAGTCGAGTTGTTCAAGGCTTTACTGAAATTTTTGCTGATTTTTGTCGTGGCGTTGGGTTTGTTTAAGCATTTTAGCCACGAGCTGATGAAACTGAGCGCCGAGCCCTTGGAGCAAGCGGCTTTGCATGGTTTCGATTTGGTTGGCCTGTGTTTTTTGCTGCTGAGCGCGTCTTTAGTCGTGGTGGCGGCGGTCGATGTGCCCTATCAGCTTTGGGAGCATAATAAAAAATTGAAAATGACCCTACAGGAAATCAAGGACGAAATGAAGGAGTCCGAAGGCAGTCCGGAAGTAAAAGGGCGCTTGCGCCGGATGCAAATGGAAATGGCTAAAAATCGAATGATGACTGAAGTGCCGAAAGCCGATGTGATCGTAACCAATCCGAGTCATTATGCCGTGGCCTTGAAATATGAGCCTAATTCCGCCAGCGCGCCGAAGCTGGTTGCCAAAGGCGTTGATTTAATGGCCGCGCAAATCCGCAGCATCGCGATCGGCGCCAAGGTGCCGCTGTTAGCCTCGCCGCCTTTGGCTAGAGCCTTGTATTACTCTACCGATTTGAATAAAGAAATTCCGCAAGGCCTTTATCTGGCTGTTGCCCAGGTGCTTGCCTATGTTTATCAATTGAAGGCGGCGCGGCAAAATCACTGGGCCGAGCCTATGCCGCCGAGAGAAATTAAAGTTCCCGAAGAGTTTAAGCAGGGTAGATAGTTATGAATTTAACAAAAATCATGTCGGCGCTTAAGTTATTAGGTAAAGCCGAATTAGGCGCGCCGTTGATCATTATGATGATTCTGGCAATGATTATGCTGCCGTTGCCGGCGTTTATTCTCGATTTGCTCTTTACCTTTAATATTGCCTTTTCGCTGATTATTTTGCTGGTGGTTATTTATACCTTGAAACCACTGGAGTTTGCAGCCTTTCCCACGGTCATTTTGCTGGCGACTTTGCTGCGTTTGGCGTTGAATGTGGCGTCAACCCGGATTGTTTTGCTTGAAGGGCATCATGGCGGTGACGCCGCCGGTAAAGTTATTGAAGCTTTTGGTGAATTTGTCATTGGCGGTAATTTTGCCGTGGGCTTGGTTGTATTTATCATCTTGGTCGTGATCAATTTTGTTGTTGTCACCAAAGGCGCGGGCCGGGTTGCCGAAGTTGGCGCACGTTTTACTTTGGATGCGATGCCGGGCAAGCAAATGGCGATTGATGCCGACTTGAATGCCGGTTTGATTACTCAGGATGAAGCGCGGGCGAGACGGGCGGAAGTGGCGACCGAAGCGGATTTTTACGGATCTATGGATGGCGCCAGTAAATTTGTCCGCGGTGATGCAATTGCCGGCATCATCATTTTATTTGTCAATATCATTGGCGGTTTGACTATCGGGATAGGCCAGCATGGCTTAAGTTTCGCTGATGCCGGGAAAATATACGTATTGTTGACAATAGGCGATGGTTTGGTAGCGCAAATACCATCTTTGTTATTGTCAGCTGCCTCGGCCTTGGTGGTGACCAAAGTTGGCACCACCAGTCAAAATATCGGGCAGCAGGTCAGCGCGCAGCTGTTTGAAAACCCGAAGGCTTTATTAATAACCGCAGGTGTTATTGGTCTGCTGGGTGTGATTCCAGGCATGCCCAATTTGGTATTTATCCTGCTTGCCTCGGTTTTGGCAGGGTCGGCGTATTGGATTGACCGGCGTCATAAAACCGCCGAATTGGTCGAGATTGATTATCCTTTGATGGCTCAGCCAGCGTTGGTGCCGGAAATTAAAGAGCTGGGCTGGGACGATGTAATGCCGGTGGATGTGATCGGCCTGGAAGTAGGTTACCGCTTAATTCCTTTAGTGGACAAAAACCAAGGCGGACAATTGATGACTCGCATCAAGGGAGTCAGAAAAAAACTATCTCAGGACTTGGGTTTTCTAATTCCGACCGTGCATATCCGGGATAATCTGGATTTGAGCCCGACTACTTATCGGATATCGCTGATGGGCGTTACGGTGGGCGAAGCTGAAGTCGTGCCGGAAATGGAAATGGCCATCAATCCTGGCCGGGTTTTTGGCACATTGCCGGGAAAAACTTGTCAAGACCCCGCGTTTGGCCTGGATGCAGTCTGGATTGAAGCGAATCAAAAAGAGCATGCGCAGACCTTGGGCTATACCGTGGTTGACCCCGGCACCGTGGTGGCCACGCATTTGAGCCATTTGCTGCAATCCCACGCGCATGAGCTGTTCGGCTATGAAGAAGCGCAGAAGATTTTGGAAAACTTAGCCAAGACCGCGCCCAAATTAGTCGAAGACTTGGTGCCAAAAACCTTGCCTTTAGGTGTTGTGGTAAAAGTGTTGCAAAACTTGCTGCAAGAGCATGTGCCGATTCGGGATATTCGCACGATCGCCGAAACTTTGGCGGAGTATGGCGCTAAAAGTCAAGATCCCGACATCTTGACTTCCGCGGCCAGAGCTGCGTTGGGTCGGTTAATTATTCATGAAATCAGTGGGATACAGAATGAAATGCCGGTTATTACACTGGATCATGAGTTGGAACAGTTGTTGCATAGATCATTGCAGACAGCTGGCGAAAGCGGTGTCGGGATAGAGCCTGGATTAGCGGAGCAAATGCATAAATCCTTGCAAGACAGCACGCAAAAAATGGAGGTAGAAGGACAAACACCGGTATTATTGGTGTCATCCTATGTGCGGCCTTGGTTATCTCGATTCGTGCGCCATTCCATTCAACGTTTGCATGTTTTGTCTTACAACGAAATTCCAGCCGATCGTCAGATCAAAGTGGTTTCAACTGTGGGCAGACGTGCTTGATTACTGAGGCGGTGCTATGAAAATAAAACGGTTTTTTGCTGCGGATATACGCCAGGCCATGCGTATGGTCAAAGAAGAACTGGGTGCGGATGCGGTCATTATGTCAAACCGCTCGGTCGAAAACGGCGTGGAAATTATTGCCGCGCGGGATTTTGATGAGCAGTTGATTCACAACAAATTGCAAAAACAAGCCGAAGAACCGGCAGTGGCGCAAGCACCAGTAAGCAAACAGATCGAACTGCCTAATTTTGAAGCGGAAAAAAAGCCTCTACATATCATCAGCAGTCCGAGAAAACCAGCAGCGGAGGGTTTTTTGCCCGAACGTCCGGCCAGCAAAAAAGTCGACCAGTATGTGGGTTATGCTGAAAAAATTCAATTGCGCGGCAACGCCGCTGCGTTGGCTGAAAAAGTCAATAAATTACAGCAGTCTGAAGCAAAGACCGGTCTGCATTCGGGGCATGTCGGCCGAGTGTCTGAAAACCAGGAAAATCTGTCAGACAGACTGTTAGCCGAGATGAGCAATGAGCTCAAATCCCTGCGGGTGGCCTTGGATACCCGCTTATCGGAAATACATCGGCCGTCTCAAAGTCAGCCAAACACGGTTAGAAATGAGCTGATTCGGCGCCTGGAAGATATGGGTATTTCTAAAAAATTGGCCGCAAAGATTGTCAATCGTTTTACCAGTTATGCCGATCCTGAATTGGTGTTCGCCAAAGCTCAGGAGATGTTGGCCAAAGTGTTGCCTATAGCCGAAGACAATCTTTTGGAAACGGGCGGAATTATTGCTTTGGTGGGGCCAACCGGCGTGGGTAAAACGACGACAATCGCAAAATTGGCGGCTAAATTCATCTTAAAGCATGGCGCAAAACAGGTGGCTTTGATTACGACCGATAATTATCGTATTGGCGCTCACGATCAATTGAACACTTATGGCCGCATTCTTGATGTGCCGGTGCGGGTGGCTTCCAGCGCTGAAGAGCTGCGTTATCTAATCAATGGTTTTTCCGATAAGCGCCTGGTTTTGATCGATACTGCAGGCATGGGGCAACGCGACATGAAACTGGCCGAGCAAATTAATACTTTGCAGTTGGGCGGCTTATTTATTAAATCTTATTTGGTTATGTCGGTCGCTACCGAATACCGGGCGATGAATGAAATTATTAGCGCTTTCCAAGTTTTTGAGCCACACGCGAGCATATTGACTAAACTTGACGAAGCAGTCACGATTGGTTCGGCGCTATCGTCGATTATCGAACAAAATCTGCCCTTGGCTTTTGTAACCAATGGTCAGCAAGTACCCGAAGACATGCTGATTCCCTGTCCGCAATCGTTGATTCAGCAATGCGTGGCTGAGTTGTCTAGCGAGAGCGCTTATTCTGATGAAATGAGTCCCCATAATTGGATAAACCAGGCCTATGCCTATGCTACCTGATCAAGCCGCCGGAATACGAAATATGAATAAAATAAAGCCTGTCCGAGTCTTAGCTGTTACCAGTGGCAAAGGCGGGGTAGGCAAAACCAATTTATCGGTCAATTTAGGCATCGCCTTGTCGCAAATGGGGCAGCGTGTCGCTTTATTGGACGCCGATATGGGTTTAGCTAATGTTGATATTTTATTGGGTATGTATCCCAAGTTTAATTTGTCACATGTTTTGTCAGGCGAAAAAACGCTGAATGAGATTATTCTGACCGGTCCTGCTGACTTAAAGGTAATTCCGGGCGCCTCTGGAATTCAGAAAATGTCAGAATTGTCTAGCCAAGAGCAAGCTGGCGTCATTCATGCCTTTAGCGAAATCGATCAGGATTTGGATATTTTAATTGTCGATACGGCCGCCGGCATTTCCGCCAGTGTGGTCAATTTTGCCAGAGCCTGCCAGGAAGTTTTGATTGTGGTGTGTGATGAGCCCACCTCATTAACCGATGCTTATGCCTTTATCAAATTATTGAACAGAGATTATGGCTTATCACATTTTCATGTCATCACCAACATGGTGCAGACGCCTCAGCAAGGTCAAGGCTTGTTTCAAAAGCTCACCAAAGTGACGGATCACTATCTGGACGTAAGCCTGCAATTTGCTGGTTCTGTGCCCTATGATGAATATCTGCGCAAAGCCGTGCAAAAGCAAGCGCCGGTAGTTGTCGGTTTTCCAAAGAGTAAGGCGTCATTGGCAATTAAAGCGATTGCCGGAAAAATTAATGCTTGGCCAATCAAGTCGCAGGCCGGTGGTTATCTTGAGTTTTTTATCGAAAGAATGATTCAGTATAGTTCGGAGGAGAATGCTGCATGAGTGGCGTGGCCATGTATTCCTCGGTTCAAGCGGGGGGTACGGATCAGCTAATCATTCAGCATGCGCCATTAGTTCGGCGCATTGCTTTTCATTTAGCGAACAGATTGCCGGATTCGGTACAAGTTGATGATTTGATTCAAGCTGGAATGCTGGGTTTGCTGGAAGCGGTGAAGCATTTCGATGCCACACAAGGCGCTAGTTTTGAAACTTTTGCCGGCATTCGCATTCGCGGCGCAATGTTGGATGAGGTCAGGCGGTCGGATTGGACGCCGCGTTCGGTGCATAAAAAATCAAGAATGGTGTCCGACGCGATTCGGATGATTGAAAATAAAACCAGCGCTGCGGCGCGCGACGCAGATGTTGCTGGCTATCTTGGCATCAGTCTAGATGAATATAACCAAATTTTGCAAGACTCAACGGGTTGCCGGATTTTCAGTACCGAAGAACTGGCGGAAGCCGGCGAAACTTATTTTGAAGAAGCTCATGCGGATGACGAGGAGCCAGAGCAGGGCTTGAGTCGGGAAGATTTTCAGCAAGCCTTGGCAAAAGCCATTATGAGCTTGCCGGAACGAGAGCGGCTGGTGATTTCACTTTATTATGATGACGAGCTGAATTTACGTGAAATTGGCGAAGTGCTTGATATCAGCGAGTCGAGGGTCAGCCAGATCAGCGCGCAGGCAATACTGAGGCTGCGCGCTAGATTAGCTAATTGGTTGGATGATTGAGACATGAGGCCACAGGAGAGGCGAGCCTTTTCTTGGATGATGGAATGGATATTTTAAGCGTAATCGGTATTTTACTGGGTGTTGGCGCACTAATCGCCGGAAACATGCTTGATGGAGGACATATTGATTCCTTGCTCAATGTGTCGGCGCTGATCATTGTTTTTGGCGGAACAGTTGGCGCAACGCTGTTACATTTTCCGATGCTGGTGTTTGTCAGAAGCTTGAAGATGTCCAAATGGATCTTTTTGCCCCAAAAAATTAATCCGAAAGGCACGATTAATAAAATAGTCAATTGGAGTGTTTTGGCGCGGAAAGAGGGTTTGCTCGGCCTTGAACTGGAATTGGACAGAGAAAAAGATCCTTTTATTCGCAAAGGCTTGCAGCTTTTGGTCGATGGTAATGAACCTGATGTGATCCGCGATATTCTGGAAGTCGAATTGACGGCGAAGGAGAATTTGGATTATCAGGCCGCGCGTCTTTACGAAGCGATGGGCGGTTACGCGCCTACGATTGGCATTCTTGGCGCTGTTATGGGCTTGATTCATGTCATGCAAAATTTGGCTGATCCGGCAAAGTTGGGCGAAGGCATTGCGACGGCTTTTGTTGCGACTATTTACGGTGTAGGCTCCGCCAACTTATTGTTTTTACCGATTGCCAATAAACTGAAAGCGCAGATTTTTACCGTCACTCAGCTTAAAGAAATGATCGCCGTGGGCATTACCTGTATTGCTGAGGGCGAAAATCCCAGAAATATCGAAATGAAGCTCGACGGCTTTTTGCAAAAAAAATAGCTGGGTAATCTAGGGTGCGACGCCGGCGTAGAATTCTTGATGACACCAATAACCACGAGCGATGGATGGTGTCCTATGCGGATTTTATTACTTTGCTGTTTGCGTTTTTTGTGGTTATGTATTCGATGTCTTCGGTTAACGAAGGCAAATACAAACGATTAACCGATTCTTTAGGCGATGCTTTTTCCAAAGAAGGCAGGCAACAAGCCAAGGAACAATTCGATAAACTGGGCGAATCTGATGTCGAAACGGTGCAAAAGTTGATGGTCGATTCGATTCCTATCGGTGCGCCACCAACGGTTATTCAGCCTATTCCATTGGAAAATCCGGTTGAAATCGAAAAAAGACGCGAGTTAAGCGAGGAAATTTTGCGAGAAAGGCAGCAATTAACCGAAGTTTCCGAACAATTTGAAGATCAATTACAGCCTTTTGTCGAAGAAAAGCTGGTTGCAGTCAAAAAAAATGACTATTGGATCGAGCTTGAAATGAATAGCGAGTTATTGTTTTTAAGCGGTGAATCGGCTTTATCTAAGCGAGCGATTCCTGTACTGAAAAAGGTGGCTGAAGTTATTCGAAATTTGCCTAATGCGATCAATGTTGAAGGGCATACCGACGACAAGCCAATCGATACGATAAAATTCCGCTCCAATTGGGATTTGTCATCGGCGAGAGCAACCAGCGTCGTTCATGAGTTTGTAAAAACCGGCATCGCGCCGGCGCGCTTGTCGGCGATTGGCTACGGCGAGTTTCATCCGATTGGTGATAATAAGACCGAGCCAGGCCGGTTTAAAAATAGGCGCGTAGTTTTGGTGTTAATGTCCCAGGCCTTTTCGCGTTACGGCGCTAATGATGAGGAACGGGCAAAATTATTAAACTTGGTGCCAACGGCAAGCACGGGTCGGATAAGAAACGCTATGTAACGCGTGCAGTTGTTGTTAATGCCAACATTAGAGGTTTCCATTAAGATTCTGGTACTTGGCATCAATCGGAGGTGCTTATGCTTGAAATACACCCTTTGGCGCCGTCTTATCCGGTGACTAAAACGGTTAAAATTAATAAAGACGACAATTCGGCAAAAAAACGCTTCCAGGAAAACAAGCCGATAGATGAAGAGTTGGAGCCGCTTTTAAACTCGGATCAAGATAACTCGTCGCAGCAGCATATTGATGAAAGAGTTTGATTTTTTGCCAGCTCTCATCAATAACAAATTTGTTGCGATAATAACAGATCGTCAATTCAGCCCCGCAGAGCCATGACCACGCCCTTACTGATAGCCCTTGTCAGCGCCACGTTAATTAACTTGTTTAGTTTGCTTTGGTTGGCGCGAGTGTATTGGAAGCTTAAACGCGAATGTCGGGTGGTGAATAATTTGCTTCAAACAATGACCCATGATGTGGCAGGGCTGTGTTCTGCGGCGGTCAGTGTTGATAATCGCATTGTTACGACGGCTGAACAACTTAATAGCTTATTAGAGAAAATTTCCGCGTTTCAAACCAATGAGCCGGATTTGCATCCTTACGGTATGGCGATTGAAAAAGTTCGCGCCGGGGCTTCAATCAACGATTTAATGCAGACTTCAGGTCTGAGCCATGACGAGGCGGCGTTGTTGATTCGTTTGCATGGCGCAAAATCTTGAGCTAAAAAGAAACTAAAAAAAATAAATAAGCTAGGCAGCTAATAATCGCCAGCAGTTTGAGTTTACTGATTAAAGACAGATTATACCAATACAGTGAAAGCAAGGTTTTTTCCTGAAGCCAGAGTGAGGATAGGCGGTTTTTGCAATGACGGTAATATCGGTTCGAGATTTTTAGCAAGACATAGGCTACATAAAATCCCATGCTTAACATGATATAAAAAACAATCAGTTGAGTTTTTTGCAGATCTGTGTGAAAGATCGATTCGACGAGATAATCGAGCGCATATTCGATGCCTTCGAGCAAGGTGTGCATCGAGTCCAGGAAAAAATCAAATAAAGTGTGGCTGGTATCCAGTAGAAAACCGAATATTACATCCGGTATTGTTAACAGAATGGCGACGCTTAATAAAATTAAACTATAAAGAACTATTTGATTGGCGAGAAAGTTCTTCATGATCGTTTTGTACAAGTGGCCATAATAGCGGCTGCGCAGCTTTGAAACATGGCCGAGACGCTCAGCCTGCTTGTTGAACCCAGGTTCTGGCGTTTCGGAACAAGCGCATCCAGGGGCCGTATTCGCCCCAATCATCGGGATGCCAGGAGTTCTGCAACGTTTTAAAACAGCGTTCGGGATGCGGCATCATAATCGTGAAGCGGCCGTCCGCTGTCGTCAAACCGGTAATGCCCAAAGGCGAACCGTTCGGGTTGGCCGGAAAATCTACGGTTACCGCGCCATAGTTGTCGATATACTGCAGCGCCACAATATGGGCCGCTAAAGCATTTTCTGGATCAGCGCTAAACGCCGCGCGGCCTTCGCCGTGCGCAATTGCCACCGGCATTCGAGAGCCGGCCATGCCGCTTAATAAAATTGACGGTGAGTTGATCACTTCGATCATCGCGACTCGAGCTTCAAATTGTTCTGATACATTGCGCATGAAGCGTGGCCAAAGGTCGGCGCCCGGTATCAATTGCTTAAGTCCGGCCATCATCTGGCAGCCATTGCACACGCCCAGGCCAAATGTGTCGGTGCGCTGAAAAAAGGCTGAAAATTCATCGCGCGCCCGGCTATTAAATAAAATGGATTTGGCCCAGCCGCCGCCCGCGCCTAACACATCGCCGTAGGAAAAACCGCCGCAAGCAACCAATCCGCTAAATTCGCTTAAGCGAACGCGGCCGTGAATAATGTCGCTCATATGAACATCGAAACAGTTGAATCCGGCGCGATCAAATGCAGCTGCCATTTCGACATGGCCATTGACGCCTTGTTCCCGCAGAATCGCCATTTTAGGCCGGGTTGTATGGATATACGGCAGGCAAATGTCGGCTTCGCTATCAAAGTTAAGCGCAGCGTGTAAGCCGGGGTCATTATCATCGGCAATACGCTGATATTGTTGTAAGGCGCAGTCAGGATTGTCGCGTAAGGCTTGCATGCGGTAGCTGACAGCAGACCAAATGGACTGCAAGGCCGAACGATGGGCCGCGTAAATCTGATCATCGCCCTGCTGGATGGTTAATTGCTGGGATTTAGTTACGTTGCCGATTTTGACAATGCAATCGATTAGGCCGGCATGCGTCAATATCTGGACGACTTCCTGATAATCGCGGTTACGCACTTGAATGACAGCGCCCAATTCTTCATTAAATAATACCGGCAATAGAGCATTATGAAAGTTGTCGAGATTGAGAGCGATACCGAGCCGACTGGCAAACATCATTTCGGCAAGCGTGGCCAGCAAGCCGCCATCAGAGCGGTCATGATAAGCCAGTAGATAACCGGCCTGGTTTAACGTTTGTATCGCCTCGAAGAAGGCGGATAAAAGCAAAGGGTGGTCAAGGTCAGGACACTGGTCGCCCAATTGGCTATAAACTTGGGCCAGTGCTGAACCGCCCAGCCGATTTTTGCCTGCACCTAAGTCAATCAAGATCAGCACGCTGTCGTCAATGTCACGAAGTTGGGGCGTCAACGTCTTGCTGATATCCAATACAGGCGCGAAACCGGTGATAATCAACGATAGCGGCGCGGTCATGACTTTTTCTCCGTTTTCGTCCTGCCAGACAGTTTTCATCGATAAAGAGTCTTTGCCTACCGGGATGGCGATGCCTAAAGCTGGACACAGTTCCATGCCCACCGCTCTAACCGTGTCAAACAAGGCGGCGTCTTCACCGGCGTAACCTGCCGCCGCCATCCAGTTGGCGGAAAGCTTAATTTTTTTCACCGAATCAATGCGCGCTGCAGCCAGATTAGTGATGGCTTCGCCAATGGCCATGCGGCCCGAAGCCGGCGCATCAATCAGCGCAATTGGCGTGCGTTCGCCCATGGCCATCGCTTCGCCGGTCAGGGCATAAAAGCCGGATGCGGTGACTGCAACATCGGCGACCGGCACTTGCCAGGGACCGACCATCTGATCCCGGGCCACCAAACCAGTAATCGAGCGGTCGCCAATATGAATCAAAAAGCTTTTGTCGGCGACTGCCGGAAACGCTAATACGCGCTCAATAGCGTCGGGCAAATCGATATTCGTTAAGGTTAAGGGCTGAAGTTTAGGTGGCTTATGCTCGGCTTTGCGATGCATTTTAGGCGGTTTGCCGAACAGAATCGACATTGGCAAATCAATCGGGTTTGAGTTCAGCCATTGATCAGTTAGGATTAGCTGCTCTTCGTCCGTGACTTGGCCAATCACGGCAAACAAACACTGCTCACGCTGGCAAAACGAGGTAAATAGTTCCAGCGAGTCTGGTCCTATCGCCACGACATAACGTTCCTGCGCTTCATTACACCAGATTTGCATCGGCGACAGGCCTAAATCGGCATTTTGCACCTGTCGGAGCTCGAAACGGCCGCCGCGGCCGCAGTCGTGAATGATTTCCGGCACCGCATTCGACAAACCGCCGGCGCCGATGTCGTGAATGGAAATGATCGGCGATTGTTCACCCAAAGCATTGCAATGATTGATCACTTCCTGGCATCGACGCTGCATTTCCGGGTTTTCGCGTTGTACGGAAGCGAAATCGAGTTCTTCCGAGGCGCTACCGGATGCTTGAGAAGATGCGGCGCCGCCGCCCAAGCCGATCAACATAGCCGGGCCGCCCAAAATAATGATCAAGGAGCCGGCGGGGATGGCTTGCTTGTTAATCAGCATGGGCCGGATAGCGCCCATGCCGCCCGCGATCATGATGGGCTTATGATAGCCCCTGAAGCAATTTGGCTGGCTTTCCGGAGCCGCTTGCTCGAAAGTGCGGAAATAACCCGCAAGGTTAGGTCTGCCGAATTCATTATTGAACGCGGCGCCGCCTAGCGGGCCTTCGAGCATGATATCCAAGGCCGAGGCAATGCGTTCGGGCTTGCCGTAATGACTTTCCCAAGGCTGAGAAAAGCCGGGAATCTTTAAATGCGATACCGAAAACCCGGTTAAGCCGGCCTTGCTTGCCGAGCCGCGCCCGGTTGCGCCTTCATCGCGTATTTCCCCGCCCGAACCGGTGGCGGCGCCCGGAAAGGGCGAAATAGCGGTGGGATGATTGTGCGTTTCCACTTTCATTAGCAAATGGGCGTCTTCTTCGTGATAACGGTATTCTCCGCTTATCGCATTACGCAGAAAGACTTTCGCTTTCGGGCCGGATACAATGGCGGCGTTGTCGCTATAGGAGGACAAAATGCCGTCAGGGCTGCATTGAGCCGTGTTGCGAATCATGCTAAACAAGGTTTGGGCTTGTTCGACGCCGTCGATGCTCCAGTTGGCATTGAAAATTTTATGTCGGCAGTGTTCTGAGTTAGCTTGGGCGAACATCATTAATTCGACATCGGTAGGATTTCGGCCCAATTTTTGAAAACTGTCAGTCAGATAGGCCACTTCGTCATCCGACAAAGCCAGGCCCAGATCGGCATTGGCATTGTCCAGAGCCGCACGGCCGTGTTCGATGAAGGCAATCGTTAACAGGGCTTTAGGCTCGTGATGAGCAAACAAGGCGGTTGGTTCAATGGCTTTGGTGACGATTTGCGTCATCCGGTCATGCAATAATGCAGAAATTTGCGCTTTGATCGGTTCTGCCAGAGGGTTGGAGCAGAGCAGAACGTATTCAGTGCCGCGCTCTATTCTCTGAACGGCAGACAAACCGCAGCGCTGGGCAATTTCAGTGGCCTTGCTTGACCAAGGCGTCTGTGTGCCAGGTCTGGGCAAAACCCATAAGCGTTCGCCAGGAGCATCGCCATGCGTAGTCTCGTGGCCATCATTAAGCAACTGATGGAGCAGGCTCAACTGATCTTGAGTTAGGGCTTCCGGGCAATCTACAAAATGTATGAAGCGCGTTTGCAGCGTTAAGACGCCGGGCTCGATTATTTGCAGTTTTGCCAGCAGATTGGTTACACGAAAGCCGGAAAGCGCGGAAGGTCCAGGAATTATCAACATCGGTGCTTGGTCGCCGGGGGTGAAGGCTTGCTAGTAAATCCTAAAAGGAAAAAATCAATCACTTAACTTTTTAGCTAAGTCAAGATTTATGGTGTTTTGCAGCAAACTTAGCAATTTCAGGCCGCCGCTCTCATCCTCAGGCAAAGGCTGCTGATCTTTATCGAGAATTGCCACTTCGGTGCTGTGCTCGTAAGCCTCAAGTTTCAAAACGAATTCTTGCTCGTTATATTGAAAGCCGCGAAGCATAAAGACAGCCTCGTCCCAGAGCGAACCATCCTCGACTTTTTCTTCTGCGGGATCGTATTGCACAACGAAAAAGCCGTCGTCCTGATTTCGATTGGTGACTTCGATGGATCTTCGGCTTAGGGCTTTATTGATCAAACGCCAGGCTCTGGGTTTTTCCACGCTCAAGCGTAAGCGGTTTTCACCATCGTCGTATTTGATTAGCTCGACCGCTATCTTTTCTTGTTTTTCTATGGTTTCGATGACGGGTTCGGCGGGGGCTTGGTTTTCCGTTGTAGAGTTCGCATCTGTTTCAGCGGCCGGATTTTCGTTAGGGGCGATCCCGGAATCCGGCGCTGTCGGCTTATTTTCCGCCGACGCGCTTCCGGCAAGCGCTGCAGAAGGCGGTTTTTTTAGATCGTCGGGCAAGCTTAGCGCCGGTATTTCAGCCGTGTATTGATAGTCTTTTTCCTTGTCCGGAAACAGACTTTTTACATAGCTGCAGCCGGCAAGCTGAGTCAGTATCAATAAGGTCAGCGTAGGGTGATAAAATAAACTTGGCTTCATTGTCTGCATTCGTTAAATGGCTTCGGCCTGGCGCATCGCATCGCGCACTGCAGCAAAACAGTCCGCGCTGAGCCAGGTTAATGGCAGCCGGATACCTTTATTCATCAGACCCATTTCCGCCACCGCCCATTTGACAGGAATTGGGTTGGATTGAATAAACAAGGCTTTGTGCAAGCCGGTAAGTTTTGCGTCAATAGCGGCGGCAGAGCTACGCTTGCCGTTTATCGCGGCTTGGATCATTTCATGCGCGAGTTTGGGCGCTACATTGCCCGTCACGGTAATGGAGCCATTGCCTCCCAGTAAGCAGAACTCGCAGCTCGTTGCGTCATCGCCGGAATAAATGGCAAAATCGGGGCCAGATAGATCTCTGATTTTGGCATAGCGAGACAAGTCGCCGGTGGCTTCTTTAACGCCAACAATATTGGATAGCTGTGCTAAACGGCCAATGGTTTCAGGCAACATGTCACAAGCCGTTCTTCCCGGTACATTGTAAAGTATTTGCGGAATAGCGACGGCTTCGCTAATGGCTTTATGGTGCTGATACAAACCTTCTTGCGTGGGTTTGTTATAGTAAGGCGTCACGATCAAGCAGGCATCAGCGCCGGCTTCTTTCGCGCGGCGAGTGAGTGTAATGGCTTCCGTTGTCGAGTTGGCTCCGGTGCCGGCTATAACGGGTATCCGGCCGTGGACATAAGCGATGACGCGCTTGATGACTTCGCAATGTTCTTCTTCGTCCAGCGTTGCCGATTCACCAGTTGTGCCGACCGCGACCAGCGCGTCAGTGCCTTGCTCTATGTGAAATTCAACAAGTTTTTTTAGGCTGTCCCAGTCGATGGCGCCATCTTCATGCATCGGTGTCACTAACGCTACGATACTGCCTTGAATCATGAAAACTCTCGATTAGTCAGAAGAATACAGTTATAAACGCTGCATTATATCAAGCAAAAAGGCCGGTCACACGGCAAAATTGCGGCGAGTGCTGCGGATGTTTCGGCGGGTGGCGTCGCATTGCGCGCTTGAGATTGTCTAAGATGGCGTTTGGCTTAAAGTTGGCAGAAATTTAAGTCGGCCGACGGCGAAATGGCGTGTGTTTTGCCGAAATTAGCAGATTCAGAGGATTGCGGTTATAATGCCCGATTGAACTAGTCTCTGCGCATTTTGCGCCCTCTCTTTTCAACAGGTACCTCGATGTCCAATGATGTTTCTTCCTTGCCCTCTTTTCGCGACTTAGCGCTTATAGACCCTGTGCTACGGGCGCTGGATGATGTAGGTTATGAAACGCCTTCGCCGATACAGGCGCAAGTGATTCCTCATATGCTACAAGGCAAGGATGTTCTTGGGCAAGCGCAAACCGGAACTGGCAAGACCGCTGCGTTTGCGCTGCCTATTTTATCCCGCATTGAGCTGAAAAAGAAAGACCCGCAAGTATTGATTTTAGCGCCGACGCGTGAGCTAGCCATCCAAGTGGCGGAAGCTTTTCAGCGCTATGCGGCGCATTTGAAAGGCTTTCATGTTTTGCCGATTTATGGCGGCCAGGATTACAGCACGCAGTTGCGGCAACTCAAACGCGGCGCTCATGTTGTCGTGGGTACGCCGGGGCGGGTGATGGATCACATGCGCAAAGGCACGTTGACGCTGGATAACTTAACAGTGCTGGTGCTGGATGAAGCGGACGAGATGCTGCGCATGGGTTTCATTGATGATGTTGAGTGGATTTTGGAGCAAACGCCGGAAAATCGTCAAACAGCTTTGTTTTCTGCGACGATGCCGCCGGCGATTCGAAAAATTGCTCAGGCTTATCTTGATAATCCTGAGCAAATCACGATTAAAGTTACGACGGCATCTGAAGTTAATATTCGCCAGCGTTATTGCTTAGTGAGCGGCGTTCATAAACTGGACGCATTGACCCGCATTCTGGAAGCCGAAACCTTTGATGGCATGATTATTTTTGTCAGAACCAAAACAGCAACGGTCGAGCTGGCGGAGAAACTGGAGGCTCGCGGCTTTTCCGCCGCTGCGATTAATGGCGATATGTCGCAGGCGTTGCGAGAGCGTGCGATTTCTCAGCTTAAAAGCGGCAAGCTGGATATCTTAATCGCGACCGATGTTGCGGCTAGGGGGCTTGATGTAGATCGGGTCACGCACGTGGTTAATTTCGACATTCCTTACGACACGGAATCTTATATCCATCGTATTGGCCGGACAGGCCGCGCGGGCCGTACCGGTGACGCGATTTTATTCATCGCGCCCAGAGAACGGAAACTGCTGGACAATATTGAAAAGGCGACTAAACAAAAAGTGGCTGAGATGGGGCTGCCTTCAACCGAAGTGATAAATAACAAGCGGATTTCTCGCTTCAAGCAGAATATTTCCGACACGCTGGCGGCTGAAGAACTGAGCTTTTTTACCCAGTTAATTGAGCAATATCAACAGGAACATAATGTTACAGCGGTTGAAATAGCGGCTGCGTTGGCCAAGCTGGTGCAAGGCGATACGCCTTTACTGATGCCAAATTTGCCTAAGAAAGGGAAAGAACACAAAGAGCATCGGGAAGAACGCGCGCAAAAGCCCGATCGGTCAAAAGGCGAAGGGTTTAAAGAGCGTCAGTCGAAGCGAAAATTTGGCGGCGGTTTTGACCTCGAAATGGAATTGTTCCGGATCGAGGTAGGCCGGAATCATGGCGTCAAACCCGGCAATATTGTGGGCGCAATCGCCAATGAAACAGGCATTGATGGTGATCATATCGCCCGTATTAAAATCGAGGACGATTACAGCACCGTTGAATTGCCGGCAGGCATGCCGAAAGAACTGTTTCAAGCCTTGAAAAAAGTCCGCGTGGTTGGCCAGAAATTGAATATTTCCAGACTCGCCAGCGACATGCCTACAGCTAAACCCGTTTTTGAAGGCAAAAAGTCAGGCAAAGTCAAAAAGCACCCCTAAACTTCGGAACAAACCACGATGCATGGGTGATTAATTCTGAGATAAGCTTGGTAATTTAAGCTGGCGGGAATATCAATAAATGGAGAGGTTATGAAATCGTGTAAAACACCCTTAAAATTGACTAGTCTCGCTTTGGCGGGAGTCCTTGCTTTGCCCGGATGTAGTCACTATTTAGTTAGGGACGATACTCACCGGGATAACTCTGATACGGATCATTGTTCCGGTTCGACATGGGCGGATGATTCAACCTTGGCGGTCATTCCGGTGCCGATTGCGGCGTTTTTTATGCCGCACACTGATCTGAATGAAATTAAGGCCGATGATTTTCTCAAACGTTGCGGCGATAGCACCGAGCTGATTAATCGTGAGGTCGAGGTCAGTCATGCGGCTTGCGTGCCGGCTGTGCTGACTCGTTTTATTACTTTGGGCGTTTGGGAATGGTGTCCGGCTCACGTCTCTTGGGAAGCCGATGTGATGCGCTAAGTTGGACTAAAACAAGTCCTCTGTCACATAAACCTCGTTGCCTGAAATTGCAACACCAATGCCTTCCCGATCATAGTTAGGGGAAAGCAGATTTTCTCGATGCGCGGGGCTCTTCATCCAGCCCTGCACAATGCCGCTTATCATTCGGTTCTGGCTTTGCCACTCGAAGTCTTTTGCTATCTGATAGCCATCCTCGAAACGGCTAATTATGCGGTCGTAAAGATGGGTCAGAAATAAATTCTCCGCGATTCCAGTTTGGCTGGTTTCAGCATCGAGCCGTTTTTGCCTAATCCAGCCTTGCCGCTGACTTCGATCCGAAGGTGTTTCGCCTTGCAAATTGATATGGCTGAAAAAATGCTGTTCGGCCATGTCTTGGCTATGACCACGGGCAATCGCCGCAAGCTGTCGATCGTAAGCTAAGGACGGCAAATGATGGCTCCGCCTGATCTGATTGATTTGCTGATGAATCTGTTGCTCAAGTGTCTCAAGATTTATCTGCCAGCGCTGTTCGGCTGCGAGGGCCTGATGAAAAAACAGCAAGAAAATACTTAAGAAGAAGCGTCGCAGTTTTTTCTTGTTCATAATAAAGAGTAAAATGCCTTTTCAGTTAATGCGATAGCTTTAAGGTTTAAGAATAAAAAATTGATATAAAATCGCTATTAGTGTAAGTAGACAGCAAATGAATGAAAGAAGGCTATGCTTTCATTTAGTTTGTTTGGGTATGTTTTCAAACTGACTCGTTCAACCCAACCGAAAGTCAATTTTAAGCTTATGTTTCGCACTAATGCGGCTATTTCTGCGCGGACCAGTAAGTTGCTGATCCAATGCCTTCTGTTTTTCCTGCTGGCTGCGTTATCGATTGGCGGTTTAGTCTATTATCTTGAAAGCGCTTGGTTTTTAGATTCAGACCTCGCATCTTATCTTAACAAGGGATTACTAACTGAACAATGGCGCAGCGCGCTTCCTGTTTTGTTAATTTTCGCTTTTGCAGTGAGTTGGCGATTGGCGCGAAAACGACTGGCTCAAAAGGAAGCTTACCAGCGTTTGATCGTGGCCAATCGGGAGCTAGAAGTCATTGCTGCGAAACGCGATGCGCAATTAGCGACAATGCGCGCCGGTCAAGAAAAATTGATCGGGCAATTGCAGTTGCAAAGCGTGGCGCTTAATGGATTGTCATACGCTATCGTCGTGACTGATTCGGCGGCGATTATTGAGTGGGTTAATTCGGCCTTTTCCGAGTTGACGGGATTTGCTTTTGATGAAGCGGTAGGGAAACATCCTAACGAACTCATGCGCTCAGGTTTGCAAAGCCCGGCGTTTTACCGGACGATGTGGCATACGCTGAAAACGGGTCAAGTCTGGCAGGGCGAAATCGTCATTAAGCGACGCGACGGCTCGCCGGTCGCAAACGACATGACGATAACACCGATCAGCGATGACCAAGGCTGCGTGAGTCATTTTGTTGCGCTGCTTCGAAAATTTTCCACCTGTCAACATCCAAAAGTTTCCAGTTGGCTTGAAGGGATTAGGTTTTTTGGATAGTCTTTTTCCGCTGTTTTAATCGATAGGAATCATCGCCTGTATCCAGGATGTCACAGTGG
>Ga0233424_10000520_pt1 | contig 47051 bp, 38 predicted proteins | sample Watercolumn_Towu_FD_181011 | JGI IMG/M metagenome (GOLD analysis project Ga0233424, IMG submission 181011) | Freshwater microbial communities from Lake Towuti, South Sulawesi, Indonesia - Watercolumn_Towuti2014_125_MG | ecosystem: Environmental > Aquatic > Freshwater > Lake | place: Indonesia...
TTTTTGCGCCAGACTTCGTTGCTCGCTCCTCCCAGACCACCGACGGGTATGCTCGTCGCTCGCGCCTTGTCTGGCGCAAAAATCCCTTGCCGCGCATGTATCGATAATTCTTTGTCACAGTACTAGCGACAGTTTCCAACGATTGCGCGGCGCCCGACCTCGTCCGCAGCGGGTTTGCTCACGGCCGAGGCGTTGGGTGGGAGTTCGCCGGGGCGCACCGGCCTGTCGAAGCTCAGAACTCACTGAAGGGGCGGGGTTGGCTAAATCCGCATGTGGAAACTGAATTCCGCGTTTGCCCTTCTCCGTTTGCTCCGTTTCCCTCTGTTTTCTGAACAGGAGGCAACAGAGAGAACAGAGAGGTTGGGGAATTGAATCGCCCACGACCCGGTCCAGATTTCCTGTTTTTCTGAGATCTGAAGCTGCGGCGGGCGAGGTCGTCCGTCCGCGCCCAGATTTCAAAGTGTCGCTGTACTGATAAGAGCACTTCACCGCTTCGCGAGCGCCTTCGCCGCCGCTTGCTGAAATTCTCGGCGGACCTCGCTGGCGTCGCTGTTCGGAAAATTCGAGCGCTGCACCATCAGGACATACGCGGCGCCTTGGATGGGATCGACCCAGGCCTGAGTTCCCCAGGCACCGCCGTGGCCGTAAGTTCCGGGCGAAAGCATGGCGGCGACGCCTTCATGCGGCGTCCGCAAAACACAGGTGCCGAGGCCCCACCCATAATTCGTGCCGTGTTTGCCGTAGGCATCGCTCTGGAAGAAGCCGGTGGGCAATGCGCCAGTCTGCGGCGTCGCGAGAAACTTGATCGCGGCCGCGCTGAGATAGCGGCGGCCTCCCAGCTTCCCGCCATTGAGCAACATCTGGCAGAATCGCGCGTAGTCGGGAGCCGTTGAATAAAGCCCGCCATTGCCCTGGGGCGGACGGTCGCGCGGGCCGAACTCGGGACGCGGCGGCACGGGATCGAGCGCTCCCGTGTCCTTGTTCTTGTTGTAAGCGGTGACCAGTCGAGCGCGAGGCCCGGAATCCAAATAAAACGTGGTGTGCTTCATCCCGATCGGATCGAAAAGCCGCTTCTTGAGGAACACATCAAAAGTCATCCCGCTCACGACTTCCACGATGCGCGCGGCGGCGTTGATTCCGCTCTGGGTGTATTGCCACTTCTCGCCGGTTTCGTATTTCATGGGCGCCGCCAGCCAAATCGGAACCAGGTCCGCAAGCGTTTTGGCCTGTTGCGCCGCCGGACCGCTGGCTTCGCCCAGGCCGGACGTATGCGTGAGGATTTGGGTGATGGTGAGATTCGCCGGTTTGCCGGAAGGGGTTTTGAGATTGGCGAATTCCGGCAAATACTTCGCGACCGGATCGGAGACCTTCAGCTTGCCTTCGTCCTGAAGCATCAGAATCGCGACGCCCGTGATCGGTTTGGTCATCGAAGCAATCCAGAAAAGCGTGTCTGGCTTCATGGGCCGTTTGGCGGCCATGTCCGCAAAGCCGGTGCATTCCAGGTGCAGGACTTTGTTCTTGGAGATGACCATGGTGACAGCGCCGGCAATCTCGTTTTTCGCGACCATCTGTTCCATCGCCACGCCGACTCCGGGGAGTTTCGGGTCTTTGGCCAAGGCGGACGATGCAGCGAGCAGAGCGGCTATAGAGGTGAGTTTGGCAAATGAAGGGCAAAGGTTCATGGAGGAGAGACTAACTCTCATCATTCCACGAATCAACCTTGGCGGATTCCATGAATGGGTAGTCAAGCCCGGCGCCCCGGACCAAGGCACGCGTCGTCGCGTCAAACTTCCAGGCGGCCGGCATTGAGCATGAGGGGACTCACGTTCGCTGGCACAAGAGCGGCGAGGTTTGATCCGCCTACACTCGGGTGCTGCGGCGGGACAGGGGAAGGCTGGAGCACTCGAGCGTGCTGGCCGGCTTTGCAACCCGGCGCTGGGGTGGAATTTGTCTTAATAAACGCCGTTGCAGCCCGGAAGAGGCTCGGTCATAAATCATTCGTGCAATACCGCATTCGGCTGGTGGATTCCGAGGAAGGCTGGGCTGTCAGTTACCCGTCTCTGCCCGGCTGCCATTCGCAAGGCGCGACTCGGGAAGGAGCCATCGAAAACATCAAGACGGCCATTCGTGAATGGCTGGAGGTTGAGGCGGAGGAATCCGGAGTTGCCAGGATTGAAGAGGATATTGTGGCAATCTGAGCTATGCCCAAGCTCCCGGCTGTGCCACGACCTCGAACTCGCCGCTTACTCCGCCCGCCCAACCAACCGCGGACGCTTCGTCGGACCAAAGGCCACGTTCGCTTCCGAGTCCAGCGACACTTGATCGCCGTCGAGCTTCAGGGTGAGCGTGGTGTGGAAGGGCGTTTCGTAGGCGCAGAATTTAATCGCGCATGTGCTGCTGTCCGTCCACGCGAACGTGCCCGCCACCGGTTCGTTCGAGAACTGGGAGAGCCGCGCGCCGAAGAGCGGCGACCGTCCCGTCTTCCATTCCCGATGCCCGCACGGAATCGTCGCTTCCTTGCCGTCGATGCGAACCATCAAAGCCAAGGTCTTGCCGGAGTCTGTTGAGGCCAGCATGAGGTTTTCGACCTTTTGTTCATTCGGGAGGAAAACAAACTTGCGGTTCAGAACTTTGCCGGCCAATGGCGAGGTTGCCGAACCTTGCGCGGGCCGGACTTCAAGATGCGCCAGCTTTTCCTTGAGTTCCTGGCTGGAGGCGCTGTTGGCCTTCAACCGCCGAGATTGCGCGGCGGGCAGCAGCTTGTCCCAAATCACATTCAGCACTGCCTGCATATCCCTGACCCCGCTGGTGATCGCGACCACGGCATCTTGATCCGGCATGACCACGCAATACTGTCCGAACGCGCCGTCGCCGCGATACGCGTTGTGCCGGCAGCGCCAGAATTGGAAACCGTAACCTTGATTCCAATCGCTCTTGGGATTGCTGCCGTTCGACGTCTGCTTTGCCATGGCCAGCGCGACCCATTCCGACGGGATCAATTGTTTGCCGTTCCATTTGCCCCGTTGCAGGTAAAGCTGGCCGAACTTCGCGATGTCCTCCGTGCGCACGCGCAAGCCATAACCGCCCAGCGAAATGCCTTGGAAGTTCGTGTCCCAAACCGGGTGCTCAATGCCCAGCGGCTCGAACAAGCGCGGCCGGAGAAAATCGAGCACGGTCTGGCCCGTGGCTTTCTGCACGATGGCCGACTGCATGAACGTGGCGGCGGTGTTGTATTTGAAGTGAGTGCCCGGCAAATGCGGCACCGGCTGGGCGAGAAAGGATTTCGCCGACATGGCCTCGGGCGCTGTGGGCGGCTCATCCTGGTGACCGGTGGACATGATCAGCAGATCGCGCACGCGCATCGCCTTGAGATTGCTGCTCGCGTTTGTTGACGCGGCGTCAGGGAAGAATTTCAGGACTTCGTCATCGATGCTTAGCTTCCCGTCCGCGACCGCGAAACCGACGGCGGTTGAGACGAAGCTTTTGCTCAGCGAATAGAGCACGTGATTATGCTCGGCGTCGTACGGCGCCCACCAACCTTCCGCGATCACCTGTCCGTGGCGCACGACCATCAAGCTGTGCATGCCGTCGATTTGGTCGAGCGCGTTCACGAACTCCAGCAGCGCGGCGGAAGAAACGCCTTGGACTTCGGGAGTGCTTCGAGGCAGTCCGGCGAGGCTTTGACTCGCGCCGACCAGGACCAGCAGAAGACAAGACAGGTTTTTCATAGGAGACCGGACGTTGTTACCTGGGCTGCGGTGCGTTGTCACCAACCGAATGCCGAGCCGTAGCGGGGACGGCCCAGAATGGCGCTCAGATAAGGCGCAAAACTTTACTGGACAGGCTTCTGCGGTGCGGTGATTTCCATCGAAAACGTGTTGTCGTTGTCCCGGAGGGACAGAGGACAATGCGCAGCGTTCAACGCTGGGTTGGGACAAACCAGAAAACGAGTCCCGGAGGGACGGCTGACTCATTTGACCACCACAGCCGTGTTCAGCCGTCCCTCCGGGACTCGACGCTCCGACTCCGCTAACCCAGTGTTGAAACACTGGGCTACTTTCAGAAGTCCCTCCGGGACAAATTACAGTTGCGGCACACGTATTCATTGTTTGAATCAGCTTGGAAATTCGAAGCCTTATCTAAGCGCCATTCGGGTCAGTCCCAGCTATTGGATACTTCATTTCGCTTTCAAACTGTTGGCCATCGTATGCCGGCGACCCATCTGCAACCGTCGCCCAATCCACTCCATCGCCATCATTCGATGCATAGCCACACTGTCTTCAGATAGGCCGGTTCCCTCCGGCTCACGGGAAAATCCGGCGGTTGAGGCACGTAATGCTCACGCGCGGCCCTGTGGCCCGAAATCGCAATGGCCCTCTTGATCGTCTCCAGAAAATCTTCCGGGAGCCAACCAGCCGCATTGGCCGAAGCGAATAGAACTCCGTCGCGCTTCAGGATCGGAAGGCATTCGCGGACCAGCCGGCCCAGATGCTTTTCCACCTGGAACGCGCCAAATTGTTTTGATTGGGAAAAGGTCGGCGGGTCCAGCACCACGATGTCAAATCTACGGTTCTTTCTCTTCAGGCGGCGCAACCATTCGAAGACATCGCCGCAGATGAACTCGTGCTGGTCTGGCGGAAGCCCGTTCAACAGAAAGTTCTGCCGGCCCCATTCCAGGTATTTTTTAGACAAATCGAGGCTGGTCACGCGCGCGCCGCCCAGGGCGGCACAGACGGAAAAGCCGCACGTGTAGGCGAAGGTGTTAAGGACTTCCAGCGAACCCCCAGACGCAGCGCGCCAAGGAAATCCGGCCCCAACATAACGGCTCAGGAACCGGCGTCGATTTTCACGCTGATCCAGGAACAAGCCCACGGAGTAGCCATCCCCGAAACGAATTTCGTAGTTAACGCCGTTTTCCCGAATGGCAAAGGCTTCCGGCGCCGCCTCTCCCGCGATGAGTCGAGGACAGTTTTCGCCAGCCGCGGCCTGCTGAACGCGGCGAAGCAAGGTTTTGTGGTAAACGCCGCGCAACGACAATCGCCGGGACCACTCCTCAAGTAGTTTGCGTTGTGCGTCGGAGAGCGGTTCGGAGGTTTGAGAAAGCAGATAATCTCCGAACCGATCCACGTGCCAGCCGGGCCAGCCGTCCGGCGCGCCGTGCAATAGGCGGTGCGCGCTTGTTGCTCTCGGGTCGATAAGCGCGGCCCGCAGACCGAGCCGAATGTCGGCGCTGAAATCAGCTTCCGCGCGAAAACGAATCGGAGCCGCAGTCGCGGGATGTTTGAGCGATAACTCTTCGCTGTGCAGGAAAAGCCGGTTCGCCGCCGACCCGCCGTAAAGCAGGTCGCCCAGAATCGGAAATCCCTGATCGGCCGCGTGCACGCGGATTTGATGCGTTCGACCCGTGATCGGCTCAGCTTCGAGGAGCGTGCAGCCGCGCACCGTTTCCCGCACGCGAAACCGCGTTTCTGCCCGGTCGTTCGGCGAAACGCTTGGCCGGCTGAAATACTTTTCGCCTGCTCGGACCAACGTGGAGACCACAGTGGCCGAGGGCGATTTCACGGGCTTGTCCGTCGCCAGGAGGTACTTTTTCCGAACCTGGCGTTCGGCAAACTGGCGGGTCGAGGATCGGCTGGCCAGAGCGGTCTTTGAAAAAACGATCACACCGGAGGTTTCCTTGTCGAGCCGGTGGATGATGGCCAGATCAGCCCAACGTGGCTCCCGGCGCCGGAGCCAATCGTAGATGCCCTCCCCCGAATAAGGCGCTGGAGCGTGCGTGTTCAAGCCGGCCGGCTTGTTTACCACGAGCAGGTGTTCATCTTCAAACAGTACGCAAGGGACCGTGCCGCTTTGCTTCTGGGAAGTGTATGAATCCACGGCAGGCATTGGACGTTGTAACGATTCAACGTTTCAACGTAACGATTTGGGCGTTCACCAGAAATTCCACGCTCCTTTCCAGATCACCCACATGCCGAGCAGAAAATTCGTCACGGCGTGCGCCGTGATCGCATCCCCCAGCCGCCGTTTCCAGACGACGAGCCCCTGGTAAACCGCCGCACAAAAGATGGCGGGCAACCACTCGAAATGAACAAACCCGAAAATCCCCGCCGTGATGAGGAAAGGCCTCCATCCAAAATGTCCCAACGGAACGCTCTGATATCCCGGATTGACGAGGTAGCGATAGAGAAAAGACCGGTAGAAAACCTCCTCCATCGGCGGCACAACAACCGTCGAGCCGATCACCCGGACCAGAACGAAGAACCACGCCCAGACGCTCTGCGCGCCGAAATGTTCATGCGGGTTCCAGAGTTTGGCCGTGCCGCCGAATTTCGGGTAAAGCCCTTCCAGGCCAACCCAAAAGCCAAACACCAGAACACCCGCCACGACACTTTCCCAGGACAACTTCCATCGCATTTCCGCGACCCAGGGCGCGACCATCCAGATCAGGCAGCCGCCGAACAAGGTTTTGACGAGATAAAGCCAATATCGAGAGCCTTCGCCAAATAGCCCTTGAGCGGAAGTCAATGCCGCGAAAACGACAAAGGGAGCGACGCGAGCCAGCGTTGGCGAGGATTCGAGCCGTTGAGTCAGATGATGCATGTGCCGATATCTCTTTGTCTTAGCACTAGAGCTATCCTATCGCTTGTCCCGAAGAAAGGACTTCGTCGCATCCTGCCCCGCCGGCTGATCAGAAAGCGGCGGCCTGAGAAATTCGCAGGCTACTTGGTCCCGAAGACTCCTTGCGCCGGGGTCTGGCCCTGGCGATAACGCTCAAACGTTTCTTTCCCCAGGATTTTCCGCAACGATTCCTGCTGCTGCGTGACGGTCGTGGCGAGGGCGGCCGCCCGCTGCTCCAGCGTCAGGCTGGTATCTCCGCTGATCCGCTGGCGTTCCAGCTCGGCGGCCTGGTTGATCTGGTAAATCGGGAGCACGACTTCCGGCGGCGCGCCGATTTGCTGCGCGCTGGTCTGCGCCTGGCGGAAGAGAGGGTCTTGTGAGTATTGGAACATCTGATATCGGTCCGGGCCGAGGGCTTGCTTCGCGGCGTCCTGCTTCAGCGCTTCCAATTCCTCGCGCCGCCTGACCGTGGCCGGGTCCTCTCCTTTCGCATACAGCGGCCATTGCAGCTCGGCTGAGTCTCGCGCTCGGAAAATGCTCCGGAATTCGTCCGGCGTGAGCTCGAATCCCTGGAATTCTCGCCGCATGTTTTGCGCGACTTCCGAGTAACGCAGCAAATACTCCTCGACCTGGGCCGGGTTCATGATTTTGGCCAGATCGCGCCGGTTCTCCTCCTGAAGGCGGGCAAGGTCGGCGGGATCGACGGTCTCGCCCGCGGCTTGCTTCCGGTTGATGAACTCCTGCCGCTGTTGCGCAAACTTCATTTCCAGATCGCGCAGCGATTGCTTCGCCTCCGGCGTCAGATTGCCCAGCACCGGCCCATCCAGTCGGGAGTTGAACGCGGCGATCTCCCAACTGTTGGCCGCCTCCCATTTCGGCCCGAGCAACCGCGTCAGCAGATTGCGCCGTTCGGCTTCCAGCGCATGCAACTGCGACATCGCCGCCGTCACCGCTTGCTGATCCGGCGTGGACCGCCACCACTGCTGTTCGGGCGTGACGATTTCCGTCGCGCGCTTCCGGTCGTACAACGCGTTGACCTCGGCGACAATGATGTCGCGGATGGTAGGCTCCGGGCAACCGATCGCGCGCAGATTGGCGAGGTACGCGACGTAGTTGGTGGATTCGATTTCGTGCCACGTGAAGTTTTGTCGGCGGACGACGACGTTGGTTTTGACGATCGGGTTGATCGCCGCGATGGGCAGAGGCGTCGCAACCTGGGGTTGCGTTTCCGGCTGGCGGCGGGACAAAACGTAACCCAGCGCCACGATCAGTGCGGCGTTCGATACGATGGAAATCCAAAGCGCTATTCGCGACCGCATAGTTCAATTTTTCCGCAACTGCATTTTCCGCGCAAATTCAATTTGGAACGACTGGGTCGGGCCGACCGGATTATTCAACACCGATCTTCCGGATAGGTTTCTCCCACAAGCCGGAACGGCTCAGACGCGAAGAGCACGAATGGTCACGAATTCCCCAAAGACCTCGGCATTCGTGTTAATTCGTGAAATTCGTGTCTCTTGCTCCTGCACCTTCATTCCGAACGAATCCGGGCTTCCTCCAAATTTGTGTCTAGCTTTGGCTGAGCCGTTTCGCGGGAGCCTCGAAGAGCATTTCATGCGCCTCGCGCAAGATGGCCGGGATGCGTTCGGCAAATGGGCTTCGGGCCAGCGTGGTCCGCAAATCGACGCCATTGAGTTTGGCGGCGTTTTCGCCCGGGAACCAATGGTCAGCCTGGCCGAGCAGGTTATAGCGCATCTTGCCCCATGCGACCAGGTCCAGCGATTTCGCGAAGGTCCAAAGCCGGAGGATTTCGGAAATGTTCACCTGGCCTGGGACATCAACGTAATGCGGCAAACCCTCGAACCATCGCTGGCACCAATCGCGGCCCAGCGCGCGGTCCATCTCGTCGCGCAGCCGTTGTTCAATCGCCGCGATCGTCTCCGCAATCCGATCATAGCACTCCAGCGCGCAAACGTGCTCGTCGAAATCGCTCGGCCGGGCCGCGCCGCAACTGAGCGTGTGAACCTCCGGGCGCGCCAGGCAATAAAGATCATTGAACTGCATCGGTGTGAGCGGGCGGCAGAGATCGACCAGCTTGCGCGGCGGCTCGTACAGCTTCCCGCCCTTGTCGTTCGGGCTGATGATGAAGACGCCCATGTCTCGCGCCTTCGCCGCTCGAATCGCCGGCCAGTTCAGGTCGTTCACGAAATACCAATGAAGATTCACGTAATCGAATTCCCCGGAGGCAATCGCGTCGAGGATGATGTCGGTCGTGGCGTGCGTCGAGAAACCGAGGAAGCGAATGCGTCCGTCTTTTTGCAGCTTGCGCGCGGCGGCGACGCAGCCGTTTTTCTTGAGGGAGTCGCGCAGGAGCTGGCGGTTGTTGATGCCGTGCAGCGCAAGCAAATCCACGTGGTCCAGCCGCAGGTAATTCATCGAGCGGTTGAACGTTCGCAGGAAATTCTCCGGGTCCGCGCATGGCGCCACTTTGGTTTGGACGATGATTTTCTGGCGGGGAAGATTCGGCAACACCCACCCCAACTGCATTTCGGACGAGCCATAGCCGCGCGCGGTCTCAAAATGATTGACGCCCAGCTCGAAGGCGCGATGGATCGTGGCTTCCAGATTGTTCTGGCCCTCCGGCGGCACCTCCTTCGGATCGACGTCCTGCCACTTGAACTGATACCGCATGCCGCCGCAGGAGAACACCGGCAGGGAAAGCTCGGTCCGGCCAAAGCGTCTGTATTTCATTTCTGCGCGACCAGCGGCCTGGCGGCAATCTTCAGCAATCGCTTCGATTCCGTGAGCATGAACTCCGTGTCCTTGAACGGCTCGAAACTGATGTCTTGCCAGCGGACCAATCCTTCGCCGTCGATCAAGAACGTCCCGTGCAGCGGAATTCTCTCGAAATCATCGTAGGCGCGATATGTCTTGAACACACTCAGAGACTCGTCCGAGAAGAGTGGGAACGGGAACCCGCCCTCGGCCTTGCTCTTCTCCAGCGTCTTCTTCAAACCTTCGACCGAATCCGTGCCGATGGCGGCCAGCGAAATCCCAGCATCCGTGAATTGCCGGGCCACGGGCGCGAATGTGTTCAATTGCTCGATGCAGTGGAGGCAGCCGTACCCCAGATAGAAAATCACAATCACTGGTTTGCCCCGGTAATCGCGCAGCGAACGCCGTTCGCCGTCATGCGCGGTGAGCGTCCAATCCGCCGCGGGTGACGGCTGCCAGCGGAACGGCCCCAGGCTCTCCAGTTTCGGCCGCAACCCCACGTCGGTGCGTTGCGCGGCGGGCCAGCGCCAATCTTCCGGCCAACCGAGTGTCGCGGCGATCGGCTTCAACCGCTGGAAGACCGGCACGTTCAAATCGGCGTCGCAAGCCAGCGAGCGGAGCCGCTCGAACTCCAGCCGCGCTTTTTCCTCCTTGCCGCAGCTCCAGAGGACATCGACGAAATTCGCGAGCAAATGAACCTGGTTCGTGCCGCTCTTCATGGCATCGAACGCCAATTCTTCCGCTTTGCCTTTGTCTCCGGCCTCCAGGCGCAGACGCGCGAGGCGTTCCTTGGGAATGTCCTTCAAGTCGCCCCAGGCCTCCCACGCGTCGGCGTATTTTTGATTCGCGAAGCGCTCAAAGCCTTTCAACTCAGAGATCGCGCTTTCGATGGCGCGCACTTTGTCCGCATGCGTTTTCAGAGCGTCGGCCATGGCTTTGTTGATTTCGTCATCGGATTTCTTGGCTTTCTTGGCCTTGGCTTCGGCTTTTTCGGCATCGGCCTGGCGTTCCTCGCGTTGATCCTTGAGGAGGGATTCCAGAGCGGCGAGTTGAGCGCGGCCCATCTCCGCGTGGCCTTTGCTGAAGAAGGCGACGCCTAACGCGCGCAGCCGTCTGACTTGTTCCGGACGAAAATCGGTCGGCTCCAGATACGGCGTGTCGCTCAAGGCGATCAATTCGTCCCAAAGCTCGAATCGCAGCAACGTTTCGAACAGGCGGTCCCGCCCGAGCGTGGCGCTGCCGGTGCGGCGTTCGAAGCCGCCGCCGCTGTTGGTCCGGGTCAGCGTGTTGTATTTCGGGTGACGCGGCAGTTCGATCATGTTTTTCGCCAGCTCGACCGCTTCGTGAACGCGGCCCACGTATTCCAAATCTTCAACCAGCCACTGGTTGTTGTGGGCGTAGTTGTGAATCTGATCCGGGAGCACGCCGTTTTTCATCATGTAAGCGTGGTCCACCCGGGCGGAGGCTTCCTGCTGCCAGGCGGCGTCGGCGTAGCGATGAACCTTGCTGTAAGTGTGGCCGGGCATGTGCCACATGTGGGCGATGCTGGGCGAGCCTTGTCCGCAGCGGGCCGCCGCTTCGAGCGCGCGCTTGGCGTCCTCGTTGTCCCAAAGGTGAATCATGAAATGGTGCGCCGGATGCATCGGTTCGGCGGCGACGATGTCGTTGATCAGCGTGGCAAAGGTGAGATGGCTGGGGATGGGCCAGCCTTTGCCGCCGTTGTCCCAGACCTGGAAGGCCAGGAACGCTTTGGCTTCCAGATCGTCCGGGTAATCGAAGGCGATGCGTTCCAAAGCGCGGACCAATTCGCGCCGCCGGTTTTTGTCGTTGGCATCGTCTTTCTTCGCGTCGGAGGCGGCGGCGTTCCAGTATTTGGCGTAGGTTTCGATCCACACTCGCTCGCGCAGGCCGGCTTCGGATTTGCGTTTTTCGGCGAGCTTGATGAAGTCTCCGGCGCGTTTGGGATTGTTCACGTTGGCCATAGCCATGCCCCAGTAGGCCATGACGCAATTCGTATCGAGCGCGAAAACCTGGCGGAAAGAGCGTTCGGCCTCGAAGTACCAAAAACCGTGCAATTGGCCGACGCCTTGATTGAAGAACTGCTGCGCCTCGGCGGATTGCGTCGTGACCGGGAATCGGACAGGGCCCGTGCCGCCCATTAAATAGGCTTTTTGGCGCGGCCCTTCATTGAAGGCTTCGCCGTGTGCGGAATGGCCGGGCAACACCCCCGGGTCTTTGGTTGGATTCGGGTCGTCCTCCGCGGCGCGACCGGCCATGAGCGTCAGGGCGAAGGCGGCCGGAAACAAGAGCGACTTTGGCGCGAGCATGAGCGCTTGTAACCGAATACCTCGTGATTCGCCAATGCGTTTTTCGCATGAGCGGGCTTGAGCGATATGCTGGGTGCATCTTCGAAATGAGACCGCCTAGATTTCTCTCGCGCATTGCGCCCATGAACCGCGACCCGCATGTAGTCCCGGCTTTAGCCGGTCGGTAGCGCCGGAGCCGCCTAAAGGCGGGACTACAAACCACGCCGGTTCATGGGCAGGACATTCGGGACATTCTCCAAAGGCGTAGCGCTTCTTGACTCCGACCGCCAGACATCTGAAATCGTGGAGGAGCTTACCTCAAATTCCTCAAATTTGCGTTGACGGGAGCGTCGTTCGGACTAACGGATTGATTGCCCCGCAGCGCCCCAAAGGCGTTGTCTTTGAGAATCGACCATGAAACCTGCCTTGTTGGTCTTGGGGAGTTGGGCCGTCGCGGCCTGGCTCTCAGTGCATGCTTTGGCGCAGTCGGGCGCCTCCGAAGACTTCAAATACAAGACGAATCCGTTCACGGCCAAGCGGCTTGGATTGGACCTCCAGCGTGCGCTGAAACCGGAGTACCAGGATAGCATCTTCGGTGAACCCATCGCCGTGGAATTGGACGACCTGCCCTTCGTGCGGTTGGAAGAAGTGCCGGAAGAACCGAAGCCCATGCCGAAGGTGATTATTTCCGAGGGGTTCGATGATCTGGTCAACCGAGTCGCGCACGCCAAAGCCATCGACAAAATCCGGAGAGGTTATTTTAAGAAATACATTCTTAGTCTGGCGGAGGAGAGCGGTGAGCGCGAGTTGAAGCCGCTGCCGAACGACAGCGACAAGCGCTTCTGGACCGACGACATGAAGAACGAGCAGTATAGCAACTACAAGTATATCGTGGGCACGCTGGTTGGGATCAATCTCGCCCACCATTATCTCGGGCATTTCAAAAAGTATCGGACCAAGCTCGTCAGCGCGGAGGGCAAGCCCGTCTCGATCAACAATCTGCTCACCCCCAAGGAATGGGATGAATCGCTCCGCCTGGGAGTGCGCAACGCGCTGAACGCCGGCTGCACGATCGAAGGGGTCCTTCCGTTTTTTGAGTGCTTCGAACAAATGCCCAGGCGTCCGGCCTGGACGGCTTACTTCCTTCCCGACGGCGCCAAATTTAGAGACACCAAGAAGACGCTGGAGAAAATTCAGAAGGACTTCTTCGCGGGCAAAGGCGGCTGATCGCAAAGGGGTGACACGAATTCCACGAATTGGCACGAATCAATCCCGCCCTCGAGCTACATGCAGCCCCCAAGGGTTCTGGGGAATTGTCTCTGAATTCGTGAAGATTTGTGAAATTCGTGTCTCAACTCACAAATTCCAGTTCGGGACAACGGGAGATGAGTCTGCGCTCGTGAGCCTGGGTCAGAAATCGCCGGATTGATTCCCGGCCCTTCTCGCCGTAGTCCAGCGTCCAGTGGTTCACGTACATTCCGACGAATTGGTCAGCCAACTCGCGGCCCATGTCGCGCGCGTATTGGAGCGCGTGCTGCACGGCTTCAGCGCGATGGTCGAGCGCATAGCGAATGCTGGCGGTGAGAACATCCGAAACGAGCTTCCGCGTGGCCGGATCGAACCGTTTGTGAATGACATTGCCCCCCAGCGGCAGGGGCAGTCCGTCGTTCTCTCGGCCCCACCAGATGCCCAGGTCCTCGCACAGTTGCAGGCCTTGATCGCGGTAAGTCAATTGGCCTTCGTGAATAATCAAGCCGACGTCCGCCTGGCCTGAGCGCACGGCTTGAAAGATTTGATCGAACGGCACCACGGCGAAGTCCATCGCGGAAGCCGGCTGGCCCAGCCAGAGTTGCAGCGCGAGGAACGCGCTCGTCATCGTGCCGGGAACGGCAACTTTCTTGCGCGCGATTTCCTCCTTCGTGAATGCACTCTTCGCCACCAGCATCGGCCCGTACCCGTCGCCCATGCTTGCGCCGCTCGGCAGCAACGCGTATTGATCGCTCACATAAGCGTAGGCGTGAATGCTGATGGCGGAGATGTCCAGTTCGCCGCGGCGCGCCCGCTCGTTGAGAGTCTGAATGTCCTGCAAAATGTGCCGGAACTTGAATCCGTGGCACGGGATCAACTCCCGGGCCAGCGCGTAGAACATGAACGCGTCGTCCGGATCGGGCGAGTGGCCCAGGGTCAACGTGCGGTTTCCCATGAGGCGAATCTTTGTTTTTGGGGCGATCCGTTTGTTCAACCGCTTAAGACCCCGGGAGGAAAGGCCGGAAGCCTGGCGGCGGCTTCTCCGATCCGCCGCGCCAGAGCTGGCTCAAGGCTTTGACAGCGAGTTCGACGGACAGGAAAGGCTTGGCGATAAAATCATCTGCGCCGCTCCGGGCGGAATGAACGCGCGACGCAAAATCAACGGCGGCCGTGACCAGAATGACCGGGGTTTGAGAGCGGCCCGGCAAGGCCCGCAACTTCTCGCACAACTCAAACCCGCTGAGGCCCGGCATCCGGACGTCCGTGATGAGCAGACCGAATGGCTCCTTCTGCGGCCTCAGGTAAGCCTCGTTTGGATCCCCCAGGCATACGGCGTCCAGTTGGACGACGGCCAGCGCCGCGGCAATGAGTTTGCGCGAAACCGCATCGTCATCCACGACCAGGACTTTGGACGCCGCCGTTTCTTGTGGCCTCCCGGTGGAAGCGCGCTGGAAGAGCACGTCGAGCAGATTAACCGCTTGGACAACGGTTCGCAGAGTGGATGAAGTGACCAGGTGCGGATTCTCGCGAAGTTTCTTGAGGAGCACTTCCAAGGCGGAGGCGAGTTGGGCCAGCAAGGAAGCTTCCCCCAGCGCGGCGAGCGCGGTCAAAAAGTGGATGCTCTTTTCCAGATCGAAAAGCACTTTCGCGGCCGCTCCGCGGGTCTTCGTCGTGACCAACTCCTGAGCCAGGCGGCCCGCCTTGGCCAGCGTTTCAGGGGCCCGCTGCAAGAACTCCTCCCGCGGGCTGGCGGGAGCCGGCGTCGCAGGCGGCTTGGCGGAGTCCGCTCGCTCCGAACTCACCCCGGCCTCCAGGACGCTCTGTTCAGCGAGCGCGGACTGCAGCACGTCATGCACGGCCTCGAGCAATCGGCTGTAGTTGGTGGCGGCTTTGTTCAGGCAGAGGTTGGCGCCGGACTCGCCCGCCTCTTTTCCCAAGTCACCGTTGAACACGTTCGTGAAAACGACCACAGGGAGCGCGGCGGTTTCAGGCTGCGCGCGGATTCGCTTGAGCACCTCCACGCCGTTTAACTTGGGGAGCATCAGGTCCAAAACGACGACGTCCGGTAAGCGCTCCACCGCCTTCAGCGCCGCTTCTCCGTCCGCCGCGACTTCCGTTTTGTAGCCGGCCGAGGAAAAGTGGAATTTGTACACGGTGCCCGTAATCGTGTCGTCTTCCACGAATAACAGCTTTTTCTTCATGTGCAGGTAAACCTCAGTCTTGCCTGGCCGTAGCGCAGATTTGCAATCTGCCGTATCGCAGGATTGCATCCTGCGGGGCGTCGGCAAGCTCGCTTGTGCCAAGAATTGCTGACGCGCTGCCGACTGCAAATCGGCGATACGGCGTAGCGCAGCGAAGTCGCCAGGAAAGTAGTGGCAAGGGCTTCCCGCCCGTGCGGTTCGGGCATTGGGCAGGAGCAACTCGCTTCTGAACCGCACGGGCGGGACGCCTGTGCCACTACGCCGCGTGGAAAATCGTCGTCGCTTGCGACGATGTGTGGCGATACTCATAGAGTGCAACTTTGTTGCGCTACGAACGGGCCAGATCTCTGCGTCCAGGACTGAGGCATCACTTCTCAATTCAAACTCGGCGCCGCTCCAAGAACTCCCGAACGCGGGCAAAGGCCTCTACCGTCTGGTCCACCAACCGGGGAGCGTCAGTCAGTCCCTCTTTCGAGTCCGCCTTTTCCAACTGGCTTAAGGGCCCGACCACAGCGACTGCGCCGCAGGTCATGCTGGCTCCTCGGAGCCGATGGGCCAGGCGCCGGACGGTTTCAGGATTGCCGGACTGGACCGCCTGGCGGAGTTCATCGATGGCACGCTCGGTGTCGGATAGGTACAGATCGACTACTTCGTTGTAAAGCTCCGGGTGGTTGGCGTTCAGGTCGTGAAGCGGCCGGGGATCGATCGGCGACTCCTCGTCTTGGAATGAGCCGGAGATGCTTGAGACAGGAACGGGCTGGGGGTCGGACTTTTCCGGACCCGCGACGGCGGGGTGGGCAGGATTCTTCACGGCAAGTTCGGCCAGATCGAGCGCGGCGAGGAGATCCGCGATTTTCAGGGGTTTCGGCAAGTAGTCGTTCATCCCCGCCTCCAGGCATCGTTCGCGGTCGCCTTGCATGGCGTGAGCGGTCAACGCGATGATGTACGGCTGCGGCTGGTTTCCGGACCGGATGCGCCGCGTGGTTTCATAGCCATCCATCTCCGGCATCTGGCAATCCATCAGGAGGACGTCGTACCGGGCGTATTCGAGCGCCTTGAGCGCCTCGACGCCGTTGCTCACGATGTCCGCGCTGTAGCCGAGTTTGCGCAACTGACGCAGGGTGACTTTTTGGTTGACCGGATTGTCTTCAACCAGGAGCAGCCGATGGTTGCCCGCAGCGGCGCCTGGCCAAGGAATTTCCGCGACCGGTTCATCGAACGACGACGTACGCGCTAGGGCGGCCCCGCCGAGCACGGTTTCCACGCCATGGAGGAGCGTGGACTGTTTCACGGGCTTCAGGAGGCACTTGGCGATGCCGGCTTCTTGCAGCGTCTCCGAGCTCGGTCTTTCTCCCGAAGAACTCATGAGCATCAGCGTGACGCGCGCGAGGCGCGGGTTCGACTTGATCGTTCGCGCGAGCGCGAGCCCGTCGAGTTCGGGCATGCAATGATCGAGAATCGCCAGCGCGTAATCCTGTCTGAGTTCCGCGGCCTGCCGCAGCAAGGTCAAAGCCTCATCCGCGGTGGCCGCGCTGTCGGCCCGCATCTCCAATTGCCGGAGCTGTTCGCGGAGAATCTGGCGGTTGATTGCGTGGTCATCGACGACCAGTACGCGCAAGCTTTTCAGGTCCGCGCGCGGCGGCCGCGGCGCCACGTTTTGAACGGGCTGCTTTTCGAACTGGGCCGTGAACCAGAAAGTGGATCCTTTATTCAGGGCGCTTTCCACGCCGATGGCTCCGCCCATGCGCTCCACCAATTGTTTGGAAATGGCCAGCCCCAACCCGCTGCCGCCGTATCGCCGCGTGGTTGAGCCATCCGCCTGGGTGAAGGATTGGAAAAGCCGCCGCTGAGCGTCAGGAGAAATGCCGATCCCGGTATCGGACACCGTGACTCGAATCTGCACGTGCGACTCGGTGTGGGTTTCGCGGATCGCCCGAAGAACGACTTCTCCGTGCTCCGTGAACTTGATGGCGTTGCTGAGCAGATTGGAAAACACCTGCCCTAGCCGCCCGGGTCGCCGCGCAACTGCGTGGGGACGTCGCCGTACACAAGCGAGGCGAGTTCGATCCGCTTGGCCCGCGCGGATTCGGCGAACAATTCCACCGTGTCTTCAATCGTCTCGCGCAGATCAAAGTCGATGGTCTCGAACAAAAGTTTTCCGGCTTCGATCTTGGAGAAATCCAGGATGTCGTTAATGATGTTGAAGAGGGCATCGGCGCTCTTGGTGATGGTCTCGGCATAATCACGCTGTTCGGCGGTGAGGCTCGTGTCCAGGAGCAGGTTGGCCATGCCCACGACGCCGTTCATGGGCGTGCGGATTTCGTGGCTCATATTGGCGAGGAATTCGGATTTGAGCCGGGCGGATTCCAGAGCGGTGTCGGGCGCTTTGGCCAACTCGGCCTCGACCTGTTTGCGTTCCGTAATGTCCTCGTCCGTGCCCACGTATCCCAGGATCTTGCCGGTCTGGGAGCGAATGGCCGAGGCGCGCATCAAAACCCAGCGCGTTTCCCCGTTGGGCCGCTGAAATCGAAACTCCTGCATGAAATTACTTCCGCCGGCGACGCAACGCCGCCACAACTCCGACACCCGGTCGCGATCCGCCGGATGAATCGCCCGCCCCTAGCCATCGCCCAGACTTTCCGCCAGAGTCAGACCCGTGATTTCCTGCCAATGCGGATTCGTGTACCGGCACAAACCCAGGACGTCCGTGTGAAAGATGCCGATGGGCGCGAAGGCACTCAGTTGGCGGAAGCGCTCTTCGCTCACGCGCAGGGCTTCCTCCGCGCGTTTGCTTTCGGTGACGTCGGTGAAGATGCCCTGGATGCCGACAATCCGGCCCTCTCGGTCGCGCAGAGGCACCCTGATGATGTGGTTGTAATTGGAGCCGGAATCGGTCGCATATTCCTCAATGCCTTCGCAAGCGATCCCGGTTTCAATCACGGCGCGGTCGTTGGCCGTGTGGTTCTCGGCCAGTTCCCGGTTGTGAAAATCAAAGACCGTCTGGCCCAGGATTTGCCCGGTCGTTTTGCACAGCACTTCGCAAAAACGGCGGTTGGCAAAAGTGAACCGCCCGTCGAGATCCTTCCGCCACACGCTCACCGGGAGCGCTTCGACGAGCGAATGGTAAAGGGCCTGCGATTGCTGCAGCGCCGCTTCCGCCTGTTTGCGTTCCGTAATATCGAGCACGATGGAAACGATGCACGGCTCGCCGCGGAGATCGATCAGTTCCGCCGAAGACAGGCCTTGCACGACTTCGCCCGATTTTTTCCGCAAGTGAATCTCGAGGTTGCGCACGGTTTGGTCCTGCTTGAGGATGCTCACCAGGCGGGCGCGATCTTCCGGGTTATTCCAGACGCCGATTTCCGCGGTGCTCTGGCCGATCACTTCCGTCCGAGACCGGCCAAACAATCCAAGGCACGCTTCGTTGACATCGATGAACCGCCCTTCCGCGAGCGTCGAAATGCCCAGGGCCAGCGGGCTGGCGTGAAATACTTTGGCGAACTGCTCCTCGCTCGCTCGCAACGCCGCCTCCGCCGCTTTGCGTTCTGAAATGTCCCGCAGGAACGCGCCGAAGAAATATTCCTCCCCAACCCTGACCGGAGCGATCGTGAGTTCCACGGGGAATTCTTCGCCGGACCGGCGAAGCGCGGTGATTTCGATCTGTTTGTTCAACACCGGACCTTCCCGGGTCGTGAGGAAATGCCGCAGTCCCTTCTCGTGCGCGTCGCGGTAGGCGAGCGGAACAATCGTTTGGGAAAGCGAACGCCCGAGCACTTCCTCGCGCTTCCAGCCGAAGATCGAGACGGCCCGGGGATTCCAATCGGTAATCCGGCCGCTGGAATCAATGGCAATAAACGCGTCGTGCGCGGTATCGATAATCTGACGGGTCCGGCGTTCGCTGGCCTGCAAATCTTCGTTGGCTTGGAGCAGGTCCGCCGTGCGGATCGCGATCAATTCTTGCAGGGCCATGGACCGTCCCGTGACCACAAGCAGGAACGCGCCCAGCAAGCCGGTGAAAGAAAGGCCGGTGGCCAAAACGCCCCAGGCTTGCCAGGCACGATGCGCGGCCAGGTACGCGTTGGTGGGGACGAAGCGAAGCTCCCACAACCGTCCGGCGATTTCAAACGTGTCGGCCAACACAAAGGGCCGGGCCGCGGCCGGAATCGCCTCGAGATCGGACAGGTCGCCGGTTTGGAGAGCCGGCGCGCGCGCGGCAAACTCGCGCAGGCGCAGGTCAATTCCAGTAGCATCGACGTCTCGCAAAGCGGCGCTCACCATGTCATTGAGTTGAAAGGCCCCGACCGCGAAGCCGCGCAGGTTCCGCCGGCGGTCTTCCAATGTGTCGGGAGCGCTCCCGGGCTCGTAGATTGGCATGGCGACGATGGTTCCGAACTGTGCGGAATCACCTTGAACGAGGCGGATTCGGCCGGTCGAGGCCGGTTGGCCGGTGTCGCGCGCCCGCTCCAAAGCCTCGAGACGATCGGAGCGCGACCCAATGTCAAAGCCCAGCGCCGCTTCGTTTCCCGCCCACGGTTCCACAAAATAGACCGGATAATATTCGGACCGCGTTCCGGCGCGGACGGGTTGATCTTGCGCGTCGCGCTCAGTGAATTGGAAGCCTGGGAAGCCTTCCTTTCGCGCCACGGCTTCGTAAGCCTCGCGCTCACGCTCGGGCACTCGGGGCACCCACTCCAGCGCTTGAATCCCAGGATGACGCGGAATCAACCGCGAGACGAACGACCGGAAGTCGGCCCGATCAACATTGGCCGAACTGGCGTAAAAACTCTCGATGGATTCCAGCACATCCAGGTAGCGCCATTAATCCTTCTGGAGTTCATGGGTCAGGACTTCGGTCCGTCGGCGGAACTCGGCCAGGATGCGGTTTTGATCAGCGGCACTCGCGAAAATGAACAGCGCCACCGCCAGCGCGAAGGTCACGCCCAAGGGCAGGCTCAGCGCCATTCGCCGCCGAGCGCTGCCTTGGCGCGGCCCCGTCAGCCAAATCAGCGCCAGCGGCGCAAAAATCATCGCGCCAATCGTGTCGCCCACCCACCAGGTGAACCAGTTGAATAACGTGTTTTCCGCAGCGAGGATTCCTCCGCTCCAGAGGCTGAGCACTCCCCAGGACGCGCTGACCAGACAACTGACCGGCCCGCCCAGAAGCAGGAATCGAATCACATCCGGCAGTTCGGCCAGCGAATTGGGAAAGCCGACGTACCGGCGAACCAGCCTTGCGCCGACGTTCGCTTGCCACGCTGCGCCGCCGCCGACCGATATCGCCAGCAACGTCGATCTGAGAATGGTCCAGGCGTTCGTTGAATCGAGCGAGGTTCCGATGTTAACCAGGAATGATCCGGCCAAAATGCCCGGCATGACGGATGGGCCGCGCCACAGGACCCCCGCCAACGCCAGCCCGGCCGCTGGCCAAACGGCCGTCGCGTAGCCGGGCGGGATCGCAAGCATCAAGGCCAGTCGGCCCGCTGCAAAATACACGGCTGCCATGACCAGAGCGTTGAGTGCCGGGCTAGGGAGTCGCGTTGAGGGGAAAAAAATCATTTGCGCTCAGAGGCGATGCCGGAATTGGAAAATCGAAATGGGAAATTTGCAATGTCGAATTTGGCGGAGGCCCGGAGTGCGGTGCATCCACGAGTGGTCGGTGATTCCTGCGCCCGTCGCGCAGAGTTGCACTCTGCCGTATCGCCGATTTGAAATCGGCTGCGTGTCGGGTCTTCTCAACGCCCCAGGCCACGCCGAGGCCCAGCAGGATGCAATCCTGCGATACAGCAGATTTCAAATCTGCGCTACGGGGCACCGACAACTTGTGGATGCACTCCCCGGAGTGGGCGCATCTCCGAATGAGGAGGTGCGGGTGGCGTTGTAGCGCAGATTTACGATCTATCAGTATTTGTTGAAATTGTCGCCAGACGCGCAAATTCTTTTAACCACGGATGGACACGGATACGGATTTCGGATTCGTTGTTATCCGTGTTCACCCGTAGCACAATCCCACAGACTTTTGCTTTTCCAGCAAAACTTCCCGGCCAACTTTGAACTTGGAACCTCAAACTTTGAACTCCCAGCGCGGCGGTGACACGCCCGCATCTTGTGGTTGCGGCTCTAAGCCGCGCTGGGTTTATCCGTGGTTGATTTTGGTTGCGCCATCCTGGCCACGCGGCGCTGTATCGCGGAATCGCATTCCGCAAGGCACCGGCAAATTCCCGCGCCTTGGAATTTCCGGAGCGCCGCCGATTTCAAATCGGCGATACGGCGTAGCGCAGCGAAAGTCGCAAGGAAAGTAGTGGCACGGGCGTCCCGCCCGTGCGGTTCGGCATTGGGCAGGAGCCACTCGCTTCTGAAGCGCACGGGCGGGACGCCCGTGCTACTAAGCCGCGTGGAAAATTGTCGTCGCTTACAACGATTTGTGGCGACACTGATAGAGTGCAACTCTGCGCGACGCCTTCGGGCCGCGCCGAAATCGTGTGCTCATTCGGAGGGGCGCCCCTCGGAGTCCAACCAAGACCACGGACATGATCGAGCCGCCGCCGATCCGAACTTTCGACCTGCTTGACGAACGGGAAGACAGCATCAACGACCGCGTATTTCAAGTGGATCTGGACACGGCTTCGATACGGGATTGGCCCAGGATCTTTCTTGAGGGCTGCTAACCACCCAAGAGCAATGAATGTTTCGCGCGATCCTTGCCGAGGCCAAAACGCGGGAAGGCTTTCAGTGAGAACGTGACCGCAACGGTGTAATCTTTCTCCCGCGTCCGATGGTCGCGGATGCGGAAGGTCAGCGCGGCGGTCCAACTCCGGAGGTCGCGGTAAATCGTGTAGTATTGCTCCTCCATCACGCCGTCGCGGGCCTCGAAGTGGTGCGTCACGCGCGCCGCCCAATTCTCATTCAATTTGTAGTAGAGCGTGCTTCGGATCAGGTTGTTCTCCGAGTCCGGGCCGAACCGCGGGTCGTCCCGGAAATACCAGTGTCCCAGCGAGGCGCTCCAAATGTCATTCGGCGAGACGGTGACGGTGTGATTCGCGAAACTCAGATGGGCTTCCTCGACGTCGAAACGGATCTCCGAACTGAGGATGAGCCAGGAGAGCGGCTTCAAGTCGAGGTCGGAGAACATTTCTGCGAACGTGTTTTGGTCCGAGCGCGGGTCCAACCGCCAATCCATGTAGAGCGCCCAATCGACGAGGTTGTCGATCGCGCCGTTGCGTTTGGTCTGGAGTTTGTTCCGGAGGCTCAGGCGCAGCACATTCTGGCTGTCGATGGAATCGATCGAGCTGTAATCCGCGAAATCTATGGGCAGCAGCCGCAGGCCGGGAATCTCCGTGTCGAACTGCGGCAATTCCCGGGGCGCGCGGCTGGGGGAGGGAACGAACGCGTAATTGATCGACGGTTGCACGATGTGCCGCAAGCCGTCCACGTCCCCAAGGCGGCTGCGCGCGTTTTCCCAGACGCGCGACGCTTTGAAGGAGAACTCCGCGCCGGTGTTGAAGACGGTGCGGTTCCGCGCGTCGAAGGCCGAACTTTCGCCTTCCGTTTCGCCGTACTGGGTGAACCGGCCACCGACGCGCGGGGTGACGTTCAACCAGCCGAAAAAGGTTTGCGGCAAGAGAATTTGATGAAAGGAATCCGCGCGCCAGGCGGCGTAATCGTGGGCCGCCGAGTCTTCCGCGGGACGGAAGCGAAAATAACCGGCCGAGTTTTCGCCTTCGTAAAAGAACGGCGAAACGCCCAGTTGTTGCCGGAGCGCAGAGAGTTTGATGTCCGGCAAGCGTTCGATGGTTTGAAAAAAATCATTGAGCTGCGGCTGCGCGAGCAGGCTCAGGCTGAAGTTGGGCCAGGCCTGATTGACTTCGAGGAAGCTTTTCGGCTGGAGGTCTTCGCGATAGTCGGTTTCAAAAAAATCCCGGATCATCTGCGCATCGCTTTGCTTGTTGGCGACAATCCTGGCCGTGAGATTGGTGCGGATCACCGCACGGTGGGAGAATTGGATGCGATACCGGTCGTCGCGGATCCGCGTGCCGCCCGAGTCGAGGCCGGCCTCGTGGTCGTGGGTGTAGTAAACAGCGCCAGTGCCTTGGCCGAACCGGCCCAGGTCGTAGGTCAATTCCGGACCGCCGCCGAGTCCGCGCTTCTGCCGATAATCGAGATTCAACGCGCCGCTCAAGTTGGTGCTCCCATACCAGCGGTAAGAACTCAACAGATACGGCCCGTACAGACTGCGGTAGCCGGGCGTGAAGATGAAGGCGTTGGGATGGAGTTCGAGGTTGCGCGAGAAAAACGGGAAATACCCGACGGGCACATCCCCGGCATAGACAGTGGCCTGTTCCGCTTCAATCCGTTTGCCGGGAATGATCATCAAGCGTTTCGCCCGGATTCGATACGCCGGGTCGGAGTCGTCATCGGTCGTCACGAACGCGTTTCGCGCTGTGTAAGCCTGGTTCGTTTGCGAAGCGGTCAGGTTTTCCCCCGCCGCGAAGAATGGCGCCAGGCCCACGCGGAAACGGTCGGCGGACATTTCCCGCGTTCGGAAATTGTAGCGCAAGCGGTCGCCCCGCCACAGCGCGCGATCCTGTTGCAAGCTGACGTTCCCCTGGGCGATGGCTTCCCCGGACCGCTCGTCCACGGAGATTTCGTCGGCGATCAGAAGCGCGGCGCCGTATCGGACCACGACGCCATGGGTGCCGACGGAAACGCCGCGGTCGAAGTAATGGATAATCTGGCTCTCCGGGCCCGGGTGCAGAGGTTCGATGACGATCGGTTCGGGCGGTTGGGCGCAGGTGAGAATCGATGCGAACGAGGCGAGCAACGCTAAGGAAAACCTGGAGACCCGAGGCAGCTTCTTCATTCGGCGCGCCCAGCTTTGCAAAACGGTTCCGTGCTGCCAAGATAAAGCTCGTTGCGACAAAGGCCTCGGCTCGTTAGTTTTTTGAGGATGAATCCGTTCCAATCCTTTGGCTTCCCAACGACTCGGCCTCGCCGGTTGCGCAGTTCTCCCGCGCTCCGCCGGCTCGTCTGCGAGAATCAGCTCAACGCGCAGCAGCTTGTCCTGCCGTTGTTCGTGCGATCGGGGAAGAAGCTTCGGCATCCTATTGCCTCGATGCCGGACGTTTGTCAATTGTCGCCGGACGAAGCGTTGGCCGAAGCGGAGACGGCTTATCGGGCAGGCGTGGCCGCAGTTTTGTTGTTTGGAATTCCGGACCGAAAGGACGCACGGGCGTCCGGCGCCTACGCAAGAAACGGCATCGTCCAAACCGCGGTTCGGCTTCTGAAGAAAGAACTGCCCGACCTGATCGTGATCACGGACGTTTGTTTGTGCGAATACATGAACCACGGGCACTGCGGAATCGTGATCCGGCGAAACGGAAAAGCGAACATTGCCAACGACCCGACGTTGAAGCTGCTGGCGCGCACCGCCGGAAGCCACGCTGAGGCCGGCGCGGACATCGTCGCTCCCAGCGATATGATGGACGGACGCGTGGGGGCAATCCGGACTCATCTGGATCATCTGGGTTTCACGGGAACGCCCATCTTATCTTACGCGGCGAAGTTTGCTTCCGCCTTTTACGGCCCGTTTCGCGAAGCGGCGGAATCCGCTCCTAAATTTGGAGATCGCCGGAGTTACCAGATGGACGCAGGAAATGCCCGCGAGGCTCTGCGTGAAGTGGCCCTGGACATTCAGGAAGGGGCCGACATCGTCATGGTCAAACCTGGTCTCGCCTACCTGGACATCATTTACCGGGTGAAGACCGAGTTCGGTTATCCCACCGCCGCTTACGCCGTGAGCGCCGAATACTCCATGGTCAAAGCGGCAGGCCGGAACGGGTGGATCGATGAGCGGGCGGTGTTCCTGGAAATCTGGCTGGCGATGCGCCGAGCCGGAGCGGATATTGTGATCACGTACGCCGCGGCGAATTTGGCCAGATGGTTGAAGGAAATCCCGAAGTGACCGGGCCTAGCCGCCAATATTCGTCAGCGCCCAAACGAGCGCGGCGATGATGATCAACCCCAGCAGCACGCCCACGGCAATGAAGACCTTCGCGGTCTTGTTGCTCTTTTTGGCGAAGGGGGAGTCCTTCTCAAAAACCGGCTTCTGACCTTCTTCGAGATCGAACTTCACGCCCTGGGGCATCACGCGGGTCTTATCCAGGGGAATCTTGCCGGAAGGAGGAGGAGTGCCCGCTTCCAGCCGCAATTCGACCTGGCCCAGGCGCAGAATTTGCCCCGGTTTCAGGACCATTTCCGTGACCTTCTCGCCGCTGATGAAGGTCCCGTTCGTCGAGTTCAAATCCCGGACGAGCACATCGTTCCCTCGGAGCAAGATTTCACAATGATGGCTGGAAACCGAAGGCTCCGCGATCTGGAAAACATTATCTTCGAGGCGACCGATGGTCGTTTTCTCGGATTTGAGTTCACAGGTGCGCCCGGTGAGCCCTTCACTTAGGACAACGAGTTTGGCCATAGGTCGGTCAGGTACAATTCACTATCTTCTTTCAAAAGTTCAAGTCAAAGGTTTTCGCCGACGGCGAGTCGTGCATCGTTCCTGTTCGTTAGACATCCGCTTGTGGATTTTGTCATAGGTCAACGTAGGGCAGGCTTCCAGCCGCCTCCTCTTTTGGCGAGGCGCTATTGGAGGAAGAAAAAGGCAGGCAGGATGCCTGCCCTAGGCTGACAACTGAATCCGGGGCGGGGAAGGAGAGTTCGGAATCCGCAAAAACAGGACGAAGGGACACGCTGCAGGTGGGGACATCCCGCAGGTTGCTTCAGGTGCGGCTCCCGAGCATCGTGTCCCTCGTCCGAAGTATGAGGCGACACGCCCATCCCGGTTCCCATCGATTTGGGTTTAATTGCTCGCGACGCAATTGGATACTCGGTTCCGATGAGCGCCGTCAAAAACGCATCGAGAACTCAGGGTGCCCCTGATCCTCATACGAATGTCACCGATGAAATGCACGGCGACCTGGATTTTGAAAGCCTAGTTAATGCTGTCGGGATGTTCGTCCAGAAAAGTGAAGATGTTCGACGGGTGTGGAATGTCGGACATTTTGAAGAACTGGCGGAACTGCGGGTTGTTGGTGTTGACGCCGCCGCTGATAAAACCGCCCGCGTAACCCAGCATCGCGTTCAAGGATACCGAGCGCACGCGGTGTTTCCATAAGGCGAACAACCGGGCTGTCAACACGGCATAGCCGGGAGGGATCAGAAACGGGGCATCCCCGAGTCAGTCGCAGCGTAACGCCGACCTTCGGGTCGGCAAGTTCCGAGGCCTTTTGGAGTCTCTCCGTTCCTTTTGGGACTGAACCGCCTTTCCCCTCACCCCGGCCCTCTCCCTTGGGGAGAGGGAGAATCAATTGTTCCGGTTGTGGACTTGGAACGTATGCGATTTCATCCGTCGCGGAGGACGGAATTCCCTCTCCTTGGGGAGAGGGCCGGGGTGAGGGGAAGCGGCGTGAGGAGGGATCGGAGCGCAGGAATCTTGAAGCCACGCCCAACAGATACAGGCATTCTTGCCTTGAGGACCGGGAGCTCTAGACACTAATTGCTGGTGGTGGTTTGGCCGTGGCGGCGGGTTTCGAGTTTCGCATTGTCATTCGCGCCCGCTTCGGTTCTACGCGGCCCCGTTCGCGAACAATCAGCGTTGAGTGACGCGGCACATACGGGGAAGAAATCGCGCAATGCGGCGCGCGGATGAGTGTCTGCGCGGGGTGGGGGGCGTGAGCTGTGCCGTGTCCGGACCTGACACAACAAAGTCCTTATGCGTCCATTCCTCATCAAAACTGCCGCCGTGTTGGCCTGCTTGGCGGGATTCGGAGCCTCTGAAGCAATCGGGCACCCCCGATTGATTCCTGGCTTCCTGAAGTTCGAGGCCTATAACGGTATCACCGGTAATGCTGTCCAAACCCTGACCGATGATCCCAAGTATCCAGACAAACCAGACGAGGTTCTGTATCCAAACGGTTTCAATTCTCGCCTGGTCTATCCCAATGACAGCCACGAAGCGTATGGCGGCCGGATCACGGGATTTGTCAGCCCCGCCGAAACTGCCCAGTGGGAGTTCTTCCTCCGCAGCGACGACGCGTCTCAACTGCTTCTCAGCACGGATGAAAATCCGCTGAACCTTCAGCAAATCGCGGAAGAAACCGGGTGCTGCGGGGCGTTCGAAGAAAGTGGCGCGAGCGAGACGTCTCAACCGATCAATCTGGTCGCCGGAAAACGCTACTTCATTCAGGCGCTTTGGAAGGAAGGCACCGGCGGTGATTTTTGTCAGGTGGCTTGGCGCAAAGTCGGAGACCCGACTCCCGCCTCGCAACTCACCCCCATCGGCGCTCCGTTTGTCTCCTCCAATGATCCCGGCCAAAGGCAGCGTTGCGATTACCAAAGAGCCGGTCAATGGGTCCGGGGCCGAGAACGATTTTGCCGAATTCACCGTGGACGCGACGAGCACCGACACACCGCTGGTCATCTTCTGGCAGCGCAATGGCAACGGCATCAAAGGCGCCGTCGGGAAAACGCTGCGTCTGGGTCCGCTCACCGCGGCCATGAATGGCTCCAAGATTCGCGCCGTCGCCTCGACACCCGGCGCCACAGCCAGCAGCGTGGAAGTCACGCTGACCGTGACCGAAGACAAAACGCCGCCCGCCATGCTTCGTGTGGCCGGGAACGACAACTTCGACACCGTGACCGTGACCTTTTCAGAAGCTGTGGCCAGCGCCACGGCGACGGTCGCCGGCAACTACTCCATTTCGGGGTTGACGATCAGCGCGGCCAAGCAGACCGCCGCAAACAAGGTTCAACTGACCACCAGCAAACAAAACCCGGACACCGCCTACACGCTGACGGTCAAGAACGTCCGTGACACCTCGATCGCCGGTGGCGGAAATGTGATTGCGGCCCCGGGCGACACGAAGGGGTTTCGCTCGTTCGTGCTTAAGCCAGGATTCGTCAGCTTCCAGGTTTGGACGGGACTGGCGGGCAACTCGATTCAGATTCTACTAGACGATCCGCGTTATCCCAATAGTCCGGCCATCAGCAATCTTGCCAAGTCCTTCAACTCGCGGCAGGTCTTCGCCAACGATGCGAACGAGGCGTACGGAGGACGGATGAAAGCGCTTCTCACGCCGACCGAATCGGGCAGCTATGAGTTGTTCATCCGCAGCGACGATGCGTCTCAACTTTTTCTGAGCACAGACGACAATCCCGCCAACGCAACGCAGATCGCCGAGGAAACCGGCTGCTGCGGCGCGTTTGAGGAATCCGGCGCTCCGGAGACGTCCGCACCGATCAATCTGGTGGCGGGCAAGCGGTATTACATCCAGGCGCTCTGGAAGGAAGGCACGGGCGGCGACTTCTGCCAGGTGGCCTGGCGAAAACTAGGGGACGCCACCGCTGCGAGCGCTTTGCAGCCGATTCCGGGGACTTTTCTGTCCACTTATCTCGACATTAGCCAAGGGCCCCCGGTTTTGACCGAGCAACCCAAATCGCAGACGGTGGCCGTCGGCGACACGGTCGCGTTGAAGGTCAGCGCCATTGGCTCAGAGCCCTTCACGTATCAGTGGAAGTTTAAGGGCAAGGACATCGCCGGAGCGACTCAGGCAACCTTGACCATATCCAATGTTCAAGGGGGCAGCGCGGGCGATTACGTGGTGATCCTCCGAAATGCCGACGGCACCGCGACCAGCGCTGCGGCGAACATTCTGGTCTCCGGCGTTCCGACCGTCTTGTTCCTGGTGAGCAATACTGCGCCGACGCTCAACGCCGCAGATGCCGCCGTCAAAGCCCGGCTGGAATCGCAAGGCTGGCAGGTCCTGGTGGTCGGCGCGGCGGCGTCTCAGACGCCGGACGCGGAGGGCAAACAGTTGATCATTGTCTCGTCCACCATCCCGTCCGGCGATGTGGGCAACAAGTTTCAGAAATCGGCGGTTCCCGTCGTCAACTGGGAACAGGCGTTGCAGGATAATCTTCTGATGACCGGAGACGTGGCGAACACAGACCGCGAGAACATCGCCACGCAAACCAATTTGGAAATTCTTAACGCGAATCATTCCCTGGCTGCAGGTCTCAAAGCGGGAGTGGTCCAGGTTGCGACCGCTGATTCCAGTTTTAGTTGGGGATTGCCGGCGGACTCGGCGGTCAAAATCACCCAGGTCCCGGGCGATCCGACCAAGTTTCCGATCTACGCCTACGAAACCGGCGCTGCTTTGATCGACGGCACCAAAGCGCCGGCCAGACGGGTTAACTTCATGCTGACCGACGACGCCTTTCTCAACCTGAACGCTGATGGGTTGAAACTGTTTGATGCGGCCGTGAGTTGGGCCGCGAACATCACGGTGAAACCGCCAGCGCAAGTTCCCAAGCTTTCGGCCGCGCGGACCGTTTCCGGCCTGACGCTCACGTTCGATGGCGCGTTGCAATCCGCGGACTCCGTCACCGGTCCCTGGACGGACGTCGCCAATGCGAAAAGTCCGCTGACGATCGCTCCGGCTGGTGGGCAGAAATTCTATCGAGCCAAACAATAGCCGTTGGATGGAAGCACGCGGCCGCTTGTTTGGCTCTGGGTGGCCTGGCTGGCCGTGCTCGGTGTCTCTGTCCCCCTGCGAGCGCAGGAGGCGGATGCCGCGGCGGTGCGAGAGCAACTCCGCCAATTGCACCAACAAAACGTCGAGCTGAAGCAGCAACTTCAGCGCCAGCAAGGCTTGATCGAGCAACTCGAGAAAAAGGTTTCGGAACTGCTCGGCACGAGCCAAAAGCAGCGTCAAACGCTTGAATCGCTTCAAGAAACGCTGCAACGGCAACCGCCCGAGGAATCCGAGGATCGGATTCTTCGCACCTCGAAACCTGGCAGCGTCGTGGTCAGCGGCCAGGGCGGTGTGGGTGTTTTTCACCAGGGCTCTCGGGGCGCTTTTCCGAATGCCGAGTTTCGCGTGGACGAAGCCAAACTGTTCGTCGATGCGAAAGTCTGGAAAGACACTTACGCGTTTGGCGAACTGGATCTCACGTTGCGGGAGGATAAAATCGAAGCGTTCCAGTTGGGGAAACTGTATCTCGACTTCGAGAGTTTGATCCGGCCTCGAGGTCGCGAAGGCCTGGTGAATTTGCGCGTCGGCCGGCTCGACATTCCTTTCGGCGAGGAATACCTGACGCGCGATGTCGTCGATAACCCGTTGATCTCCCATTCTGTCAGTGACCTCTGGGGAGTGGACGAGGGCGTCGAGCTCTACGGCAAATGGGAGAAGTTTCAATACGCGGCCGCGGTCCAGAACGGCGGTTATCCGCTGTTGCGGGACTTTGAGCGAGACAAGGCGCTGGCCGCGCGCGTGAGTTACGATCCGACAAAATGGCTGCACGCCAGTGTGAGTGGCATGAGGACGGGGGACATTGATGTGCGGGGAGATCGATTCTCCGCGTTGTGGTTTGGAAACAGTTATCTGCGAGCGCTCGGCCCGCTCTCGATCACCGATCGGTTCCACGCCAGCGCGGTCGAAGGAGACCTGCGCCTGCAATGGAAGAGCGGGCACGTGAAAGGAGCCTTGGGTTACTTGCGCTTTGGCGAAGACAAGCTCCCCCGAGCGGAACCGACCACGAGCGCGTTCTTCAACTCGTATTACGGCGGCTCGACCTTCGTGGTTCCAACGGTGACGGTGGCAGGCGACACTCGGCGTGAAGTGATTTATTACTACGTGGAGTGCCGGCAGGATCTCAGCGACCGGTTTTACGCCGCGACCCGCTTCAGCCGGATGGGCGCTGACGGTGGCTTTCCGGTCGTCGGGCATGGGCCTTTTGACAAGCGCTTTGCGGGCGAGTTGACCGATCATTTGTGGCGTTGGAGTCTTGGGCTGGGTTACCGATGGAGTCCGGACGGCGTCCTGAAACTTGAATACACCCTGGATCGAGGCGAGTTTGTGCGCGGCATGCCCCGTCGTGGCGAAGACCTGATCGGCCTGGAATTGGGCTACCGTTTTTGAGTATGAAGACCTGGTTGCTGTTGTCCTGCCTCGCCCTGGCTTGGATGCCGCCCGCGCGAGCCGGCACCATCACGGGCGTGGTCACGGGCGAAGGAGGCGATCCCAATCCGGCGGCGCCGAACCGGGACAAATACGAGAGCCGAAAATTCAAGTTCGTGGAGCGGATTGATTATTCCAAGCTCCGTGACTTCGTGGTTCACATCGAGCAACTTCGGCCCGCGTCGGCGGACCTGACTTCCAGGACCGCCAGCGTGGTCATTCAGAAAGACGCCGTTTTCACTCCGCATATGCTGGCCATCGTGGCCGGCACAACCGTGGAGTGGCCCAACAACGACAACATTTTTCACAATGTATTTTCGTTTTCCGAATCCAGACAGTTCGACCTGGGCCTCTATAAAAACGAGATCAAACGAGTCAAGTTCGACAAACCGGGCCGCGTGGACATTTTTTGTTCTATCCACAAGGACATGCATTGCATCATCCTGGTGTTGGAGAATCCGTATTTTGCCGTCGCCAACACGAAAGGCGATTACACGATCCTGAACGTGCCGCCGGGCACGTATTCGCTCCGGGCCTGGCACGAGCGGCTGCCCATCCAGAGCAAAACCATCAAGGTCCCGGACAGCGGCTCCGTCAAAGTGGATTTCACACTCAGCGTCAAGAATCTCCCCAAGTACTAAGCCGTAACTATTCAGTGCGATGAAAGGCCGCCCTCACCCCGGCCCTCTCCCCCAGGGAGTAACTTTTGCAGGCCGGTGAACTTATCACTGTTTAGTGAGCGTTTCCCAGTGCGGGAAAAAGCGGTTCCCTCTCCTGGGGGAGAGGGTTAGGGTGAGGGTGATTCACTTTTCAATGAATAGATAGATACGGTTAAGCGGACATGGTCCGGGGCTCCTCCAAACGCCGGCTCAGTTTCCAAGCCAAAGCCCTGGCGCCGGTGATTGCGATCATGGTGCTGTTAGTCGCGATCACGATGAGCATCGTCAACCGGCATTTTACCGACCGCATCACCGCCGAGGCGCGCGAAGCTCTGCGCACGGCCAACGCAGTGTTTGACAGCTCCCGCGAATTTCAGCGGCGTTCGCATCGCGCGCTGAACCGACAGCTCTCGAACGAACCGAAGATCAAAAGCCTGGTTCGGACCGACCCCGCGACGATCGAACATGCGCTCCAGACGGACTTGATGGTGGAGCTGAACCGCGATTTCCAGGTCGATAGCTTGCTCTTCAGCGACCCCAACGGCGACCGCCTGGCCATCGTGGCCAGTGATCGCTCCCTGGATCTCTCCCTCTTGGAGCAACGTTTCCAGGCCTCGATCCAGCAGTGTTTGTCCGAAGGCCAGGTGAGCGAGGACATGATCGCCGTGAGTGGCCGCCTGTTCGACGTGGTCGCAGCGCCCATCGTGGTCAGCGAGGAAATCGCCGGCGTGATTTTGCTCGCGACGGAGACGGGGTCCCGCGTCGCGGAGCAGTTCAAGAGACTGACGAGCAGTGATTTTGTGTTTGTTGGGGAAAGTGCGGTGACCACCTCAACCCTCGGCGTACGAATCCCGGATTCCCGGCTGGTGGAGATTTATCAGCAGTGCCTCCGGCAGCCGGACAGCAGCGCGCCCCTGCAAGTGGAACTGAATGGCGCGCATTTTCTCTGCGTTGGCGGTCGATTCCCTACCCGGACGCCACCGGTTTCGCTCGGTTATGTGCTGCTGTCCTCGTACGAAGGCCCCTTGCGTGAGCTGCGCAGCACGCATGAGTTGCTCTTGACGGTGGGAGTGTTGGGCATCCTAAGCGGCAGCGCCATCGTTTGGCTGCTCATGCGGCGGCTCACCCGTCCCTTGCGCGAACTGCGCGATGGCGCCAAAGCGGTGGGGCGCGGCGATTTCTCCCGCCGCGTGCCGGTCGCTTCGAATGATGAGTGCGGCGAGCTGGCGGAAACCTTCAATCAGATGACGGCCAATCTTCAGACGTCGCGGCAGGAACTGGAACGAGCGCTGCAAATCCTTCGAGCCACCCAGGCCCAACTCGTCCAGAGCGAGAAGATGTCCGCGATGGGTCAATTCGTGGCTGGGATCGCGCACGAATTGAACAACCCGCTTACCGTCGTGATCGGCTACGCGGAATTGCTGCGTTTTTCGGGGGACCGCAAGCCGGATGAACTCGACAATCTGGAACAGATTGCGGCCGGCGCCGAACGCTGCCGGAAGATCGTGCGCGGTTTGCTGAGCTTCGCTCGCCAGCACAAACCTCAACGGCGGTGGGTTAGTATCAACGAGATTCTGGAATCGTCCTTGGATTTGATGGCTTACGAGCTGAGGACGAGCAACGTCCAGATTGTGCGCCAATTCGAGAACAACCTTCCGAAAGTCCTGGCGGATTACCAGCAACTCGAGCAGGTGTTCGTCAATATCATCAACAACGCGCGCCAGGCGATCGGTGCGTCCCGACGGGACGGCCAGATCCGGCTCACGACCGAATCCAGGCACCGCCTCGTTCGGATCGTGATTGAAGACAATGGCCCTGGGATTCCTGCCGAACACCTTCCGAAAATCTTCAATCCGTTCTTCACCACCAAAGAAGTCGGCCAGGGCACAGGACTTGGCTTGAGCCTATCCTACGGCCTGGTCCAGGAACATGGCGGCACGATCACGGCCGAAAACCGCCCCGAGCGCGGCGCCCGGTTCGTCATCGAGTTGCCAGTAGCATTGGGCGCCGAGGACAACGTCCGCGACCTCATCCAGCAACAGCCAGCCGGCCCGGCGAAGACGAACGGGAGCAAAACCTGTTTGGCGATCGATGACGAGGCAGCGATTATCACGCTGACGCGAAAGATGCTGGAACGCTCCGGATTCCGAGTTCAGACCGCGCCGGATGGCGCCAGCGCGCTGCAATTGCTCTCCGCCTCGGACTTTGATATCATGCTCTGCGATTTACGGATGCCCGGACTGAGCGGCCATGAGGTGTTTCGGCAGCTCCACAGTTTTAACGCCCGCATGGCTTCGCGATTTATCTTTATGACCGGCGATGTTGTGAACGAGCAGACTCAGCAATTCCTGCAGGAGCATGGGCAAGTCTGTCTGGTCAAGCCGTTCTCGAACGAACAATTCCAGGCGGCAATCTCCACGGTCTTGGAACGGACTTGAGAGCGTGTCCGAAAATTCCAAAGGGTCCTGCGGCGAGGGATTTTGGCTGCGGCCAAGGCGGCGAGGCCGGAGCATCCCCGCCACGGGCTGTGACGGCCGAGCCAACGCAGGCCGCAGACAAAAGACCCGCCGCCCGGAGGGTTTTCGCGGAAAAGGTTGCCTGGCTTCGTGGCTCCTCAGTCGAAGATCCACCAGGGATATTCTCCTTCGTCGCGCCTCGCCATGCAGCCTTTTCCGCGAAAACAGGACCCTTTGGAATTTTCGGACACACTCTGAGACCCGTCGCCCTGTTTGCCCAAGCCGTTTTCCCTGCATGATTTTCGCGCCGTAATTTCAAGTCGAACCTCCCTGGAATGAACTCCTCAAAATCTCTCAGCTGTGCCGCCATTGACCGGCGGCGATTTCTTCGAACCGGTTCTGTTTTCGCGCTCAGCGCGGTTGGCGTGCTGAGGCCTTCCAAAGCTGTCGCGGCCGCGCAGCCGGCTGCGGCACCGCCGCGGCTGGCATTTCACGACGAAGCCAGCAAGCTTAAGATCACCGGCGTCCGCATGGTCCGCCCGCGCCCGAAACGGCCCTTGCCCGCTTACCAACCCGCGCCCGGCTCGTGGTCCACGGGCGGTTCCGAGGTGGCAAACCCGATGTCGATTTACCCCAGATACAAACCCCAGCGGAGTCTGTTCATGGCCGGAGATCTGGGGCCGGATGCGGTCGAAATCACGACCGACAAAGGCGTGAGCGGGATTGGTTACGGCGGACCGGGCGCGGGTTTCGTGATCGAGAAACATCTCACCAAACTCCTGCTTGGCGAAGACCCATTCGACGTCGAACGACTCTGGGACATCTTGTGGCGTTCGACGCTCTACTACGGGCGCAAGGGTCTCGTGGTCCACGCCATCAGCGCGGTCGATAACGCGCTTTGGGATGTGATTGGCAAAGCTCTTGGGATGCCCGTTTACAAACTCCTCGGAGGGGCGACCAAGGAACGAATCCCGGCTTATTGCACGGGCAACGACATCGAGCAACACGTCGAGTTCGGCTACAAAAAGATCAAGCTGGCCGTGCCGTACGGTCCGGCGGATGGCCGCGACGGCCTGAAGAAAAACGTCGAACTGGTCAAGCGCACGCGGGAGTTGCTCGGATCGGATGGCGAAATCATGCTCGATTGCTGGATGGCGCTGAGCGAGCGCTACACGATCGAGTTCGCGCAAATGCTCGAACCTTACCGCGTCTATTGGATGGAGGAATGTTTGCCGCCGGACGATTACGAAGGCTTCCGGCGCCTGAACGAGGCGATTCAATCGACGCGCATGGCGACCGGCGAGCACGAATACACCCGATACGGTTTCCGGCAACTGCTCGAATACAAGGCGGCAGACATATGGCAGCCGGACATGAACTGGTGCGGCGGTCTCACCGAGTTGCGGCGCATCGCGGCGCTGGCCGCGGCCTACGACATCCCGGTCATTCCGCACGGCGGCTGGCGAGGCGGAGCGCCGCATTTCATTCTTGCCGCGACGAACAGTCCGTGGTGCGAAATGTTCTTGCCGGCGCCTGGCGGACCGCCGGAAGTTTACAAACGGTTCGAAGAAGAAAACAACATCACCCGCGGCCCGGAAGGCATTTACATGCGGCCTTCGGACACGCCAGGATTCGGGTGGGACCGCGCAGTCGATTAATGCGGCTTTCACCGGCCCAGCGCACAAATCCGGCTAAAGCCGGCACTACATACGGGCTGCGTGCCCCCTTCTCTTGTCAAATGAGAACTGCTGTCTGCGGGTCGCATGGAATTGAAGCACCGGCCAGGTCGGTCTATCCTCCGCGCGACTTTTTATGGCGAACACGAAGACGACACGGATGCCATGGCCCGCCGAACTCGGTTTTGCGATGCCGGCGGAATGGGAAAAGCACGAAGCCACCTGGCTGGCCTGGCCGCATAATCCAACCGATTGGCCAAACAAACTCGATACCATCCGCTGGGTCTATGGCGAGATCGTCCGCAAGATCATTCCCGGCGAAACCGTGCGGATGCTTGTCAACTCGAAATCGGACGCGAAACGGGCGCGGCTCTACCTGACGCGCGCTGGAGTGGACGCGCGCCGCGTGGAGTTCATCCTTCATCCGACCAACCGCGGTTGGACTCGGGACAGCGGACCAATCTTCGTCCAACGCCGAAGTTCAAAGTTGGAGACGGCGATTGTTCATTTCCATTTCAATGCCTGGGCGAAATATCGGGACTGGCAAAAAGACCGCCGGGTGCCCGAGACGGCTGCGAGGATGCTGCGCAAACAGCTCTTCCGCGCCGAATGCAACGGCAAAGATTTCGTGCTCGAAGGCGGCGGCATTGAAGTGAATGGCCGCGGCACTTTGCTTACCACGGAGGAATGTTACCTGGACCCTAGAATCCAGGTGCGCAATCCAGGCCTGGGCCGCCGGGAAATCGACGAAACGCTCCAGAAATACCTCGGCGTGACGAATGTGTTCTGGCTCGCCGCAGGGCCCGTGGGCGACGACACGCACGGGCACATCGACGACATTTGCCGTTTCGTCAACCGGAAGACGGTGGTGCTGATCAAAGAAACGAACCGCCAGGACGCCAACTTCCGCCCGTTGTCCGAGAACTGGGAGCGCATTCAGGATTTTCGTTTGGAAGACGGCTCGAAACCGGAAGTGGTTCCGCTGCCGATGCCGGCGCCGCTCTACTTCGACGGGTATCGTCTGCCGGGCAGTTACGCCAACTTTTACATCGCGAACGCGGCAGTGCTGGTCCCGACTTTCAACGATCCGAACGACCGCATCGCCCTGGGGACGCTGGCCGAGTTATTCACGGACCGGCCTGTGGTGGGAATTCACGCCGTGGATTTGGTGCTGGGTTTTGGCACGCTGCATTGTCTGACGCAGCAGCAGCCGGCGTGAGCTGCGCTTCGCTTTTCTCTTGCTTTCACGAAGCCAGGGGCAGCGCGAAGCTCACCTGAGTTCCTTCCCCTGGCTGACTCTGGATGGAAAATTGGCCGCCGTGGATTTCCGCGAGGCGCTTGGCGATGATCAGTCCCAGGCCGCTCCCTTGCTGCTCGTAGAATTTGCGCTCGAATTGCACGTATGCCCCGATGTCCGCGGCGTACTCCGGCTTCATCCCGCGTCCTTGATCGCTGATCTCCACGCGCAGCTTGCGGGAGTGAGCCGTGGACACGACCGAGACCGGCGTGCCCGGTTTGGAAAACTTGAATGCGTTATCGATCAGTTCGGCAAAGATTTTTTGGAGGTGGTCCCCGGAGACGGCCACGGCCCCGGAGACAAGTTCCAGGCGCAAATCGGCGCCGCGCCCGGCGGCCTCGGCTTGCCCCGGGCGAAGTCTTTGAGGAATTGCTCCGTGGCCGGAGTGGGACCGCGATCCAGCGCGGCGAGCCTGGCGGGGTCGGAAGCCAGCAACTCAATCCGGGCGTAGATGAGGAAGTTTTGGATGAGCCGCTGGAGGCGCGCTCCGGAATATTTGATCGCTTGCGCGAATTCCGCGATTTGCTGCCGTGAAAGGGAGCCAGCTTCAGTGCGGAGGATCTCGGACGCGCCCAGGATGCCGATCAGCGGCGTGAGCAATTCGTGCGGCAGCATCATGCTGATGTGCGAGCGCAAGGAAGCGAGCTTTTGGTCCGCTTGCTGGCGGAGCAGTTGACTCTTCTGGAGCCGGTTGTTCACCGCGGCCAGCAGTTCCGAAAGGCCGAATGGCTTGGCCAGGTAATCATCGGCGCCCATCGTCATCCCCTGGCGCATGCCGCTGAGGTCAGCCAGACCGGTCATGAGCACAAACGGCGTGGTGGACAAAACGGGATCGTTCCGCAAGGCGGCCAAAACTTCGTAGCCGTTGAGTCCGTCCATGTTTACGTCGCAAAGGATGAGATCGGGCGCGTGAACCCGCGCGAGTTTCAGTCCGGTGGCGCCATCCGGGGCTTCGGTGACCGCGAAGCCTCCCAGAGCCAGACCTTGGCGAATAACCGACCGCGCGCACTCTTCGTCGTCGATGATCAGGATTTTGGCCACGGCCGTCGGGATCACATGTCTTTCAGTTGCGGTTTGACGACTTTCTCGTAGCACTCCGGGCAGATGGTGTGACTGAATTTGGCTTCGCTGCGCGGAGCGATGTAATTTTCAATTTGGTGCCAGGCGTTGTGTTCATCGCGAATTTTTTTGCAGTAGGAACAAATCGGGAGCAGTCCTTTCAGATACTCCACATGCTGGCGCAAGCCGAGCATGCGTTCGGCCACGTGCAGGCGGGCCAGCAGTTGCTCTTCATCAACCGGTTTGTTGAGGAAGTCATCCGCGCCGGCTTTCATCGCCTCGAGATAATTGGTCCTTCCGCTCAGCGCTGTGATCATGAGGACATAAGTGTAAGCGTTGCCGGGGGCCTGGCGGATCGTCCGGCACAACTCCAGACCGTCCATCTCGGGCATCATCCAATCGGAGATCACAATCGGGAAATGCTCCTGCTGAAGTTTTGCCCAGGCCTGGCGGCCATCCACGACCGCGACGACCTCGTACTGGTGCTGGTTCAGAGTTCTGGTCAGGAGCATCCGCGCGACCGGTTCGTCTTCGGCGATTAGAATTCTCATGTGCATGCCGTGGCATTCGTGCCGGCCGGAGCACGAGTTTGCGAAGCGTGCGGAAGGTTCCCCTCCCCGCGCAGCCTTGGCAAGCCGCTTCACACCCGGCTCTCCCTCAAGACCCCTCAAGACGGTGCTCGAAAGCGGCAGAGAGGATTGTCGCACTCCAAAACCTGGCGGACTTTGATCGCTCCGATTCATGAGGAGAGAGATTCGTTGGCCAATCCAAGCGGCTCAGACGAGTCGAGCCTCTCACCCGCACTCTGACCCGAATGGCGCTTAGATAGATAAGGCGCAAAACTCTACTAGACAGGCTTCTGCGGTGCGGTGATTTCCAGCGAAAACGTGTTGTCGTTGTCCCGGAGGGACAGAGGATAATAGCCCAGCGTTTCAACGCTGGGTGGGCACTCGACGCTCCGACTCGCTAACCCAGTGTTGAAACATTGGGCTATTCTCAGAAGTCCCTCCGGGACAAATTGCAGGTGCTGCACAAGTATTCATGGCCTGAATCAGCCTAGAAATTCGTAGCCTTATCTAAGCCGTGTCTATTCATTGAAAATGTGAATCGCCCTCACCCTCACCCTCTCCCCCAGGAGGGGGAACCGCTCTTTCCCGCTCTGGGAAACGCTCACTAAATAGTGATGGGTCGTCCACCGGCGCGCAAAAATCACTCCCTCTCCCTGGGGGAGAGGGCCGGGGTGAGGGCGAGCCTTTCTTCGCACTGAATAGTTACGGCTAAGCGCCATTCCACTCTGCAGAGCAGGCTGGGAGTCCTCGCGCGTGAGATCGAAGTCTCTTTCGCTGTCCTCCACGAGCAAGATCCGTTTGAGGGGTGGCATGCGAGGGGGATTTACGATTTACGATTTGCGCATGGCGCCTTTGACCCGGGGCCTCGCGCACTCGGCGAGGCCCGGCGGGTCGATTCCTCCAAGGCGCCCATGGCACTGTCGGCCTTGTTCGTCGCGCGGGGCTACACGACCGTCATCGTGGGGCGATGGAACCGTGCCGACGAAATTCGCGGTGCGGCCCGGCCCACGCCAAACCGGGCTGCGACCGATTCTGCAAACCCGAATGGCACGATGGCCGAACAAATCGCGCGATCCAGTTATCATTCAACGCTATTCTGAGGTTGCCGACTTCGGTGAAACCAACCTCCAGCAACCAACCGCCAAAATCAAAACCGGAGAGTACGGAATCTATTGTCGGGTCCAGTACGGAGAGGGAGGCGCGAGGTCGGGAGTGGTCTCTCGGCTGGCCAGTGGATTCACATCCGCACGACCGAGGGCGAGTGCAAATTCTGGCTCGATCCGAGTATCGCTCTGGCCCAGAATCGCGGAGTGCGAGCGCTTGAGTTACGGCGAATCGAGCAACTGCAAGAGCCTCTGAGGAGAGCGTTCCATGCTGGCTTCCTTGTCTGGGTTTCCGCGGCGTTGCTGGGCGCGCTTTCCCACGCTCAAGACTCGGCCGATCGCTCGCGCCCGAACGTCGTGCTGATTATCACCGACGATCAAGGGCACGGCGACCTGGGGTTTCACGGCAACCCAAAGATTCGGACGCCGCACCTTGACCGGCTTGCGCGAGAGAGCGTGCGTTTTGAGAATTTCTACGTCATGCCCGTTTGCTCGCCCACGCGCGCCTGTTTGATGACTGGCCGCTACAATTATCGCACCGGCGTGGTGGATACCTACCTGGGGCGTTCGCTCATGGCGCCGGGCGAAACCACGGTCGCCGAAATGCTCACCCGCGCGGGTTATCGCACGGGCATTTTTGGAAAGTGGCATCTCGGCGACAACTACCCCATGCGCCCTATCGACCAGGGATTTCAGGAATCGCTGGTGCTGAAGGGCGGAGGCATCGGCCAGCCATCGGATCCGCCCGGCGGCGAGAGTTATTTCGATCCAATTCTACAGCACAACGGCAAACCGGTGAAAACGAAGGGTTATGTGAGCGATGTGATCACGGATGCCGCCCTCGGATTCATCACTCGGAATCGGGAGAGTCCATTTTTTGTTTATCTGGCCTTCAACGCGCCCCACACGCCCCTGCAAGTGCCGGAGAATTATTTGCAGAAGTACCGGGCCTTGAATCTTTCGCACAGCGAGTTCCCGGACCGAGGCCATCCGCTGACCGGAAACGCCGATCCGGACATGATCGCGAAGGTCTATGGCATGGTGGAAAACATCGACGATAACGTGGGCCGGCTTCTCGCCAAATTGGAGGAATCCGGCTTATCGCGGAACACCGTGTTGATTTTCATGACGGACAACGGCCCTCAACAGGTCCGGTACAACAGCGGAATGTTCCAGCGCAAAGGCAGCGTGCACGAGGGCGGAATTCGCGTGCCGTTTTTCGTCCGGTGGTCCGGCCAATTCGAGGCCGGCCTCGCGGTGGACCGCATCGCGGCGCACATTGACATCACACCGACCTTGCTCGATCTGTGCCGCGCAAAGAAACCGACCCGGGTGAAATTCGACGGCCGGAGTCTGCTGCCGCTGTTGCGCGGCGAGAGTGCGAACTGGCCCGATCGCACGCTCTACTTCCAATGGCATCGCGGCGATGCGCCTCAAAAGTATCGCGCGTTTGCCGCCCGATCGCAGCGTTACAAACTCGTGCAGCCGGCCGGCGTTCCGGAAGGAGCCTGGACCAATCCTCCGGCCTTCAAGCTTTACGACATGGCGAACGACCCGCTCGAATTCCACGATCTCGCGGGCAAGAAGCCCGATCTCGTGCAAAGCATGAAGAAAGGGTATGAACGCTGGTTCAACGAGGTGACGCGGGGGCGAGATTATAGCGTTCCGCCGCGGATAGTCGTCGGTTCGCCGCAGGAGAATCCAACCATCTTGACCCGCCAGGATTGGCGCGGACCTCAGGCGGGCTGGCGCGCGGATTCATTGGGATATTGGGAAGTACAAGTTGAAGCCAGGGGGATCTACTCAGTTTCCTTTCAATTCGCTGCATTGGCGAAGCATGGCACGGCGCATTTGCGGATCGGGCAGGTCCGCGTTCAACAACCGCTTCAAGCCGGAGGAACAGAATGCCAATTTGATTCAGTGCAATTGAAGCGCGGACCTCATCGGCTGGAGGCCTGGATATCTGAGGGGCAAGTGAGTGTTGGCGTGCGCTACGTCGGAATGCGTCGAGTGCGTTGAACACGAAAGTGTCGGGGTTCGTGGAGAGAATTCCCCCAAGCAAAGCTTCGCGCATTGAACCCTGACATCCCCTCACCCGTGCCCTCACCCGTGCCCTCACCCGTTCCCTCTCCCCTCAGAATGGGAACGGGTATCCGCAGGACGGGTGATGGGATGTTCATGGAGAGGAAGAAGATAACCCCCCGAACTGGAGCGCGGTGTTTACTGCGTTTACGCTGCTTCCGGTGCCGAAGCTCCGTTCACTTTGGAATGTTCAAGCGGCGTAAACGCCGCGCTCCTGACCACTGGTGGGGAAGGACAGGGTGAGGAGAACGGGGCCTCAATTTGAATGTCGCGAAGACCAACCCTAATTGTTCAGCGCGTAATTGGTCCGATACTGGTCCGTCACAGCCCACAGATTGAGCGGATAAAGCAACCCGCGATACTTGATGAACCGGCCGCTTCCGTCAGCCATCATATACATGCCGCCGCCGCCCTTGTTTTGTCCGCGCCCGCCCGAATGCCGTCCGCGTTCGATTTCCGTGACGTCATTGCCCCGGGCCCCATCACGGGAAGGCTCCATCAAATCCATGTAGAAGTGGTCGGAATCAAACTTCTTTTCTCCCATGACAATGGTCTCCGAAGGAAACCGGATTGCGCTGAGCGGCATTCTTTGATTGGGGGTTGAAGCCACGTCGTAGCTGCGCCCCAGCGTTTCGCGATAGTAATCGTTCCATCCGTTGATGATGTAGCTGCGGAATGCGTCGTCCGGAGGCAGCGGCGTCGTCCTCGTCCGCACTCTGGCGTCGAATTGGCTTTGCTCCTTGGCGCGGTCGTTCGGACAACGGAGAACCTCCAGAGTATCGTAATACGGTTTGAGCTGCGTCGGCCAGCGATTGACGTCAATGCGGATCGGAAAGAAATCCTGATTGTCGCTCGCGTAGAGGACGCACGCCAGCGCCAGGGAGCGCGAGTTGTTCAGGCATTTGATCATGCGCGCCTTTTCCTTGGCCTGGGCCATCGCGGGCAGCAACATTCCGGCGAGAATGGCGATGATGGCAATGACGACGAGCAGTTCAATCAAGGTGAACGCCGCGCGGCGAGAAAAAGGGGGCAGGGAAAAAGGTCGAGCATTCATAAGTTGTCGGCTGTGGGTTTGACTGGGCGCAACATGCTGGAAATCCTATGCGGCTCCAAGAAAATTTTCCGGACCTTTCTGAGTGGCGGGGAGACGAGGAAGAAGGTAAGAGTCTTGGCTGTATGCGCCACACCATTCTCCGGCCCGGGAAAGCGGCTTTCACGCTTATCGAACTGCTCGTCGTCATTGCCATCATCGCCATTCTCGCCGGAATGTTGCTGCCCGCGCTGGCGAAAGCAAAACAGGAGGCGCATCGGATCAAGTGTCTCAACAACCAAAAGCAGTTGGCCCTGACGTGGGTGCTTTACAGCGCGGATCATAATGAAGGCCTGGTGGCCAACGGCGCGCAGGCCGGAGGATCCGTCGGAAGAGAAATGCTCTGGGTGACGGGAGATTATCATAACTTCATCCCGGCGTTCACCAATGCCCTGTACCTTCTCGATTCCAGGTACGCGGCCTTTGCCCGCTATCTCACGACCAAGGAGATCTACAAGTGCCCTTCCGATTCCACGACCTATGTGGTCGAGCGGGGGAAACCGGTCCCGCAGGTTCGAAGTTACTCGCTGAACATGTACCTTGGGCCGACCAGTTCGATGGACCGGCATCGATCCGAACGGTATCGGGTGTTCGCGAAAGCATCGGACATCCCATCGCCTGCGAACACGTTTGCATTCATGGATCTCACGCCGCAGAACCTTTGCACCCCGGCGTTCATCGTCCTTTTGCCGGGCGCAGCCACGGACCAGTTCTTTCATTTTCCCGCCACGCATCACAATCGCGGGGGCGTGTTGTCCTTCGCCGATGGCCATGCCGAAGCGCATCGCTGGCGCGACCCGAGAACCTTCCGGACGGCGGCGCTGGGGGTGAAGATCGGCCACAACTTCTCGTCGCCCAGGAACACGGATCTGGCCTGGATTCACGAGCGAACCACGGTGTTGAAGTAAGCGATGACTCACCGGACGTTGTTGATCCTGCCGCTGTGCTGGGCGAGCGCTGGCGCGGCGTCGGAGTTGCCGAGATATGATGATTTCACGCAGCCGCCGCACAATTACTGGCAACGCCCGCCCGCCGACCGCTTCACAAAACTCAAGGACGATCTGGAGTCACGCCGGATTGTCCTGGATCACACCAGTGAAAGGTCGTTCGTCGCCAGTCTGCTCCGGGCGCTCGATATTCCGGCCAGTTCGCAGTTGCTGGTGTTCTCGACCACCAGTTTGCAGCTCAGCCTGATTTCCACCTCGCGTCCGCGCGCCCTGTATTTCAACGAGGATCTGTATTTGGGTTACGTTCAGGGCGGACGCATCGAGATCGTGTCGCTCGATCCCGAACTGGGCGGGATTTTTTACATCTTCGACATCCCTCGAGACGACCAGCCATTGCGGATCGAACGCTCCAACCGCTGCATGAACTGCCATGCGGCGTCGGAAACTCGCCTGGTGCCGGGACTGCTGGTCAAGTCGGTTGTCTCCGGCCCCAACCGCGGGAGCCTTGATTCGTTCCGCACGGACGAAATTGGGCATCACGTTTCATTCTCGGAGAGGTTCGGCGGTTGGTACGTCACGGGCGAACACGCGATCACCAACCACTGGGGCAATTTGACGGGCCGCCTTTCGCCCGAAGGCTTGACAAAAATTCCGGTTGAACCGGGCGCGCAGTTCAACTGGGACCGTTATCCGGCCACGACCAGCGACATTCTTTCGCACCTCTTGCACGAGCATCAAGCCGGCTTCGTAAACCGGGCGGTGGAAGCGTCCTATCGCGCCCGCGCCTACTTGCACGCTAGCCAGGGCCAGTTCAACAAGGAGCAAACGGACGAGTTGGACCGGCAAGCGCGCCAGCTCACGGGCTACTTGCTCTTCGCGGATGAAGCGCCGCTGCCCGACGGCGGCGTGCAAGGCGCCCCGGCTTTCAAAGAGGATTTTCTCCGCAACAGAAGGACCGCCTCGAATGGAGCTTCGCTGAAGGATTTGGACTTGCGGACGCGCCTGTTCAAACATCGCTGCAGCTACATGATCTACAGCACCGTGTTCCAAGGATTGCCCAGGACGATAAAGGACCGGGTGTATCAACGCTTGAGAGAGGCCCTGGATGCGGAAACGCCGGATCAAGAATACGCCTACCTCTCCTCGGCTGAGAAGAATGCTCTGCGCAAGATTTTGAGCGAGACTTTGACCGATCTCCCGGTCGGCTGGTGAGAAGGGCGATCTTTCGAAACCAAACAGGCGCCTCCGCGTTGGCAAGAGGCGCCTTTAGAGAAACGTTTCAGCGGTTAGCTCTTGGAATCCTTTTTCTCGTCACCGGACTCCAGTTTCTCGCCGGCTTGCTTCCAACCCGTGATGCCGGCGGAGAGATGTTTTACATTGGAATAGCCGAGGTCTTTGGCCGCACGGGCCGCAGATTGGTAAGCCATTCAGGTCGGCCCGGTGCAATACGCGACGACGAGGGCGCTCTTGTCTTTGGGCAAGACATTCGCCAGGTCATTTCGGTGCGTGGCGAAATCAATCGCCGTGGGGATGTGGCCATTCTTCCATGACTTCGTCCCCATGACATCGATCAAGGTGACCTTCTTGGATTCGATGGCGCCCTTGAGTTCCTTGATACTGATATCCGGGAACTCGCCAGCCCAGAGGCTGGCCACGAACGCCAAAGCTGTGACGAGAGTAAGTACTTTTTTCATGTTGCTGAACGTTTCTGGTTTTGTTGATCCGACCTGCCTCCACCCAGAGGCAACACCCGCTCGCGGACAACCCTGCCTGTAGTCGGGCAGATTCAACTTTCGGTAGCGCGCTCAGGTACGACTATGAAATTATATCCATTTCAATCGGTTACAACAATATCTAAGTTTTTAAGCCGTGTAACAATTCAATAGCGAAGGGGAGGGCACGCGGCTCGCGGGCTGTGTTCGGCGGCTCGCCGAACACTTCAGCACAGACCGTCCGCGCTCACTTTTAAGTGATCGAAAAATGGGCCGAGAAAAGTCGGCACCGAGCCGGCGGCGACGGCACGCGAGCCGCGTGCGCTCCCCTTCTCTTGAATTTGGCCTCCGCTCGCTGTTACCTCCTGTTCGATTGGATCACGGGAAGCGCATGCGCCTCGCCAATTGTGTTCGGCATCAAAGCGCTCACCCGGTTCTTGCTCTCTCTCTCCCCGCGAGGAACGAGTGGGGAGAGGGCCGGGGTGAGGGCGAGCCTTCATCGCACTGAATAATTACGGCTAAGTGGTCCATTTCATAAATACGCTAACGTTCGTTGCGCCCAATTTGGCCTGGGGCAAGGCGCGACGAGAGAGCATCCCCCGAAAGTGGGGCTGTGACCGAGAAGCAACGCAGCCCCAGGCCAAATTCGGCGCAACCCTCCGGGCGGCAGGTCTTTTCCGGCCAGACTTCGTGGCTCGCTCCTCCCAGACCCACTCCCGGGGTATACTCGTCGCTCGCGCCTCGTCTGGCCGGAAAATCCCTTGCCGCGAACGTGAGCGTATTTATGAAATGGACCACTAAGGATTGACCACTACCCGGTAAAACGCCGCCTGCCCTTCGAGCGGAATCGTCGCTTTCTGGTTGGAGTTCGTCACGACGTTCAGCCAGTTGGCGTCCGACAAGGCGGTCTTTTTCTGGAGCGTCGCGGCGCCGACCGTGTTGGTCCAGGAGATCGTCAAGTCGGCTTTCAGGATCGCGATAGCGGTGATCTTGGGGGGATCCTTGACCACGGGCGCTGATCCAGCCGTGAGGAGATTTTCACCACGAAGACCGGCATCGTAGATTTGTTTGATTTCTTCCACGGTGACCACGCGCCGCCAAATGCCCAGATCATCGATCATGCCATCGTCGATGGTGGCGTCTGGATATAGGCCTGTCCCGTCTTGGCCAATGTTGGTAGCGAGGCCGGGTTCCGTATCTACGGTGGGGGTGCCGACGCCGATCGGTGTTTCATTGACTAGAA
>Ga0233424_10000521_pt1 | contig 47001 bp, 42 predicted proteins | sample Watercolumn_Towu_FD_181011 | JGI IMG/M metagenome (GOLD analysis project Ga0233424, IMG submission 181011) | Freshwater microbial communities from Lake Towuti, South Sulawesi, Indonesia - Watercolumn_Towuti2014_125_MG | ecosystem: Environmental > Aquatic > Freshwater > Lake | place: Indonesia...
GATCTCGGGGAAGTTCATCTTGAAGATGGGCAGGAAGAGTTTCACGGACGCGCCGCCCATGTAGAAGTCTTCCATCGGCGGGATGCCGACGATGGTGGCGGGATACACGGCGTCCTTGCGGTGCGTGATGGCGGTGACGTGGAAGACGGGATACGGCTCGGGCAACGTGTAATAGCCGGTGTGGTCGCCGAACGGGCCTTCGTCGCGCAGCGGCTCGGTCGGGTCAACGTAGCCTTCGATGACGAAGTCGGCGTTGGCGGGGACTTCGAGGTCGTTGGTCTCGCACTTGACGAGTTCGACGGATTTCTTGCGGAGATAACCGGCGAGGAGAAATTCGTCCAAGCCGTCCGGCAGTGGCGCGGTCGCGGCGAAGGGGAACATCGGATCGCCGCCGAGGAAGATGCTGACGGGCATGCGCTCGCCCTTCTCGTAGTAACGGCGGCCGTGTCGCGCGGCGACTTTCTGGAGCTGCCAGTGCATGCCGGTGGTGCGGTCGTCGTAAATCTGGATGCGATACATGCCGACGTTGCGTTCGCCGGTGTCGGGATCTTTGGTGACAACGCAAGGCAGCGTGATGAAACGTCCGCCGTCGAGCGGCCAGCATTTGAGGATGGGGAGGGTGACGAGCGTGGGCGGATTTGGATTTGTGCCTTTCAGCCAATCCGGAGCAGGCGGCCAGCTTTTCGCTGAAGCCGGGGCGTCGTATCGGTGGATGACATCCTTGCACGAACCGTTCTTCACCACCTTTGGCTTGGCGTGGCGCAGATCCAGCGCGAGTGAGAGCAGCGTGATGGCTTCCTTCATTGAAGTCGGCGGCTTGGCCTTCATGAGCGAGCCGAGTTCGCTGGCGACTTCTTCCACAGAGTTCGCCCCCATGCTCATGGCCATGCGTTGGTGCGATCCCATGGTGTTGATAGCCACGGGAAACGGTGAGACGACGCCGTTGACCGTGGGCTTCTCGATGAGCAGCGCCTTGCCGCCTCCGGGCGATTTCATTTCGCGATCGGCGAGTGCGGTGATTTCGAGTTCCGTGGCGACGGGTTGGGTGATGCGCGTCAATTCGCCGGCGCCGTCGAGCGCGCTGACAAAATCGCGGAAGGAGTCGAACGCCATGAAGCCAGCGTAGCAGCGCGGCGCAGCGAGGCAAAGCAAGTCCGACGCGATCTGCTTGCGACTTGCGGGCGTCCGGTCGGAATGCGTATCCTGTCAACCGTGACTTCGAACACGATTGACGTATCCGTGCGCGAGCGGGTCGGCGCGCTTGGCGAGCGCGTGCTGCTCGGCGGACAGGTGTCCCGCGAGGAGGCGATGTTCCTCTTCGAGATGGGGGAGCGCGCGGACATCCACGACCTGCTGGCGTGGGCGAACCGGATCCGCGAGCGATTCAAGGGGAACAAGATTCACCTCTGCTCCATCGTGAACGCGAAGGCCGGCGCGTGCTCGGAGAACTGCAGCTTTTGCGCGCAGTCGAGCTTCCATCAGACCGGCTCTCCGAAGTATGGCTTCGTGGACCCGGAGCCCGTGCTCGAGGCCGGCGAGGAGGCGAGGCGCAACAGCGTCACTGCGGTCGGTCTCGTGGCGGCGTGGCGCGGGCTCAACGAGGGGCCGATGCTTGACGAGGTCTGCGAGCGCATCACCGACATGAAGGCGCAGGGCAAGGCCCGGCCGGACGCCTCGCTCGGGCTCATCAAAAGCCAGCGTGTGGCCGACCGGCTGAAGGAGGCCGGGCTCGAGTGTTACGGGCACAACCTCGAAAGCTCGCGGCGGTTTTTCCCGAGCCACTGCACGACGCACACCTACGAGGACCGGATCGAGACGATCGGCTACGTGAAGGCCGCCGGCATGAAAGTCTGCTCGGGGGGCATCATCGGCATGGGCGAGTCGCGCGAGGACCGGTGCGAGCTTGCGTTTGCGCTGCGTGAACTGGGAGCGCACGTCGTGCCCATCAACATCCTCAATCCGATTCCCGGGACGCCGTTCGCAATGAACCCGCCGCTTGAGCCGCTGGAAATCCTCAAGACCATCGCGTGCTTCCGGTTCATCCTGCCGCGGCAGGAAATCATGATTGCAGGCGGGCGCACCGTGAACCTGCGCGACTTGCAGCCGATGGTGTTCATGGCGGGCGCAAGCGCGCTGATGGTGGGCAACTACCTCACCACGCTGAATCAGCCGGTGGAGAAGGACCTGCAGATGCTGCGCGATCTCGGGCTCGACCCGGATTGGGACGATACGTTTGCCGAGCAGCAGAATTGCCGGTGCTGAATCAGAACCACGGCGCGGTCTGCGAGCCTTGATGCGCCTCTTGGCGGCGAAAGCGGTGTCGCGCGTCGCTTGCCACCGCATTCCAAAGGCGGAGGTCTGCAGGCAGCAAGAGTGAATTCAAAGCGTGTGGCCGGGGATGTTGCAGCGGGATGGTCGGAAACGTTCATGCCGGCGGAGTTGCGACCACCCTTCGGGCAGACGGGCAGCACTGAGCGTTTGAGAAACGGGAGCAGGGTCGTGTCATAAAGCGAATGGATGTCCGTCGGCTGCTTCTTGTATTCAAGTGGCCACTGCTGCACCGCTCCCTTGATTTGCTTGAGGGTTCGCAAAACAACTCGAACGCGGACCAGTGCGAGCCAGGACGAATTTGGGAACAATCAAGACTGTGCCGATGGCAAGGACTAGCATCACGAGCAGCACCCGCCCCACGAACTTCATCGCCCGTTGATGGGAAGGGCTCACATCACGCCTTGTTCCACGGCGCGCGATTCTCGCGGCTGCGGAGTTTGTTGGCCTCGGCGTCGCCGATGAATTCCTCCTTGTCCGGGTTCCACTTGAGCGGGCGCCGCAGCCAGTAGCCGATGTTGCCGAGTTGGCAAACTTGCGCAGTGCGCGCGCCCACTTCCACGTCGGCCACGGGCTTCGCGCGGGTCTTGATGCAGTCCACCCAGTTTTGCTTGTGCGACTTGGCGATGACCGGGAGGTGGAAGTCTTTCTCGCCGAGCGGTTCTTTGAGGATGTCCTCCGGCGTGGACGTGATCTTTGGGCGATCCACGTAGATCGTGCCGCGCTCGCCCTCGAACGTGCAGCCGCTCGGGCCGCCGTGGAACATCTCGATGCCGTTCGCATACACGAAGCGCAATCCCGTGTCGCCCTTCTCGGGAGGGTGAATCTCAACCGGAGCGGTGAGGTCGAGCCCGAGCGCCCATTGCGCGATGTCGAAGTGGTGCGCGCCCATGTCCGCGAGTCCGCCGCCGGCGTATTCCTTGTAGTTGCGCCACGCGGGGAAGTGTTTGTGGATGTCGAGCGGGCAGAGCACGTGGCTGAAGGCGCGCTTGGGTGAGGGGCCGTTCCACATTTCCCAATCGGTCCGCTCGGGCGTGGCTTCATCGGCGAGGTCGCAAGGCTTGGCGGGCCCACCGACGCCGATGCGGACGGCCTTGACCTTGCCGATGCGTCCGGAGCGGATGTATTCGACAGCCTTCCGGAAGTGACCGCTGAACTCGGTGCGCTGCTGGCTGCCGGTCTGGAAGACGATGTTGTTTTCGCGCGCGGCCTTCACCATGGCGCGTCCCTCGGCGATGGTCAGGGAAAGGGGCTTCTCGCAATACACGTCCTTCTTCGCGCGCGCGGCGAGGATGGCGGGGATGGCATGCCAGTGGTCGGGCGTGGCGATGCACACGGCGTCAATGTCCTTGCGCGCGATGAGTTCGCGAAAGTCGCCCAAGGCGGCACAGCCCTTGTAGGCGCCGGATTCGCGGTCCTTGGCGTAGGCCTTGTGAACGCGCTCGATGGAATCGTCGAGGCGCATCTTGTGGATGTCGCACAGCGCGACGACCTGGACATCGGCCATGTTGAGGAAGCCTCCGAGATGTCCGCGGTTCATCATGCCCATGCCGATGAGTCCGACGTTGATGCGCTTGGACGGCGGCTGCGCCCAGACGCGCGAAGGCAGGATGAGCGGCGCAGCGGACGCAGCAAGTGCGGTGGCGAGGAAGTGGCGGCGTGTGGGGCGAGTGATGCGATGCATGGGAGGTTTATCGTGCGGTTGGGCGAGCGTGTCGAGGAGAAGTGTTTCGGCAGAGTCCTGAGTTCTGGGTTTCGTGTTCGAAGCTGGCTGCTGGGAGCGCCACGCAGAATCGCCGCCTGCCACCGTTACTTGGCCACAGCAGCCACAACCGGCTCGGCATCCGCGCGCGATTCGGCGGCTGGCTTCGGCTTCAAGCGCTCGGAAAGTTCGCTGAACACCACATACACCACCGGGATGACCACCCGCGTCAGAAACGTGCTCGTCACCATGCCGCCCACGCTGGCCACACCCATCGGCCGGCGGCTCTCCGCGCCCGCGCCTAAGCCGATGGCAATCGGAAGAATGCCCGCGATGGTCGAGAATGCCGTCATCAGGATGGGCCGGAGCCGGACGATGCCGGCCTGCACCATCGCGTCCACGGCGGAGACGCCCTTCGCGCGCTCCTGATTGACGAACTCGACGAGCAGGATGGAGTTCTTCGTCACGAGGCCGACGAGCAGCACGAGGCCGATGGGGCTGAAGAGGTTGATGTTCATGGCCGGCAGCGGATGGCCGGCGGCGAAGCCCGCGTGGTTCACCAGCCAGAGCGCACCGAACGCGCCGAATTGATGCGGCTGAGGTCCAGCCCGCCGAAAAGAATCTGCAACGTGTGGGAAAGGTCCGCGATGCTCACCGCCACGCTGCCCGCCACGGCCGCGGCGAACTCAATGCGGAGCCGGGCCATGGCGCTGTTCTGGAAGGCCAGCGGCGTGAACACCGCAATCAGCGAGATGGTGATGGCAATGACAGCGAACGCGATGTCCTTCATCCCGACCAGGCGGCCTCCATGGGCTTCAGGCCCGCCTCGATGTGGCGGTGGATGTTTTCCAGCACCACGATGGCGTCGTCCACCACCACGCCGATGGCGAGCACCAGCGACTGCCGGACCTCGGTGATGGCGCTGGAGACGTAAATGGACTCGTCGTAGTTGAAGACCATCTCGATGCCGTGGGAGAGCGAGGGCTTGAGCCGCTCAACCTCGGCCTTGATGGCGTCGGCGACCTGGACGGTGTTGGCCTTCGACTGCTTGACGACGCCGAGGAAAATGCACGGACAGCCGTTGTTGCGGGCGATGGTGCGCTCGTTCTCGACGCCGGCGCGGGCCTCGCCGATGTCGCGGAGACGAACGCGCTTCGCGCCGTCGCTGCGGAGGACGAGCTGGTTGAACTCCTCCGGCGTCTTCATCTCGCCGCGCGTCTGAATGGTCAGCTCGCGCGAGAGATTCTCCACGCGGCCGCTGGGAAGCTCGACGTTCTGCTGCCGCACCGAGCGCTCGACATCGAGCACGGTGAGCTGGTGCGCGGCAAGCTTCTCCGCGTCCAGCCAGAGCCGCATGGCGTAGCGCTGCTCGCCGCCGATGATGATGCTGGAGACGCCCTTGGCGGTCTGGAGGCGGTTCTTGATTTGCTTCTGGGCGAGCGTGGTGAGATCGAGCGTCGTGAAGCGCTCGCTGTTGACGCAATCCAGATGATGGCCTGCGCGTCGGCGTCCTGCTTGGCGACGATGGGTCCTTGATGGCGTCGGGGAGCTTGCCGCGCACGCGCGAGGCGCGGTCGCACACGCCCTGTGCCGCCTGGTCGATGTCCCGCGCGAGGGTGAACTCGATGACAATGGTGCTGACCTGCTCGCGGCTGAAGCTGGAGAGCGTCTTGATGCCCTCGATGTTGTTGATTTCCTGCTCGAGCCGCTCCGTCACCTCGGTCTCGACGAGGCTGGCATTCGCGCCCGGATGAACCGTGGTGACGCTGACGATGGGCGGGTCAATGTCCGGCAGCTCGCGCACCGGCAGCCGCTTCAGCCCGAGCACGCCGAAGAGGACGAGCGCCAGGCTCATCATCGAGGCGAGCACGGGGCGTTTGATGCTGATCTCGGGGAAGGAGCATGAACCGATCTCAGTTTGTGGACGAAGTTCCGTTCGTGCTCCCACTCTCCCGCTCTCCCGCTCTCGCCTTCGTTGGAGCCTGCAGGCAACACCTTTGCCCCCGGCCTCACCTTCTGCAGTCCTTCCGCCACGACGCGCTCGCCACCTTGCAAACCACTTGTGAGTTCCACCATGCCCGCGACTCGCATGCCCAACTTCACGGGGCGGATTTGCGCGTTCGACTCGGCGTCCACGATGAACATGCTCGTGCGGTCGGCGTTGGACAAGATGGCCGATTCGGGGATGACCACCGCGCGCTCGCGGAGCCGCAACGCGAGGTCGAGGCTGGCGAACATGCCGGGCTTGAGCGCGAGGTCGGGGTTCGGCAGGCACGCCTTCACGAGCGCGGTGCGCGTGGAGGAGTCCACCTGCGGCGCGACGAAATAGACCTGCCCGCTGAACGTGCGGCCGGGGAACGCGGCGATCTTCACCTCGATGGTTTGTCCCGGCCGCAACTGGGCGAGGAACCGCTCCGGCACGTTGAGTTCAACCTTCACGGGAGCGACGAGCTTGGAGTGGTCAAGCTGGATGAGGAGCTGGCCCTTCTCGAGGGCGCATCTCACTTTCTTGCAAGCGACTCAGGCGTCGGAAACTGACAGAACGAAGGAGGCAGAAAGGGCCGGGGGTCCGAGCCCATGTCAGGACTCATGAGGTTGGCAAACGAATGGGGACAAACGAATGCGCGGCCAAAGGAGTGGATGCGCCTTCCTGCTTTCACCTGCCGTCGGTGCTGCGCCGTTTGCCAGTCCTCCTCTTTGCCCGCTTCTTTCTGTCAGTTCGTCCGGTCCTTCCCTCCGCGCTGCAAGAAACTGAGATGCGCCCCCTTCTCGACGCGCTGGCCCTCGTCCAAGTTGAGCTGCTGGATGACGCTCTCGATTTCGGACTTGATCTCGACCTGTTCATTCAGCGCGAGCGTGCCGACGAGCGAGAGGTTCTCCGTGACCGGCTGGACGCGCGCCCCGACCGCGACGACTTGCGCGAGTGGGGACGCGGCAGGTGCGGCCGGCGCCGCTGGCTTCCTGCACGCGGAGCCGCCGGCACACACCACGGCGGCGAGCACTCCGCAGGCGAGGGCTTCAATTGCATGGCATCGGTGCGCGCCACGGAATCGAGTCCGAAATCGCGACGCGCATCAGCCAGCTTATGCTGCAGGGGAATTGAGCGCGAGCGGGAAGATGTGGAGCGGGTGATGGGAATCGAACCCACGCTGCAGGCTTGGGAAGCCCGAGTTCTACCATTGAACTACACCCGCATCCGATGTCGGGGCTTGATTACCACAGTTTCTCGCAGGCTGGCAACTGCCCATTCGCCGGGCTTTACCTCGCGTGGATTGTTGACATGCTCACGCCCGATGGCCGCGACGACGCCCCCTCGAAAGCTCCTGTCGCGGCGGCGTGTCCTCAAGGTGCTCGGCCTCGGCGCGGCCGGCTCCGTGTGCGGCGCTGCTTGGATGCGATTCGTCGAGCCGGCTTGGTTGAAGGTTGCGCGTGTCACCGTTCCAATTTCCAGCGCCGAGCGGCCCGCCGTGCGCGTGCTGCAACTGTCGGACTTCCACGCCTCCGAAGTAGTGCCGCTCTCACTCGTTCGCGACGCCGTCGAAGCCGGACTCGCGCAGAAGCCCGACCTTGTGTGCCTCACGGGCGATTTCATCACGCATCAGTTCGAGGCGTTTGAAGAATACGCCGCCATCCTTCGGCGCCTTTCCGATGCCGCGCCGACGTTCGCGGTTACGGGCAATCACGATGGCGGCAAGTGGGCGGCAGCGCGGTTCGGGGCGCCGCGCGCGGAGAAGTTGCGCGCGATGGTGCGGGAGTCGGGTTTGTTTCAGGCGGCGAATCATGTCCGCCACCGAGTGCTCGGTCACCGGGGCGGCTATGCCGACACTTCAGCGGTGCGCGCGATGCTGGGCGCGGCGCGCATCGAAGTGCTCACAAACCGATCCGTCGAAGTCACGGTGAACAGCCGCAGGCTGACGCTCGTGGGCATGGGCGACTTGTGGGCGCAGGAACTCTACGCGGCAGCGGCGTTCGCCGACGTGAAGCCTGCGCCCGACCGCACGATTATCTGCCTCTCACACAACCCCGACGGCAAGGACTTGCTCAAGCCGCACCCGTGGTCGCTCGTGCTTTGCGGGCACACGCACGGCGGGCAGTTGCTCGTGCCGCTCGTGGGCGAGCCGTTCGCGCCGGTGGAAGACAGGCGCTTCGTGAAGGGACTGCACCGCTGGGAAGACAGGTGGATTTACATCACGAAGGGCGTGGGCAACCTGCACGGTGTGCGGCTGAATTGCCGGCCGGAAGTGAGTCTGCTAAAACTCGCTTAGTTCCCATGACCCTGCCCTCGACCGACCACCCCTCACCCGCCCTGCGGGCACCCTCTCCCCTCCTCGGAGGAGGGGAGAGGGATGGGGTGAGGGGTGACCGCTCAAGTTCAAGGGTCAAAATCGCGGGCCTTGACGGCTCGTGGATTCTCGCCCCGGACACGTTGCTCACCGCCGCCGCGGCCGTGATTGTCGTCGCACTCTCGGGTTGCTCGAGCACTTCTTCCGCAATCTCCACAACGGGTTCCGTGCTTACCAAGACCGTTACCACGACCGGCAAGGTGGCGACCAAGACCGCGCTGGTCGCCGGCAATGTCGCCACGACCACGGCGACAACTGCGGTGAAGGCAGGGGTGAGCGCCGCGTCGAGCGTCGCCAAGACCGCGGTGGTGACGTTCGTGGACTCCGCGACCGGCGTGGCGACGCAGCTGCCTTACGCCGAGGGAATGAAACTCTACGCCGCGAGCAAGACCGCCGAGGTGGACCTTGCGCTCAAGTCCATCCAAATCATGCGCGGCGCGCAGACCATCGCGGCGGATGGTCGCAAAGTGAAGCAGGGCACTCAGGACATCGCGCTCAAGGCCGGCGATGTCATCAAGCTGAGCAGCACTGGCGCGAAGTGATCAGTCGTTCGAGTTCGCAAACTCGAACCCCACCTTGCCGCTTTCCTGCAGCACGAGTGACGCGCTGAACGGCCTTCCCGCCTTCGAGATAAACTTGGTGAACACGTCCGTGCGCCCGTTGCCGAGGAGTTTGCCGACCTGTTCGCGCGACACGGGCTGCTGGCACACGACCTTGCCGGTGCGGAAGCTGCACGGACGCTCCTCCGCCTGCCGCCGTTCGCAGACGTAGTGCTCGGGACCCTCGAAGACCTGCGCGCCGCACTTCGGGCATTTGCCGAGCGGCGCCTGGCCGGTGAAGTCGAGCTTCGGCTCGGGCTCCCTGGGCTTGCGCTCGCGTCCCGCGCGCGGCTCGCGTTTCTCGAACTCGAAGCCCACCTTGCCGTCGTCCTTGAGCACGAGGAACGCCTTGAACGCGCGGTTGTTTTTCTTCGAGATGAACTTGTCGAGCAGGTCGGTCTTCTTCTCCACGAGCAGCTTCACCACCTGCGCGCTCTCGATGGGCTGCTGCAAAATCACCTTGCCCGTCCGGAAGTCGCACGAGCGCGGCGAGCCGGTGGATTTCTCGCAGAGGTAGTTCATGCCGTGCTCGAACACACGCGCGCCGCACTTCGGGCAAGCGCCGAGCGGCTCCTGTCCGGTGAAGTCCACGGGCTCGGCGGACTCGCCCTCGGGCGGCTGGTTGCCGAAGTCGAACTCCGTCTTGAAGTCCGGCGCGGGCGAGAGCTTGAGCACGGCGGCGAACGGCCGGCCCATCCTGCTGCGGAAACCCTGCAGCGGGCCGACGCTGCCCTTGGTGATCAACTCCTCGACCTCCTCCGGCTCGAAGATGCGGCCGGCGACGAAGATGGGCACGTAGAAGTCGCACTTCTTCGCGGTGCACTTGAAGTTGCGATACGTCTCCTTGAGGCCGCCGCCGCACTTGGGGCACTTCGCCTGCAGCGGGGCGCCCTCGATCTCGATCTCGCCCTTGTAGCCCTTGGTGCGCTCGACGATCTCGCGCGTCATCGCCGCGATCTCGCTCATGAACTGCGGACGGTTGAGCTGTCCGCGCTGAATCTGCCGCAGCTTGAACTCCCAGTCGCCGGTCAGCTCCGGGAGGCACAGTTCCTTCACGCCGATGCCGCGCAACAGCGCGATGAGCAGGAACGCCTTCGTGGTCGGCACGAGTTCCTTGCCGTGGCGCACGATGTATTTCTCCCACACGAGCCCCTCGATGATGGCCGCGCGCGTGGCGGGCGTGCCGAGGCCCTTGTCGGCCATCGCCTCGCGGAGTTCCTCGTCGCTGACGAGCTTGCCCGCGCCCTCCATCGCGCCGAGCAGCGTGGCTTCGTTGAAGCGCGGTGGTGGCTTGGTCGCGCTGCCCTCCAGTCGCGTCTCCTGCGTGTTCACGCGCTCTCCCTGCTGCACGGGCACAAGCGTCTTGTCGTTTTCGGAGCCTTCCTCGGCGACGTCGCGTCCATACACCGCGAGCCAGCCGGGATTCTTCATCACCTTGCCCTCGCTCTTGAATGCCTCGTCCTCGACCCGAGTGATGCGCGTGGTCACGAGGAATTCCGCAACCGGATAAAACACGGCGAGGAAGCGCTTCGCAACCATGTCGTAAATCTTCGCCTCTGGTTCGGTGAGATTCTTCGGGGGCCGCGCGGTCGGGATGATGGCGAAGTGGTCCGACACTTTCGCGTTGTTGAACACGCGCTTGTTCGGGCGGACCCAGTCGTGCGTGAGGATGGTGTCGGCGAATGGCGCGTAAGCCGTCCCGCGCAGCTTCGAGAGCGTTTGCTTCACCGTCGGGATGTAATCCTCCGGCAGCGCGCGCGAGTCGGTGCGCGGATACGTGAGCGCCTTGTGCCGCTCGTAAAGCGCCTGCGCGATCTTGAGCGTGTTCGCGGCGGAGAATCCGAAGCGCGAGTTGGCCTCGCGCTGGAGGCTGTTCAAATCGTAGAGCAGCGGCGCAATCTGCGTGGTGGGCTTGCTCTCCTCGGTGACGACGCCCGTTTTGCCGAGGCACTTCTCGGCGATGGCGTCGGCGCGGTCCTTCTCCCACAACCGCTCGGCGCGGAGGTCGTTCGCCTCGACGCCCGTGACGGCGGCGGCGGCTTTCTCCTTGGTGAACGTCTCGTCGAACCAGCGCCCCTCATAGTTCCCCGCCTGCGCGGCGAACGCGGCGTGGACTTCCCAAAAATCCTTAGACACGAACTTGCGAATCTTCTCCTCACGCTCAACCACGATGGCGAGCGTCGGCGTCTGCACGCGGCCGACCGTGGTGAGGAAGAACCCGCCCTGCTTCGAGTTGAACGCGGTCATCACGCGCGTGCCGTTGATGCCCACGAGCCAGTCCGCCTCGGAGCGGCAGATGGCGGCATCGCGCAGCGGATGCATCGAAGCGTCGCTGCGGAGCCGGTCGAAGCCATCGCGGATGGACTCGGGCGTCATGGATTGCAGCCACAATCGCTGCACCGGCTGCTTCGCCTTGGTGAACTCCACGATCCGGCGGAAGATGAGCTCGCCCTCGCGCCCGGCGTCGCAGGCGTTGATGAGCGAGTCCACGTCCTTGCGTTTGATGAGCTTTTGCAGCACGCGCAGGCGCGCGGCGGACTTCTCGATGGGCTTGAGCTCGAAGCGCGGCGGGAGGTGCGGCAGGTGCGTGAAGGTCCACTTGCCCTTCTTCACGTCGTGCTCCTCGGGGACGCCGAGTTCGAGCAGGTGGCCGACCGCGGACGAGACGATCTGCGTGTCGCTCTCGAAAAAGTCGCCCGAGGCGTCCTTCTTGAATCCGCCGAGCGCCTTCGAGATGTCAGCGGCGACGGAGGGTTTTTCCGCGATGATGAGTGCCTTGCCCATGCGACGAGCGTGGCTCTTACACCGCGGCGCGAGTGGAAAGCAACGAGAAGTTTTGGCGGGCCGACCCGAAACCAGGCTCACACACGGGGCGGTTCCTCGCCCCGGGCGGCGAACCACTTGCGCAAGTAAACCAGGGCTCCAGCGTCCTTTTCGCGACCTGTCACGGCTTTGAAGCGCCACAACTGGCGCGGCGATGCGAATGGAATGGGCACACCGTCCACGTTCTTCACCACGGTCTCCTTGGCAGCTTCCTCGAATTCAAGTCCCCCGGCGGAGCGCAGCAAGTTTACCATGATTTCGTCCCCGACACGGATGACGTTGTATTTCTGAAGCTCACCCGGCTGAAGTTATCGCACGGCGTTGTCCGGCAGGGTTGAAAGCGCTCCGAAGACCCTTGTTTCGTTGTCCAAGCCTCCGGCTACAAGCAAATCCACATCCATCGTCTGGCGGATGAAGTTGGCCGCGCGCATCGCGAAGCCGCCGATGACCATGTAACGCGCTCCCCGCTGGTTCAACTCGCGGCACAAGTCCCGCAAGTCCTCCATCGTCGGCTCGCGCGACTCTAGCTCCGGGGCCGCGTGATCATCCGCCATAACCACTCATCGGCTTCCTCATGAGTCTTGAACCGGAACACACCCCGCGGGATTCGAACGCCCCCAAACGCCTTTCGCCACGCGATGGAGTGGGCCTTCGCGCTTGTCACCGTGGAGAGCGCGTCGGGTTGTTTCGTCCGCCGGCCGACCACACGGTCGATTTTCTCCTCTACGTTGATGACAGGCTCTTCCACGACGGCGGCAGAATAGGCCCGATGACGCCGCATGGCAAGCGGGCGCCGCGGCGAAATCACGTCACGCTCGGGGCAGGCCCGATCACGAGGTCCACCCAAACGCCGAGATGGTCGCTCCCGATGTGGCGTGTTCGCTCGCGGTGCTTCACTGTGAAGTGGCTCGTGACGAGACAGTGGTCAAGTGGAATGCCTGCGAACGCGACTGGTGCGGGCCACGTCGGCTGGAGTCCGAATCCGCGCATCGTGTCGCGCAGGCCGGCGGTTCTTTCCAACTCGCGGAAGCGGGGGGACCACGGGGTCACGTTCAAATCGCCGAAGAGGATGGCAGGTTTGTTGGCGGCGTTGACTCGTGCAGCCAGCAATGCCAACTGCTCGTCGCGCAGCTTTGCGTTCTCCGGCCTTCCCGGCGCGAGCGGGAGCGTGCCCAACAGCAGAACGGGCTGAGAATGTGCGTCCACCTCGGCGATGATGGTGGGCACTCCTGCGTCGCCAACTTCCTCGGCACGAGCGTCGCTCAACTCACGCTTGCTGAAGAGGGCAATGCCAAAGTTATCGGGTCGCGGCGCTGTAACCCAATGCGGCCACTTGGTTCGCAGTTCGCGCAGTTGCTCCAGCCACAGGTTGTCCACTTCCATCACAAGCACGACGTCGGGATCGAGTCGCCGAATCTCCGCGCGCACCGCGTCGTGGCGCGTGTTTGCCGTGTTGACGTTCAGGACCAGCACGCGGAATGCGGTCCCTTCCGAAGTGGTGGCCGACCTGCTGAACAACCACGGCGCGAGCGCGAGGACGTTGAGCAGCGCGAAGCAACCGAACAAGACGGCACGCTTTGGCCTTTTCAAAACACCGAAGCCCACCGCCGCCGCAACCAGCAGCACTGCGTATTGGGGTCGAAGGTGCGACGTGAGTTCAGGCAGCCAGCCCAAGTCTAGGAACGCGGTGAGCGTGCCGACGCATGCGAGTGCAGCGGATGCTTCCACTGCGCCGACAAACCGAAAGCGCCCAGGACGCTTGGGTCCGACCGTCTTGCCCTCGGGCGATTCCATGCTCACTTCTTCCCGACCGCCATCTGCACGGGCTCGGACCAGTGGCTCCAGCGGCCGGTGTGGTCTTGATAGCGCGCGCGGATGCGATACACGCCACCCGGCTCGAGCACGGTGCGCCCGGGGCGCATCTGCCGCTCGGCGGTCGTGATGGGCAGGCTCTCCCAATACGGCTCGATCTCGTATCGCCACGGCTTGTCCCCGGCGAAACTTTCGAGTCCCGGTGAACTGATGCGGCCCACGCGCCATTGCACGGCGGCGAACGTGTTGGTCTTCACGGGCGACTCGAAGGCGCTCACTTCGAAGGCGCGGTCGCCGCGCTTTGCATTGTTTTGCACCGCTCTCACCGTCGGTCGCGCGGGGACGGCATCGTCGCGCGATTCCCACCACAAGTGGCCCCACCCGTAGCCGAGCACGTTGCCGTCATTGGGCGCGTAGTTCCGCTGCGGGCGCATGTCGGTGCAGAACTCGGTGATGAACTTGCGGAAGCCGTCGAGATCGGGCGTCGCCAGCGTGCGGCCGAACTCGCCGCCCTGCATCCCCTGCCGCGCGGGGTTCCGGTAGAACGCGCCCTTGTCGCCCGTGCGCGGGTGGAAGTTCCACATCGCCATGTCGAGTTCGGCCCACGAGCGCTCGTGGCCGGCGGGCTGCAACGCGCGCGACAGCTCGGCGACGAGCTGGCCAATCTGCCCGCCCGCGGGCGAGGCATCGGCGCAGAACAGGTCGAGGATTTCACGCGCGCGGTTCTTGTATTCGAGCCGGAGCGCCGGGTGTTCGAGGCAGCGCGCCTGGTCAATGATTCCCGGCCAGTGCGTGCGCGCGATGAACATCATGTCCAGGTCCCACGGCACCGGCGACCACCGGCCGCCGCGCGGGTGGTAGAGGAAGTGGTTCGCGCCGTGGCGCAGGTCCACGTTGGACACGATGCGGTTCATCGCGTGGAAGCTGAAGTAGCGCGGCAGGTCGAGGTTTTCGCGCCACCATTTCTCCTGCGTCGTCGTGCGCGAGCCGTGCATGAAGTCATTGAAGTCGCCGCCGTTCGCGGGCATGCCGTCGCCGAGATGCTTGCGGCCGGTCTCGGGGCTGTAGGTGTTGCCGTCGGGAAGACCGCGGTCTTTCAACCACGCGCCGTCGGCGTCCTGCACCACGAGGTAGAGGCCCCACAAGTCGCCCTCGTATTGGTTCGCCGGATTCGCCTCCGCCGCGCGCGAGACCACGCGCCAGTGGATCCAATGCGTCTCCGGACTCGGCACACCCGCGAGGTGATACGCTCGGAAGGACACCGCCTCGTCGAGGCCCGCCATGCCACGGTTGATCTGCACCCACGGGCTCGAACAGCCGCTGAGGTTCAAGTGATCCCACGGGCGAGCGTAAGGCTCTCCCCGGTGGTTGCGCGGGTGAAACTCGTGCGCCGTGTTGAAGTGTATGCCCCACTTGTTCTTGCCGCTCACGTAGGTGCTGGCCTGGCCGCGATTCTGAAACAGCACATGGTCGAACACGCGCCCGTCGTGGACAAACGTGCCGTGCAGCCGCCGCTTGTTGTAACCGCCGTCCCACTGGCTGCGCTCCACGTCCTCGTGCCGCGCGACCAAGTGATACACCGGCAGCGTCTGGAGGAACGCGCTCGAGAATTGGAGCGGCGGCGTCCTTCCCGGCTGGCTCGCGCCCGTCCACGCGGGCACGCCGTCGTAGCAGAACCACGCGAAATTGGGTGACGAGTCGTCCACGAAAGGCAGCGTGGTCGAGAAGTCCGGTTGCTCGACGCGCACTCGATAGCGCACCAGCCGGCGATGAACCTGCACATCGCCCGGCACCGTCGCTGCAAACGTCCCGCGCCCATCACCGCGCATCGGCACGTCGCGCCACAAGGCAGGGAACTCCGCGTCGCCCCGTCGAATGTAACGTCCCGGTTCGACGAGTTGCACTTGGAGCACCGCATTCGTCACCGCGCGAAGTTCGGCGAGTTTCAGCGTGACCGTGACCGCTTCGCCTCCGCGCGGCTGGTGCGGCGAGTGCGAGACCGCTTCCACCGCGGGCGGCGCCGACGCGCTGAAGACCGAGTTGGTCTTACCCGGAGTCGAAGGCGCGACCTTGCCGCCGGAGAGTTTGAACCCCGACGCGCGCCACGAACTCGCCAGCGCGCCCGGCAAATCCGGATGCACGCGCTCAAGCGACGAGCCCGCGCCCGCGGTCGCTGTCGGCCATGGGAAGCCAGCCCTGTAACGCACTTCGTCCACCACGCGGCCGCGGGCGTCGCGCAGCGTGACGTTGTCGGCTTTGTTCTTGAGCGCGCCGCCGAGCGGGCCGGACGGCGCGAAGCCAAAGTGCTTCACAAACGCCGCGGGGTCGGTCGCCACCACCACGAATCCACCCGCCGGAATCGCCGAGGTTGGGGCGAACTTGAACTTGTCGAGCGTCCAGCCCGCGAGGCTGACTTCGCGGGCGCTGGGGTTATGCAACTCGACGAACTCCACCGCGCGCTTCTCCGCCGGCTCGAAGTGGATTTCGTTGATGACGACGCGGTCAATCGAAACTCCTTGCGCCACGGCGTGGCACTGGAGCAGCAGGACGGCTGGAATCGCCGCAGCGCGCTGGACGAGCAACTTCACAAGCCGTCGGTGTCGTTCACGCTTTCCCGTTCGAGACGGCGCAGCCTGCGCTCGCGCTTCTTCACTTCGCCTCGGAGCAGTTCCTCGGCAGACCAGCCCTTTGCCTGCGCGAACACGGCGAGGTTGAAAAGGTCCTTCGCGAGCGTTGCCTTCGTCCACTTCGCACCGGCAGTCTCGACGGTTCCGAGCTTCGCCTTGCGCGCCTTCTTCACAAGCTTCTCGGCGCGGAGCAACGCGGGAAGGTGCTTTGGAACGCCATCGAGCGCGCTCGGTCGGGCGTGCTTCGTGCCGTCCTTCTCCGCGTGCTTGATCTTGTCCCAGTGCGCCCAGACCTCGTCCACGTCCTTGACCTTCACGTCGCCGAACACGTGCGGGTGGCGGCGGATGAGCTTGTCGGTGATGCGCCGCGCGACAGCCTCGAAGTCAAACGCGCCGCGCTCGCGGGCAAGCTGGCAGTGGAAGACGATTTGAAGCAGCAAGTCGCCGAGTTCCTCGGCCATCTCGTGGTCGTCGCGCGCCTCGATGGCGTCCATGAGTTCGTAAACCTCCTCGACGGCGTGGAAGCGAAGCGTCATGTGGTCCTGCTCGCGGTCCCACGGGCAGCCGTCCGGCGCGCGCAGGCGGCGCATGACTTCGATGAGGTCGTTGATGGCGGTGCGGGTCATAGGAAGTTACACGGGTTGCATGGTTGCATCGTTACATGGGGAGGGGCAGCGGAAACCCGCGCGCAGACCGGGACTTCGGGCTGCCCATGTAACCATGCAACCATTCAACCAATCGCCATTGGCAGCCGTCGCCCCTGCTTGCTCGCGGCATACACCGTGTCAATGAGCCCAAGCGTCGCGAGCGTCGAGCGCGGCGTGTTGCGGCACGACTTCACTTCGCCGCGGGCGGCGGCAGCCCACTCGCGCAGCAGGGCGAGCGTTCGCACACCGCCGTAGCCGGGAACCTTGTTCGGCGGGAGCGTGAACACCTCCTCCATTGCGTGGAATTGCGGTTGCGGGCCGTGAATCTCCAGCACGCCGCCGGTGCCGGGGCGGTTTGGCTCCCAGTTCACCCAGCGTTCGGAGCCGCGCAACGTCCAGCGCCACTCGCCCGTCCAGCGCGGCAGCCAGTAGCCACCGGTGAAGGTCGCGAGTCCGCCACCGCTCAAGTCAAGCAGCGCGGTGCCGCCGTCCTCCATCGCCGTCGGCGTCGCGCCGAAGACGCCCACTCGCGCCGTGACGCCGGTGATGTCCTGCCCGGTCACGTAGGGCAGCAGGTCGAGGTAATGGCAGCCAAGCCAGTTGAAGAACCCGCCGCCGCTGACCTGCGCATCGAACAGGTAGTGATCCTCGCCGCGGCGGGCGATGTCACTGGTCACGCACGTCATCTCGATGCTGATGAGCTTGCCGAAGCGCCCGTCGGCAATCATCGCGCGGAGGCGGTTCGCCAGCTCGTCGTAACGCCACAGGTAGCCGGATTGAAACGCGACGCCGGAACGCTGGACCGCTTCCATCGCCTCGCGAATGGCAGGCGCGGAACCGCCCGCGGGCTTCTCGACGAGCACGTGCTTGCCCGCAGCGGCGAGCGTCGCGATGGCCTGCGGCGCGCGGTCGTTCGGCAGTGTGACCACCGCGGCGTCGAAGAGCGTCGCACCTTTCGCAAGCAGTTCATCGAGCGATTCAAAGCGCGGAAGCTGGGCGTGGCGCTCCTCGAGACTGTGGATGGAGCCGGGGAATTCCGGCACGAGCGCCGTGAGGCTGAATTCGGAAACCTGCGCGATGGACCCGCGCCATCCTGCGCCGTGGGGATGGTCCACGCCGACGAAAGCGACGCGTAACGGCTGGCTCATGTCGCGAGGTTGCGGGAGGTGGCGGCGGGCGTCAACGCAACTTGGCCATGCGGCGCTTGCCGGGTGAGGAGGCGGTCGTTATCCTGCGCGCATGACTCCGACCCGCATCCTCTGTGCCGCGCTCGCCTGCCTCGTGCTTGCCGGCTCGCGCGCGGATGAATTGCAGCTCAAGGACAAGGCGGCCATCACGGGGCGCATTCTCGCGGAGAGGCCCGACATGGTCGTGGTGGACGTGGGTTACACGGTGTTGCTCGTGCCGCGCAAGGACGTGGTCAGGATGACTCGCGACACGGAAACGAATGCGGCCAAACCAGCTAAGGGGAACAGCGCGAAGACGTCCATCGCCGAGGCGACTCCGACCAATGCGCCCGCTGTAGGCGCACCGGCAAAGCACGGACTTTACATGGCGGGTGGCGGCGCGGCGCCGGAGCGGAGTGTGCGCGAGCACGTCGCATCACTCGGCGAGGCCGTCGTGCAGGTGCGGACTCCCGGTGGGCTCGGCTCGGGTTTCTTTCTGAACGAGGAGGGATTCCTCATCACGAATTTTCACGTCATCGAGGGCGAGACGCAGCTTTCGATCGAGGTGTATCACCAGCGCTCCGGGCAGTTGGAGCGCGTCGTTTACAAGCAGGTTCGCATCGTGGCCATGAACAAGTTCGCCGATCTCGCGCTGCTCAAGGTCGAGGACAAGGACGCGCCGAAGTTCAAATCCGTGCCGCTCGGCGACACCGCGGCGCTCGGGCAGGGCGAGCGCGTGTTCGCCATCGGCAGCCCGCTCGGGTTGGAGCGCACCGTGACCGAGGGGATCGTCAGCACCAAGACGCGGTTGATCCAGGGCGGGCTGTTCTTGCAGACGACGGCGCAGATCAACCCGGGCAATTCCGGCGGACCTCTGTTCAACCTGCGCGGCGAGGTCGTGGGCGTGACGAACATGAAGCTCACGTTCGGCGAAGGCCTCGGATTCGCAATTCCTGTGGACCAGGTGAAATACTTTCTCGATCACCGCGATGCGTTCGCCTACGACCCGGACAACCCGAGCAACCCGTTCCGCTACCTGCCGCCGCCGGGACGAGGCATCCAGCCTTCGATCGAGGCGAAGTAAGCCGGCTCACTCCCCGGCCGCATTGTAGCGGGCGAACTCCAGCCACACGCGCGTCATCGCCGCGCCTTGCTCGAAAGTGAACGCGGGACGCCACCCGAGCACGCGGCGGGCTTTCTCGTTCGAGAACTCGACGGAACAACACTCGCGAACCAGCCTGCCGCCCTCTGGCCACTTCGCACTTGTTGCCGCTGAAGCCGCGCTGGGTGAGGCTGACGCAGCCCGAGCGCGTTTGATGTCGGCAACCGTTTCTCCGGAGAGCGACTTTTTCACGAGTTCCTTCGTGTGGAACAGAGCCCAGCCGACCGCGGGCACTGTGGAGGGCTGTCGGTGAAAGTCTGGCGACGCGATCAGTTGCTTCAGCGCGCGGAAGTTCGTCCCAATCGTCGCGCGCTGCGAGTCGAGCCGCGGTTGAATGCCCGCCGACTTGAAATCGCGGAACGTGACATCCGGCCTCGCCATGCGCGCGAACGTGGTGTTGAAGTCGCGCCACGTGACGGCCTTGTCGGCATTTAGGAAGAAGGCCTCGCCAAGTGCGGTGTCGGCCGTGAGTGCCGTGTGGAGCGCGGAGCAAACGTCGTCCACGAACACGGCGTTGCACACGCCGCGCCCATCATCAAGCAGCCCGAACTCGCCGGACTTTGCAGCCTGCACCACGTCGGGCACGAACGCGCTGTAAGGACCGAACACGACGGTTGGCCGGAGGATGATGGCAGGCAGTCCGTCGCGCTGGATGGCGCGCCGCACGATTTCCTCGCCCTCCGCCTTCGAGTCTGCGTAGGAATTGCCGTGACGGCGGCTGGCGCGGTTGAATGTGCGCACCATCGCGCGAAGGCGCAGGCGATGCAGCAGGTGAAGCCGTTCGCAATATCGCGTGCCGATGAACCCGGTCGCGCCGGTGAGCAGGATGCGGGTCGGATTCATGCGAGCGGCACGAAGGACTCGACCCACGGTTGCGGAATGCGGCGACGCACTGCGTAGGCCCTCTCGATGAGGCGGAGGGCCTTGACCGCGCCGGCGCCCGTGACGAACGGCTCGGGCCGCTCCCGGCAGGATGCGACCCAATCCGCAAGCTGCGGGTGATAATAATCCACGGCGGGGCCGCGGGCTTGGCTGTGAACACCAACTCCGCGCCGCCCACGGTGCGCCACAGCACGAGCGGGTCGCGGTCCTTGAAGGTCACTTCCGCGGTCCCTTGCGAGCCGTGGACACGGATGCAGTTCGAGAGCGGGTGGGTCCAACTGAACGCCATCCGGCAGGGAACGGGCCGGTCGGCGATGGAGAGGGTTCCCCGCAAGAACGCGTGAGACGTTCGAGCGCAGGGAGGCGGCACTCGCGGGTGACGGCGCCGCAACCGACGATGCCGACTCGAAGGGGTGCCGGTTGGGGCGTCAACGTCTCGAGCACTCGCTGGCGGTTGCGGTTCCACCGGCGCCCGCTCCGGGGGAATGAGCGCGCCCCGGTGCGCGCGCGAACAACTTGGGCCATGGCTGCGCGCCGGGCAAGGCGATTCTCCGCTCACCGCGCAATCCACCCGCCGCCAAGCACGAGGTCGGCAACGTAGAACACGCACGCCTGTCCGGGCGTCACCGCGCGCTGCGGCGCGTGCAGCTTCACGCCCGCCGTGGCGTCGTCGCGCGGTGTGACGGTGGCGCCGATGCCCGGATGGTTGTAGCGAATCTTCGCCGTGCACTCAAACGAAGCAGACGGCGCGTCCCACGGAATCCAGTTGCAACGCTCAACGATGAACTCGTCGCGGTCGAGTAGCGATTCGTCGGCGACAATGACGCGGTTGCCCGTGGCATCCAGCGCGACGACGTAGAGCGGTTTCGCGCTGGACAGCCCGAGCCCCTTGCGCTGGCCGATGGTGTAGAACTCGACGCCCTCGTGGCGGCCAAGCACGCGGCCGGATTCGTCCACGATGTCGCCGGCGTGTTTCGTGGCGAGCTTGGAATGGAGCAGGAATTTCCCGTAATCGCGGTCCGGCACGAAGCAAATCTCCATGCTCTCCTCCTTGTCGGCGGTCTTGAGCTGGCACTGGCGGGCGACTGCGCGCGTGTCGGACTTGGTGAGTTCGCCGAGCGGAAACATCGCGCGCGCGAGCTGGTGCTGTTTGAGCGAGAAGAGGAAGTAGCTCTGGTCTTTGCGTCCGTCGCGGCCGCGCTTGAGCAGCGTGCGGCCGGTGGCCGCGTCGGTCTCCGTCCGAGCGAAGTGACCGGTGGCAAGCCGCTGTGCCCCGAGCTGGTCGGCGCGCGTGAGCAGTGCGCCGAATTTGAGCCGCTCGTTGCACATCACGCACGGATTGGGCGTCCGGCCCGCCTTGTATTCCTCGGCGAAGTAGCCGATGACCGCGCGCTGGAATTCGCCGGCCTCGTCAATCAAGTAGTAGGGGATGCCGAGTTGATGCGCGACCGCCCGCGCGTCCTTCACCGCCTCGGGGCCGCAACACTTGTCCTCGGCTCGATTGACGCAGTCCTGCGGCCAGAGCTTGAGCGTGACGCCCACGACATCGAATCCCTGTTGCTTGAGCAGCGCCGCCGTCGCGGAGGAGTCCACTCCGCCACTCATGCCCACCAGCACGCGAATGTTCTTTGTCTCCGACATGCCGCCAGCATAGCGCGGCCCGCTTGACGAGGCACGGGCATTTCGTGAAATCTGACTTGTGCACCGCTCCCTGATCCTCTTCGCGACCGCCGTCGGCGTCCCCCTATTTGGCTTCGCGCAACCAGCGGGGCGGGCCAGCTTCGCGCGCGACATCGCACCGGTGCTCCAGCGCAAGTGCGTCACCTGCCACGGGCCCGACAAGCAGAAGGGCAATTTCCGGCTCGACTCCTTCGAGGCGTTGCTCAGGGCAGGCACGAGCAAACTGGCACCCATCGCCGCGGGCAAGCCAGAGAGCAGCCACCTCGTCAAGCTCATCAACGAGAAGGATCCAGACGAGCGGATGCCGCAGAAGGACGACCCGCTGCCGGCGGCGACGCTCGCGTTGTTCGCGCGATGGATTCGCGAGGGCGCGGAGTTCGACGGTCCGGATCGGCGCGCGCCGCTCGCGAGCATCATTCCGAAACGGCAGCATCCGGCGCCGCCCGAGGTTTACAAGCTGCCGCTGCCGGTGCTCGCGCTGGCGTTCAGCCCCGATGGTTCGCAACTCGCGGCAGGCGGCTACAACGAGGTGATGGTGTGGAATCCTGCCGACGGCCGGCTGCTGCGGAGAATCCGGGGCCTGCCGCAGCGCACGCAGGCGCTCGCGTGGAGCGCGGACGGCGCGTGGCTCGCCGCGGGTGGTGGCGACCCGGGGCAGGGCGGCGAACTGGCGTGGATTGACATGAAGAAGGGCGAGGTCGCGCGGGTGCTCGTGTCGCTGCCCGACGTGGTGCTCGACGTGAAGTTCAGCCCGGATGGCACGCAGCTCGCGCTCGGCGCGGCGGACAACTCAATCCGCGTGCTCGAAGTGCCGTCCGGTCGCGAGAGGTTGCGCATTGACCAGCACGCAGACTGGGTGATGGGCGTCGCGTGGAGCCCGGACGGGACCGAACTCGCGTCCGCGAGCCGCGACCGCAGCGCGCGCGTGTTCGATGCGAGGACCGGCGCGCTTGAACACAGCTACCTCGGCCACAACATCGCGGTGTTCTCCGTCGCCTTCAGCCCGGATGGCAAGTCGGTGCTGTCCGCAGGGCGCGACAAACGGGTGCACATCTGGACTGCGAAGGACGCGAGGAAGACCGGCGAAATCTCGGGCTTCGACGACGACATCGTGCGCCTTGCCGTCGCGGGCGGGCACGTGTGGAGTTGCGGCGCCGACAAGATTGTCCGCCAACACTCGGCGGACGGCGCGACGCTTGTGCGCGCTTACGCGGGTCACGCGGACTGGGTTTATTCGCTGGCCGTTCACCCCGCGTCGCAGCGGCTCGCGAGCGGGAGTTTCGACGGACGGGTGCGCATTTGGGACACGGGAAGTGGCAACCTCGTGCGCGAGTTCATCGCGTCGCCGGGCTTGCACATGGCGGAGCGCAAGTAGAGCCGTCGCTGGGGAGCATTCCCGGCGACGGTGCCTTGGCGGGCGAGTGGTTTCGGATTGGCGTGCTTGCGCGGTCCGCGCGGATTCGCAGAATCGCCCCGTGCCAACGATCGCCATCCTCGGGGCGTCGAACGACCGCGCCAAGTTCGGGAACAAGGCCGTGCGCGCATTCGCGCAGCAGGGTTGGACGGTCTTCCCGGTCAACCCGAAGGAACGTGTGATCGAGAGTCTGACAGCCTTTGCGCGCGTGTCCGAAGCGCCGGCGAAGCTGGACCGCGTGAGCGTCTATCTGCCACCAGCCGTCACGCTGAAACTGCTGCCCGAAGTCGCCGCGAAAGGCTGCGGCGAGCTCTGGCTCAATCCCGGCGCGGCGTCGCCCGAAGTGCTCGCGGAGGCGGAGCGGCTTGGGCTGAACGTGATTCAGGCGTGCAGCATCCTCGACGTGGGCGTTTCGCCGTTCAAGCTTTGAGGGGCCGCGAGCCGGTCGCGGCACTCGCGGATTGAGTTCCCTTCACGAGCCGCTACGCTCGCCCCGCCAGCTTGAGCGAATGCCGGACCTGCGCTGTCACTCACGCAGGAACGCCAAGCCGTAGCGGCCACAATGCCCGACCCGCTCCAACTCCTTCGTGAACTCATCGCGCTGCCGAGCGTCAATCCCGCGTTTCTTCCGGATGCGCCCGATTTGACCGGCGAGCGCCGCGTCGCCGATTTCCTTGCCTTCCAGGCGGACCGCGAAGGCCTGGAGATTGAATTTCAGGAGGTCTTTCCGGGGCGCAGCAACCTGCTCGCGCGGCTCACGCCGCCAGGCGGTCGCGCGAAGCGGCGGATTCTGCTCGCGCCACACCTCGACACGGTCGGCGGCGCGCCGGGACAATTCAAACCGGTCGTGAAGCGCGGCCGGTTGTTCGGGCGCGGCGCGTGCGACACCAAGGGGAGCGTCGCCGCGATGTTCGCCGCGATGCTCAACGTGGCGACAGCCGGCCCGCGTCCGCGCGAGACCGAGCTCGTGTTTGCGGGGCTTGTGGACGAGGAGAACGGCCAGTGCGGTTCGCGCGCGCTCGCGCGCAGCGGATTCAAGGCTGACCTTGCGATCGTCGGCGAACCCACGCGCCTCGAAGTCGTCACCGCGCACAAGGGCGATGTGTGGTTGCGGCTCGAAACGCGCGGCCGCTCCGCGCATGGCTCGGTTCCGCACCTCGGGAGGAATGCGGTCCACGAAGCCGCGCGCGTGGTGGACTTGATCGAGACGACTTACGCGTCGCAATTGAAACGCCGCCGTCATGCGCTGCTCGGGCACGGCACAATCAGCGTCGGCGCAATGCGCGGCGGCGTGCAGGCGAACATCGTGCCCGACCAGTGCGACGTCATCGTGGACCGCCGGACGCTGCCGGGCGAGAGCGAGCCGGGTGTGCGCCGGGAGCTCGCCGCGCTTTTTCGACGGCACAGGTTGCGGGTGGCCATTCACGATGCGAAGGGCGAGCCCTGTGACCCAACGGAGACGGACCCGCGCCTGCCGCTGGTTCGCGAATTTCTGGCAGCCGCCGGACGGCGCCGCACGGTTGGCGTGGCGTTTTTCTGCGATGCTGCGCCGCTTTCCGCTGCGGGCACGCCGAGCATCGTGTTCGGACCCGGCGACCTCGCGCAGGCGCACACCGTGGACGAGTGGATCGCGGTGGACTCGCTCAAGCGGGCGACGCGCATCCTCACGCGGTTTCTTCAAGCCCAGCCGTGAGACTGGCCTTCCTCACTCACGAGCCGTTTTTCCCGCCGAGTGGCGGCGGTTCCGCCGAGGCGGTTTACCTTGTCGAGGAATTCGTGCGACGCGGACACGAAGTGCACGTGTTCGGCCCGGCGCTGGCGGATGCGGACTCGGTGGCGGCGAGGATGAACATCCGGATTCACGGCTTCACCGGCTGGGGGATGGGCCGCTACACTTCGCTGCGGACTCCGAAGTATCTGCTCTATCCGTTTGCGCTGGCGCGGATGGTCGGGCGTGAGGCCGCGCGGACGAAGTTCGACCTGCTTCTGTCACAGCATACGATCTCCGCCGTGGCGGCGGGGCGCCTCAAGCGGACCCTCCGCGTTCCTGTGGTGATGAATTTCCTCGATTACCTGACGGGCTTCATGGAGACGTGGCCGGCGTGGACCGCCCCGCGTCCGCTCGTGCGCGCGTTGATGCGGTTCGAACTCTCGCTGCCAAGCCGCTACCAAGCGGACGGCATCATGACCGTGAGCGACCCGCTCGCGGACTGCTTCGCCGACGCCGGATGTCCGCGCGGGCGCATCCTGCCCATCTATTACGGATACGACTCGGAGAGGTTCAAGCCGCTCGAACCCGGCGCGCCGGCGCCGGACCATCCGGTGGTGGTGATGCACGGGTCGTTCGACCAGCATCATCTGCAAGCCATCGCGCGTGAGGCCGTGCTGCGCGTCACGGCGGCGAGGCCGCAGGTGGAATTCAAGTTCCTCGGGCGTGAGACCGCGACGTTGAGGAGCTTTCTCGGCACCGTGCGTGCCGCGGCACCGCGTGCGAACTTGACCACGACGGGCTTCGTGCCGTATGCGGATGTCGCGGAGCATCTCGCCTCCGCCACGGTGGGCATCGTTCCCTACGAAGCATCGCGCGGGACGCACTGCGCGTTTGTGGCAAAGGTCGTCGAATACCTCGGCACGGGCATCCCGGCGGTGTGCACGCCGCTGGAAAATGTGCGGAGACGGTTTGCCGCGGAGCCCGCCGTGAAGTTCAGCGGGTTCGATGGCGCGAGCTTTGGCGACGCCATTCTCGCGTGGCTCGACACTCGCGCCGCGGAGCGCGCCGCGGTGGGCCTTGCCGCGAGCGAGCGCGTGAAGGCGTCGCTCGACTGGCGCGTGCTCGCGAGCAATGCGGCAACGTTCGTTGAGGGAGTTCATGCTTCGGCTTCTGCCCACGCGCCACCCGCCGCGAACCAAACACCCAGCGCGGTTTCATCGTGAGCACGACCGACTCCACCCGCCCGTCCGGCGACACCGCCGCGTCTTTCTTCAGGCAGGGAGGATGGATGGTGTTCGCGACCGTCGCGAGCGGCGTGTTCATGTGGGCGGTGCACTTGTTCAGCAAGGTCATCCCGCCCGCCGAATACGGAGTGCTGGGCACGATGCTGCAGTTGCTCAACTGGGTCGTCATCCCGGCCGTGGGGTTGCAGATGGTCTTCGCCCAACAATCCAGCGCGGCAGCCGGCGAGGACGGCCGCCGCGCCGTCGCGGCCACGGTGCGCGCGGTAATGAAGGGCGTGTTTGCGCTGTGGCTCGCGGTCGCGTTGTTCGTCGGCTGGCGGCAGGCCGAGCTCTGCGAAATGTTCAAGGTCGCGAACCCGGCGGCGTTGTGGGCCACGCTCGCGGCGGGGCTCGCGCTGTTGTGGCTGCCCATCCTTCAGGGCGTCCTGCAAGGCCGGCAGAATTTCCTGTGGTTCGGCATCTCCGGGATGTGCGGTGGGGCTGGCCGGTTCATCGGCGCAGGCGTCATTGTGCTCGCGTTTGGCGGTTGGGCCGCTGGGATCATGACAGGTGTCCTGCTTGGGTTGCTGGCGGCGCTCGCGGTTGCGGCGTGGCAATGCCGGGACGTGTTCCACGGCGCCGTGCCACCGTTCGCCGGGCGCGAGTGGTTGCGGCGTGTGGTGCCGCTCACGGTCGGTTTCGGCGCGGGCCAATTCCTGTTCAGCGCGGACCAGGTGTTTGTGCAGGCGAACTTCGCCGCGGAATCAACCGGCCCCTACGTCGCGGCGGGGACGCTGTCTCGCGCGCTGGTGATGTTCACCGGTCCGCTCGCGGCGGTGATGTTCCCGAAAATCGTCCGCAGTGTCGTGCGCGCGGAAGGGACGGACGTGCTGCGGTTCACGCTCCTCGGCACGCTGGCGATGGGCGGTGGCGGCGCGCTCGCACTGTCGGTCATGGCACCGCTGTTCATCACGATTGGCTTCAACCCGAAGTTCGTGAGCATTGCGCCGCTGGTGCCGTGGTTCGTGTGGGCGATGCTGCCGCTGGCGCTCGCGACGGTCCTTGTGAACAACCTCATGGCGCGCGAAGTGTTCCGCGCCGTGCCCGCGCTTGCGGCGGTGGCGGGGGTTTACGCGTGCGCGCTGGGCATGCTGGTGCCGAAGTTCGCCGCGGCGCTGCCCTCGGCGGAGGGCTTCGTGCGCGTCACACAGGTGCTCGGGTGCTTCAACCTGCTGCTGCTCGCGGTGGCGGCGTGGTTCACGTGGCGGGGGAAGTGACAAAGTGGCGGGCAAGACGGGCAGCGCGCGCGGGCCAATCTTATCGCACCCCCCATGCCTTCTCAATAACCACCGCCAGCCTGTGGAGCGGATTCGATGAGTTCGACCTCGTAGCCTTCGGGCGCGTCGATGAACGCGAAGCCGCCGCCGCCGGGTTTCATCGTCGGCCCGTCGGAGTATTTCAGCCCGAGACCGGCGAGGTGCTCGCCGAACTTTGCAAGGCTCGGCACTTCGAAAGCGACATGCGTCAGGTCGGGCTGCACCTGCACCGGTCCGCTCGACGGGAAGAAGCACAGCTCGATGGTCTCGTCGCTCTGCGGCGCCTTGAGGAACACGAGTTCGGAGCCGCGTGGCGACTTGTGCCGCCGCACTTCCTCGAGCCCGAGCACCTCCTTGTAAAACTTCACCGAACGTTCGAGGTCGTTGAGCCGGTATCGTGTGTGGAGCAGCTTGGTGACGTGCATGCGGACAGGTTAGAGGAGTGGCGAGCGCGGTGGCAAGCGGGCCGGAGTGGAACGTGGTCCGTGGGGCGCATCCCAGTTTCTTGCGGGAATAGAGACGAAGGTGGATTCGCCCCCAACTCGGAGTCGGGGTGAACGTCGTGCGTTTTCACCCTCAGCCCGGCCCTCTCCCTACGAGGGAGAGGGGGAATCGTCGCCCGTCATTCGGTGGAATCGAACGCGGTGAGTGCAAGCACACCGTCCCGAATCGCCATCAACATCCGAAGTGCCTCCCTCTCCCAGCGGGAGAGGGCAGGGGTGAGGGAGAACGACCCCAAAGGTGGAAGCAGCGTGCAGAAATGTGAGATGTGTCCTGGTCCGAGGGGCGTGAAGAGCTGATTCCCGACACGTTCTCGTTTCACGCTTCGATGCTCCCGTGCCGGGCTCCCTCACGATGCCGTTGCCTCGCGTTCGACTCCCTGCGCCATCCGCCGTGTGCTCCATGCGGCAAGCCACGTTTCGACCAGCAGCAGCGCGAGCGCAGTGGTGACAAACCACCGCCACAACTTCTGGCGCCCCTCGATCTCCGTGTTCTGCAACTGCCGCTTTTGCGCCGCCGCTGCCGCCGCGTCCCCACCCGCACGCGGCAACGCGACACCGAGGCGCGACAGTTCATCGAGCGGCAGCGGCGCGGTGCGGCTCTCCGCCGGGTCGAGGTTCACGGCAAATCGCTTCGCCGATCCGGCAATCGAATACAGTCCGGGCATGTCGGCCTGCGCGAACGCGGCTTCGCCCCGCGCCACCGACTGGCGTGTGCCGTCGGGTTTGATGACGGTCACGGCAGAGTTCGTGTCCGTGCCGGCGAACACGAGCGGCACGTCGTTGCCGACGATGAACTGCGCGGGCTGGGTCGCAAGCCCGCCGCTTTGCTCGAGCAGCGAATAGAGCAGCGGCACGAACTTGGTCGAGAGCGCGAGCTGGCTGTCGTCCGTGTGCCAGCACGCGGTGAAGGCCAGCACGCGGCCCCGACCGGCGGGCACTTCGATGATGGCGGGGTCGGTGTCGTCGAAGCGCGCGAGCACGCGCATGCTGGAGGGCAGGCGCGTGACGTCGAGGCGGCGATGCTTCCAGAAGTGGATCTTGGTGAAGTCGCTGAATCGCGGGTCGGCGAACGGCGCGAACAGCGGGTGTTGGAAATCCAGCTCGGAGAGCAGCGCGTAATTCGCGACGCGCGCCTCGACTGCCGGCAGCGCGTCGAGGTTGAGCACCTTGCCGAGCGTGGCGGCCGAGGCGGCATCGCGCATCGCGAAGAGCAGCGTGCGCCCGTCGGCGACCAGACGCTTCACGGTCTCGATGCGGTCGTCGGGCAGGGCAGCGGTCACCACCACAACCGGGGTGTTCGCAATGTCGGTCGGCAACAATTGCGCCTCGGGTCCGCGGGCCACCACCTGCACCGACAGGCGGCGCGTCTCCTGAAACGCGTGCTTCAGGAAGAACAACGGCATCTTGGAGTCCAACTCGCCCTCCGCGCCGAGATACAGCACGTTCACGCGCACCGGCTCCGGTGGGATGACGAAGGCGATGTTGTCGAAGTCCTCGTCGTCTCCCTGCAGCATCACGCGGTCCGCGACGGTGCCGGGCGCGGGCGCGGGCAGGCTCACGATGCGGCTCTGCCCGGGAGGCACGTAGGCGTCGAGAGGCGGGCCGAGGAACCCCTTGGCATCGGGGCGCACCCAGCCAACTTGAAACTGCTCGCGCTTCGAGTCGGGTGCGTTGGCGACGCGCACGCGCACGACGGGTGTGGTGGACTTTTGTTCTGATTCCTCGGTGTCCGCGATGAGCTGAAGCCCGGCGTTTGTGACGCGCCGCGCCCTCACGGGCTCGACGGACAACTCCACGCCCTTGGGCCACTCGTAGGATTGGAGCGTGTCGAGCCGGCTGCCCTCCTGCAAGTCCGAGACGAGCACGACCTGCCGGCGCACGACTTCGAGCTTGTCCTTCGACTCTTCGAGCGCCTCGGCCGCGGTCACGAGGGCGTTTCCAAGCTGGGTCGAAGCCCAGCCGGGCGCGAGGTCCGCGATGCGCTTCGAGGCGAGCGCCGCACGCTCGCCCGCCGCCGTCTCGTTCCATTGGTCGAACGTCAGCAGCCGGTTCACGCTGCGGTCGAACGTGAACACGGCGACCTGGTCCGCGGGGGAAGTCTTGCGCAAAATGTCCTCGGCCTTCGCGCGCGCGTCGGACCAAAGCCCTCCGCGGCGCATGCTCGCGCTCGTGTCGAGCAGCAGCACGATGCGCCGTCCCGGCCCCGCCGGCTTGTCGGCATCCATCGGCTTCTGCACGAACGGCCGCGAAAACGCGAGCGCGAGCAGGCACAAGACGATGCAGCGCAGGATGAGCAGGAGGATGTCCTCGAGCTTGCTCCGTCGCGTGACCCTCGGGGGCGTGGGCTGCAGGAACATCAGCGAGCTGAACACCGTGCGCTCGCGCGTCGTTCGCCGGATGAGGTGGAAGAGGACGGGCAGCCCGATGGCGAGCCCGCCGGCGAGGAACAGCGGGGCAAGAAAGCTCATGCGTGGCGGGCAATCGCCCGGTGTTCAGCAACTAACGCCCACGGCCCGATGATTGTCAGCGCGGGCTTCATCGCGTTCGCTTCGCAGTCTTGCCGCGCTGCATCCGTTCGCGGAGAAAATCAAAGAGGGCAAGTTCCAATGGCCGGTCGGAGGCGAGCCGCCGGTAGCCGATGCCGAGCTTCTCGCACATCAGGCGGATGGTTCCGCAGTGCGCATCAAGCCGGCGCAGGTATTCCTTCCGCGCCGCGGCGGGGTCCACGTAGAGATTCCGGCCCGACTCGACGTCGTGGAACATCGCCGCGTCAGAAAAGTTGAACGACAGCTCCGCCGGGTCGAGCAGGTGGAAGAGCACGACATCGTGCCCGCGCGCGCGCAGGCTCGTGAGGCTTCGCTCGAGCGCTGCGGTCGGCGCGAGCAAGTCCGAGACGAGCACCATCAAGCCGCGCTTGCGGACGACCTCGACGATGCGCTTGAGCGGCGCAGTCAGGTCCGTCGCACGGCCGCCAGCCGGTTTCTCGAGAGCGAGCATCAGGTGGCGCAGGTGTCCGGTGCGATGCCGCGCCGGCAGGTAATCGCGAATGGCCTCGTCGAAGGTGAGCAAACCGACGGCGTCGCCCTGGAGATAGAGAAAGTAGGCGAGCGTCGCGGCGAGCATGTTCGCGTATTCGGCCTTGGTCCAGCCGGTCGAGCCGTAGGTCATCGAGCGCGAATTGTCCACGAGCAGGTGGCAGCGCAGGTTCGTCTCGTCCTCGAACTTCTTGATGAAGTAGCGGTCACTGCGGGCGTAGAGCCGCCAGTCCAGATAGCGCGTGTCGTCGCCGGGCGAGTATTGCCGATACTCGGTGAACTCGACGCTGAAGCCGTGATACGGGCTGCGATGGATGCCCGCCCAGAAGCCCTGCACAACCACGCGCGCGCGCAACTCGAGGTTGCGGATGGACATGAGCGCCTGCGGGTCAATGAAACTACCCGCAGCTTGTGTGCCGCGCCGGACGGGGTCGGTCGCCGGGCTGGACGCGGCGCCGGAAGCTGGGCTCAAGTCGAGGTGCATGCCGAGCGGCGCGAAGTGTGCGTGAACGGCCCCGGTGCCGCCAATGGAAAACGCGTCACGCCCACAGATGCGACACCACAAATGGCCGTGAGCTCGGCAAAGCGCGCAGGCCGTGGGCTCGGATTTGAGCTGCCATCGCGCTGGTTTTCGTAGCAGCCGGCGGGAGGTTTTCACACGAGCGCAACAAGCCAGCGTGAACCCGGCGCAGATCGGGAAGCCGTGTCCAGGGAAGATTGCTGAAAAGGATCATGTATAGGTGAGACTAAATTAGATTATTGATTCAAACTTGTCCCGGTGTAGTTTCCTCGCCGTTCGAGTGCGCACGGCTTCGCCGCTGCGCCCGCTCGGTCTTGTTTATGAACTCAACATTTCGCCTCATCGCTGGAATCGCCGCCGCCATCGCGTGTTTGGTTCTTGCCACGCACGGCAGCGCGGCCAACCAGCGGATTCGCGTCGCCACGAAGGTTTCCATGGTCACCGATCTGGCCAAACAGTTTGGCGGCACGCTGTTCTCCGATGCGATGGGCACGCCCGGCCAGATGGAGACCGGCTACGACCCCGGCACCTACGAGGGGATGACCAAGCACAACCTCACGACCATCATGGAGGCGCTGAAGTAGGCCGGACGGAGCAGATCAAGAGTAAGAACAAGATTAAGATGGAGACCCAAATCTCTCCCTCCTGCTCCTACTGGTAATCTTAATCGTAATCCTCCCCCAACCCATGACCACCCCTCTCGCCACCGTCCTCCTGATTGTCACCACTTCCGCCGCACTCGCCGCTGACACGCCACCGGACAAGTCGCAATACAGTCTCTTCAACCCAACGCCGTCGCTGTGGCTGCGCGAGCTGTCCACTGACCGCCCGGACAAGACCGAGAGCGCCTACACGGTGGACGCCGGCCGTTTCCAGATCGAGATGGACCTCGCCAACTTCAGCTACGAAGAGCACAACCCCGCCCGCGACGGCACCATCGTCCGCACGTGGAACGTTGCGACGATGAATCTGAAGGTTGGCCTGCTCAACAACGTGGATGCGCAGATCATCGTCACGCCGCACTCGTATGTCCGCACCTCCTACCCCGTTGCCGGCATCACGAAACAGCGGGGTTTCGGCGACCTCGTCACGCGCGTGAAGTGGAATCTCTGGGGTAACGACGGCGGCACCACGGCGTTCGCGGTCATGCCCTACCTCAAGCTCCCGACGAACCAGGACCAGCTCGGCAATCGTTCGGTCGAGGGCGGCCTCATTGCGGCGCTCGCGGTCGAACTGCCCGCCGGCTGGGGCATGGGCCTGATGACGCAGATCGATGTCGTGCGCGACGCAACCAGCAGTGGCTACCATCCGGTGTTCGTCAACTCCATCACCCTCGGCCACGACATCATCGGCAACCTCGGCGGTTACGTGGAGTTTTGGGGCAGCATCAGCGCTGAACGCGGTTCGTCGTGGACTGGCACGGTGGACGTGGGCCTTACCTACGCGCTGACGAAAGACATCCGGCTCGACGCCGGCATCAATTTCGGCGTGACGCGCGCGGCGGACGACCTCGCGCCGTTCGTCGGGCTGTCGTGGAGATTTTGAACCCGCCCGGCTATTACTCCTGAATGCAAACACTGTTCACCATCCTGATCCTCGCCGCCGCCGCCTCGCTGCTCTGGCCGCGGCGCGGGCTGCTGGCGCGGTGGCGCGAGACGCTGCGGCTGGAGGAGCGTTCGCGCCGCGAGGACGCGCTCAAGCACATCCTCAAGCGCGAGGCCAACGGCGAGACGCCGACGCTGGAAGGCATCGCTGGCGCGCTCCAGATTTCCACGAACACCGCCGCCGCGCTGCTGGGGGAACTCGAGCTGGGCGGCTTGATTTCCTACGATGAGGGCGCGCCGCGGCTGCGCCCGCCCGGGCGCGAGCTTGCCGTCCACGTCGTCCGCGCGCACCGGCTTTGGGAAAGCTATCTCGCCGACGCGACCGGCGTGGCGGAAGCCGAGTGGCACGGCCTCGCGGAACGCCAGGAGCATCTGCTCTCGCAACAGCAGGCCAAGGAACTCGCCGCGCAGCTCGGCCATCCCACACACGACCCGCACGGCGACGCGATTCCCGACGAGCAGGGTGATTTGAACGCCGACGCCGGCCAGCCGCTGAACAAGGTGCCGCTGCACTCGCCGGTGCTACTCACACACATCGAGGACGAGCCGGACGCCATCTACGCGCAGCTTGCCGCGCAGGGCTTGCGTCCCGGGATGAAAGCGGTGGTGGTCGAGAAATCGCCGCACGGCATCCGCTTTCGCGCGGACGGCGCGGAGCACGTGCTCTCGCCGTTGCACGCGAACAATGTCTTTTGCGCGCCGCTGCCGGAGGTTTCCGTCGAGCAGCTGTTTGCCGAGGAATACCTCGCCGGGCTGAAGCGCGGTGAGCGCGCGCGGGTCGTCGGTTTGACGCCCGCCTGCCGGGGCGCGGAACGGCGGCGCTTGCTCGACCTCGGCTTCGTGCCCGGCTCGGTCATCGAAGTGGACATGGCCAGCCCGATGGGCGACCCTGTGGCGTATCGCGTGCGCGGCGCGACCATCGCGTTGCGGCGCGAGCAGGCGGGGCTGGTTCGCATCGCGCGCCAACAGGAGCTTGCGGCATGAACACGTCCACCACCATCCCTTCCCACGCGGGCCACACGACCGAGGCGTGCGCCTCGTGCAGCGTGTATCGCGCCGCCAATCTCAAGAAACTCGGCGTCAACCTCGATCGCTGGGATTACGTCGTCGGCATCGCCGGCAATCCCAACGTGGGCAAGAGCACCGTGTTCAACGCGCTCACCGGCCTGCGCCAGCACACCGGCAATTGGCCGGGCAAGACGGTGACGCGCGCCGAGGGCGGGTTCGAGTTCGACGGACGCTGCTTCAAGCTGGTGGATTTGCCCGGCACCTATTCGCTGCTCTCGACGAGTCTTGACGAGCAGATCGCGCGCGACTTCATCCTGTTCGGCCAGCCCGACGTGACGCTGGTGGTCGCCGACGCCACGCGGCTTGAACGCAACTTGAACCTCGTGCTGCAGGTCCTGGAAATCACCGACCGCGTCGTGGTTTGCGTCAACCTCATGGACGAGGCGCGCCGTCACGGGCTGCAGGTGGATGAGCGGCAACTCGCGCGCGACCTTGGCGTGCCGGTCGTGCCGGTCGCCGCGCGTTATGGCGAAGGCCTGCCGGAACTGTTGAAAGCTGTGAGTGAAGTCGCTTCCGGCAAGATGGCCTGCCAGCCGCGCCGCTTCGCCAATGAGCCACCGCTTCTCAAGTCCGCGCTCGGCGAACTGGTGAAGCGGCTTCGGGCGATGTATCCCGGCTTGCCCAATGCGCGCTGGATTGCCATGCGGCTGCTGGCCGGCGACGACCATGTGATCGAGGCTATGCGCTCTGGCGAACTCGGCGCGCCGCGCTCCGAGATTTCTACGCCGGTGAACGCAACCGCTTCCTCAACATGAACGCGAACCCCGCCACTCTTCCACCCGCGCCCGCCGAGGTAAGCGCCCTGCTGGACGCGACGAAAAGGCTCCGCCGCCAGCTCACGGGCGACGTGCATGAGCAGATCGTCGAAGCCATCTACCGCGACGCGGCGCACCTTGCCGACCGCGCGGTGACGCGGCCCGGCGAGCGCCAGCACCCGACGTGGGACCGCGCGATTGACCGCGTCGTCACCAGCCGGCTTTGGGGTTTCCCGCTGATGATCGCGCTTTTTGCGCTGATGTTCTGGATCACCATCACCGGCGCGAACGTGCCGTCCGGCTGGATTGCTTCGCTGTTGGTGGACAAGCTGCACCCGTGGCTGCGGGAAGTGGCGATGACGGCCGGTTTTCCAGACTGGCTGCGCGGCGTGACGATTGACGGCATCTACCTCGCTACCGCGTGGGTCATCAGCGTCATGCTTCCGCCCATGGCGATTTTCTTCCCGATGTTCACTTTGCTGGAGGACTTCGGCTACCTGCCGCGAGTCGCCTTCAACCTCGACCGCTTGTTCAAGAAGGCCGGCGCGCATGGCAAGCAGGCCATGAGCATGATGATGGGCTACGGCTGCAACGCGGCGGGCGTGGTGGCGACGCGCATCATTGACAGCCCGCGCGAGCGGCTCATCGCGATCATCACGAACAACTTCGCCCTGTGCAATGGTCGCTGGCCGACGCAGTTCCTCATCGCCACGTTGTTCATCGGCAGCCTCGTGCCCGCGCACTGGGCCGGGCTGGTCTCGGCTGCGGCGGTGACGGGCATCGCGATGCTGGGCGTCGCCTTCACCTTCGTAACGTCGTGGATTCTCTCTCGCGGCCCGCTCAAGGGCGAGGTGTCCTCGTTCAGCCTTGAGCTGCCGCCCTACCGTCCGCCGCGCTTCTGGCAGACGCTCTACACGTCGTTGATTGACCGGACGCTCTTCGTGCTGTGGCGCGCGCTGTTGTTCGCCATGCCGGCGGGTGCGGTGATCTGGCTGTCGGCGAACGTTCACGTTGGCGGTGCAAGCCTCGCGCAGCACATCATCCAGTCCCTCGACCCGGTGGGAATTTTCGTCGGCCTCAACGGCGTGATTCTGCTCGCCTACATCGTCGCCATTCCCGCCAACGAAATCATCGTCCCCACCATCCTCATGCTCACGGTGGCGGTGACGGGCACGACGGGCGTGGGCGACGGGGCGGGCGTGATGTTCGAGCCGGAATCCGACAACACGGTGAAGACGCTGCTCCAAGCCGGCGGCTGGACGACGCTGACGGGCGTGAACTTGATGCTCTTCAGCCTGCTGCACAACCCGTGCAGCACCACGATCTACACCATCTACAAGGAGACCGGCAGCGTGAAATGGACGGTGGTGGCGAGCCTGATGCCGGTGATTCTCGGATTGGTCGTGACGCTGCTCGTGGCGACCGTTTGGCGTTTCCTTGGCTGACACGACCTTCAGTCAGCGAACGGGAACGCCTTGATGCGCTGCGGGAGGGCGAGGCTCGCTTGCGCGCCATTTTAGACAGCGAGCCGGAGTGGGTGAAACCGCTGGCCGACACCTTCGGCATCAATTCATGGGTGATGAAGCTCGTCGGCGGGGAAAGACTCTGAGGCGGGTGGACAATGAGCATCGAACTCTTGATCGAGCAAGTCGTTTCCGTCGGCCTGTTGGTCATCGGGCTTTCTTACTGCGTTCGCGCGCGCGAGTGGCTTGGGTGCTTCGTGGAGTGGCGGCGCAATCCATCCTTCCCCCTTTACCTCGGCTGGCTTTACCTGCAAGTCGGCTCGGTCATCGCCTTCGGCCACAACGTCTGGAGGTGGGACCTCGTGGTCATCATCACCGCGATGGGCTGGCTTTGGACGTTGAAGGGCGTCGTGTATCTGCTCCGGCCGTCGGTCTTGGGCACGATTCTCGACAAGATGATGCCCGCGGTGAACCATCCCGAGCGCAAGATGGCGGCGGTCGGCGCGTTCATGGCTGTGGTCGGTGCGCTACTGGTCTGGCGGGTGTTCATTCGCTGAAGTCCGCGCCTCAAAACGCTTGCCGCACCGGTGCCTTTGGGCAACATTCCGGCCGCCCGGCCTCCGCCGGCGGGATGGGGTCGTAGCTCAGTTGGTAGAGCGTCTCGTTCGCAATGAGAAGGTCAGGGGTTCGACTCCCCTCGGCTCCACCATCCTCCCGCAATCAAATCCCCAGCGACACGTGCTTCGTGTCGAGGAACGCGTCGAGTCCCTCGCTGCCCAGTTCGCGGCCCCAGCCACTCTGTTTCACGCCCCCGAACGGACAGTGGCTCGCCGTGGGCACCGCGTCGTTGATCGCGATCATGCCGGCCTCCAGCTGCTCGGCGAGGCGGAACACCCGGCCCGTATCGCGCGTGTAAGCGTAGGCGCACAGCCCGAACGGCGTCGCGTTCGCGCGCGAGATCACCTCGGCTTCCCCGTCAAACTCACTGACTGGCGCGATGGGTGCAAACGTCTCCTCCACCATGCACGCGCTGGTGTCCGGCACGTCGGCAAGCACGGTGGGCGCGAGGAAGTGCCCGCGGCCTCGCTCGACGCGGCTGCCACCGCATACGAGCCTCGCTCCACGCCGGACGGCGTCCTCAATCTGCCCGAGCGCGCTCTTGAGTCCCGCGGCGTTGATAAGCGGGCCGATGTCCACGCCCGTTTCCAGGCCATCGCCTACCTTCATCGCCGCGACGCGCGCGGCGAGCTTCGCAACAAACGCCTCGCTGATGCCGCGCTGCGCGTAGATGCGATTGGCGGCAATGCACGTCTGCCCCGTGTTGCGGAATTTCGCGATGAGCGTGCACTCGACGGCGCGGTCGAGGTCGGCGTCGTCGAAGACGATGAGCGGCGCGCAGCCGCCTAGTTCGAGCGAGAGCGGCTTCACCTGCGCGGCTGCGCCTTCGATGAGTTTCCTTCCCACCTCGGTCGAGCCCGTGAAGGTGATCTTGCGCACGCGCGGATTTTCCAGGAACTCCGCGCCAATCTCGGATGCCGGGCCCCCGACCAGTTGAAACACGCCTTTCGGCAGTCCGACCGCATGCACACATTCCGCGAAGAGCGCGCACGACACTGGCGTGGCGCTCGCCGGCTTGAGCACCACCGTGCAACCGGCGGCGAGCGCGGGCGCGACCTTCCGCACCGCCAGCACCAGCGGGAAATTCCACGGGCTGATCGCGCCGACGACCCCGAGCGGTGTCTTGACGACGAGGTGGCGCTTGCCGTCCACGTTGTTCGGGATGATGCGGCCGTAAGCGCGGCGCGCCTCCTCGCCGAACCAGCGGAGGTGGTCGGCCGTCATTGCGGTCTCCGCGTAGCTCTGCACGAGCGGCTTGCCGTTCTCGAGCGTGATGGCGCGGGCGATGTCGTCCTTCCTGCGTTCGACCTCGGCGGCAAGCTTGAGCAGCAGGTCCGCTCGCGCGCGGCAGTTGGACTGCCGCCACGAGAGGAAGGCCGCGTGCGCGTCGCGAACCGCCTGCGCCACGCGGTAACGCGGGACGGTGCAGACGCGCGCGAACGCCTCGCCCGTCGCGGGATTGATGACATCGAGCGCCGAGTCCGTGGTGACGAACTCGCCGTTGAGGTAGAGAGGATGCGTGGTCATGTCGTGTTGCATGGCGAATTCGTTGAGCGGGCTCCAACCTTCACCGCGCCTCCATCGCCGCCTGCACTTCGCGCAAGCCGCGGGTCATCGGCACGCGCGTGCCGTCGCGCATCACGACCACATGCTCGCCGTTGAACGCCACTTGGAGTTCCTTGATGCGGTCTGCGTTCACGAGCGCCGAGCGGCTCACGCGCAGAAACTGCGCCGGGTCCAGCCGCGCCGTGAGCGCGCTCATCGTCTCGCGCATCACGTGGGTTTCCTTGCCGCTGTGCAGCACCACGTAGTTGCCGGCGCTTTCGGCCCAATCGAGCAGCTCGACCTTCACGAACACCGTGCGCTCCGGCGACTTCACCGCGAGCCGCAGCGCGAATGTGGACTTCGACGCCTGCTCCTTCAACAGCGCCACCAGTTCCGCGGGAACTTCCAGGCCTCCGCGCCGTCGAGCCTGCTCGCGCGCTCGTGCCACAGCCTGCTTGAACCGCGACGGCTTGAACGGCTTGAGCAGGTAATCAAGCGCGTGCACCTCGAACGCCCGAACTGCGTGTTCGTCGAACGCGGTCACGAAAATCACCACCGGCAACCGCTCGCGCCCGAGCCCGCGGAGCACCTCGAACCCGTCGAGTTCCGGCATCTGCACGTCCAGGAAGAGCAGGTCGGGCGCGTGCTTGCGCACGGCAGCCACGGCCTCGCGGCCGTTTGCAGCCTCGGCGACGACTTCGACATCGGGCTCGTCCTTGAGCAACGTCCGCACGCGCTCGCGCCCGAGCGGTTCGTCGTCGGCGATGATGGCGCGGAGTTTCATCGAAGAACCGTCACGTGCGGAAAGGCATCTCCATCTCGACACTGAAACCGCCGTCGGCGCCGTTGCGAAGTGTCATCCGGCTTGCGTTGCCGTAGAGCCCTTCGAGCCGGGCGCGCGTGTTCGCGAGGCCGATGCCTTCGCGGTCGCGCGGCTGCTTCGAGCTCGCCAGTCCGCCGCCCGAGTCGCGAACGACGACCTGCAGCACACTCCCTTCGCGCCGCGCGGCGATGCCGATGACGCCGCGGTCTGCGCGCGGTTCGATGCCGTGCTTGATGGCGTTCTCGACAAGGGGCTGAAGGATGAGCGTGGGCACGCGCGCGTCGAGCGCGGCGGCGTCGAGTTCGCGCTCGACCTTGAGCCGGTCACCGAAGCGCACCTGCTGGATGTCGAGGTAGCGGTCGAGCAATTCGAGTTCGCGGCGGAGCGTGACTTCCTGCTGCGCGGAGCCGTCGAGCGCCAGGCGCAGCAGTTCGCTGAGGTTGGTGATCATCTCGTCGGCCGCGCGCGGGTCCTTGTGCACGAGCGTGGCGACGGCGTTGAGCGTGTTGAAGAGGAAGTGGGGCTGGAGTTGCGCCTGCAACGCCTGCAACCGCGCCTGCGCGAGGCTCGCCTCGAGTTCGGCGGCGCGGCGCTGGCGCTCCTCGCTGCGCCGATGATATGCGAGCGCGTGCGCGAGGCAGACGATCACCCAGTAAATCGGCACGTGGACGCGGATCAAGGCGACCGTGACAAATGGCACGGGTGGTTGGGGCGCAGGTTCGCCCCGTTGATTGAAGCGCCGGTCGCCCGCGGAGGCAGGCGGCACGAAACCATCGCGAGGGCCGGGAGGATTGAATGGCGGATTTTGCATCGGCCCGTAACCGCGCGGAGGCACACGGTCGCCATCGCGCATGAAGGGCTCGCGACCCGGTCCGGGCTGATTGTTCGGAGGATTGTTGAAGTCGCGGCGCGGCTGCGGCAGGGGTGGCTCGACTGCACCGGAACGCGGATTGGGCTGGCCCTTGGGTTCCTCGTTGCCACGAGGCTGCTGCTGCGGGCCGGCCTGCATCCCGCGCTCACGAAACTCCGGTCGCGTGTTCGATGGCGGCAAGTTGGTCCCGCCTCGGCGGAAGGGCGACTGCACTTGGCCGCCGCCAGGACCGATGCCGCGGGCTGGCGGCGGCGGTTGCGGAAGCTGGCTGCCGACGAATTCGCACGCGAGCAGCGCGCCCGTGCACGCGATGAGGTGCGCCGGCAGGCTGGCCTTCCAGCGCCCGCCATCGAAGGGGCATTTCGTCGCCAGCCACACGACCATCGGCCCGAGTGCAGCCCACGGCAGCCAGTCGCGCAGCGCCGCGAGGAACGCCTGGTCCCACGTCATGGCGCCGACGAACACGAGCTGAGCCGCGAACACGAGGACGACCAGCGCCCACACCGCATACGCCAGCGCCCAGCGCAGCACGCGCGCAGTCAGGTCGGCGGTGGGTTGCATGGTGGAAGTAAACTACACCGCCGGGCGCGTGTCGATGCGCCGAACTGGAACCGCTACTTGCCGCTGAGCATCGCCGCGACCTCCTCGCCGAGCGCCTCGGCTTCCTTCGCAGGCCGCCTTGCCTCCGCGCGCTTGGCCGCGCCACTCACGAACGACACCGCCCGCAGGTGCAGCAAGTGACCAACGAACTGCGCGTGAGCCCCGACCGGAGTTGCGCAACCGCCGCCCATCCCGCGCAGGAACGCCCGCTCTGCGAGCACGCACTGGTGCGTGTTGAAGTGGTTCAATCGTTTCACGATCTCCGCGATTCGTTCGTCGCCGTCGCGGACCTCGATGCCGACCGCGCCTTGTCCGACGGCGGGCAGCATTTCCTCGGGCTCAAGGCGGATGACGAGCATCCCGTCCGGCACGGCGTCGCCGCGCAAAGCTCCGCTCGTCTCGATCGTGAAATGAAGCCGCTCGAGCCCTGCAGCCGCGAGCATGATGGCGTCGAGTTCGGCCTGGTTGTTGAGCTTCTCGAGCCGTGTGGGCACGTTGCCGCGCAACTCGACCACGCGCAGGTCCGGGCGCAGCGCGAGCAGTTGCGCGCGACGCCGCGTGCTGCTCGTGGCGATGACCGCACCGGGCGGGAAGTCCTTCAGCTTGGCGAGCGGATTAAACCCGCGCCGCTCGGCCTGACCGGGCGTCCACTCGACAAGCGACTGCGCGGTGGCCTGCTGCTTGAGGAACGCGGCGTCGCGATAGATGAGCACGTCGCGCACGTCGGCGCGCTTGCACACCGCTCCCAGTTTGAGGCCGGCGGGCAGGTCCACGGGCAGGTCCTTCAAGCTGTGCACGGCGAGGTCGGCCTGATGCTTGAGCAGCGCGACTTCGAGTTCCTTCGTGAAAAGCCCTTTCGGCAGCGAGGCGTCGGGCTTGGCGAGCGAGGCGGACTGCAACTTGTCGCCCGTGGTCTTGATGATCTTCTGCTCGAAGCGCAGCCGCGGAAACGCGGCGCGGCATTGCGCGAGGACGGCCTCGGCCTGCGCGAGCGCGAGCGCGCTGCCACGGGTGGCGACGATGATGGGGCGTTCGGCGGGCATGTCACTTGTGGCCAAAGGCGAGACCGCCACCGCCACCCGCGTCGGGCTTCTGCGCGGGTCCGAGCAACGCCTTTGCCTTCTCCCGGATGATGCGCTCGCACACGGCGATCTCGTCGCGTCGCTGCTTCAAGCAGTCGTCCGCGATGGCCTGGAGGTCGTCAATATTGTAGAGATACACGTCGTCGAGGAAGTTGCACTCGGGCTCGATGTCGCGCGGGACGGCGATGTCCACGAGCAACAGCGGGCGGTTGCGGCGCGCGCGCATGAGCGGTTCGAGTTTCTTGCGGTCGAGCACGTGGTGCGGTGCTGACGTGCTGCTGATGACGATGTCCACGCGCTCGAACTCGCGGGCCCAGTCGTCGAAATGCACCGCGCGCCCGGCGAGTTCCTTCGCGAGCGCCTCGGCACGGTCGAAGGAGCGGTTCGAGACGAGGATGCTGTGCGCGCCGCGGCTGAGCAGGGCGCGCGCGACCTTTTCGCTCGTGTCACCCGCGCCGAGCACCATCACCTGCCGGTCGTGCAGCGCGCTGAAGATTTTCTCGGCAAGCTCGACGGCGACGTTGGCGACGGAGACGCTGCCGCGCTGGATGTTCGTCTCGGTGCGGATGTGCTTGGCGACGTTGAAGGCGCGCTGGAAGGCCTTGTTGAGCCGTGGTCCGGTGTGCTTGTGACGCAGCGCGAGGTCGTAGGCGGACTTGAGTTGGCCAAGGATTTCCGTCTCGCCGAGCACCATCGAGTCGAGGCCGCTGGCGACCTTGAAGAGGTGCTCGATGCTCTGAGGCTCGGCCAGCGCGTAGAGTTCCCTGTCGAGTGTGCCGGTGAACTGGTGGTGGCGCAGCAGAAAATCGCGCAGCGATGCGAGCGACTGGCGCGCGTCCCCTGCCGCGGCGATGTAGATTTCAACGCGGTTGCAAGTGGAGAGAATGACAGCTTCCTCCGCCGCGCCCGAGTCGCGCAGCGCCTGCAACGCCGCCGGCAACGCCGCCTCGGCGAAGGCAAACCGCTCCCGAACCTCGACAGGCGAGGTGTGGTGCGACAGGCCGAGGCAGACGACAGGCACGGCTAAATGCGGATTGCGGATTGCGGATTGCGGAACACCGGACGACGCAAACAAGCCCGGCAGAAACTTCGAACCTCAAACCTTGACCTTTGGACTTGGAAGATCATCAACGATGCAACTCCGACATCAGGTTGGTTCCCCAGAACGTGAGCAGCACGAACACGAAGCTGGCGACCACGCAGCACGCGAAGCGGCGTCCGCCCTGCGTGTAGCGCCATCGCCACACGACGAGCCCGAGGTAGATGGCCCACACGAACAGCGACCACAGCACCTTCGCGTCCGTGTGCAGCGGAGCCGGCTTCGGCAGCTTCAACGACAGCGCCAGGCCAATCGTCAGCAGCACGAAGCCCGCGCCGAGCAGCCTGCCCATCACCGACTCCATGCGCTCGATGGGCGGCATGAGCGAGAAGACGGCGCGCATTTTGTGGAACTTGAGGTCGTGCTCCTGCGTGAGATACATCGCGCCGCCCGCCGCCCCGAGGCCGAACGCGCCGTAGGCCAGCAGAATCAGCGCGGCGTGCAGGCTGATCCAGCCGCCGCCAAAGTCCGGCTTCGGCCCGTGTGGCGGGTCCAGCGCGGGCATCAACGCGAACACGCCCACTGCGAACAGCACCGGCGACGCGAACGCGCCGAGAAACCTCAACCGCTGCCACGCGCCGAGCACGAGATACGCCGCGACGATGGTCCACAGCACGAAGGCCGTCGCCTCGAAGAGGTTGTTGACTGGGCAACGCTCGAAGGAGAAACCGCGCTTCACCATCGAGATGGAATGCAGCACGAGCCCGGCGGCGAGCAGGAGGTAATTGACGCGGCTGTCCTGCCGGAAGCCGCGGCGGAACAGGAACACCGAATAGACCATGCTCACGCCGTAGAGCACCACGGCGAGCAGGAAAAACTGGCGGTCCGTCAACGACACGCGGCCACGTTGGAGTCCGTGCGGCAGCGGTGCAAGGAGAGATTGGCCCAAGACGCGCCGTGACAATCGCCCGGCGGTTTGCTACCGAGGAGCAAACCTGTTCCCGCCATGAACCGCGCATCGTTCCTTGCCTCGGTCCTGTCCATGACCCTGCCTTCGGCCGACCACCCCTCACCCGCCCTTCGGGCACCCTCTCCCCTCCTCGGAGGAGGGGAGAGGGATGGGGTGAGGGGTGGCCGCCCAAGTTCGCGGGTGCGATTCGCGGCACTTCGCGTGATGTGGATTCTCGCCCTCGCCGCGATGCCTGCCTGCGCCGCGGAGAAACCCTTCCACACCAGCGAACTCATCTTCCCGCTCGAACACTGGCACAACCACGGCTCGTGCATCGTCGAAGCGCTCAACGGCGACCTTATCGTCTGCTGGTTCCACGGCTCGGGCGAGCGCCAGGCCGACGACGTGAAGATCGAGGGCGCGCGCTTGCGCAAGGGCTCGCGACAGTGGAGCCCGCGCTTCACGATGGCCGACACGCCCGGCTATCCCGACACCAACTGCTGCATGTTCGTGGACCCGCGCGGCCGGCTCTGGCTCATGTGGCCGACCATCCTCGCGAACAAATGGGAGACCGCGCTCATGAAATACCGCATCGCGTCGGACTACTCCGGCGACGGCCCGCCCAAGTGGGAAGTCAACGAAGTCATGCACGTCACGCCGGGGCCGGAGTTCGAGCCGGCCGTGAGCAACTTCGTGAAGCGCGTCGAGGCCGACCTCGCGAAGTCAGAGCCTGCCGTATTGCAGCTTCGCCTCGCCACGTGGATGGACTCCCTCCGCACGCAGGCCGCCGACAAGCTCACGCGCCGCCTCGGCTGGTTCACGCGCGCGCACCCGTTCGTGCTCGACGGCAAGCGCCTCATCGTGCCGCTCTACTCGGACGGCTTCAGCTTCTCGCTGATGAACATTTCCGACGACTGGGGCGCGACGTGGCACACGAGCTCCCCGCTCATCGGCCTCGGGAACATCCAGCCCAGCATTGTGCAGCGCAAGGACGGCTCGCTCTACACGCTCATGCGCGACAACGGCCCGCCGCCCAAGCGCCTGCATCAGGCCGAGTCACGCGACCGCGGCGAGACGTGGAGCGAAGTCACCGACAGCGCCCATCCGAATCCCGGCTCCGGCGCGGAAATCACCTCGCTGCGCGACGGCCGGTGGATACTCATCAGCAACGACCTCGAACGCGGACGCCACCGGCTCTCCGTGCAGCTCTCCGACGACGAGGGCAAAACGTGGAAGTGGCGGCGCAACCTCGAATTCGCCGCCGACGAGAGCGGGCGCTTCCATTACCCGAGCATCATCCAGGCGAAGGACGGCACGCTGCACGCGAGCTACAGCTACCACTTGCAGACGGGCTTCGAGAAGGACGCCAACGGCCAACCGCGCTCCAAGTCCATCAAGCACGCGCACTTCAACGCCGCGTGGGTGATGGAGGGGGACAAGTAGCGCACCTTCACGTGGGCCAGGTAATGAAACTCCGCCCCCGCGTGACCAACAGCAACGGCACCACCACCGGCAGCGTCAGAACGCTGACGATTTTGAATCCGGCGCCGTGAGCCACGCAACCCAATCCGCCGGAGCCGGTCGTAGTTGCCGGTCCAATAATCTCCGCCTCGCCGGGGAAAACTCCCGGATGGACAAGCGTTTGCTCCGGTTCTACGCTCTCCCCGATGTCCCTGATTAACGACAACCCAGTCGCTCAATCCTAATGTTGGGCTGAAGTGTGAAAACAAGAAAGGAGACGCGGCAATGAAACCCAATGTTGCAATAGGAGTGACACAGATCGCAGTGCTCGCCACGCTCGCCGGCTGCGGAGGAAGGTCTCCCGCTGGGATATACCAGTATTCCCGAGAGAGTGGCATGTATCAAAACGGCGTTCCGATGCAAACCACGTTTACCTATGAACTCCGCTCAGACGGATCGTTCATCTACACCAAGGACACCGGCCTTCCGTCCTATGTGGAAGGGGGCTTAGGTAGCGCAAGCGTTTCCGGCACTTGGAAGACATCCGGCTCTGATGTCATTCTGACGACAAACGGCAAACAGTTTAACAAATTCAAGCGCGAGAGCATGGACCTGATAAATCCCGAAGGGGTTCGTTTCCTTCGTGTCCGGTAGCAAGAATATGAAACTGATTATTTCTCTCGACGACTTTCACGACATTCCGTCATTGCAGCACTCCCCTGTAGTCCGAGAGATTCTGCAACACGCGCAACAGATCATTCAAAGTGGCGGACAGTTTATCATTCAGCAGGAGTTTGCGAATGCTCCTCCCGCCATCGTAACGATCATCTCGACTTCGCAGCAGTTGGAGGAATGGCTCGCGTGAAAAAAGCCCAACAAAATCACTGGAGCGAACCACGGGCAGCGATGAACGCTTGTTCTGAATGCGAGACCGTCTTGGGGCTGCCCGTGGTCGCTCAGTTCTGTCGTTGACTGACTTGGCGGGCGGGACAGGCGGGCGGTTACACTTGGCTTCGTCACCGTTCTCCCTCACCCTCCCGACTCGCAGTCGGGACTGGGAGAGGGAGTGAAGCCGTCCGCATCACGAGCAGGCGGCGCGTGCAGGTAGTCGCGAAGAACGTGCGCCGAGGTAGGAAACGACGTGAGGAGTCTCTGACTTGCGCGGGAGAAAGATGGAGACTCGTCACCTCGTCTCCTACGGGACGGTCGGGCCAGAGCCCGTTCCACTTCCCCTTTCTTCGCGGCGCTTGCGCGCGGGCATTCGTTCGGCGACAACCGTGGCCATGACCATGCTCGACTTCCTTCCCGCCACGTTGCTCGCCGCCGGACTCGCCACTTCAACGGCGCTTGCCCAAACACCGAAGGCCGCGGGCGACGCCGTTCGCCAGCAGGTCCGTGCCCGCGCCGAGGCGGAGCTGCCGTCGTTGCTCGAACTTTACAAGCACCTGCACGCGAACCCCGAGTTGTCCGTGATGGAGGCGAAGACGTCGGCGCGCATCGCGGAGGAGTTGCGCAAGGCGGGCTTTACCGTGACGGAGAAAATCGGCGGGTTCGGGGTCGTGGGCGTGCTGCGCAACGGGCCGGGCAAGACCGTGCTCGTCCGCACGGACCTCGACGCGTTGCCCGTGAC